>Ga0256404_1000158_pt1 | contig 164216 bp, 149 predicted proteins | sample RumenRJG_01DNA_FD_185990 | JGI IMG/M metagenome (GOLD analysis project Ga0256404, IMG submission 185990) | Bovine rumen microbial communities from Lethbridge, Alberta, Canada - RJG_01 | ecosystem: Host-associated > Mammals > Digestive system > Stomach > Rumen | place: Canada: Alberta...
TTTTGACCAGTGCGGCATCGTGATGTATCTTGGCAGCGAGAACTGGCTGAAAGGCTCGGTGGAATACGAGAACGAGGAGTTTCAGCATCTGGGCAGTGTAGTGACGAACAATGGCTACTCCGACTGGGCCACCACAGCCATCCCTGCCGAAGTGAAAACCATGTGGTATCGTTTTTCCCGCCGCGAGGATGACTACTGCATCGAGTGCTCTTCCGACGGACAGACGTTCAGCCAGATGCGTGTCTGCCACATGCCAGCAGCTGCCGATGAAATCAGCTTCGGCATTTATGCCTGCTCGCCCGAAGAGTCATCCTTTACAGCCATATTCTCCGATATGAGAATCACCGAATGTGCATGGAAGGCTCACGACGGCCAACAACCAGATTAAATACAGGGCATGAACTTTATCAGATAAGAACCCCACCCATTTCAGCCGTATCTTTAAACAGCAATACGGCATGTCACCATCGTCACTCGTAAATCATTGAATATGAAAAAGAAAATAGTTTTAGGTGTGTTGCTGGCTGTCATCATTTTAGCTGCCATAGGTACATATATGTATCGCCACCGTTTTGACAAGTATGAGCAAAGTCAGGAAGAGCAGACGGCAGGCATCAAGGCCATCGGCAAGGATTCCCGTTTCCTCGTGACTTATTTCTCCTGGCCGAGTCCCGATTATCCTGATCTGGATGCAACGTCTGGAGCCAGCAATGTCGTGAAGGACGGCCATCTCTATGGTAACACGGAGTATGTAGCCGATATTCTGAGCAAGAAACTCAATGCCGATTTGTTCAGGATAGAAACCGTGCGGAGCTATCCTACGCAACCCAAAGCCCTGCTTGACGAAACCAAGGTGGAGAATACCAGTCACATGAAACCAGAACTGAAATCGAGGGTGGACAACTTCTCCGACTATGATGTCATCTTCGTTGGCTATCCCCTGTGGTGGTACGACATGCCGATGGCCATCTATTCCTTTCTCGACGGATATGATTTCAGCGGCAAGACCATCGTCCTTTTCACCACTCATGGCGGCAATCGCTTCTGCAGGACTGTCCCGACTGTCCGTAAAATGTTCCCCAAGGCAAATGTTGTTCAGGGGCCAGCCATCTACGACAGAGAAATGGACAAGGCAGAGCAGACGATTGACAAATGGTTGAAGGATAATGAGTTCATAAACTAGTATGCCTGGAAAATAATACTCCAATGTTTAACCGAGTATAATAAATTGTCAGCATAGTTTAAGCGAGTTTAAATTCCGTGCCAGTTTGACTTCAGCGATTGTCATTCTGGCACGGATTCTTTCCATAGGCATGTACTTTGCATTATCCTTAGTGAAAGTTGAAGCGAAAGCTGAAGCAATCAAGTAACAAATTGTCAAATTTAAAAATATAATTAGGAGGTATTGATTATGTTGAACGGATTAATGAAAAGCAATGGTTGGTTCCCAACAATGTTTGATGATTTCTTTAACACTGATTTCATGCCTCGTGCCAACAGTACAGCACCCGCAGTCAATGTCAAGGAGAGTGAGAAGGCCTACACGATGGAGCTTGCAGCCCCTGGCATCAAGAAAGAATATTGCCGCGTAGGTATCAATGACGAGGGCAACCTTACCATCGCCATTGAGAACAAACAGGAACACAAGCAAGAGGACAAGCACCATCACTATCTGCGCCGTGAGTTCAGCTACTCTAACTACGAGCAGAACTACGTGCTGCCTGACGATGTTGTGAAGGACAAGATCTCAGCCAAGGTGGAGGACGGCATCCTGACCATCACCATGCCGAAGACCGAACCGAAGGAGAAAGTCACCAAGGCCATTGAGGTCTCGTAACAGACATTGATTAACCGCATAAGTTGAAGTCCCGACCTGCAATCGTGCAAGCCGGGACTTCTTGTGAATATATATGGTATGGCAAACAGTTATGCCACTAAGTGCATGATGTGACGGGCTGTTGTCACTTTTGCATCGTAGATGACGGTCAGTTCACGAGTACGTGGATTCCACTTCGTGTTCATCACACCCTTCATGTGTTCTGCCTTTGCTACAGCCTTCATGTGAGAATCGTAACGGCTTACTCTGAAGGTGCAGGCTTTCACGTCTGGGCGATAGACATGCTTGTGTGCATTGAAATGAGTAGTCTTTTTGTCAACGACTACAACAACTTTGTTGTTTTTACCATTGTAATGCTTCTTATTTCCTGCCATTGCTGGCATTGCTGATGTGATGGCCATCATCATCATGGCTGCAATCACCTTATTCATCATCTTCATATTCAAATCTCCTATTCTTTAAATGTTAGACATTTGTTTCTTGTTCACGGTGCAAAGATAAGGCGATTCCGTGGGGTTTCAAAAAGATTATTCCTATTTGGAGGAGGGCGTTTCCCTAAAGTTGAGTGGGGAAAATCCCCAGATCCTATAGTTGTGCCTATGCTGCTATGTCCGTCGTTGCCTTTCTTTTTATCGATGCAAAGGTAAATCGCTGTTTCCGAATGACCTCGGTATTCAGTGCGGATTCCGTAAAATCTTCCTTTCCCTTATGGTGAAAGAGTATTTGACGTAATCCGCACCGCACCTTCCGACTGCCTATCGTAACCATCAACCTTTTGAGGCATCGTAAAAAAAAAGCCCGACGGCAAGGAGCAAATAGCTCCAAACCAAAGGGAAAAAGTTAAACCTCAAAAACATTTAGAGTTATGATTTATTCCAATTTTACAGGACGTGTTGCTAAGAAGGCAAAAGTGAATGATGGTGTTAATGGACAGTTCCTTTCTATGGACTTAGCCGTGAATGACTATTCCAAGGGTGAGGAGGTGACGCAGTGGGTACGTGTTCAGAGCAGTGACCCCGCACATCTGAAGCTGGCCGAGTATTTCACCAAGGGTCGTATTCTTACCATCCAAGGCAACGTGAAGATTGACCAGTGGGAGGGTAAGGACGGCACACCACACGCACAACTGAGAGTACACGCCAAGTACATCGACTTCCTCAATATCGGCAAGAAACAGGACGGAACCAATGCAGCCGCCAATGGCGCAACGGACAGCAATGTTCCCGATGCACCCACGGACACCCCGAAGGAAAAGAAGGACGACCTGCCCTTCTAATCCCCTTCGGGGAATTTCCTTCAAAAGAAGGTGTAATCCTTTAAAAGAAAGCAACAACATGAAACAAGTATTTGTAGTATATGAGACTGATGCCTGGCACACTATCGCCAACCGCGACTGCAAGGGCATCTACACCAGCAAACGGTCTGCCATCAATGCCATCGTCAAGAACCATGAGATAGACCTTGAAGAGATATTTGAGGATGATAGGCTGGAAAGAGTATCAAGACGTGTGCTTGAAACCGAGGCAAAACGAATTATCAGAAAAGAACTGGAAATGAACTATCAGACACAGGGCTATTCCACGAACTATGACATTGAAGTCTGGAACGTCAACGACTGGGGATAACAAAGTCCCCATTTGTTGACAGGTATTGAAAAAAGCGGTTGACGGTTGAAAACTCCTGGGGTTTTCAACCGTCAACTCTTTGGGGCTATTCTGAAAGTAGCTTTGTAGAACTAACTTTGCTTACCATAGGGCAACTTTGCCAATACTGCCAAGGTCAAGTGTTGCCGTTGCAATTCCAAGAGCCTTGAATACTCTGCTCATGGTCGGTATGGTTATGCTATAACCTTTTTCCAACTTTGAGATCTGAGCGCGTTTCACTCCGATTCTCTCTCCAAGCTGCTCCTGGGTGAGGTTCTGCTGAAGACGTGCTTTCTTAATGGCTTCGCCCAACCGATAGGCATGGACGGACTCGTCCACCTTGCGTTCAAACTCATCGCGCTTTGGTGTTCCGACTTTACCGAGGTCGCGGTCAAGCACATCCTCGAAATCAATGAATTTCATATCTCCAACCTTTTCCATATTCATTTTTTCTTTTTAAGTTCAAAATACAGTTTGCGAATCTCTTCAGCTTTCGCTATTTCCTTTGAAGGAGTTTTCTGAGTCTTTTTTACGATACCATGTGTCGCTATCACCAGTGTCTCAGCTTCAGTGTCCCAGAAGGCAAACAGCCTATATGCTATTTTATTGAAGAGCGTCCTGAATTCCCAGATTTCTGTTCCATCCAGTTTCTTGAACAGTTCCCTGTTCTGCTCTCCCTTTTGTATTCTACGGATATTGTAGCGAACCTTCTCCCTTGCCTTTTCCGGTATGGACTGGATGAAGCTATCAGCTTCCGTAGATAATATCAGCCGAAATACCGGCTTCTCTTCAATTTCTTCTTTCATAATGAATTGACGGTGCAAAAATAATAATTTGTTTCCAAATCACGATACAAATACTGCTATTTTTTTGATTTTGAGTGCAAGATTTAACATAATTATGCTCCTCTGCGGTGAAAAGTGGGCTGTCCAGCCAGTTCAAGTGCCATTTTCTTATCCACTACAATCTTTCGGCCAATCTGAGTGATGGCTTTCTTAATTCTACCGCTCTTCTTGATACGGTTGGCTGTCGGCAGGCTGCAATGGAACAACTCTGCTATTCCGGCGATGCCATACACATATTTGTCCTCCTCATTCTCTTGGCTGTCATCAGCCTTTACATCGTTAGCCACTTTAAAGAGCTGGATAAACTCCATACCGCTCATTTCTCCAATTGTCTTTTGCAACAGTTCGTCTGTTATCTGATCCATATATATTATATATAATGTATTATGGGCCTATGGTACATGATAAAGCCTGTTATCCTAATCTTTCCCCAAACTGATGTACCGAAGTGGGGTGGTCTCTTTCAGAGTCCCGGGATGTCTCTTTGGAGACCACTCCCACAAGTTTGGCACGTTACGAAATATTAAAGGGGAAAAATTAAAGTGACTCGTAACGACACTGCAAAGTTAATACAATTATCTCAAATACACTCACTGAATAATGGATAATTTTACAGAGCATCATATCCGTATCAGTGATAAAATGCCTCAGAACTTATTGAATTTCTTCATTGCCTTAGCCTTGATGTCATCAGCAATATCGATATATGGCTTCATGGCTTTATAGTCGCTGTGGCCAGTCCATTTCATGACGACCTGGGCAGGGATGCCAAGTGACAGTGCATTACAGATGAAAGTCCTTCTGCCAGTATGAGTGCCAACCAACTCGTATTTGGGCTGAACCTTGTCTATACGTTCATTTCCCTTATAGTAGGTCTGGCGTATCGGCTCATTGATTTTCGCCATCTTGCATAGTTCGTGGAGGTAATCATTCATTTTCTGATTACTGACCACTGGCAGTACCTTGAAGTCCTCAAAGTCCGCATCCTTGTACTTTTCAAGTATGGCCTTGCTGTACTTGTTCAGCTCAATAACAAGACTATCTGTAGTCTTGATAGTCGTGATTTCTATGTGATCTCCCTTGACATCGCTCTTGCGAAGGTTCGACACATCGGAATATCTAAGGCCAGTGTAGCAGCAGAACAGGAACACGTCACGGACTCGATCCAGATACTTCTTGTCCTCTGGAATCTTGCATTTCACTAACATGGTCAGTTCCTTGCGAGTCAGGAATATCACTTTCTTCTGAGTGCTCTTCAGCTTTGGCTTGAAGGTCTCGAAAGCCCGATTCTCATGGTAGCCACGATGATAGCACCACCGCAAGAACCATTTTAGAAATGACATCTGCTTGCCGATGGTACTGTTCTTCATGTTCTTTTTCAAGCGAAGGAACTCAACGTATGCAAGCAACCCGTCGTCATCAAAGAAATCAAAGGAAAGGCTCTTCTTAAAAGCCTTCAAATGATTCTCCATTGCATGGAACTTCTCATAGGTAGCTTCCGTCCAATCGTTCTGCCGACCATTGACCTTAATAAATTCCTTGAAAGCGTCCCAGAATATGTTTTTCTCATGCGCTGTCACCTGTTTGTCTATGTCATCAACATACCCGTTTTCGTCACTTTTCTGACTGATTCGTTCGTTGAAGTCGGCCTTGACCTGCTCACGGGTAGGCATCTGTTCCATGAATTCATACTTGTGGAACACCTTGATAATCTCTGCTTTCAGGTAGTCCAGATAGTCGTTGATTTCGCTTGCAGTCTGCATCGCCTGATTCATACCCGTAGCCCGCTGATTTTCAGCGTCCCACTTGTCTGCATCGGTTCTGTAGCCAGTAAAGAAGTCAATACGGCTACTGTTAAACGTCACACGCATACGGATTGGAATATTTTCCAATTGCAGTTGGTCGTTTCGTTTTTTCTTTGTAACTTTGCCCTTAATTTCGAGCGAGAAAGTAATATTCTTCTTAATTAGCATATCTTATTGGAGTTAAATGTTACCCCCAAAATTACCCCCAAAAATTTAGATACGCAAATTATCTCGAAGAAATTTCTTTTTACTGAATACATCGAAAAAGTCCCTGTTTAAAGGGCTTTCGAGAAGAGTGATGATATTTCCTGATACTTCAAAAACGGTTGTGATAGGTTCAAAATTATCCCTCTCTCTCCGCAAAGAGTTCAGCACATCGCTGAGCTCTTTTTTTTGTTTTCTTGTGCTTAGTTTAGTTCCACTCCCTCAGGTCTGCTTTCGCCTCTATCGCGTTCTCTATGCTGTCGGGCAGGGTGGGGAAGAAGTCTATGCCCGTAATCCTCTCCACCTGATCTACGCTGTTCACAAACTGGTCCTTGCGCTTCGTGCCCTCATTGTTTCTGACCACATATCCTATGGCCTTCGCGTTGGGCTGCAGACGTAGTATCACCTTAAAGAAAGCCTCAGGCACCACCACCTCGTTTCTGCCTATCTTTTCGTGCTCTTGGTTCATGAAGATGGGGCCACACACAATATACACCTGTCCGTAGCGCTTCGCCCATTTCCTGCAGTCGCGCTCTATCACGTTCCACACGCCGCTGTTCAGACTGCTGTGCTGTGGACACATGTTCGTCAATAGGTTCGATTCCATCATCGCCACCTCGTCCCACTTGTTATCTCCCGCAGGACACATATGCCCTCTCGACCATCCGCTACCCTTGTAGTCCTGGTTTGTAGCCCTGGGTGTTGGCACCTCCTCGTCCTCGCGATACGTGTTCCTTCGCGCCATCGTACCGTCCACGTGCTCCGCAGTCAGTTCCCATGCCACCCAGTTCGGACACCTCGTCTCCTTGTTATAGCTCGCAGTGTAGGCTTTGCGCACCAGCAACTGGCTCGTCGCGCCCTCCTCATGGGCAGGCACCTCCACGCCTGCGGGCGCTTCCACCTTCACATCCTCGGTCGCGCCCGTATTTATCTCGTCGCAATGTCCTATCACTACCGACAGGACGAACATCAGTGCTATAAATAATATGACAACTTTTTTCATCTACTTTTAAATCCTTTTATTACAGAAAAACAGACCCGCCAAGATGAGCACCGTACCCATCAGAAAATACACCGTGATGCGCTCCGACAGGATGAGCCATGCAAACAATACCGTTACCACGGGGTTGAAATACACGTAGTTCGTGGCCACTACCGCTCCCAGCTTCTTGATGACCCAGTTCCATGCCAAGAAACATAACATCGAGGCCACGCTGCCTAAGAAAAGCAGGTTCAATAGCACATCCGTGCGGAATACCAGGCTAGGCGAGGGCAAATCCGGATAAACCATGAAGTATGGAATCATCGACAACAGTCCGTAGAAGAACACCTTGCGCGTAATGAACAGCGAGTTGTAGCGCATACCCGCAGGTATCATCAGCAGTGAATACACAGCCCAACACAGACAAGCCGCAAAGGCCAACGTGTCACCCAAGGGTGAAAGGTGTAAAATAAAATGACCGTTCAGCACCACCACCGCCACGCCAATCGCAGCCATCACCGTCCCCACTATCTGCAGTCCGTGCAGACGCTGCGAACGGAAGAACAGCGCTATCAACAGTGCGGCAAACAGCGGACACATACATACTATCAGCGACGTGTTCGTCGTCGTCGTGTATATCATCGCCGAGTTCTCTGTCAGGAAATACAGCGAACCACCCGTAATGCCCAGTCCCACCATCAGCAGCTCGTCCTGCCACACCCTCGAGAACCATCGGAAATGCTTGCGCGTCAGCGAATACACCAGCAACATCGTGTATGCTATGATAAAGCGCAACACGAATATCTGTGCTGCTGTCAGTCCTGCCATCAGCAATAACTTGGTATAGACAAAGGTAGTGCCCCACACTGCCACCACCAGAAACGCAATGATATGATATATCAGTCTGTTCATTTTTGTGGGACAAAGGTAGTGCAAATCGAATGAAAAAACAAATTTATTTGCGATTTTTCGCACTTGGCGACAAGAAAAAATGGAGAAAAAAGTTGCAAGATTTGACTTCTTTATGTACTTTTGCACCCATGAAACTACAGATAAACTATCTTGACGCCGTATCGCCGTATCACCATAACATGAAGTGTAGTTAGAATATGGAAGTATCTTTATCTTATATTGTATATTTTAATATTTATATATATTATAATATATATAAATATTAAATGTAACACCCTAGCGTATTTGCGATGCGAGCAAGGTCAATGATACGGTGATACGGTGATACGGCGCGAAGAAGCCGAAAAATATTTTTCATTTTCTTAAAAATAATTGGGGGAAAGTATTGTTTCGTATCTGATTTTTTTGTACCTTTGCATTGTCAAATTGAAGAAGTGGACAGGCGGTCTTTAAGGATAAAAATTGCGAGGGTTAAATCTAGAAATTGCGCGCATTAATAGTAGCAATTGTGATCCTTAATAGTATCTTCAGGAAGCGAAACAAGGCGACAATGAGAGTATTAATAAATATTTTAACAACACAAAAATTAAACTAGATTAAAGATTATGGCTATTAAAGTAATTGCACAACGACGTGAAGTAAAGCTTGGTAAGACCCCTGGAAAGAAGTTCGTGATGCGTCCCGACCTCTACATCCCCATCCAGGAGAAGAAGGTGTTCGCAGAGGCCTCGACCCACAGCGGTATCTCTGCAGGTGTGATCAAGGCGGCTTGGGATGCCGCAGGTGAAGTAATCCGCACGTGGGCCACTGAGGGTCACTCGGTACCCCTGCCCGGTCTGGGAACGATGCGTTTCAGTGTCCGCTCGAAGGCGGTGGCTGAGCTGGAGGACGTGAAGGCCAACCTGATTACTACCCGCCGCATCATCTTCACTCCCAACACGGACGTGAAGGACGAGCTGAAGAACACCGCTATCCAGATTACCTGTCTGGACGAGGACGGCAACGTTCTGAAGCGTGTCACCTCTGGCGACAGCGGCGAGATTGAGGACAATGAGAACGAGAACGGATCTGCGGGTAACGGAGAGAACGGATCTACGGAGAATGGCGGTAGCCAGAACCAGGGCGGTACCGGCTCGCTGACTCCTTCGCTGACTTCGCCCACCATTAGCGGTAACACGCAGTTCACCGACTCTACGCAGGTAAGCATGAGTGGTCCTGATGGTGCTGAGATTCACTACACCACCGACGGCAGCACTCCTACGGCAGAGAGCGCAGTGTACAGTGAGGCATTCTCCCTGAGCGCAACGACCACCGTGAAGGCTATCGCCATCAAGGACGGGCAGTCGAGCGAGGTTGTGAGCAAGGTGTTCATCAAGTCCAGCGGTGACAACTTGGGACAAAATTGATGGAAGAAGGAAGAAGTAAGAAGTTATGAAGACGAATCGTATTGTTGAGGTAGCGGTGAAGGTGATAGCTCTCTGACCTAAAGGTATAGAGCGACTTCGTCGATTTGACCGCTCTCACAGCCTTCCTGACGGCCATTACAACCACGAGTTCTCTGACCTAAAGGTACAGAGTGTGGCGTTGCGATGTATGGGACATGGACCGATTCCGATGTAAGAAGGAAGAGGGAAGATGTAAGAGTAGGGGGCTGACAGAATGAAATTTGTCGGTCCCCACTATGATTCAATCAACAACCAGTCTCTCTGGTTTAGACTTGTTTCATTTCTTGATTACATTGGCGCCTTCCTCGATGGTGACGGAACCTCTAGCACCACCGATATCACCTGTTACGGTTACGCTGGTGACCCCTTTCGTGATCGTGATATTATCACAAGAACCGCCATGTCCGGCACCAATTCCATTACCATCTCCACCTGCAGTGGCCGTGATGGTGCCACCGCTCAAAATGATGTCTCCTGCCTTTCCGTAAAATCCGGAACCAATACCAGCAGATCCTTCATTTGCAGTGTCCTTATCTGAGCCGCCGGTAGCTGTCACCGTACCACCAGAAATCGTAATCGTACCGCATACGGATTTATCATTCTCATTAGCTATGCGTCCACTGCCAATACCGGAAGCATAAAGGCCACCCTGGGCGGTTACCGTGCCTCCGCTGATATTGATATTACCACAAAGCTGGCCCGGTGATGCACCGATTCCTGCACAACCAACTCCTCCTGTAGCTGTTATGACGCCACCCTGAATCTCGATGTTGCCACCATTAAGATTGTGATGGCAACCGATACCGCAGCCTCGTCCGTTGCTGCTGGCATCGAGGGTTCCCGTATTGCCTTGGATGATGAGCGTACATGCTGGAGGAATAAGGATTCCCGGGGCGTCCTCGAAAAATCCTTTGACAACATTCTTAGACCCGTCTGCCAACACGAGGATAGCATTGCCCGTTAACGTAATACCTGCCCAGTTGTAGTTGCCATCGTTCGTGCCGTTGATGGTCACGCCGTTCAGCGTAACGACGGCTCCTGGGGCAAGGGATATCTGATAGTTGCCGCCGAGCGTTCCGGTCAGCACGTCGCCGTCCTGTGCCACATAGTCTGCGGTAAGCTTGGAAAGGTCAACAGGGTCGCGCGTAATTTCCGCGCCTGGGACGATGGGGTCGCCCTCTGCCTTAACGGTCAGTTGGAAGGTGTTATGAGTCGTACCCGAGCAGTACCACTTGATGGTGAACTGACTAATCTTGTACGTCAGTGCATACTCGCGCAGCGTCTGCAGGGCGTTTGCGTCCGTCAACAGGTTCTTCGATATATTGACAATCTGCCTGATGGTGTTCTCGCTCTCGGGAGTCTGGTCTGCCAATAAGAGTTCCGGCTGATAGACGCTGGGGAACTGGTTTTGCAGGGCAGCGGTCAGCTTGGGTTTCACCTCATTATACCCGTCCTGAGTAATTTCGGGGAAGGTCACGTCCATGTTCCATATCTGTTTCGAACGGTTGGGAACAGGCAATGTGAACGAGAGTGGCTTGGCGTTTTCCAAAGCATCTACAATGGTTTCAATGATTTGTTTTTCTTCTGAATCCTCATCGGACTGAAGGGTGTTCATCGGTATATTCTGTTCGATGGTCAGATTGTAGTTCCCCTCAGGATTGCTCACTGACCAGCATATCTGGTTGTCGAGGTCCACATCGCCGGTAAGCACATCGGGAGCCAAGGGGTGTTCGTCCCAGTCGCCTTCCATCATGTCGGAACCGCAGCTGTAGGTCCAACTGACCTTCGTGCCGTCGGTATTCTTCTTGCAGGCCAGCTCCTTATAGTTGACGGTGCTGCCCATGAAGAAAGCATTGCCTTGCGTATAGCCTGTAGAGAAAGTGCCTGACCCTGTAATGCTGGCTCCCGTTTTTTGAGTGTAACCGGGCGTGATGGTACCCCCGATGGTTTTAGTGGTTGCCTCAAAGGTGCCCACGCTGACGGTCGTGCTGCCCTCGTTGTTGTCAGTGGACGGCTTGGCGTCCTCCAGCAAAATATTTCCCTTACCCGAAAGGTCCATGCTGTACTGGCCACCGCTGAACCAGGAACCATAGGACACATCATCATAGAATTTATCCTTCTCGTAAGGACCGTAATAGAGGGTCTTGGCAGGGTTAAAACGGTCGTCGCCGTCCTGTTTGCCACCGACAGATGCCACTATTTTCTGCTCTATGAAATAATAGTCCTTCTTGGTCTCCATGTTGTGGACACCCCAGGTACGGAAAATCTCATTAAAACCATTGACACGATGGGGATAGGAAAAAGGAGGTACATAGCCACACAGGGGGGTCTGATAGTTGTGTTCCTCGTCGGCGCTCATCAGGTCGTTGATAGCATCGCTGCCGCTGGCTCTGCGACTGGCACGACGCATCTGCTGTGCCTCGTCGCGCGTGTTGAGCCACTGGGCGGCTCCGTCGGCCTGCAGTCCCGATTCGCGCATTGTAGGTTCCACCTTGACGCGCTCCTCCTTGGTCGTCACATTGCCATTCTTATCCGTGATTCGGACGAAGATGTTATTCGTTGCCGCGGGTGCACAGCTGTAGTATCCGTTGTTGGCAAAGATAACCAGTTCGGCTACTGCCTCCTTCTCGCCGGCAGCACGCCGGTCAGCCCTTGCCTCGATGTTGGCGATGCGGGCCTTGAAGCGGGCGGCCACGTCCGACTTCGTTGCCGTGTTGGCGACGGTAGGGCGCACAATGCTAATGCCGTTGTTCAGCATCAGCTCGTCCTCCGCCTTTGCCATCTTGTCGGCCAACTGCTCCATGAAATTCACCAGATGGGCATTGTGAGGCTTCTCTATGGCGACATAGCCTCCGCGCAGGTATATCTTGGCGGCCTCAAGCCACTCCTTTAGCGGACGGCCCAGGATGTCCTCGCCCTTGATGAGCACCATCTTCGTATCAGGGGTAATCTCACTGGTTGTCTGTCCAAGACGGCGCACCAAAGCACCACCCATGGAGGTTGCGTCAAACTGGCTCAACACGGCGGTAGGCACATCGGCAGTCACCTTCACCAGCAACTGGTCTGTTGCCGGGTCGTTGCCAGGATTTACCGTCGGGCTGCCACCCGAAGCATTGTCACGCTCAACCGCACAAGCGGCCATCATCATCGCTGCCCCGATCATCAGGACGGCGGAATACAGGTATTTTCGGATTTTAGTCTTCATAGACTTTGCGTTTTGAGGTTTGTAATATTTATATCTGGTGCAAATATACAAAAAAAATAATATAAAAGGGTGGAAAATAGCGAAAAAATGTCATCTTCCTTGTTGATTCAGAAAAAACGCAGTAACTTTGCAAGCGATGAATACACCTATTTATATTATAGAGGAAGAGAAACTGCGCAAGAACCTGGCACTGATACGCGAGGTGGCACAGCGGACGGACGCGGAGTGGATATTGGCGTTCAAGGCGTTTGCACTATGGAAGACATTCCCCATATTCCGCGAGTATATCAACGCGACAACGGCGAGTTCGCTATCAGAGGCACGACTGGCTTTTGAGGAGTTTGGGGCGAAGGCGCACACGTATTCGCCTGCGTATAAGGACGAGGAATTCAGCGAGATAGTGAGATGCTCGAGTCATCTGACATTCAACTCGCTGTCGCAGTATGAGCGATTCCACGAGCGGGCAGGGGAGTGCTCGATAGGTCTGAGGGTGAACCCGGAATATTCGGAGGTGGGTACCTTATTATATAACCCGTGCGCGCCCGGGACGCGATTCGGGGTGACGGCAGACAAATTGCCGGAACGGTTGCCGGAGGACATACGCGGATTTCACTGTCACTGCCACTGCGAGAGTGGGTCGGACGTGTTTGAGCGTACGTTGGTGCACATCGAGGAGAAATTTGCGAAGTGGTTTCCGCAACTAGAGTGGATTAACTTCGGAGGGGGACACCTGGTGACGCGCAAGGACTACGACATAGAAAGGCTGGTGAGGATGATGGACGGATTCCACAAGCGCTACCCATGGCTGAAGGTGATCTTCGAACCGGGCAGTGCCTTTGCGTGGCAAACGGGTCCGCTGGTGGCCAGCGTGGTAGACGTGGTGGAGGACAAGGGCATCAGGACGGCGATACTGGACGTGAGCTTTACGTGCCACATGCCCGACTGTCTGGAAATGCCGTACTATCCAGACGTTCGCGGGGCTATCCACGTCGAAGATGGTAATCATAAAATTCAAAGGTCAAAGTTCAAAGGTCAAATTTATCGCCTGGGGGGCAACAGCTGTCTGAGTGGCGACTTCATGGGTTATTGGCGCTTCGACCACGAACTGCAGGTGGGCGAGGAGGTGATATTCGAGGATATGATACACTACACGACGGTGAAGACGAATACCTTCAACGGTATCACACACCCTGCCATCGGTATGCTGAAAATGGACGGAAAACTGGAGATTTTGCGCCAATTTGGCTACGAAGATTACCGAAATAGGATGGATTAATGCGATTTTTCGAAAAAAAACCGCAAAAAAGTTTGCCAGTTCCGAAAAAAGCATTACCTTTGCATCCGCAATCGAGAGAGATGCCCTTCAGAAAAGGCGGAATTCTTGTGCAAGCCGAGAGCAGAAAAGCTTGCTTTTATGCCGGGGCGCAGCCAAGGATGCCGATTGGATTCCGAAGGAATACAAGCGGAAATAGCTCAGTTGGTAGAGCACAACCTTGCCAAGGTTGGGGTCGCGGGTCCGAGTCCCGTTTTCCGCTCAACATGTTGAACAAAAAAGAGCATTACGACGTTGGGTCCTAATGAACAAAATGCCCAGGTGGCGGAATTGGTAGACGCGCACGTTTCAGGTGCGTGTGCCGCGAGGCGTGCAGGTTCGAGTCCTGTTCTGGGCACTCTTTTTTATTCACGCGTTAAACTTACATGTTGGAGAGGTGGCGGAATTGGTAGACGCGCTACTTTGAGGGGGTAGTGTCAATTGCGACGTGGGAGTTCGAGTCTCCTCCTCTTCACCATCTTTTTAACAGCAATGCGGAAATAGCTCAGTTGGTAGAGCACAACCTTGCCAAGGTTGGGGTCGCGGGTCCGAGTCCCGTTTTCCGCTCTTTCTCAAGAGATTTTTAGGAAAACAACCATTCTAAAATGAATTTATATTTAAGGTATTTCGATAGAGAAGTTCTCGTTAATAATGTTGATGAGGCTATCGCATTCTTAGCAGGAATTGAAGAAATAGGCATGAATCCTGTATTGGAACAGGACATCAGAAACTACGTGGCCAGCGACGTGTTCTATCCCAAGCGATATAAGACACGCCCGCGTGTGTACTTTATTATCATAAAGACCGAGGCCGCTACCATGCAGGACTTCAAGGAGAAGAAGGCCGTGCACAGCTTGGAGACCGTAGGAAAGCCAGTGCCCAGTGCAGTGATGAGACTGACTGAGGAGCGTGAAGGCTGGTACGAGGGTACCATCGATTTCAAGCGCGTGCTGCTGGTGCCTGGAACGGGCAAGTTCCAGTATCGCGACACCCACTTCGTGGCTCGTTGCAAGGCAATGTCTGGTCAGGATTGCTACAACAGAATCGTGGACCATCTGAGCCAGCGCGTGGATAGTCGCAGCCAGTTCCCTTCGGCCAAGGGAAAGAACTTTAAGTTTACCTACTTAGGCGCTTGTAAGTAACGCGTTCGCTAGTGAACAGTGAAAAAGTGAAAACCATCTCAACCTATGAATAAAGTGATGTTAATCGGTAATGTGGGGGCTGACCCCGAAGTGCGCTATGTGGACCAGGGTGTAGCAGTGGCGCGTGTGCGACTGGCTACGACGGAGCGTGGATATACGCTTCAGAATGGTACACAAGTGCCCGACCGTACCGATTGGCATACGGTGCTGCTGTGGCGCAAGCTGGCTGAAATCGTGGAGAAGTATGTCCATAAGGGCGACAAGCTGTATATAGAGGGGCGCATACGCTATACCACCTATGACGACAAGCAGGGACAGCGACGCTACGTCACCGAAATATGGGCTGACAATATGGAGATGCTGACACCGAAGGCGGAGGCAAATCCTGAATAACCACACATGGAAGAATTTCTAAGAACACTGAACGATATCTCACTGATAGAACCAACGACGGGGGTATTATCTGCAGGCATTGTAGCTTGTTTGCTGTTGCTGGTTTCAGCATTTGCCTCTGGCTCGGAGATTGCTTTCTTCTCGCTGACTCCCAGCGACCTGAACCAGATGGACGAGGAGAAATCATCAGACGACGCCAAGATAACCAAGTTGCGCCAGGACTCTGAGCGCACACTGGCTACCATCTTGATAGTCAACAACTTGGTAAACGTAGCCATCATCATGTTGTTTACCTATTTCTTCCACCATATCATTGACTTTGCCGATGCGTGGTGGGTGGAGTTCGGCTTTATGACCATCCTGCTGACGTTCCTGTTGCTGCTGTTTGGTGAAATCATGCCCAAGGTGTATGCACGCAAAGACCCGCTGCAGTTCTGTAGGAATGCCGTTCCAGGCATCATGTTCTTCCGCAAATTGTTCTACCCCATAGCCAGTATCGTGGTAAGCTCAGGAAAGCTGACGGAGAAGGTGGTGGTGAAGGAGAACCAGACGCTGAGTGTGAACGAGCTGGAGCAGGCGCTGGAGTTGACGGACACCGAGGATATCAAGGAGGAGAAGAAGATACTGGAGGGTATTGTGCGCTTTGGCGACGAGACGGTGAAGGAGGTGATGACGAGTCGTCAGGATGTGATTGACCTGGATTCGACGGCGCCCTACGAAGAGGTGCTGAAGTGCGTGGTGGACAATAACTACTCGCGTATTCCCGTCTATCAGGACACGCAGGACAATATCCGAGGCATTCTGTATATCAAGGACTTGTTGCCCCACTTGTCGAAGGGTAACAACTTCAAATGGCAGTCGCTGATTCGTCCGCCGTATTTCGTGCCTGAGACGAAGAAGATTGACGACTTGTTGCGCGAATTCCAGGAGAACAAGGTGCATATTGCCATTGTGGTGGACGAGTTTGGTGGCACCAGTGGTATTGTGACGCTGGAGGATATCCTGGAGGAAATCGTGGGCGAGATCAACGACGAGTATGATGAGGACGAGAAGAACTACGTGCGCATCAACTCGAACACCTTCGTTTTCGAGGGAAAGACCCTGTTGACTGACTTCTACAAGGTGCTGAAGCTGGACGATGAGACCTTTGCCGACGTGGAGGGTGATGCAGACACGATAGCCGGACTGCTACTGGAAATCAAAGGCGATTTCCCCAAACTGCACGAAAAGATAGACTACCAGCATTTCTCATTTGAAATACTGGAAATGGAGGAGCGCAGAATATCGAAAGTTAAAGTGGTGATTAGGCGCACCAACAAGGACTAATCAATGCTAGTTCTGTAAGCCCCAAACGGCTTGATACCACGCCAACTTCTTGATGTCATTGTTGTAATCGTGACTGGCATTGGCATTCTTTGCCAAGGGGAAGAACATGCTGATGCCTCCATACTTTTCCGCAGTCACTGTGAAATCGCTGAAATTCACACTGTTAGCGTGCCATTTCTTGCTCATCTCGGCATAGATAACGGCATTGGTGAATGCTTTCTTCCAAGCGTCAAACTTCTCTGGGGCAGCAGCTAATGCTGCACGAATCATATCGTTCATGTCGTACATTATCTTCTCACGTTCAGGCTTGTGAGCACTATCATAGTTGTAGTAATAGATGATGCCTTGCGTGGGGTTGCTGGTCTGCAGCCAGGCAGTAATTTCGGGCAGAATCTGGCGAGTGGCATCAGCCAATGCCTGCATCTGTGACGTCTTGACCACGCAGATGGGCAGTTGGCAATCTCCGGTGGGCGTTACTGTTCCACTTGAATTAGTTCTCTGCGCGTAATAGTCGGCACACGTCCTGATGGTCATTTGCTCCGTGTCTTCGATGAAGAAGTCGGCCACCAACTTGTCGTAAGGAGCACCCACGCCCGTAATCTCTGCAGGCGAAGCGATGATATAATCGGTGGTACCGCGGAGTTCATAGGCCACCTCGGCATTCTGCATGTTGCAGCAGTCGAAGAAGAGGAAGCGCCAGTGCTTGCCCACCTGCTTGAAACTCGTAGCCATATCGGGAATGTTCAGCCAACGGGCTGGTTCCTTGACCTGCGACGTAGCCTCGTTGTTGCCATTGTCAACACCATAGGCGCGACGGATAACGTTCGTTCCGTCGTTCTCCAATATCCAGCCATTGGCGTGGCCCCAGAGAACGAGTCCATAGTCCTGCGACTTAGGACTGAACGAAATCATGCGCTGAAGCACTTCCTGGAACTTGGCAGGTTCGGAGCTGTAGAAATCAGCGGGATATTTATATAAGGTGTCGACGGGTTGCTCGTAGCTATTGTTGATTCTGGCAATAAAGGGCATCTCTGTCTTGCTGGCCCTGTCGACAAAAATCAGCAGGTCGCAGTCGTCGCCCACCAATTGACGTCCCTTGATCATTTCGTTGATGTCGCTTTGCGCGTAGGAAGACAGGTTATTCTCGGAAGGCATATACACCAGCACGGTATGCTTGACATCCTTGACGGAGTTATAGGGTGCTGCTTCTTCGTCCTTTTGGCAGGCTGTCAATAGCAAAATTGTCGTTATAATAGCAAATAAATGTTTCATGTTGCAATATTTATAGCGCAAAGATACGAATAATTGCTGAAAAATGAGTAACTTTGCGACTTGAATTTAAAACAATCATGAAGAAAATAGCATTTTTACTGGCCTTTTGCATGGTTTTGTTGGCTGTAGGCGACGCCTACGCAGGACGTACGAAGCATTCAAAACGGCATACGATAAATAAGAGACATAACGTAGTGAAAGGACGCAAGGGCGCCCGCAAGAAGACCATTGTCGTGAGACCTCGCGTGCAGGAAATGCCTGACACGTCGAGTGTGATGTGCGAGGACACGTGTTCGCATATTCATGGCATAGACATGAGCCATTATCAGGGCAACGTGTTCTGGGAGAACATTGGTGACAACACCAGCATGGCCTACGTCTATCTGAAGGCTACGGAGGGTGGCGACCGTGTGGATCAGAAGTTCGAGCAGAACATTGTGATGGCGCACGTCTACGGACTGAAGGTGGGCAGCTATCATTTTTACCGTCCGAAGACGGAACAGCGCAAGCAGTTGGAGAACTTTGTGTCGCAATGTATTCCTGAGGAACAGGACTTGATACCGATGATTGACATAGAGACCACCAACGGACTGCCTACGGATGAATTCTGCGACTCGCTGTTCTCATTTCTGGAAATGGTGGAGGAGGCCTATCACCAGAAACCCTTGCTCTATACCTTCCGCAATTTCTATAACAGACACTTGTTGGGAAAACTGGATGGCTACAAGCTGATGATAGCCATGTATACGCCTGAAGAACCCGTGCTGGAAGACGAGCGCGACATCACGATGTGGCAATATACGGGTAAGGGAAGGCTGACGGGCGTGAATGGTTTCGTGGACAAGAGTAGGTTTATGGGAAGTCACTCGCTACGGGAAATCAGGTTTGAACACGGATTCCAAGACTCCGTGATGGAGTGAATCCGTCATTCCGTATTTCCGTAACTCCGTAATTCCGTAAATCCTTTTATTCCTCAATATTCTTGATGGTATGAATCAGGTCATTCTTGTAAGCACGAAGTGACCTGGACGATAGTCGATGGAGCAATCCCTTGGAGCGCTCTATCTGCAACCAGAACTTGTCCAGATTCTCCTCGCTCTTCTTGCCATATTCGGTGGCAAAATGAGCCTTAACATCCTCAGGAATCTGCAGGAAGAAATCGCCATCATAGGCGCGCACACCAGCAGCTATCCAAGGCACTATGCCATATTGGTTGGCTATCTGATAGAGCTTTCTCCACTTCCATGCGGACATGGGCTCTATGCGTTCTCTGTCGCTAGCGGAACTACAGGCTATGAGCCGTTCCATGTTTCTATATATAACGTCCATAATTCTTCACTTTTCACTATTCACTAGCGAAGCGCTACGAATATCGTTTGGGGTATCTGAAAATGATGGATAATAATGCGGTCAGGCCAATGACCAGCGGATAGTAGAGGTAGGGTAGGATGCTGATGGGATTGAGCTGGGCCAGACCAGCAGCCATCAGCAATTGCGCACCATAGGGAATGATGCCCTGAATGGTGCAGGAGAAGGTGTCGAGAATAGAGGCACACTTCCTGTTGTCAACACCAAAGCGGTCGCCTATCTGCTTGGCAATGCCTCCCACGGTGATAATGGCAACGGTATTATTGGCTGTGCAGAGGTTGACAAACGAGACGAGTCCTGCAACAGCCAGTTCGGCACCCCGCTTGGTGGAAATGTGGCGCGTAAGTCGCTCAATGATATAGTCGATACCTCCGTTGTGCTTGATGATTTCCAGCAAGCCTCCAGCCATCATCGTAATGATAATCAGTTCGCCCATGCCCTTGATACCGTCGCCCATGGCTTCAAACCATCCGAACACATCATACGAGCCATTGGCTATTCCGATAATGCCCGTCAGGACAATGCCCAGTGTCAATACAGCCATGACGTTCATACCGAAAATGGCCGTGATGAGAACGGCGAGATAGGGAATGACCTTGGTGTAGGAAACCTCAGGAAGGTGGTGGGGCGAATGGATGCCTGTGCCCAGGAAGATGTAAGCCACCAGCACAAGGAGTGCTGCTGGAATGACGATGAACGAATTGACGCGAAACTTATCGCTGAGTTTGCAACCTTGTGTGGAGGTGGCCACAATCGTGGTGTCTGAGATGAACGAGAGATTGTCGCCAAAGAACGAGCCTCCCACCACGACAGCGGTCATCATGGCAATGCTCGTACCCGTCTGCTCGGCAACACCTGCAGCAATGGGCGTCAGGGCAACGATGGTTCCCACGCTGGTACCCACGGAAATGGAGATGAAGCAGGCTGCAAGGAACAAGCCTGCCAACAGCATGTTTCCAGGCAGGAGCATCAACGAGAGATTGACAGTAGCATCAATGGCCCCCATGATTTTGGCTGAATGGGCAAAGGCGCCTGCCAAGATGAATATCCAGATCATCAGCATCATCTGATCGGTAGCTGCTCCCTTGCTATAAATGTCTATACGCTTGCGCAGGGGGATGCCCCCTGAGACCGCAATGGCATAGGCGGAAGCCACCATGAAGGCTACGGTGATGGGTACTTTATAAAAGTCACGAGCAATGATGCTCGTGACTAAATAGAGTACGATAAACACCGCTAGGGGTGATAATGCCAATATACCTTTTTTCAAAGTGTTACGCCGTTTTTGAAAATTGAGATTTCGCGATAGCCGTTCTCCTCATTGCGAGCCTTCTCGCCACTGGCTACTGCTAATACCTTATCGATAAACTCAGGAACAATCTCCTGCATGGTGCGTCCCTCCACCAACTGACCAGCGGAGAAATCTACCCAGTGGGGCTTGTTCTTAGCCAGCACAGGATTTGTAGCCACCTTCATGGTTGGAACGAAAGTGCCGAAGGGTGTTCCACGTCCTGTGGTGAACAGCACGATGTGGCAACCGCAAGAGGCGAGGGCAGTAGAGGCTACGAGGTCGTTGCCAGGAGCAGAGAGCAGGTTCAGACCGTTGTTTTGCAAGCGGTCGCCATACTCCATCACACCACTGACGGGAGCCTTGCCACACTTCTGGGTGCAACCCAGTGCCTTATCCTCAAGGGTAGAGATACCGCCTGCCTTGTTGCCTGGACTTGGGTTCTCACCCACGGGTTCGCCATGTGACAGAAAGTAGTTCTTGAAATTGTTAACCATTGAAACAGTCTGCTCGAACAACTGAGGGGTCTCGCAACGGTTCATCAGAATGGTCTCTGCACCAAACATCTCAGGAACTTCCGTCAATACAGAGGTGCCACCCTGTGCTACGAGCCAATCGGAGAATTCACCTACCAAAGGGTTGGCAGTGATGCCTGAGAAACCATCAGAACCACCACACTTCAGACCTACGCGCAGCTTGGAAACGCTGACGTCCTCGCGCTTGTCTTGCTTGGCCTGAGCGTAGAGCTCGCGCAGAATCTGCATACCAGCCTCCATCTCGTCGCCTTCCACACGCTGGGTAACCAACAGCTTGATGCGACTCTTGTCATAGTCGCCCAACATCGCCATGAAGTCCTCAGGCTGGTTGTTCTCACAACCCAGACTCAGTACCAGTACGCCACCGGCATTGGGGTGCAGACAGATGTCGCGAAGCACCTTGCGGGTGTTCTCGTGGTCTTCAGAAAGCTGCGAGCAACCATAGTTATGATGCCACGTCCAAACAGCATCAATGCCCTCTTCGCCCGTCTCCTTGCGAAGCTGCTCAGCCAAACGCTCAGCAATACCGTTCACACAACCCACGGTGGGCACAATCCAAATCTCGTTGCGCACACCTACGTCGCCATTCTTACGAACATAGCCTTTGAAGGTGGGGCGCTTCACGTTGTAGGGTGTACCTTCCCAAGCACCTACAGGCTGATAGGTATATTCAAGTGTTCCACTCAAGTTGGTCTTCAGGTTGTTCTCATTCACCCAGTCGCCAGCCTTCATAGCCTGACGCGCGTGACCAATGGGATAGCCGTATTTGATGATGTTCTCACCTTCAGCAACGTCCTTGATCAGTACCTTGTGACCTGCAGGAGTGTCTTGATTCACTGTGATTTGCTTGCCGTCCACCTCAATGATGTCGCCCTTCTTTTTAGTGGCGAGACATACAACGACGGAGTCAGCAGGATTGATTTTTAAAAATGTAGCTTGTTCCATAAAGATTTGTTTATTATTAAAAAATTCACTATTCACTGTTCACTATTCACTATTCACTGTTCACTATTCATTAGCGAAGCGCTACCCAATGTTCTTTCTACGATAGTAATCGATATTCTCCTTGGTGAGCAATTCGATAGGCATATAGTTCACAGGGTCTACCTCCTTCTTCAAAACGATAGCGCGGAAAAGCGTATCGATACAAGCATAGCCCTGCATATAAGCATGCTGGGCAATGAGGAAGGAAATGCTGCCCTGGCGCACACACTCTGCATTCTTCTCCACCATATCGTAGCCCATAATCTGAATGTTGCGACGATTGGAGCGCAGCAAGTATTCGCCTACCAAGTGAGCCTTGGAGTTGAATGTGATGCAGTGGTGAACCAATGGGTGCTCCTCGAAGAATTTCTCCAGGATATCATCATACTTCTCACGCTTCTCGTCTAACGACAGGTTCACCTCGTGAATGGCTACCTGAGGAAAATGGTCGTGCATGTAATGACGGAAGCCCGTTTCACGGTTCTCCTGCTGTTTGGATGCCACATTGCCGTTGCGCATCTGTTTCATCAGCATGATTTCCTTCTCCTTGGGAGCAATCATCATCAGCATACGAGCTGCAAAATAGCCAGAGGCAAACGAGTCTTGTCCGAAGAATGACAAGGGCTTAAGGTCGGGCATGTAAGAATCGAGCAGGATAAAGGGAATGTTGCGCTCGTGCATGATGTCGGTGTACTTGGTGGTGATGTCCAGTCGTGAGGGCACGATAATCACGCCGTCAGGCTCTTTCTTCAGCACCTCGACCATCAATTTGGCAAACGTTTCAGGCGCAAAGCGATTATAATATAATACCTTATTTGATATATTAAAGTCGCGATAACGCTCGCAGGCAGCATTGGCACCTTCTTCCACCTCTTCCCAATAAGCCTCGCTTTCGTGCTTAGGAATGAGGCTATAGAACGTGTACGACTTGTTATAGGCCAGCGCTGAGGCATACATGTTGGGCTTGTAGTCCAATTCCTCCAGTGCTTTCTTCACCTTTGCCATTGCTTTGGGCGACACACTGGGGCGACCATGAATCACACGATCCACTGTGCCTTCACTCACGCCAGCACGCTCTGCAATATCCTTAATTCTTATCTTTCCAGTGTCCATATTCCCTGCAAAGGTACGAATTACTGCGGAAAATGCAAAGAAAAACCGTTTTTATTTTGTATTTTCCAAAATATTGGCTAACTTTGTGCCCTAAATAATAACATTTTTATTTTCACATAATACTAAAACAAATGGCAAAGATTGTTACTTTAGGCGAGATTATGCTCCGCCTGTCGCCCATGGGCAACGACCGTTTTATTCAGAGTGAGTCATTCCGCATCATCCCTGGTGGTGGTGAGGCTAACGTAGCTGTAAGCGTGGCTAACTATGGTCACGAGGCTTACTTCGTGTCAAAATTGCCCAAGCACGAGATTGGACAGATTGCAGTGAATGCACTCCGTCGTTATGGTGTTAACACCCAGTTCATCGCCCGTGGTGGTGATCGCGTAGGTCTGTACTATGCTGAGACTGGTGCTTCTATGCGTCCTTCAAAGGTTATCTACGACCGTGCTCACAGCTCTATCGCTGAGGCCGATCCTAAGGATTTCGACTTCGACGCTATCATGGAGGGTGCTGCTTGGTTCCACTGGTCTGGTATCACACCAGCTATCAGCGACAAGGCTGCTGAATTGACAAAGTTGGCTTGCGAGGCTGCCAAGCGTCATGGTGTAACCGTTTCTGTAGACCTGAACTTCCGCAAGAAGCTGTGGACCAGTGAGAAGGCTATCTCTATCATGCGTCCTCTGATGAAGTATGTGGATGTATGTATCGGTAACGAGGAAGACGCTGAGCTCTGCCTTGGCTTCAAGCCCGATGCTGACGTAGAGGGTGGTCAGACCGATGCTGCTGGTTACGAGGGTATCTTCAAGCAGATGATGGCTGAGTTTGGCTTCAAGTATGTGGTTTCTACTCTGCGTGAGAGCTATAGCGCTACCTTCAATGGTTGGAAGGCTCTGATTTACAATGGCAAGGAGTTCTATCAGTCAAAGCGTTACGAGATTAATCCTATCATCGACCGTGTTGGTGGTGGCGACTCATTCTCTGGTGGTCTGATTCATGGTCTGCTGACCAAGCCTACTCAGGGCGAGGCTCTCGAGTTTGCTGTGGCTGCTTCTGCTCTGAAGCACACTATCAATGGTGACTTCAACTTGGTTGGTGTTGACGAGGTTGAGTCTCTTGCAGGTGGTAATGCCAACGGTCGCGTACAGCGCTAACCATAAAGGTCAAAATTCAAAGTTCAAAGTTCAAAGAATTATATGGCAAAATTTGATAAATTTCAGGTGATGGCAAAGATTGCCGAAGCACCTATGGTTCCTGTTTTCTACAACAAGGACGTTGAAGTTTGTAAGAACGTCATCAAGGCTTGCTACGAGGGTGGTGTTCGTGCCTTCGAGTTTACCAATCGTGGCGACTTTGCTCATGAGGTTTTCGGTGAGCTGTCAAAGTGGGTGAACAAGGAATGTCCTGAACTGGCTCTGGGTATTGGCTCTGTTGTTGATGCTCCTACAGCTTCTCTGTACATCCAGCTGGGTGCCAACTTCGTGGTTGGTCCGCTGTTCAACCCCGATATTGCCGTTGTTTGCAACCGTCGTTGCGTCACATATTGTCCTGGCTGTCTGACACCGTCAGAGATTGGAAAGGCTCAGGAGGTTGGCTGCGACTTCACAAAGGTATTCCCTGGCGACGTGGTTGGTCCGAACCTCATCAAGGGTCTTATGGCTCCCATGCCTTGGTCGAAGATCATGGTTACTGGTGGCGTAGCTCCTGAGGAGGAGAACCTGACCAAGTGGTTCAAGGCTGGCGTCTTCTGCGTGGGCATGGGCTCTAAGCTCTTCCCAAGCGACAAGGTGAAGGCTGGTGATTGGCAGTATGTAACCGACAAGTGCAAGGAGGCACTCGGCTACTGTGCTAAGGCTCGCGCTTAAACCATACATTCACAAAGGCTCAGCATGGCTTATGGCCGTGCTGGGTCTTTTCCTTTTTTTTGCTTGCCAACCGTCTGATAAGGCAACGGTTGATAAGCTAAATTCTCTTTCTTATGCCTATCATTACCGCAATATCGATTCTACAGCGCTGTATGCCCGACAAGCCCTAGACCTTTCTGAGGGTTATAAGGGAGGACGTGCTGAGGCACTTTCCCATCTGGCTTTTGTTTCGTTGGTCTCCATGAATTATGCCGAGGCCGATAGTTTGTTGGCAGAAGCTATTGTGCTTACCGACAATCAGGTAGAGCTGTTGGTGTGCTATGTCCAGCAGATGCGCCTCTGTCAGCGCCGTTCTGAGAATCGTCAGTTTTACGAATGTCGCGAACAGGCTGTCAAGGCTCTTGCGCGCATCAACGAAGAGCGTAACCAGCTCACTGAGCGTCAGCGCCAGCGACTGGCTTATGCGGAATCGGAAATGGCTATTGTCACTTCCACCTATTATTATTATGTAGGATTGGAGCGCCAGAGTGTGGAGGCTCTTCAGCAATTGAATGCCGATGAGGTGCGCCACGACACTGCCCAATACCTGAACTATCTCTACAACATCGGTGCAGGCGGAGTGTTGACTGATGGCACTCCTGAACAGATTCATCAGCAGGAGATAGAATGCCTGAACCGTTGTCTCAGTATGGCCGAGCGCAATGGCTATACCTATTTCGAGGCACAGGCCAAGGAGGCGTTGGCCGATCATACTTTCAATCTGCAACAGGCTGAGGAGGCTTTGCAATTGTTCAAAGACTATGGCGACGTCTATCAGATAGCAGGTGCCTATCGTACGTTGGCTTCGTGCTATCATGCTATGCAGGACGACGAGTGTGCCTTGCTCTATCTGGACAGTGCACTTATCGACCCTCGCATCAATCAGGCTCCCGACTTGGTAGCCAGTATCCGCGAACAACTCAGTGTGGCTTATTCGGCAGTCAATGATAAGCCCAACAGCGATTATAACCGTAATATCTATATCGACCTTCAGGAACAGACCCGTCAGGACCGTGAGCTGGAGGCGCGTGCAGGTATCTTGGACAATGCCGTCCATCAGCTAAACCTCATGACGTGGGCCGTCTTTGGCGCCATTGTCCTGTTGCTCTTCTTCCTCTGGCTTTTCAACAAGTTGAATAAGAAACAGAAGGAAGACCATGCGCTCGATGATTTGCTGGAGGAGAAGCACGAACAAGTGGCAGAGGCCCGACTGCGCGTGGAGAAAAACGAGCGTCGCCAATTGGAACAGCGCGCCAAGGTGTCTTTGGCTATGAGCATTCTGCCTCTTATCGACCGTATCCTCCATGAAGTGAATCATCTAGAAAAACTAGAAAATCAAGAAAGTCTGGATAATCTAGAAAGCCTCGATTATATCCGCGAGCTCACTGACAATATCAATGCCCAGAACAATCTGCTCACCCAGTGGATACAGCTGCGCCAGGGCGAACTGAATCTGCACATCGAGAGCTTCCCCCTGCAACAGCTCTTCGATATGGTGGCTCGCAGCAAGACCAGTTTTGCCATGAAGGGTGTGACGTTACAGGTGGACCCCACCACGGCTAGTGTCAAGGCCGACCGCGTGTTGACGCTCTTTATGCTGAACACCTTGGCAGATAATGCCCGCAAGTTTACTGCCAAGGACGGACAAGTGAACATTTCAGCCCAAGAAGAATCCGACTATGTCGAAATCTCCGTCAGTGATACGGGGTGTGGCATGAGTCAGGAAGTGCTCGACCATGTGTTCGACCATAAGGCCATTACCGATAAGTCGTCTACGTCGCACGGCTTCGGCCTTATGAACTGCAAGGGCATCATTGAGAAATATCGTAAAATCAGTCAGATATTCAGCGTTTGCCAATTGCAGGCTGAGAGCGAAGAGGGTAGGGGCTCGCGCTTCTTCTTCCGTTTGCCCAAGGGCGTTCAGCGCCTCGTGCTACTTCTTATATTATCAACTATCAACTATTCACTATCCACTGTCAACGCCCAAAGTGCGTTGGATAGTGCTCATGTTTATGCCGATTCGGCTTATTTCTCCAACGTTAATGGCACTTACGCCCGCACGCTCCAGTTTGCCGATTCCTGTCGCCATTATCTGAATGCCCATTACTTGCAACAGCGTCCCGCCGGACGTTTGCTCATGACCCCTCTGGGCTCTCAGTCCGTGGAGCCTGCTGAAATCCAGTGGTATCACGACTCGCTGCCCACCAATTACCAGATAGTGCTCGACATCCGCAACGAGAGTGCAGTGGCTGCTTTGGCGCTCCACGAGTGGCAACTCTATGCTTATAATAATAAGGTATATACGCAACTCTTCAAGGAGATGAGTGCCGATAACACTTTGGCAGACTATTGTCGCACCCTGCAAGCTTCGCAGACTAATAAGCGCATTGCCGTTATCCTCTTGCTGGTATTGCTGGTGCTCATTGTACCTGCTTATTACATGCTCTACTATCGTCACCGACTCTACGAGCGTTTCCATCGTGAGCGCACGCAACAGAACAATATCGAGATGGCTGAAGACGAGTTGCGTCGTGCCGAACTGGAGGATTCCAATCTCCACGTGGCCAATGCAGTGCTCGACAACTGCCTGTCTACGCTGAAACACGAGACCATGTATTATCCCAGTCGTATTCAGCAACTCATGGATGCTGGCGACATTCCTGCACTCCGCGAGGTGGCAACCTACTATCGCGACCTTTACAGCATCCTGATTCGTCAGGCTACAGAGCAGGTTGACCGCATCAAGCTGCATGTGCGCCCCGTCAGTTTCTATGGTCAGCCCGTGTTGGGCGACGAGAATCTGCTTCGCTATCTCTTTGAATTGCTCAAGGGTACGGTGGAGGCAGAAGTGAAGGACGATAAGTATGTCGCCTTCCACATCAGCCCCAGCGCTCAGCCCTCCGACTTTTCCTATCTCCTGGCTCGTCAGATTGTTCGCGATCATGGCGAGGCCACTAATCGCAGAGGTTGTGGCATTACTGCAGAAGAAAAAAAGTTAACAGTCATATTACCCAGATACAATGGAAAAATTTAAGATGATCATCGTCGAGGACGTGCCCCTCGAACTTAAAGGCACTGAAGGCATTGTACGTAACGAGATTCCTGAGGCTGAGGTCATTGGGACAGCAGCTAATGAGGCCAGCTTCTGGCGACTCATTAAGCAACAGCAGCCCGACCTTGTATTGCTCGACCTCGGACTGGGTGGCTCCACCACCGTTGGCGTCGAGATTTGTCGTCAGACCAAGGAGGCTTATCCCCAGGTTAAGATTCTCATCTTTACGGGCGAGATACTCAACGAGAAGTTATGGGTCGACGTGCTCGATGCGGGTGCCGATGGTATTATCCTCAAGAGTGGCGAGTTGCTGACCCGTCGCGATGTAATGGCCGTCATGGAGGGCAAGCAGCTGGTGTTCAACGAGCCCATCCTCGAAAAGATAGTCGAGCGCTTCAAGCATGCGGTCAGCTCCCAACTGGCTCGTCAAGAGGCCCTTATCAATTACGAGATTGACGAGTACGACGAACGTTTCCTGCGCCATCTCGCTCTCGGCTATACCAAGGAGCAGATTACGGGCCTTCGTGGCATGCCCTTTGGCGTGAAGAGCCTGGAGAAGCGCCAGAACGAATTGGTCAAGAAACTCTTCCCTGGAGGTGAGGGCGTCAATGCCACCCGTCTGGTGGTTCGTGCCTTGGAGCTTCGCATCCTTGATATTGACAACCTCGAACCAGATGTCGATTAATTCCACATTCATCATTGTCGCAGGCAACAAATCAACATTCATTATTCAACATTGAAAAAGTTTCTCCCACATATCGCCCTCACGCTGTTTATCCTTCAGCTGTTGTTGATGCTCGTGTCGTGGTTGCTCAGTGCAGCCTTCCCCGCGAGTGGCCTGCGCTCCCTGCTCTCCAGTGAGGGCCTCCGCTGGCTGATGGGCCATTTCGCTGAAATGATAGCCACCCCCGTGCTTGCTTGGCTCTTGCTGTGCGCCATGGCGTGGGGCTGTCTTGTTTGTAGTGGACTGCTCCTGCGCCCCACCAACTATCGTGAGCGCAGAGCCCAGATCATGGCCCTGCTCTTGTTGGCTGTCATTGTGGGTGTCATGCTGTTGCTCACAGCCATCCCCCATGCCGTATTGCTCAGTGCCGTAGGAGGTTTGTGGCCTTCCCCCTTCTCGGCCAGTCTGGTTCCCGTCGTCGCTTTCAGCATCACCTTGGTCTCAGCCTCTTATGGTCTCATGTCAGGCCGCTTCGACAACATCTCCGCTGTTTATGATGCTGTCCTTCAAGGCATTCGCCAAGCAGCCCCCCTCTTCCTCTTCTACGTCCTCGTCGTCCAGATCTACGAGTCGCTGTGCTTCATGTTGCCATACCTATATATGTAGATGTAACGCTGGAAGGCGGTGGTAAAATTTTGCTGTTTTTTCATTGTAGTTTAAAATTTTCTTTGTATCTCTGAGACTTCGTCTCGAAGATATCCCCGCTCGAAAATACTCAAAAATATTTTGTATTTTATTCACTTATTCGTATCTTTGCTGTATCTTATTATCATTTTATATGCTTATGAAGAAATCCTTACTCACTACATTAAGCTTGCTGGTATGCGTGTTGGCAATGGCTGAACCCATCAGCAGCAAGAAGGCGCTGGAGATAGCAACAAGCTATCTGGCCAAGAGTGGGGCACCCCGACGTGCTGCCACTCAGATGAGTGTACAACCCTTCCAGACCGACCGTCAAGGCAATCCGCTCATGTATGCCGTGAACAATGGTGGCGATGGTTATGTCATTGCACCAAAATGTTACCCTGTCAGTAGAATTAGGAAGAACCCTATAACGACTACTGCCCCACGGACGGCGAAGACCCCTCGATGACAGGATGTGTGGCTACCGCCATGGCTCAGCTACTCTACTACCACAAGAAGGTAAGGCAGGCTCAAATTCCTGAGCAACCGCTCCAGGACACGAAGGCCTACAAGGGCGATCGCGGCATCTCGGTTGCAGCCTTGAAGACCTCAGAATACAATATCGACTGGGACCAGTTGATTGACAATTACACTGCGCAAGGCGTAACGCCTACCAAAGCCCAGAAAGAGAACGTCGCCAAGCTGATGTTCTTCTGCGGTGCTACCGTCTATATGGATTACAATAGCGGCGTGTCGTTGGCTTGGGATTCGAATTTAGCGCCCGCACTGATCAACTATTTCGGCTTTAGCAAGGCCACGCGCTATGTGACTCGCTCTTCCTATACTGAACAGCAATGGACTGACCTGATTTATAACGAGCTCAAGAACAACCGCCCCGTACTATTGGGCGCTAGCGATAACACGGGTGGCCACGAGTTTGTGATTGACGGATACAACGGTAACGAGCTGTTCCATATCAATTGGGGATGGGGTGGACAAAGCGACAACTACTTTGCCTTGTCGGTGCTCAATTCCAATGAGAATTTCCCCATCGGAGCTCGTGAGTCAACGGCAGGATATTCCATAGGTCAGGGTGCAGTTATCAATGCCGAATTTGGTGGTACAGCCGAGACTGCCGACCGCATGGTGTTCATTTCGTCCGAAGTTGCTGATAAAAGAATGATCGTCACTCTCGCCAATAAGACAGGTGTCACAAACACTTTTGACTATAGTTTTGCCTACAAGAACCAGAAGACAGGAGTAACAGGTGTTCTTCAAGGCAAAAGGCAAGAAATCGGAGACGGAATTAGTGTTACATTCAGCTGTCCGTTGACTACGCCCGATGTATCATATGCCAACACGACCGTGATATTCTATCCCGTCAGTCGCATTGCGGGCACCGAACAGTGGCTGACTGTCACTGACCCCGATCAGCGGTATTTCAAGGCCTCTTACGACGCCGAAGGTAAGCTGACGCTCACTTGCTATCCTACCGATAATATTACAGCGAACATCAACGTTGATGGCAATTTATATGTCGGCAACGAGCAAAAAGTCAAGGTAGCCTTTAAAAATACGGGTGATGAGCGCCAACTCAACGTCTACTTCTGGATAAAGGACGACGAAGACTATTTTAAGAAAACCGATCCGGAGGACCTGAAATATGAGTATAGTGCTGGTATTACCGCCCTGAAAGATGCCACCCACGTCGAGGTGGCGACATTCACCCCCACTAAGGTAGGCACCTACTATGTGCTTATTTCCAGGGACAACCAGGGCAAGGAAGCACTGGGCAATTCGCAATTCACCGTCAAGGAAAATCCGCACAAGGTCAATGGCTTGGCTTTCAGCGAGTTTAATCCCAAAGGCCTGCAGACAACAACCATTCAGTCGACTGGCGAAATCGTGCAGGAGGTCTATGCTCTCTCTATCACCCCCAAAACATTCAGACTCGTCAATGCCTCTGACAAAGACATTACAGGTGCCGATGTGACATTCAATTTATGGAAGAAGGAAGGCGGGAATTGGACAGAAAAGCAAGGCTCATCACTATCAGGAAAAGTCACCCTGACCCCTGGTCAGAAAATCAACGTCAACGGTTGGCCCTTTGTTGAGGGTATCGGAGAGTATTGCCTGGAGCTGGTATGCGACGGCACCGTTACTGATACCCGCTACATCAACACCTATGAGTCGTACACCACGGTTGACGCCACTGGCAGGCAGACTCCTGTCAAGTACACCTCAGGTACCATCGCTACGCCTGCCAACGCTGCCGCTCTGATAATAGAAAACATTATCAGCAACAATGTCGCTGTAACCCCCAACGACAATCCTAACACGCTCTATTATCTCGGCGAAGGGATGACAGCTACGGGACTCGACGGTAAGAACGTCATCAATTACAATCTGGCAGCAACCATCACGCTGCAGGATGGCTATGACTTCTGTGTACCTTATGAGTTCACAGCCCAGAACATCAGCTACAAGCGCTCGTTCGAGGCAGGATGTACCACGCTGATGGTGCCCTTCGAAGTCACCACTATTCCTGAGGGTCTCACCGCCTATGAGTTTGCTTCGGAAGACGGTAACGAGGTTACCTTCAACATGCTCGAAAAACTGTCTGCCTTTGAAGGTAGTCTGGTGAAGGTCGATGCCGCCAAGGAATATACCTTCACAGCCGCTAATCAGAAGCTCTTTAATAATTATACCGACGCAGCTGCCGCCCTCAACTTCAAGTTCATCGGCATCTCGTCAAAGCCCGACTATGCGAAGGCCTATCTGCTCAGTGCCGATGGCACCAAGTTCGAGCTGAGCGACAATCCCAAATACCAGTCGTTCCGTGGCTGCTTCGTCCCCACCTATAGAGCCACCTACCTGCCCGCAACCCTCACCATCAAGGGTATTCCCACCGGCATCAAGACCATTAAGGCTTCCGACGCCAAGACCGACGGTGTTTACTACAACCTGTCTGGCCAGCGTGTCGGTGCCGACTATAAGGGGATCGTCATTCATAATGGCAAAAAAATGCTGAGAAAGTAAAAAGAAATAGAGCTTATACAAAAAGGAGCATCCGATGATTCGAGTGCTCCTTTTTTACATCTTATATACATATCCAACCGTTATCACATGTAACACCTTGTCCAATCCTCCAGCCGATCTTTTCAGGTCGAGCAAATAGCCCAGTTTGACCACATGGCGCTTGTGAATGCTATAGGTCGTTCCTATGGCCATACGCATCTCGTCTATCTCGAATTGTTTGCTCAGATTGTTGAACATTTCGACAGACAGGTATGGACTCCAGCCTTTCATGTTGCTGTTGTCTATCTCAGCCTTGAAGCGGTTGCGCAGATGGTGCTCATGAATAGCCTTCACATTGCTATTCTGTACCGTATAGGTATATTGGTACCGCTCGCGCAACGACAGTTTCAGCCAATTCATCACCTTGCCCCCCGGTGTGATATCAAACATCAACCGATGGCGTGGAACCATTTCTTTCCCAATATCTGCCGTGCGGTTTCTTAGATGAAATTCGTAATTGCCTCCCAGTTTAAGGAATTTAGAAACCTTATACGCACCGTTTATGGCCAACTGCCAACGGTCAACGCTTCCGCTATTGTCCTTCGTGCGGAGCTCGATACCTGCTCCAAGGTTCCAGCGGTCGTTCAGCTTTTTCTCCGTACCTACAGTCATCCACATGCCGAAATCATTGGTGTTTTGTGCGTTGGAATATCCGATGACTAAAAATGCCAAGAGCAATGCCAGGAGGATGTATCTCATCCATTCAGATATTCTCTGGATTCTTTCTATTTTTTCTTTTTTCATAGTTCAATTTGCCAACCCTTAGTGTTTGACGTTGCAAAGATAAAAGGATAATGTTACAAAATTGTGTCAATAGTATTGTAGAATGATTACAATCTTATTTGTAACGCGATTGTAATATCATCGTAACTGGGTCGTAACACGATAGTCATATCTTTGCAGCAAAAAAAGATAGTTATGGAATTGATTATCAATATTTTCTCACTGGTCGGTTCGCTGGCGTTGTTCCTCTTCGGAATGAAGACGATGTCGGAGGGACTCGAGAAGTTTGCGGGCGACCGCCTGCGCAGTATTCTGGCGGCTATGACTAAGAACCGCGTGATGGGTGTGCTGACAGGTATTCTCATCACGGCACTCATCCAGTCGTCAAGCGCCACCACGGTGATGGTGGTAAGTTTTGTGAATGCCGGACTGATGACGCTGGCTCAGAGTATCGGCGTCATCATGGGTGCCAACATCGGTACTACGGTGACGGCATGGATTATCTCGGCAGTAGGTTTCAAAGTGGATATCGCAGCCTTTTCTATCCCACTTCTGGCCATCGGTATGCCGCTGATTTTCAGTGGGAAGGGCAACAGGAAGAGTTTTGGCGAATTCATCTTCGGCTTCTCCTTCTTGTTTATGGGTTTGGCCTTCCTTCAGGATGCAGCCACAGGCATGGGAATCGGCGATATGGTAGCGGGCATTCTGGCGCATGTGCCTCAGGATTCGTTCTTCACCATCCTGCTGTTTATTGTGGTCGGTGCATTGGTGACAATGATTGTACAGTCTTCATCAGCCGCAATGGCTATCACGCTGATGCTCTTTGGTATGAACATCCCCGGCTTCGGGTTCGAAGAGGCAGCAGCTCTGGCGATGGGTCAGAACATCGGAACCACCATCACCGCCTTCATGGCGTCGCTCACGGCTAACATCCAGGCTCGTCGTGCCGCTCTGGCCCATATATTCTTCAATGTGTTTGGAGTCGTGGTGTTCCTCATCGTGTTCTATCCTGCCTGCGACGCCGTCAGCTGGTTTGTCGATAGCGTGATGGGCGGAGATAACCTCTACAAGCTCTCGACCTTCCATACCGCCTTCAACATCATCAACACGCTGCTGCTCATCGGCTTTGTCCATCAGATTGAGATGCTGGTATGCAAGGTGCTGCCCATGAAGGATCAGGACGAGGATTACCGTCTGAAGTTCATCTCCGGCGGTTTGCTCTCTACCGCTGAGCTCAGCATTATGGAGGCCCAGAAAGAGATACAGAACTTTGCCGAGCGCTGTCATCGGATGTTCGGTTTTGTCAGCGACCTGATGCAGACTGCCGACGAAGCGGTTTTCAACAAGACATTCTCACGCATTGAGAAGTATGAGAACATCACCGACTCGATGGAGATGGAGATTGCCGCCTATCTGAACAAGGTGAGCGAGGGCCGCCTGTCGGACAGCTCGAAGACACAGATTCAGAAGATGCTCCGTCAGATATCCGAACTGGAGAGCATCGGCGACTCGGTGTATAACCTCGGTCGCACGCTGAACCGCCACCGTATGAATTGTCATGATGCCTTCACGCCCGAACAGAAGCAGCACATGGAGACCATGCTCGGGCTGGTAGATGGTGCGCTCGTCGAAATGCAGAAGCGCATTGCAGTGCCCGTTTTCCGTCCCACCACATCATATAATATCGAGCATGAGATCAACAACTATCGCACACAACTGAAGAACCAGAACCTGCACGATGTCAACTCCGGCCTCTATAGTTATCAGCTGGGTGTCTTCTATATCGACTTCATTTCCGAGTGTGAGAAACTGGGTGACTATGTAATGAACGTGGTTCAGGCAGGGAAAGGTCTGAACAACGGCAACGGTGACAATTCACGGAATGGGGTAGGTTAGAATCTCGCAAGGGTGAAGTGGATGGTGAGTCCGCCGCCAGGCGTAAGCTTCGCAGTTGTTGTCCCGCCGTGGGCTGCAACTGCGTTTTTCACAATGGCAAGGCCGAGCCCAGTACCGCCAAGCTTGCGCGAGCGTCCCTTGTCGATACGGTAGAATCGTTCGAAGATGTGGTCCAGGTGCTGCGGTTCTACGCCAGAGCCGTTGTCGCTGACCTGGAACTCGTAGAAATGACGGTCCTCCTGTTCAACCTCCTTGCAGACGATGTCGAGGCGTGAGGCACCTGTGGCGTAGGCTATGGCATTGTCAATGATGTTGCGGAAGATGCTGTATATCAGGCTGCTATCGCCAAACACTTCTACATGCTGGGGCACTTGTAGCGACGGGGTAATGCCTTTTTCGTGGAGTTGCAGGGCGGTATCGTCCAAGGCACTCTGGATGACCTTCACGACATTCACCAGATGGTAGTCCTCCCGTGAGTGCCTGTCGTCCATCTCATCCAGTTTGGTCAGTGCACTCATGTCTTGCAGCAGCTTGTTCATGCGCTCGCTCTGGGCATAGCATCGCTCCAGGAAGTGTTTCTTCTTGTCTTCGGGCATGTCGGGATTATCCAGGATGCTCTCCAAAAAGCCGTGAATGCTGGCAGCAGGAGTCTTCAACTCATGGGCGGCATTCTGTGTGAGCTGGCGCTTGATGCGCACCTTTTCCTCCTCAGAATGGCGCAGTTTCCAGTAGAGCATGATAATGGTGTGGCTGATGTAGTAGAGCACGACACCAACGAGTAGAGTTAGTGCAATGGTATAGAAAACATAGGTATTGTCGGCCTGAAGAGAACGCGTCAACTCGGCAGAGTAGGGCACGGCAGCACGCACGATGAGATTGCCGAAACGGGTGGCGGAGTAGAAGTAGGTCTCGTGGGTAGATTGCGACAGGCGCTTGATGTCGTAGCCATTGCTGTCACGCAATGCCAGTTGGATTTCCTTTCGTTGAAGGTGGTTGCCCAGCGATTCTGCTTGTGGCTCGTAACTGTCCAGCAGGACGCGTCCGCTCTTATCTATAATCGACACGCGAAGACCCTCTATGCTGTGTCGCGCCACATAGTCGTGAAACAGTCGGCTGTTGGTCAGACTGTCCTCGCCTAGCGTCTGCACCATCTCGTAGTTGTACATCTGCAGTCGTGCGTGCAGGATGTCAATCTTGTAGTCTTTCTCGCGCTGATACTGATACACGCTGAAGCAAATGGCAAACAGCAGGAAAATACCGCCGATGCAGAACAGCAGATTACGCTCAAAGGATTTACTTCTCAAAGCAGTAGCCATAGCCTACACGTGTTTTAATCTGTTGGCCATAACGGCCTATTTTCTTGCGTAGCCGGGTGATGTTCACATCCACCGTGCGGTCGAGTACCAGCACATCCTGTGGCCAGCAGTATTTCAGCAGGTCCTCGCGCGAAAACACCTTGCCTGGATGTTGCAGTAAGAGCGACAGTATTTCATATTCCAGCTTTGTGAGTGACAGATGCTCACCATCCAAAGTGGCAAGCTTCGCATTCAGGTCAAGCGTGATACCATCGTATGAAATCTGATGGTCCGAGGTGGGGAAAGCCCCCTTTCCTTCCGGGTGCTGATTAGAAACAGATGCCCGTCTAAGCACCGCACGGACCCTTGCCTTTACTTCCTTCATGCTCAGCGGTTTGGTAATATAGTCGTCAGCACCGATGTTCAGGCCCTTCACCATATTGTCCTCTCCCTCTAATGCGGTAATGAAGATGATGGGAATAGGTGCGGTAGCTGGATTATCCTTCATTTTTCGTGCCATCTGAAACCCGGACATCTCGTCCATCATCACATCCAGCAAAATCAGCCCATACTCCAGTAGAGGGAGTTTAAGAGCCTCCTCTGCTGAATTGGCAGTCACCACTTCATAACCTTCCGTTTCAAGGTTGTATTGAAGTATCTCACAGATATCCTGTTCGTCATCTACAACAAGTATTTTCATGATTCTTTAAATAATGTGGACAATAAAACAAAACATTTTAGACTGCAAAGATACGAATTATTTCCGATAATAAACGAAAAACTGTACATCCATTTTGGCTGCGCTGTTCAAAGATGCAAATTGATGTCCCAAAAAACAAATACCCGCTGTGTGATACTTGGTTATTAGTTGAAACATTGTAATTCTTGACAAATTGGACAAGTAGCTTTTCAGTGAAGCAACTCATTAAATTGATTGACTAGAAATAAGGCACGCTTATTGGGAAATAACCCTGGGTTATGATGAAACAAGCTTGGGTATTAATTGTAGCGAGGAGTCTGTAGGCTTCGGACTCTCAGTCCGAGCCGTTCGGACTGGCAGTCCGTCGGGACGGACTATGTGAAGTCGCCCACTTTATAAATAATAAAGGAGCACCCAAACGGATGCTCCTTTGATTATGATAGGATAGGGGATAAACCCTACGCTAACTTGCAATTAGTCCTCCCAGTTCTCTGCAGCCTTGCGGATGTAGGTCTTGTAGCGAATCTGAGCCATCTTCTGAGCCTCGGCAAAGAGTTCCTCGGCCTCGTTGGGATAAGCCTTCTTCACTGACAGGTAACGAACCTCGCCGAGCAGGAAGTCGTGGAAGTTCTCCCAGTTGGGCTCCTTAGAGTCGAGAGTGAACGGATTCTTGCCTTCATCGGCCAGAGCGGGATTGTAGCGCCACAGGTGCCAGTAACCGCACTCGACAGCCTTCTTCTCCTCAGCCTGGCTCTTACCCATGCCGCCCTTGGCCTTCAGACCGTGGTTGATGCAGGGAGCGTAAGCGATGATGATAGAAGGTCCGTGCCAAGCCTCAGCCTCGCGGATAGCCTTCAGGGTCTGAGCGTGGTCAGCACCCATAGCAATCTGAGCGACATATACATAACCGTAGGTGGTAGCGATCATACCGAGATCCTTCTTGCGGATGCGCTTACCCTGAGCAGCGAACTGAGCGATAGCGCCGAGAGGAGTAGCCTTAGAGGCCTGACCACCGGTGTTAGAGTAAACCTCAGTATCGAGCACGAGGATGTTGACGTCCTCACCAGAAGCAATCACGTGGTCGAGACCGCCGTAACCGATATCGTAAGAAGCACCGTCACCACCGATGATCCACTGACTGCGCTTTACGAGGTAGTGGTCGAGGGTCTGCAGCTCCTTGCAAACGGGGCAGCCCTTGGCAGCGCTCTCGGCGATGCACTTGCGGAGCTTCGGAGCAATCTCCTTGGTCTTCTCGGCGTCGTCCTTGTTGGCAATCCACTCAGCAGCCAGAGCCTTGTACTCGTCGCTGGCGTTGCCGTCGATCATCTCCTGCAGCAGCTTAGCTACGCGCTCCTTCATCTTCTTGTTACCCAGAGCCATACCCAGACCGAACTCGCAGAAGTCCTCGAACAGAGAGTTGTTGAAGACAGGACCCTGACCCTTCTCGTTCTTAGTGTAAGGTGTAGAAGGAATAGAAGCAGAGTAGATAGAAGAGCAACCGGTAGCGTTGGCAATCATCTGACGGTCACCGAACAGCTGGCTGATCAGCTTCACGTATGGAGTCTCACCGCAACCAGAGCAAGCGCCTGAGAACTCGAACAGAGGCTGAGCGAACTGAGAGTTCTTCACGTTAGACTTGATGTCAACGAGGTGCTGCTTAGAAGGAACCTTCACGAGCTTGTCCCAGTCGGCAGCCATCTTCTTCATGTCGGCTGCATCGGGATTGAACGGAACCATCGTGAGGGCCTTGCCAGTCTTCGGGTTGCCCGGGCAGATGTCGGCGCAGTTGCCGCAACCCAGACAGTCGAGTACTGAAGGCTCGATGACGAAGTGCATACCCTTCATAGCGGCAGGAGCCTTCATCTCGAGGGTATCGAGTTCGAAGTTCTTCAGCTCGTCGTCGGTCAGTACGAACGGACGGATAGCAGCGTGAGGACAGATGTAAGCACACTGGTTACACTGGATACAGTTGTCCTTGTTCCAAGCAGGAACGAAGGCCTCTACACCACGCTTCTCGTAAGCAGCGGTACCAACCTCCCAAGAACCGTCAACAGTGCCGTGCTTCACGAAGTCAGAAACCTTCAGCAGGTCACCGGCCTGAGCGTTGATTGGGCGAACGAGCTCCTTCACGAATGCGGGAGCATCGTCCTGCTTCTCAGCATCGTCGGGCAGGTTAGCCCACTCGGGCTTCACCTCAAACTTCTTGTACTCGCCACCGCGGTCGATAGCAGCGTAGTTCTTGTCAACCACGTCCTGACCCTTGGCACCGTAAGACTTCAGGGCAGCAGCCTTCATCTTCTCGACAGCCAGCTCTACGGGGATCACCTCAGTGATGCGGAAGAATGCTGACTGCAGGATGGTGTTGGTGCGGTTGCCCAGACCAATCTCCTGTGCAATCTTGGTAGCGTTGATGGTATATACGGTGATGTTGTTCTGAGCGAAGTAGCGCTTCACCTTGTTAGGCATGAACTTCTCCAGCTCAGCATCGTCGAAGATGGTGTTCAGCAGGAACGTACCGTTCTTCTGCAGACCACGGGTCACATCATACATGTGCAGGTAAGCCTGAACGTGGCAAGCCACGAAGTTAGGCGTAGTTACCAGATAGGTAGAGCGGATAGGTGTATCACCGAAACGCAGGTGAGAGCAGGTGAAACCTCCCGACTTCTTAGAGTCGTAAGAGAAGTAAGCCTGGCAGTACTTGTCGGTGTTGTCACCAATAATCTTCACGGAGTTCTTGTTAGCACCTACGGTACCATCGGCACCCAGACCATAGAACTTAGCCTGGAACATACCCTTGCCACCGAGAGCAATCTCCTCAACCTCAGGCAGAGAGGTGAAGGTAACGTCGTCTACGATACCAATGGTGAAGTGGTTCTTGGGCTCGGGCATAGCGAGGTTGTTGAACACGCTGATGATCTGAGCAGGAGTGGTATCGTGAGAACCGAGACCGTAGCGGCCACCAACGATAACAGGACGATCCTGAACATCGTAGAAGGCGTCCTTGACGTCGAGGTACAGAGGCTCGCCATTGGCTCCGGGCTCCTTGGTGCGGTCCAGAACGGCAATCTTCTTGACGGTCTTGGGAACAGCAGCCAGCAGGTGCTTCACTGAGAACGGACGATAGAGGTGTACGCTGATCATACCTACCTTCTGGCCATTGGCGTTCAGGTAGTCGATAGCCTCGCGGGCTGCATCGGTAGCAGAACCCATGAGGATAATCATGCGGTCAGCATCCTTGGCTCCGTAGTAAGAGAACAGGTGATACTCACGACCGGTAATCTTGGAGAGCTCGCCCAGATACTTCTCAACAACCTCGGGAACTGCATCGTAGTAGGGGTTGCAGGCCTCACGGTGTGTGAAGAAGGTCTCGGGGTTCTCAGCAGTACCGCGGGTGATAGGACGCTCGGGGCTCATAGCACGGTCGCGGAAACGCTTGATGTACTCTTCCTTAACGAGAGGACGAACATCCTCCTGGTCGAGCAGCTCAATCTTGTGATACTCGTGAGAGGTGCGGAAACCATCGAAGAAGTTAACGAAAGGTACGCAGGTCTCGAGAGATGCCAAGTGTGCAGCAGCGGTCATATCCATTACCTCCTGTACAGAGCCCTCGCAGAGCATAGCGAAACCAGTCTGACGGCAAGCCATCACATCCTGGTGGTCACCGAAGATACACAGAGAGTGAGAAGCCAGCGTACGGGCAGAAACGTCGAATACGCAAGGAATCAGCTCACCGGCAATCTTGTACATGTTAGGAATCATCAGGAGCAGACCCTGAGAAGCAGTAAAGGTGGTGGTCAGAGCACCAGCCTGCAGAGAACCGTGAACAGCACCAGCTGCACCAGCCTCTGACTGCATTTCCTGAACACTGACGGTCTGGCCCCACAGGTTCTTACGACCACGGGCAGCCCACTCGTCAACATGCTCCGCCATAGGCGAAGACGGGGTGATGGGGTAGATAGCAGCTACCTCCGAGAACATATAGCTCACGTGAGCAGCAGCCTCGTTACCATCACAGGTGATAAATTTCTTTTCTTTAGCCATTTTAATAAAATATTAAATGAAATAAAATGTATTTGTTTAGTATAAAAAACCAAATAACCACAGCGGAATCTGGTTGTCTCTACCTATTTCCGTACTATATCGTGCATATATCGTATCAGGTGTATACCTTATTTTATGTGCCGTAGCATCACAGATGCGGAACTTCAGGTGTTCATCCACCAAGAACTGGTCACGTCCAAACTGATTCACCTTATGGTCTTTCCACAGCGCGTTGACAAAGAAGGTCTCCATAGCGTTCTGCTTCTCCACATGCAGCGGATAGATGGCATACAGAAGGTTCGAGTTGTGCAACATAATCTTGCTGGGTTTCTTGGGGAAACTCTCGCCCACAGGGTAGATCATGTTCAACAGACGTGCATCTGTCAGATACTTGATATAGTTCATCACCGTAGCACGACTGGTCTCAATGTCGTGGGCCAGTTTCGAAACATTAGGCGCTTTGGCACCTTCTTCTGCCAGCATGTAGAACAGCTTCTTAATCTTTGTCAGATACTTCAGCTCTATCTGCTTAATCAGCAGAATGTCCACCTCGGTCATCATGTTCATCGTCTTCAGCAGGTTCTCGCTATAGTTACGCTGTTCCTGGAAGAAAGGATAGAATCCATGATGAATGTAATCCTGAAAATAACGATTGGGAGAGACTTTTGGTAATATCTGCTTAATAATTTGTTCAGGGTTGTGTAGTATCTCCTCAAGTGTGTAGGGTTTGAAATCATTACCCGTTAATAGATTGAGGAATTCGCGGAAGGAGAAACCACGAAGATTGTAACTCTTCACAATACCGTTCAATTCTGGGTTCTCGTCCTTCAGACGCATCACACTGCTACCCGTGAAAACAATCTTAAGATTGGGATAACGGTCATAACAGAGTCGCAACTCCTTAGACCATTCGGGCTGCTTGAACACTTGGTCAATCAACAATACTCGACCACCGTGTTTGCAGAACTCTCCTGCAAAGTCGGCAATACCACGTCCCTGGAAATAGAAATTGTTCATGTTGACATACAGACACTGACGGTCGTTGATGTCAAACTTCTCTTTGGCATACTGCAGGAGGAAAGTGGTTTTTCCGACACCACGGGTACCCTTGATACCAATCATGCGGTCGCTCCAGTCAATCTCATCCATCAAGATGCGACGAACAGGTGCATTTACATGCTCAACCAAATACTTATGTGTTCGAAAAAATGCCTCCATTTAGCACGATTTGTTTTAAAACAGCGACAAAGGTACTAATTTTCTTGCAAATTGCAAAGTCTAGATTGCAAAATCTTGCTAAAATCTATTATTTTTGTACTATCTAAATAAAAAAAGGGAGTTTTTGGCTCCCTTTTTTAGAATTTATAGGCAATGTCGAACATAAACCAGCGTCCTTTTTGAGGAACAAGTCCTGTGCATGCACCACTGAGCGAATACTTATTGTTTAGCACGTTGTTCACATTCAGATTCAGTTCCAAATCTCCAATTTTATAAGATGCACCTATGTCGGCAATGAAATAGGGGTCTACATCTATATCTTTATACATGTATCGGTCGTTTGAGGCTTCACCGTTGATAAAACGTCTACATGCATTATATTCTTCGAGTAAATCAGCAGGTGGAACATCATATTGATTGATGAGCGCATACAGTTCTGACATTCTTATTTCTGTTTTTCTATACTTTACGTAATTAATGACATTGATATGCTCAGATACCTGTTTGCTGCTGAATGCCAGATGTGTGTGAAGCTTCAACTGATTGGTGACGCGCCATGCAAACGTCAGGTTAGATGAGAATTCCGGCATGTTTAACGCATTGGTATATTCATATGACGACGCATTGTTCATGGTAAACGACTTCATTTTCTGCCAGCTTGCAGTCAGGTAGGCAGAGAAACGACGATAGTCATATTTACCACTGACTTCAATACCGTAGATATCGGAGTTCTCCATATTATAATGCTCAATCAGATCCATCGTTATCAGGTCCTTTGCATGATTATAGAAGGCGTTTACCTCGAAGTCCAGACCTTTAATCCATTGGGTGGCACCGAAGGTCAGCTGATAGGAGTGCAATGACTCTGGTGTCAATGGAATGGCAAGCTGATCGGAGCCCTGGGCGCCCAAGAATGCCATTAGGAACTGGTTGGTTTTCCGATAAAGATAGGGTGCATCGATGAACGACTTGGCGTAGCTGAGCTTTACATTCCATTTAGGCTGTATGAAGATCAGTGCCACACGCGGTGAGAACTCACTGATGTGTGTGTCGTCGTATCGGTTCTTGTAGTCATAACGCAGTCCGGCGTTCAGGATGAAAGGACCCCATTGGTGCTTCAACTGGACGGAAGCGTTGGCATTGTTCTCATGTCCTTTTCCCAATTCCGAGATGTTGACGGTTTCGGGCAAGGTTTTCGTGTAGTCATATACAAAGACATATCGTGCGTCGTCCAGTTTGAAGTAACTGTATTCTGCACCTACTGTCAGGAGTCCTTGGTGTGTTCCGTTGCTGATATAGTTCCAGTCACCTTGAGCCTTTACACCGAAAGTATGCTCCTGACCACTGATATAACGAGCCAGACCCGGTGTGGTATCACTCAATAGGGCAAGGGATGATTCCGGCAAGGGAAGTAAGGTCTTGAAACCAGGCAGTGCTTGGTCTGAGATAACCTGATAGCGGGTAAGGTCGCTGTTGTCATAGGCTAACTGTCCCGTCAGATAGAAATCACCGAACTGCTGTCCGTATTTAAGGTCAGCATGATGTGAGATGGTGGTACAACTGGGTCGTATGCCATAGAACGTCTTGTAATTCTCCACATTGTAGGTGGATGCCAGATGGGTCATCGTAAGTGGTGCCTCCACCTGTGAGAACTGCGTGTTGTAGAGGAATTGCAGGTTCTTGTACTTGATGGATGTTCCGAAGTCGTAGGAAGGCTTAGGTCCGATGCCTCCGACATTCACATCACCTCCCATGATATTCAAGCCTGTATCTTCTTTACTCATATAGCGCTTTTGTCCCTTCACAAGATGGAAACTGCCCCAGATGAGGAGGTCAAGGTCGAAATAGCGCTTACCGAATATCATATCCCCACGGTATTGTCCGTAGTTACCTATTCCAGCGCGTATCTTGATGCCATCTACGTCTATACCCTGTTTGGTGATCAGGTTGACAACAGCAGTCAGGGCCACACCACCATAGAGTGATGACGCAGGTCCGCGAAGCACCTCAATCTGTTTCAACTTGTCCAGTCCAATGCTGAAGTCAGGAGCCGCTGTGTTCGTACAATAGCTGTTCAGTCGGTGTCCGTTCAACATGATGAGAATCTTCTCCTGTCCGTTGCTGTAGATTCCTCGCATGGCGATGTTGATGTCATCGTTACAGTCTATGATGTTCATGCCTGGAACATAGGCGGCCAGCAGTTCCTGCAGGTTTCTGGCTCCCGAATTTTGAATCATCTCCTCTGTTATCAGCGTGATAGGCACAGGCACCTCACTCAGGTTCTCCGCCTGACTGGATGCTGTGGTGATGGTTGCCGCCATGCCACTCTTTAGGTTGTCCACCATGTCGATAAAACGTTGTGGGTCGCCGAGTGTCGTGCTGTAGTAGGGGTTCTCGTCCAGCAATAACTTCACGTAGTTTTCAGCCTCGCCGTTACGATCCGTACTCAGACAACACATCGACAACAACCTGTAGGCACTCTGGCGCAGGTTGAGGGGGAAATTCTTCAGATTGTCCTTTAGCTGATTCTCTGCTTCCATGATGCGACCAATATTATAGTCGCGCTCTGCCGCATCGTATATTTTACGATATTGCTCATCTGTAGTCTGTGCAAAAGTAGTCAGCACACAACAACATATATATATAATAAGGTATATACGTCTACTCATGGTTTCTTAACGGGAATAATGATTGTAAAGCATGTTCCTTTTCCTATCTCCGACTCAAAGGTCAACTTGCCATGATGCCTGTTCTCCACGATGTCACGTGTAATGCCCATGCCCAGACCCGTACCTTGTCCCACGGGCTTGGTCGTGAAGAAGTTTTCGTAGAGGTGCTCTTTCACCTCGTCGCTGATACCCACACCATTGTCCTGGATAGCTATCTCCAACAAGCCTTCCGCATTCAGTGCCGTCTTGATGTCAATGGTTGGCACATAGTCTTCACCTTCCTTCTGGGAACGGTCCCATACCGCATAGCAGGCATTGTTCATCAGGTTCAACACGGCACGACTAATATCCTGTGGAATCACCATCATCTGTGGCAATCCGTCTTGATAACTCTCGTGAATCGTGATGTTAAAGCCTTTATGATTGGCCCTCAGCGCATGATAGGCCAACCACACATATTCCTTCACAATGTGGTTGATATCCGAGGGGATGAACTCTCCCTCCTTACCCCTTGACACGAGCAAGATACCCTGTATGATGCTGATGGCCCTTTCGCCGTGTTCCACGATTTTGGCCATGTTCTCCTTCAGGTCTGCAACAATATCTTCTACTTCTTCACGGTCGTCTGCTGAGATGTTCTCCTCGTTGTCCTCCACAATCTCCGTCAAGTCCTTCAACAGCTTGTCAGACATCTTGCTGAAGTTGATGACGAAGTTCAGCGGGTTCTGTATCTCATGTGCTATTCCTGCACTCAACAAACCCAGTGAAGCCAGCTTCTCCTGTTGTTTCAGCTGTTGTTGTAAAATCTCAATCTGTTTCTCCATAACCTTCAGTGTTAAAGGGTTGGTATATGAATGGTGAATTCTGTGTATTCGTCTTTCGTCGAATCAACAGCAATGTCTCCACCATGATTTTGTGCTATCTCCTTACTCAGATACAATCCCACGCCCGAAGCCTCTGCCGTAGTCTTTGTGGTAAAGAACGGGTCGAATATCTTATGGATAATGTTCTCGCTGATACCCGTACCGTTATCATGTATCTTAATCGTTACCAAATTATCTTGCTTGCTTAAGGTCAGGATAATCTCTGGCGTATATCCTGCAGGATGCTTGCCCACCTTCTTGATGACGGCATATACCGAATTGCCCAACAGGCTCATCACTGTCTTGCTCAGCTGGTCGGCATTACCGTTAATCATGAGTGAAGCCTCAGGTAAGTTGAACGCTACCTTGATATGATAGGTGGCAATGTCCTTCTCGTAATACTTCATCAACATTTCCTGATCCTGCTTCATCAGCGCGTTCAGGTCCATCTTCACCATACCGCCTGAACGGTCTTTCAGCATTTCCTCCATAGCCTTCAGCGTGCGAGTCGTGTTGGCACCATGTTCGCTCACCTTTTCCAGATTGCCTTTCAGCATGTCCAGCACATCCATCGTGTCCTCATAGATTTCTTCATCCATGTGGTCTTTTTCGTCCTCGATGTTTGCTGTCACATCCTTCACCAGACCTTGTGAGAGCTTGCTGAAGTTGTTGATGTAGTTCAGCGGGTTCAGGATACGGTCAATCAGACCCTGTGTCAACTTACCCACTGAAGCTATCTTCTCCAGTCTTACTACCTCAGCCGTTCTTTCCTTCACCAGATTCTCCAACCTCATCTTATCCTTCTCCAGTTGTCTCAGTCTGAACTGTACCAGTGCGTAGATGATGAGAGCACCAACGATGATATAGAGCAGAATCATGTACCAGCGCATGTGCAGAGGGTAGTCATAGACGAAGGTAATCTTTGAAATCTCCGTCACACGTCCCCATGCGTCACGTCCTTGCACTTCCAAGGTGTTCTTACCATAAGGCTGGTTAAACAGTTCTGTTGCCACGTCCTCATCCCATGCACTCCATTTAGAGCCATTGATGCGATAGCGGTATTGAGCTTTTCCTATCACTGTCGGGAAGTTCAGCGAATAGGTGAATATCAGATGTCGCTCATCGCCCGACAGATTCGACAATATGTCGGGCTGTTTGCCATAGCCTCCATATAGCAGACTGTCACCAGCCAGATAGATAGAGCGGAACAAGACCTGAGGCTTTGTCTTCATCAAGATAGGCTCGTCAGACAGGTCAACTACCGTGATTCCTCGTTCTCCACCCATCCATAGCAGGTCTCCATCCTGTAGCATGGCTCTTACGGTGTAATCCTTGAAGGGCTCCAGAATCTGCGACATGTGGCCGTCCACTTGTCCGTTCTTAAAGGCATACAAGTCTCTTCCTTTGTTGTCCGTCAACCATATCATGTTGGTCTTGTCGGTATAGGAGAACAGCGGGTAGGGGAACGGCTTGTTGGTGTTGGCCAGAATCGGTTTCACATTTCCATTTTCCACTACCAGGGTGGCCACCTCCTGGATATCCTTCTCCGAGGTGAATGGCACGAAATTGTTCTTGCTGTTGCTCTTCCATATCTTTCCATAGATGGTTTGCAACCACAGGTGTCCTGACTGGTCTTTCAGCATCTTCACCACCTTCTCAATGTTGTTCAGCTTCTCGTGCTTACCATCAGGTGTGTTGAAGTACAGACCATCCATTTCGCCACTATAGAAACCATCCTCTTCCACGAACAGCGAAAGGACACTCGATGTGGTCAACTGTTTCACGGAACCATTGGGACTCACACGGAAGATACCATCCATCGAGGCTACCAGCATATTGTCGCCCTGCTGTGCTATTTGCCAACAGGTATGACTGATTTCCTTTATCAGTTCGAAGGTCTTTCCCTTCTTCTTATAGAGTCCGCTTAAGGTACCGGCATAAATCTCGTGTCCTAACTTGTCCAGCGATGTTACCTCACTTCGCAGTCCTTCGTGCTGGGTGAAGCGCGAATAGAGAGAAGGCACTGAGATGGCAAAGACACCATTGTCTGTGGCACCCCACAATTGTCCCATCTTGTTGTAGGTAATATGAGCTACGTTGTTGGAACACAGTCCGTTATCCTCATTGATGCTGAACAGTCGTTCTCCCTTCTCGTTGATGAAGATGACGCCCTCACCACTCGTAGCCAGAGCCTGCATGCCATTCTCCAATTGCTGTACTTGGTTCACGTGCGACTCGGTGCTCAGCGTGGCAAATCCAGAAGTGGGGAGCGTTGCCTTGGGATCTACCTTGGCGCTTTCTCCCTCTACTCGGTAAATCTGATTACTGCTGGTCAGGAAGAATACGGTTCCTTCTTTTTCCCATATCCAATCCACCTCACCATGAATGGAGGTGTTCTTCAGACTGTGCAACTGCAATTGTCCCCTTGCGTTCGTCTCCAGATAACCGATGTAGTTGTAGCCACCCGTCCAGATGACGTTCTTGGAATCTCTGAAAACAGCCGTAATACGGGTAATTCCAGGCGTATGAATCATATGCCATACGCAGTTGTCGTAATACAACAGACCTTCGAAGTTAGCCACATAAATGGTTCCGTCAGCACCCGATATGATGTCGAAGTTCATGTTGTGACCTTTATACTCCGTAGCGGTGAAGTTACGGAAGAAAGGAACGCCCTGTGCCCATGCACTTCCCATTCCTGTCATCATCATGATGAGGCTTACTATCAGTTTTCTCATGGGTGTGCCTCCTTTCCGATAAATGTTTCATACGGTATGTTCTGACCGATGTAGAAGTTCCATTCCTCTCTGGTCAGGTTGCGCTTCAACAAGCTTTTCAGCTTCAGCACCATCAGGGGTACAGAGATAAAGACCTCTGTCAGTGTTCCGTTCTGGTTGGCTGTCCAGATGTTATGTTTTGACGAATCGAAGGTGAAGTTCAATATCCAGCTGCCTATGGAGAACAGCTCAATAGGTTCTATCTTCGCCTTGTCGGCCATATACAGTTGGATGGTTCCGTCATAGCTGGAAGAATACAACTGCCAATTGTTGATTTTGATTTTCGTCACTCTCGAACGATGTCCGAACAACTTGGTGGTCTTTCCCTGCTTATCCACGAAATACAGGCTACCGTCCATCATGCCGTAAGCCTTCGACCCCGTGCCCTTCGAGCTGGCAAAGGCTGTCACCTGTCCAGGGATGTTCAGCTTAGTCGTTTCTATCTTCTCCATCGTCCTCACGGTGTGCATTCTTTGCTGATTGTCGAAGAGTGCTGGCGAATAGTCATAGCGGTTGTAGTAAACCACCTTGAACGGCAAGTCCTTGTATTTCACCACCTTGTAAGTCTTGGGGTCCAATTGCAACATGCCCTTCTCGCCAATGACCAACAGCAGGTCGTCGCCCATCGGTGTGATTCCCATGGGATGTAAGAGCTGGTCCAGTTGCACTGTTTTAGCACCCTCTTTGTCTATGATAACCACATGTCCGCTTCTGCTCACGGCATAGATGTTACCATTTTTAATCAGAATGTCGCGGAAGTCGAATTTGTTGTTGCTGAACAGCGTCTTGGTGGTCAGCTGTTCATTCCTGATGTGGTGCTCCATAATCTCTCCGTAGGTACTTGCACTCACCAAGTGGTCAGCCGAGAAGAAGTCGATGTTCATCACGTTTCCCTTATGTCTTGCCCACGTGTTCACGCTCTGACTCACACTGGTCAAGGCCATATATACAGAGGGGAAATAGACATCACCCTTATAGCGGTCGGTATAGAGATAGGCGGCATAGGCTAACAAGTGGGCCAACTCCAGATTTTTCTGGTCCAGCACCTTCAGCGAGGCAGCGGCCAGCGTACGTCCCAGACTGATATAGCTCAGCGTGTCAGCCACTCGTTTCGAGTGCTCTGCCTGACTACGCTCTTTTTCAGCTATACTGCGCTGGTTGTCAGCCACTTTCGAAGCCTCTACGGCACGTTTCTGAGCCACCAAGGCGTGCTGGCGCTCTATTTCGGTTCGTCTGCGTTGTTCGTTAGCCACCTGAGTCTGTTGCACAGCTTCCTTTCGCTGTTCGTCACTGATAGCCCATTGCTGGTTGGCAATTTCCTCCATCTGCGCATTGATACTCTGCATCACGGCAGTGCGCTTCTCCTTGGCAGTGAGCGAAGCTAATTCGGCTTCCAATTCGCTGGACCTTTGTTGCTCTTCGTCGTATTTCAGGTAGAGACCTACGCAGGCAATGGCCAGTAGCAACATGACGAGGGCCACGCCAATCCTATAGACTATTTTCATGCTTTTCGCTTGAGGGCCATCAACGTAATATCATCGCTCTGTGGAGCTTTTCCTGCAAAGGCTCTGACGTTCTCCAGTTGTGCAGCAATGATTTCCTGACAATTCTTGTCCGTCAACTTCTCCAATAGGTCTTGCATGCGCTGGTCGCCATATTCCTCCCATTGCTCGTTGAAGGCTTCGTTCACACCATCGGTGTACATTAGCAGAGTGTCGCCCACATTCAGCTGTGCCTTATGGTTGTGATATTCCATGCCCTCGATGCCACCCACCATGCAGTCGGTGCTCATAGGCATCATCTCCACCTTTCCGTTGGCTCTGAGTATGTAGGGCGAGTTATGTCCGCCATTGCTGTAGTCCAGTTCTCCCGTCTTGATGTTGTAAATAGCATAGAAAACCGTCACGAACATACAGTCTACCGACTCCTTGCTCAGCAGGTTGTTCGACTTTGTCAGACAGGCTCCTGGGTCGCCACCTTGCAGACCTATGGTCCTGATCAGCGTTCGGCTCACAGCCATGAAGATGGCAGCAGGAATACCTTTTCCACTGACATCAGCCATCACCACACCGATGTGGTCATCGTCTATGCGGAAGAAGTCGTAGAAGTCTCCACCCACATCCTTGGCAGGAGTCATCAGGGCTGCCAAGTCCAATTCGCGCTCATTCTCGGGGAATGGTGGGAATATACGTGGCAGAATGGCTTGCTGAATCTCTGCAGCCACGGCCAGATCGGTCTTCAGCGACTCCAGCTGCGAGTGCTCTTCTTGGGCTTTCTTGATGTAGTCTATCTGCTCGATGGCCTTCTCAATGGTCACGCTCAGGTCGTCCAAGTCAATGGGCTTGGTTGCAAAGTCGAAGGCACCGTTGTTCATGGCCGAACGGATGTTACCCATATCGCCATAGGCACTCACCATGATACACTTCATGGCAGGGTTTTGCATCTCGTTAATCTTGGTCAGCAGGGTCAGTCCGTCCATTTCGGGCATGTTGATGTCCGACAGGATGATGTTGATGTCCTTCTGCTGGAGCATGATGGTCAGTGCTTCCAGACCGTTGTGGGCGAAGTAGAACTCATATTCTCCCTTACGTATTTTCCTGCGGAAATACTGCGTTAACAGCAGTTCGAGATCCATCTCGTCATCAACACTAAGTATTTTTACTGGTAATTCCATATTTTAATAAAATTGTACAGGTACATTAATATAATGGTGCAAATGTAGCGACTTTTTATTAAATATGCAAATAATTGTAGGAAAAATGAATTTTTTGTTGTAACTTTGCCATCAAGATGGCGAATTTACAATGCACTCGGCATAAAAAATAAATGGATTTATTTTGTTCTGCTCTCGTTTTTTCGTAACTTTGTACCCCAAAGACGCGTGACGATGGCGATATTACACATTTTTAATCCAGAACACGACATTGCGTTAGCCTCCAATTTGGCTAATTTCACGGCCCCTCATGCCGGTAGGCAGTTGAGGGCCGACCTTGGCTTCTTGCCCGTTCTTTGGGCTAGTGAGGGCGATGTGGTGTTGGTCGATAATGTGGAACATGCCCAGAAAGCCAGTCGTCGATTACGCCGTAGGGCAGGCGTGCAGTTTGCCAGCGTTCCCCCTCAGGAGATAGATGGCATTCAGGTGTGGGGATGGGATAAGGCCCTGAAAGCCCAACTGAAACGAAAGGGGTGCGACCCCTCGTTGTTGCCTTCGGATGTCTATCTCGAGCACATCCGTCTTTTGTCTCATCGTCGTACGTCAGCCCGACTGTTACCCCTCTTGCAGATGCAGGGAACGGTGGGCGAATCCTACGAATGTACGAAGCCTGAAGAGGTGGAAATGCTTTTGCAAAAATACGGACAAGTGGTTATGAAGGCCCCTTGGTCGTCGAGTGGGCGAGGAGTGAGGTTCTGCGACGCTACGCGTCTAGTGAATAGTGAAAAGTTAATAGTGAATAATTGGTTTCGCAACGTGATTTCCAGACAGGGAAGCATCATGGTAGAGCCTTATTATGATAAGATAAAGGACTTCGGTATGGAGTTTTCTGCCGATGGACAAGGCCATATTCACTACGAAGGACTCTCCCTGTTTCATACCGTCAATGGGGCTTATGTGGGCAACATCTTGGCCACTGAGCGCACCAAGCAAGAAATGTTAAGTCGCTATATCCCAGCAGATTTTATCAGTTGCATTCGAGAAAAGGTTATATCCCTTCTCGACTTGGGTAACTATGTAGGTCCCTTTGGCATCGACATGATGATAGTCAAGTCGGCTGATGGTTTTCTGCTCCATCCCTGTGTCGAAATCAACTTGCGCAGAACCATGGGCCATGTGGCGCTCTCGCTCACCCCCGATGATGATGAAGTGGTGAAGGTGATGCGCATCGAACTGACCGATCATTACAAACTCAAAATAAACAAACTATGAGAAGAACTATTTTTATAATTCTTACACTCTCTGCACTCACTGTCAGTGCACAGTACAAGTCGCAGGTGTGGTCGCCCGACAATGGCGATGGCACCTACACCAACCCAGTGATTAATGCCGATTACTCCGACCCTGATGTCTGCGTAGGACCCTCGGGCGAGGATTATTACATGACGGCTTCCTCGTTCCAGTGCACCCCTGGATTGCCTATCCTGCACTCTAAGGACTTGGTCAACTGGGAAATCGTGGGCTATGCCCTGAAGAATCTTTATGAGGGCGACGATGCGTTGCTCCATCATTTCAGCACGCCCCAGCACGGCGCTGGCGTGTGGGCACCCAGCATCCGCTATCATCAGGGGTGGTACTACATCTATTGGGGCGACCCCGACTATGGTGTATATATGGTCAAGACGCAGAATCCCGCTGGCGAGTGGGAACAGCCCGTGTGTGTCATTCGTGGCAAGGGCTATATCGACACCACCCCGCTGTGGGACGACGATGGCCGTTGCTATCTGGTCAACGGATGGGCCAATTCGCGCTCTAAGTTTGCCTCCGTGCTCACCGTTCGCGAAATGTCTGCCGATGGCACCAAGGCTATCGGACAGCCCGTCATCGTGTTTGATGGCAATGGCACGGAGAACCGCACCTGCGAGGGTCCTAAGTTCTACAAGCGTGACGGTTGGTATTGGATTATGTGTCCTGCGGGAGGTGTTCCCGAGGGTTTCCAGTTGGCCATGCGCTCCAAGTCGCCCTACGGCCCTTACGAACATAAGATTGTGTTGGCTCAGGGCAAGACCAACATCAACGGCCCTCATCAGGGAGGTTGGGTGCATACCAAGTATGGTGAAGACTGGTTCCTCCATTTCCAGGACAAGGAAGCCTACGGTCGTGTTGTTCATCTGAATCCCGTCGATTGGTCAACGGGATGGCCCATTATGGGTAAGAAGGGCAAGCCTGTCACCACCTATAAGAAACCCCAGTCATCATCCAATGTCATTGTGAACCCAGTGGAGAACGACGAGTTTAACGCGCCAGTCATCGGCAAGCAATGGGAATGGCACGCTAATTACGACGAGAAGTTCGGTGTTCCCACTGCTTTCGGCACCATGCGTATCTATACCTATAAGCTTTCTACCAATTGGAAGAATCTGTGGGAAGTGCCCAATCTCTTCCTCCAGAAGACCCCTGCCGACGAGTTCACCGTTACCGCTAAGCTTCGTTTCACCTCGAAGGCCGATGGTCAGATGGGTGGCCTCATCATGATGGGACATAACTATCAGGCACTGGTTGTCAAGCGGGTAGGGAAGGAGTTCCAGTTGCTCGTGCTCTCCTGCGAGGATGCCGATCGTGGCAAGGCTCAGAAAGAAGAGCTGATTGCCACGCTGAAGCCCACTGCCGAGGACAAGATAGACTACAAGCCCGGCATTCACCAGGACATCTACCTGCGCCTCAAGGTCACCAATGCCGAGGCAGGTGTTGCCCATGGTGGCAATCCTAAGGTCAGCTTTGCCTGGAGCCAGAACGGCAAGAAGTTCAAGGACTGCGGTGGCTCCTACACCATGAAACAAGGCAAGTGGATTGGTGCCAAGTTCGGTTTCGTCTCCGTCGATACCAATCCCAAGACCGACCGCGGTTGGTTGGATGCCGACTGGATTCGCGTCACCAAATAAGCAAGAATATTGGAAAAAGAAAAGCGGGATGTTAAAGTCCCGCTTTCTTTAGTTCTATATCCATTTGTTGTTGTAACTCTTGGGCTTTCTGTGCTGCAACCTCTGCGAAGTCGTCACCACTGGAGGCGTAGATGATGCCTCGGGAGGAATTGACCAGCAGACCGCAATCGCTGTTCATACCGTATTGGCAGACTTCCTGAAGACTGCCGCCCTGGGCACCAACGCCTGGAACGAGGAGGAAGTGGTTGGGAACCAACTTGCGGATGTCCTCGAACATACGGCCTTGGGTGGCACCAACGACATACATCATATTGTCCTTATTGCCCCATAGCTGACTTTGCTTCAGCACTTTCTCAAAGAGGCGCTCGCCATTGGCATCCTCCGTCAGTTGGAAGTCGTGCGAGCCCTTGTTCGAGGTGAGTGCCAACAGGATGACCCACTTGTCGTCGTAGCCGAGAAAGGGGGTGACGCTGTCTTCGCCCATATAAGGAGCAACGGTGAGTGCATCGACATCATATTCCTCGAAGAAGGTTTTGGCATACATCTTCGACGTGTTGCCGATATCCCCACGCTTGGCATCAGCAATGATGAAGTGGTGGGGATATTCCTGCTTCAGATAGTCGATGGTGGCCTCGAAAGCCAGGATGCCATCGACTCCGTAAGCCTCGTAGAACGCGAGGTTGGGCTTGTAGGCTACGCAGTAGGGGGCTGTGGCATCGATAATCAGGGCATTAAACTCGCAAAGTGCGCGGAAGATGTAGTCGTCGCCATCCTTTTCCTTTGCCTCGTTGATGATGCACTGCGGTATCTTGTTGATGTCGGTATCGAGACCAACACAGAGAAACGAGCGTTTCTCGCGGATTTGCTGTATTAATTCTTGTCTGTTCATAGTTCTGTTTCTTTCATACGTTCTGCATTTTCAGCCACGGTCAGCGCATCAATCATGGGCTGGATGTCGCCACCGAGGAAGCCTTGCAGGTCGTGAGTGGTATAGCCGATGCGATGGTCGGTCACGCGGCCCTGTGGGAAGTTATAGGTACGGATCTTGGCCGAACGGTCGCCCGTAGAGACGAGGCTCTTACGGCGAGAGGCAATATCGTCCATATACTTCTGGTGCTCCTTGTCATATATAAAGGTGTACAGGCGCGAGAGAGCGCGCTCCTTGTTCTTGGGCTGGTCGCGCGTCTCAGTACATTCAATAAGGATTTCCTCGGTTTCACCCGTATTGGGGTTCTTCCACATATAGCGCAGACGAACGCCCGATTCCACCTTGTTGACGTTCTGACCACCGGCACCACTGGAACGGAAGGTGTCCCACTTGATTTCGCCCTCGTTGACGTGAACCTCGAACTTATCAGCCTCAGGCAGTACGGCAACGGTAGCGGCAGAGGTGTGCATGCGGCCCTGCGTTTCAGTGGCAGGTACGCGCTGTACACGATGAACGCCCGACTCATACTTCAGCGTGCCATAGACATCGGCACCAGAGACGGCAAAGTCGATTTCCTTGAAACCACCCACAGCACCCTCGCTGACGCTGGTGATGCTGAGCTGCCAACCTTTGGAGTCGCAGTAGCTCTTGTACATCTTGAAGAGGTCGCCGGCAAAGAGGCAGGCCTCATCGCCACCCGTTCCGGCACGGATTTCCATCTGTACGTTCTTCGCATCCTCTGGATCCTTGGGAATCAGTGCGATTTTGATTTCTTCTTCAAGTTTTGGTTGAAGTGCTTCATTGGTGGCCAGTTCCTCGCGAGCCATCTCCTTCATCTCTGGGTCGCTCTCGTTGGCCAGGATGTCCTTAGCCTCGCGGATGCTGTTCAGACAGGCGATGTAACGCTTGCGGGCATCCATGATGTCGCCCAGGTCCTTATACTCCTTGGTCAGTTTGACAAAGCGGTTCTGGTCGGCAATCACCTCAGGGTCGGTAATCAGCGTGGAAACCTCCTCGAAGCGAGCCTCCAGACCGTCCAATTTCTGTAATATACTGTTATTCTCCATTAGTAGTTAAATTCTCCAAATTCTGATTGAATCGTCAGGCTCTTGGGACCTTCCTCGATGTGACCCACCACTTGGGCATCGATTTTGAACGACTTCGAGATAGCTATGACCTTCTCGGCGACCTCGGCAGGCACATAGATTTCCATGCGATGTCCCATGTTGAACACCTGGTACATTTCCTTCCAGTCGGTGCCTGAGCATTCGTGGATGGCACGGAAGAGTGGGGGAACGGGGAACATGTTGTCCTTGATGATACGGCAGTTGTCGTTGACGAAGTGGAGCACCTTGGTCTGAGCACCACCTGTGCAATGCACCATACCATGGATTTCGGGGCGCAGCTGGTCCAACAGCTTCTTGATGACGGGAGCGTAGGTGCGGGTGGGCGACAGCACCAATTGTCCGGCATTGACGGGAGAACCCTCGACAGGGTCGGTCAACTGATATTTGCCGCTGTAAACCAATTCGTTAGGCACTGCATGGTCGAAACTCTCGGGATACTTCTCTGCCAGATACTTGGCAAAGACATCGTGGCGGGCTGAGGTGAGTCCGTTGGAACCCATACCACCGTTGTAGCGCTTCTCGTAAGTGGCCTGACCCGTAGAGGAAAGACCTACGATGACATCGCCCGGACGGATGTTGGCATTGTCGATGACGTCAGCGCGACGCATGCGACAGGTAACGGTAGAATCGACGATGATGGTGCGCACGAGGTCGCCCACATCAGCGGTCTCGCCTCCTGTAGGATAAATGCCAATGCCCATCTCACGCAGTTCAGCCAACAGCTCGTCGGTGCCATTGATGATGGCCGAGATGACCTCGCCCGGAACGAGCATCTTGTTGCGTCCGATGGTACTGGAAACGAGGATGTTATCGACAGCACCCACACAGAGCAAGTCGTCGGTATTCATGACAATGGCATCCTGGGCAATGCCCTTCCATACGGAGAGGTCGCCCGTTTCCTTCCAATACATATAGGCCAGACTGGACTTGGTGCCTGCACCGTCGGCATGCATGATGTTACAATAGTCGGGGTCACCTCCGAGGATGTCAGGGATAATCTTGCAGAAGGCCTGTGGGAAGATACCCTTGTCAATGTTCTTGATGGCGTTATGTACGTCCTCTTTGGCAGCACTCACGCCACGCATCATATATCTGTTATCCATTGCTTTTCTTTAGAATTTTACTTGGGGAGCTTTCTCAGCACCAGCGTCAGCCTGGAACTTGTCCATGGTGTTGAAACCGAAGATGCCAGCAAGGATGTTCTTGGGGAACTTACGGATGTAGGTGTTGTAGTTCTGAACGACACCATTAAACGTGTTGCGAGCCTCGTTGATGCGGTTCTCAGTGCCTTCCAGCTGTACCTGCAGGTCGCGGAAGTTCTCGTTGGCCTTCAGGTCGGGATAGTTCTCCTGAATGGCAATCAGCTTGCCCAGAGCAGCACCCAGTTCGCCCTGTGCCTGCTGGTATTCCTTCAACTTCTCGGGAGTCATGTTAGAGGGGTCGATGGTTACCTGAGTAGCCTTGGCACGTGCATTGACAACACCCTCGAGGGTCTCCTTCTCGTGTGAGGCATATCCCTTGACAACCTCCACGAGGTTAGGAATAAGGTCTGCACGACGCTGGTAAGCGGACTGAACGTTAGCGAAAGCAGTAGTAGCCTTCTCCTGTTCTCCAACCATTGAATTGTAAGCACTTGAAGCCCACAGGGCAACAATCACCACAGCTGCGATGATTCCGATAGTTGATTTACTTAATTTCATAATGCATTATTTTTTTTAAGTTAATAAATTCGTTGTTGTTTACCAGCGTGAAGTAGCTCCACCACCCCCGAAGGAACCTCCTCCGAAGTGGCCACCTCCGCCACCGCTGCTGAAGCCTCCGCCTCCTCCACCGAAGCCTCCGAAACCACCCCCGCTACTGCTATGGGATTCTTCGTAGAACGGATTGGCGAGCAGGGAAGCTGCTCCAGCCATTCCCAGCCAGTGGTATTGACGGTTCTTACGCAGGAAGAATACACACCATGCGATGATGGTCAACAGGGTGATGCCCATCGTTGCCAAGCCCTCATCCACATCATCGTCAGCATCAGCGAGCAGATTGGACATCTGTGGCAATTGCTTCTTCTGAAGGGTAGAGTAGAGGGCTTCCGTCAGATAGAACATGGCGCTATCGGGCATCTCGGCACGCATGGCTGGTACCACATATTGCTGTTCCAGACGATGGCACTCGGCATCCGTCAAATCAGCCTCCAAGGCACGTCCTGGCGATATGTTGATGCTGTGGTCCTGATAGCCCACCACCACCATAAGTCCTTTGTTGCCATAGCCCACACCATATTTATTACCCACATCCTGGGCAAAACGGAAGGGGTCGTCATTCTCGATATGGTTGACCACGATGACGACAGACTGCACGCCCAGCTCGTTGTCCAGACGCTTCAGCGTGATGTTCATGTGGTCAACGGTTTGCTGGGTCAGTACGTGATCGGGATTGGAGACATACTGTGTGGAATCCTGCAAGAAGGGGATGGGGATGTTCTCAGCATTCCAGAGGGTAGTCTCTTGAGGGGCGCTGACAGCCTGTGAGGTTTCAGCAAAAGAGGGCTCCTCAGACCATGGCATGGCAGCACTACAGCATACCATGGCGAAGATGATACCGATATAGAACACTTTTCCCCAAATCTTACGGGTCTTGGTCCATTGAGGGTTAGCCTTCTTATATTCTTCAAAAATCGTTTTCCTTTTGCCAAAGTATTCCTGAGCCAGTTCCTCATATTTCTCAGAGTATTGGCGCTTCAGCTTTGACGATGTCAGCTTCTGCAACAGTCCTTGTTGCGAGGACTCCATATCGTAGGATTCCTCCAGGGCCGTGATCGCGTCGTTGTACTGACGGGTCAGGATATCGATTTGATTGATGTATTCTGCCATTGTTACGTTGTCTTTATTTCTCATGCCAGAACTCCCACGAGGCAAATGCCTGCAGGAGCAGCATCTCCAGACCGTTCTTCACCTGTGCACCATGCTCAGCCCCCCGTTTCATGAACAGGGTCTCGTCAGGATTGTAAATCAGGTCATAGAGGATGGTGTGCGAATCCATGGCCTCATAGGGCAAGGCAGGACACGCCTCTGTCTTGGGATACATACCTAACGGGGTACAGTTCACGATGACGTTATACTCCTGAACGACCTCTGGCGTAATCTTGTCATACTGGATGGTTCCAGGGCGTTCATAGCGACTGACAAACACGGTTTCCAAGCCCAGATTCCTCAGTCCGTAGTCGATGGCCTTGGAGGCACCTCCAGTACCCAGAATCAGTGCCTTCTTATGACATTTCTTGTCCAGCATAGGCTCGATGCTCTGGGTGAAGCCAATCACGTCACTGTTATAGCCCTTCAACTTGATTTTGCTTCCTTCGTGCGTGATGCGAATCACATTCACTGCTCCGATGGCGCGGGCTTCAGGAGAGATAGTGTCCAGATACTGCATCACCTTTTCCTTATAAGGGATGGTGACGTTCAGTCCTTTCAGGTTGGGGTTTGAGTCCACCACTTCATTCAACAGGTCCACATCGGGAATCTCGAAGTTCTCATACACAGCATCAATGCCTTCATCCTGAAACTTCTGGTTGAAGTAACTGATGGAGAACGAGTGTCCCAGTGGATAGCCAATCAATCCGTACTTGTCCATAATCGTAATTATTTCGTCGCAAAATACATTGTGCAAATACCAAAGGTCAGTCTCTTGAAAGTAGCCTTCTCGAAGCCTGCCTTGCCTAGAATCTCCACCATGCGCTCTCCTTGTGGAAAAGCTTCGATGGTTTTCGTCAGATAAGAGTATGCGCTGGTGTCCTTGGAAATCAGTCTGCCATAAACGGGTAATACCGTATGCGCATAAATGTGGAACAGCTGTCGCATGGGGAAGGTCACGGGAGTGGTCAGTTCTACGATACTCAAGTGTCCTCCTTTCTTCAGCACCCTGCACATCTCCGCCAATCCCTTGTCCAGGTCGGCAAAGTTGCGGATGCCAAAGGCAGCTGTCACTGCATCAAAGGTGTTGTCAGGGTATGAGAGGTTGGTGCAATCCTCTTTCTCGAAGCGGATGACGTGCTCCATTCCCCTTTCCTTCACCTTTTTCCGTCCTATCTCCATCATACCCTCAGAGATATCTGCTCCAATCAGCTCCTCTGGGTGCAACATCTCCGTTGCCAAGATGGCAAAGTCGCCTGTTCCTGTGGCGATGTCGAGCATCACCTTCGGACTGAAGGGCTTTAGCTGCTTGATGGCCTTCTTGCGCCATCCTCTGTCTATGTCCCACGAGAGACGATGGTTCAAGGTATCATAGGTAGGAGCGATGTTGTCGAACATCGCCTCCACCTGCTTGGCCTTATCACCATCCTGATAGGGATTGATCGTCTCTTGTTGGTACATATTTTTTGATCTTTGAACTTTCTTTGACCTAAAGGTACAAAGCGACCAAAGGTCGAGCGGATCTTTATGATTACCTTTTAACGGGTTTTCAGCCAGCTGCTAACGTTCTTCTCAATGCGGGCAGCCAGGTCGTCACTGTCTGCAGCCTTCTTGAATGATTCGCCTGTGATGTGCTCGTAGAGCTCGATGTAGCGGTCTGAGACACTCTCTGCATAGGCATCGGTAATCTCGGGCATTACCTGTCCGGGCTCATTCATGAAGTTATGCTCTATCAGCCACTGACGAACAAACTCCTTGGAAAGCTGCTTCTGAGGCTCACCCTTGGCCAGTTTCTCTTCGTAGCCTTCTGCATAGAAGTAACGTGAAGAGTCGGGCGTGTGAATCTCGTCAATCAGATACACCTTACCGTCGCGCTTGCCGAATTCGTACTTCGTATCTACGAGAATCAGTCCTTGCTTCTTGGCAATCTCCTGACCACGGGCAAACAACTTGCGGGTATAGTCCTCCATGACCTTGTAATCCTCCTCGCTGACAATGCCCTGGGCAATGATTTCCTCGCGCGAGATGTTCAGGTCGTGACCTTCGTCAGCCTTGGTAGTTGGGGTAATGATAGGCTCGGGGAAACGCTCGTTTTCCTTCATGCCCTCAGGCAGTTTCACACCACACAACTCACGACAGCCATTCTTGTACTCACGCCATGCAGAACCCGTCAGGATAGAGCGGATAATCATCTCTACACGGAAACCCTCACACTTCAGACCTACGGTAACCATAGGGTCGGGAGTAGCCAGTTTCCAGTTGGGGCAGATGTCGCTGGTAGCATCCAGGAACTTGGCAGCAATCTGGTTCAGCACCTGTCCTTTGTAGGGAATGCCCTTTGGCAGAATCACGTCAAAGGCCGAAATACGGTCTGTAGCCACCATGACCATCAGGTCGTCACCAATGTTGTACACATCGCGCACCTTTCCGTGGTACACGCTCTTTTGTCCTTCGAAGTGGAAGTCAGTTTTTGTTAAAGCTTTCATTTTATTATTTGACTATTTGACTAATTTACTATTTCTTTGACCAAGGTCGATTAGACTATTTCTACTTTTCTTTTCCTTTATCGAAACGCTCGTAGGCATTCACGATGCGAGTGACCAGTTTGTGGCGTACGATATCTTTGCGGTTCAGTTCCACGATACCGATACCTTCCACATCCTTTAATATCTCCAAGGCCTCTACCAGTCCACTTTTCTGTGTCTTGGGCAGGTCTATCTGTGTCATATCGCCCGTGATAATCATCTTCGTGTTCCATCCCATGCGGGTCAGAAACATTCGGATTTGCTGGGGTGTCGTGTTCTGAGCTTCGTCCAGAATCACCACCGCATCACTCAGCGTTCGCCCTCTCATAAAGGCCAGCGGGGCTATCTGAATCACGTGCTTCTCCATCATGTCCTGCAACTTCACCTGAGGAAGCATGTCCTCCAGTGCGTCATACAAAGGCTGCAGATAGGGGTCTATCTTTTCCTTCATGTCTCCGGGCAGGAATCCCAGTTTCTCACCAGCCTCTACGGCAGGGCGCGACAGGATGATTTTCTTGGCCGTCTTCTCTTTTAGGGCTTTTACAGCCAGCGCTATCGACAGGTAGGTCTTTCCTGTTCCTGCAGGACCCACGGCAAACACCATATCATTGTCGTTATACGCGTCAATCAGTTTCTGCTGATTCTCCGAGCGTGCCTTGATGGCTCTTCCTGACATGCTGTAGACCACCACACCGTCAGGCACTTCATCCTGTGTCTTCCGACCTTTGATGATGTCCAGAATATCCTCCTCCTTCAGCGAGTTGAATTTCAGTACGTGTTTCCTAATACGCTCTGCATTCTCCTCGAAGGCAGCCATCTGTTCCTCGTCTCCCAGTACCCTGATGACGTTGTCACGTGCCACGATGCGCAGTTTTGGAAACAGGGCCCGCATCATCTGCAGGTGTGTATTTCCTATGCCGTAGAATACCACCGGGTCGATGTCCTCTAATACAATATGCTTCTCTATCAAAATAACGTTATTCTAAAATCTCTGCAAAGTTACGAAAAAAAAATAATAAACGATGGTTTAATACGTATTTTTTAGTAATTTTGCAACCAATTATGAGATACAACGCAAATCCCAAGGGAGAATACGACCATTATGAGGTCAAGGAAGAACAGCCTTTGCTGGAGTTCCTGCTGGCAAACGTTCACCAGACACGTACCAAAATCAAGCAGACCCTTCAGGGTCAGGGTGTGCGTGTGAATGGGAAGACGGTAACCCAGTTTGACTTTCTGCTGACGCCCGGTATGAAGGTGGCTTTCAGCAAGACCAAGCGTAACCAACAAGTCTTCAAGAGCCACTATCTGCGCATAGTCTATGAAGACCGCTGGCTCATCGTTATCGAGAAGCAGCCCGGCATCCTGTCCATGGCTGCAGGTCATTCTACGCTGAATGTGAAGACCGTCTTAGACGACTATTTCCGTAAGTCCCATCAGCATTGTACGGCCCATGTGGTGCATCGTCTGGACCGCGATACTTCGGGTCTGATGGTCTATGCCAAGGATATTGATACCGAACAGATTCTGGAACATAACTGGCACGATATCGTTTATGACCGTCGTTATGTGGCTGTGCTCTCTGGCGAGATGGAACAGGACGAGGGCACCATCGAGAATTGGTTGAAGGACAATAAGGCCTACATTACCTATTCTTCCCCTGTGGACAATGGTGGCAAACTGGCCATTACCCATTTCCATGTGATGGATCGCACCACCGACCATTCATTGGTAGAGTTTAAGTTGGAGACCGGTCGTAAGAATCAGATTCGTGTGCATGCTGCTGATATGGGACATCCCGTCTGTGGTGATACTAAATACGGCAATGGTGATGATCCTTTGCATCGCCTGTGCCTGCATGCCTGGCTCTTGTGTTTCTACCATCCAGTAACCCGTCAGCCCATGGAGTTTGAGACCACCGTACCCGCAGCTTTTCGTCATCTTTTTAAATAACCCTTGATTATGGAAACGAATATCACTTATTATATAGCCCTGCTGATCCTTATTGTGATTGGCTTTGTCGTTGTCAAGAAGGTAGCCTCTTGTCTCATCAAGAGCATTATCACCCTTGTGCTTGTCGCCATTGCCGTGGCTCTTTACTTTCTTTATTTAAAGTAAGAGTCCAAGCATCTTATAGTAAAAGCTGATTACAGTAAGAGTCCTATGCTGACGCACAGTCCGTACACCAACATGTTACGGGCTGTCTCTTCCAGACAGATGTTCAGTTCCTTACCATGGTTGATGCGTTTCATCTTCAACCAGGTAAAGGTGTGTAGCAACAGGTAGAGCACGGGGAGGACGAATGCCAACACATGTCCGTTCACCCAGAAGGTGATGCCCAGGAGCACTGCGGTAATACCCAGACACAGGTAGAAACGTTCTGCTGACTTTTCTCCTATCTCCACCACCAGTGTTCTCTTTCCGTCGCGCTCATCATTCTTCCGGTCCCTGTAGTTGTTCACCATCAACAATCCGTCAATTACCAGTCCACAGGCGATGGAGGCCAGGAAAACCTCCCAGGTCATGGTGTGCAACTGTATATAATAGGTGATGCATACGGGTACAATACCGAAGAACACGAGCACCAGGACATCACCCAGTCCGATGTACGACAGGTGGGTGGTATAGAGGAAACAGAACACAACGCACAAGAGTCCGATCAGTATCATCTCCAGCCCTCCGTAGTAGACCAGGGGCAGTCCCACCAGACAAGCTAATATCGTCGTCGTGGCTATCGCTTTCTTCATGGAGTCTATCTTCACCCAGCCCTGTGTACAGGCTCTCAGCGGTCCAAGACGTGTCGCTGCATCATCATTTCCCTTCGCATAGTCGTAGAAGTCGTTGATGAAGTTCGCATCTATCTGCATGATCATGGCAAAGAGGGCGCAGAGCATAGCTGCCACCGTGTTGAACACATCGTCTCCATACTCCTTTCCATCCGTCCAGGCCAGTGCCAAACCAATCATCACAGGAACCATAGCCCCTGTCAGTGTCTTGGGACGGGCAGCCAATAGCCAAGCCTGCCAAGAATCTTGTTTTATGTTTTTTTCGTCCATCTGGCTGCAAAATTACAAAAAATCTCTAAACTCTCAACGCTAATCTCTAAACTTTTTATTATCTTTGCAAGCGATATGATAACAAATAATCCTTCTCTTGATTTGGTCGAGTTCATTGAGACTCAGATTTTACCCCAGTATGCGCAGTTCGACAAGGCCCATAACATGGAGCATGTCACGCGAGTTATCCGTTCCTCTCTGGCTTTGGCGCGCAATACGGGGGCTGATATGGATATGGCCTATACCATTGCAGCCTATCATGATTTGGGACTCTCAGGTCCTCGTGCCATTCATCATATCACCAGTGGCAAGATTCTGCAGGCTGATATGCGTTTGAAGCGCTGGTTCTCTCCGGAGCAAATCAAGATGATGAAGGAAGCCGTGGAAGACCATCGTGCTTCAGCTTCCCGTACCCCTCGCAGCATCTATGGTAAGATTGTTGCGGAGGCCGATCGTGACCTTGACCCCGAGCATGTCATCCGCAGAACCATCCAGTTCGGGCTCTCCAACTATCCAGAACTCGATATGGAAGGTCATTGGCACCGTTTTATGAAGCACATGGACGAGAAATACAGTGCCAATGGTTATCTGCGCTTGTGGATTCAAGGGTCAGAAAATGAGCGCAAACTCAATGAGTTGCGCTCCTTAATCGTGAATCCCGCGGCTATGCGGGAGGTGTTTAACCGCCTGTTTCTGGAAGAGACTAGATAATCTAGACCATCTAGATCATCTAGAAAATCCTAGTTATAGAAATTCCAGCTAACGCCAAATCTCAATACTCTGGTGTTCGTGGGATAGTGTGGCGTCAGGAAATACTCCTTCGAACCCGATCCTGCGTTCACATGACTCATGGCAATGAAGAAACGGGTACGCTTCAGGTGGAAGTTGGCATACACGTCAATAAACGGATAGCCGCCAATCTCCTTTTTGCTCTCTTCATTCTTCTGAATGGCAAACTGTCCAATCTGTGGCAGGTAGTCGGGTGCGTAATACTTCGTGAAATACGTAGCGCAACCGCCTAATTCCACCAACAGCACCTTGGCAATGCGGAATTTCAGATACAGGTTGGTGAAGACGTTCAGGTCGGGTAGGGGCAACACATCCTTGTTACTCGAGTTCTGATAAGTAATCACGTTCTCCCAGTTCAGTACACCCAGTGTGAAGTCCTGTTTCAGTTGTGCGGTCAGCACGTTGATGTTGCCACTTTCCTGGAACACACCACCTGTCAACTGCTCTCTACCGGTTGAAGTGGTATTATAACTCATTCCGTAGTAGATGTAGTTCTGCAACTCCTCCACAGCCACTCTCAACTGAGTCCTGGTCTTCTCATACGTGAACAGTCCCTCGATGTGTGTCCTGGTCTCCGCACTGAGACTCTGGTCCCACATCAAGTGCTTTGACATATAGTTCTCGTGGAAGAAGCTGGGCTTGGTGCGATGGAAGAACGCTTTTGCAGCCAGTCTTAAGGTGTCCCCCCACAGTTTGAAGTTCAGGTCGGTGTCAAAGTCCACGGCCAGTGCTCCCGACTGCATACCAGTTACGCCCAGCTCAGCAGCCAGGTTGAAGTGGAACGTCCTACCTTGTGTCTTCGACAGTTGTCCACCCACGTTCAGACAGTGCTCTGAGTGCTTGGCCAGATAGTATTCGGTAGCCCCTTCCAAGATGGCTGGCATCTTATAGTTGCGCATCTCATACGAAACAAAACCCTTCAGTCCTGCTTTCATATATTTGTTGAAACCCTCCAGCAAAGCCAGTCCGAAGGTGTTCTTCACCGAGAAATACTTGTATTTGTCATTCACGCCAACACCCCCGTAATTGCCCTCATCGTCTGTGTCATAGAATGTGTCAGCATAATAGTTGTCGGGCGTCACGGCGGCATTGTAGGTACGCTCGTAGTTGTTCAAATCCAGCGTGTGGATAATACTCGTTACGGGCACATATTCCTTCTTCATCGTGGCATCTATCGAGTCCTGCTTGGCTTTCTCAGCCATCAGACTGTCCATGGCTTCCTGCGATTCCACCTTGATGCGCGTGCTGTCTGCAGGTGCTTCCTTCTGAGTTCCCGGTTCATCACCCATGATCTTGGCATTTTCCGGTCTTCCTTTGGGTCCCTCCTTCACAGGCTCATTCTTCCTTCTGCCCAGGTTGTCTTCCCGCATACCCTCTGTCTTCTTCTGGGCTTCGCGCTGTTCCTTGTCCTTGGCAGCAGCCTGTGCAAACTGGCGCGCCTTGATTTCCTCATCGGTCATTTTCACTTTTCGGTAGAAACCGATGTTGTATCGATGCGAGAAGAACAGATGCTGTGAGTTGTTGCGGTTATAGTTTCTCGACAATACCGTCGGAATCTCATCCTCCGAATACTGGGTGGTCTCCAGTTCCGGGTGTGTGATGTAGTTGTCGTTCACGATACCCCCGTTCTCTGTAGCCTTGCGGTGATAGGCAGACCCCAGGAAGTGCATCTGATAGCGGTCCCCTACATAGGTGGCATACAGCGAAGCCCTGAAGTGCGAGTTGGCCTGGTTCTGGTAATAGCCTCTGCCATAGTAGTAGTCCAGGTCGAAGCCCATACCCAGCCTTTTCCCCGCATTGATACCGAATTTCGCATCAATATGGTCCTCACCATTCTGCTTGTCACCGCAGTTATCGTAACTGATGTGCGTATAGGGCGACAGCGTGTTCAAATACAGGAAATCCTCCGGTTCCTTGGTGGTATAGTCGTAGGGATCTACAAAGAAGAACTCGCTGAACGGCTTGCGGTCTATGAAGATGCGGTTCAGTCGGGCGGTATAGTTATTACCCGTCGAGTTATACTCCCCAAACACTCCCGTGTTATAGATGCTGTTCTGGTAAAGGTGCGGCATGGTGTCCAGCTGTGCCTTGCGGATGTCTCCGAACTTTCGGTCTACTGTCCAGGCCCATACCCCTTTGGGCACCTCCTTGTTGTTTTTCGTCGAGTCCCTCTTGTTGGGGTTGAACGCATTACCGTTCTCATCCCTTTGCCGGATGTTACCAAACTCATCCATTTCATTATACACTTGAGCCTGCAACTGAAGTACAGTGCAGGCTACGAGGGTGAGTAGTATCAGGAGTCTCTTCTTATTCTTCATTTTTATACATCATTCTCAGTGCCGACTCCGTGAACTTAATCATCATGGAGCCCAGGATGACATAGATGCCCGTTTCGCGCGATACCTTATAATACATGATCAGGCCGACGATGGCACCTATGATAAACAGGAAGTTCAGCCAGTTGCGTACAACTTTAATTCTCATTCAGCAACGACTCGAACTTGTTAAACAGAAAATCCTTGCGGTCAATGGTCTTTCTGCGGAACTTTCCCGAACCAGGAAACAGTCTCGTATTCTTCTTGTTCACCGCATCTTTGTCGGTAATCCAACCCTCTGCTACCAGGCGCTGGGGATTACGAGCTTCCTCATACAGATAGCGGATATGGCTCATGGTCACATCCACACCACCATTCTTACATTCCGCCTTGATGGCATAGTAGAAACGCGTCTGGTCCAATACCAGTGCACTCTTCTTGAACACCAGCCACTCTTCGAAGCTGGCCACCAGCTCATGCTTCTGCGTATCTTCAGTGATCAGTTTGCTGTTCTCCAACTGGTTCTTCTCCTTGACCATCTTCTGCAGATACTGGTGCAGGATGTCGTAAATCTGGGCAGCCGACTTGCCTGGTGCATTGATGTGCTTGGTGAATACCACCTTTCCGTTGACCTCAGGCACAGCACCTTTCAGGTATTTCGCATCGGGATTCTCCTTTGCTTTGGCAGCTTCAGCCTGCTCGTCCACCTCCGGACGCTCCCAGGTATTATCCTGTGCCCACAGCGTCATAGGCACCAGCATTAACAAGGTAAAAAATAACTTCTTCATAGTCCTTCTTTTGTTTAATTTCGTGCAAAAATACGAATTATATTTTATATACGTGCAATTTTTAGTTATTTTAATTCTAATTCCTTCTGCAAACGTATAATCTCGTCGCGATATTGGGCCGCCTGCAGGAAGTCCAGCTTCTTGGCTGCATCCTTCATCAGACGTGTCGTCTCTGCAATGCTCTTTTCCAGTTGCTGGCGTGTCATGCGCTCAATGATGGGGTCTGCAGCAAAGGCCGCTACAGGTTGCTGACCCTTGGTGGCAGGCTTCTGACCATTGGCTTCGCGCTCCAGTTCTACCAGCGAAACGCTCAATGCCTTCTCAATCTGTTTGGGCGTGATACCATGTTCCTCGTTGTATTTCAACTGTTTCGTGCGCCTGCGCAGGGTCTCGTCAATGGTCAACTGCATCGAGGCAGTGATGTTGTCCGCATACATAATCACCTTGCCGTGTACATTTCTCGCTGCACGACCTGCTGTCTGTGTCAAACTGCGATGCGAGCGCAGAAAACCCTCCTTGTCAGCATCCATAATGGCCACCAGCGACACTTCCGGCAAGTCCAGACCCTCTCTCAACAGGTTGACACCCACCAGCACGTCGAAGGTCCCGTTTCTCAAGTTCTCCAGTATCTTCACGCGCTCCAGGGTGGTCACCTCACTATGGATATAAGCTGTCTGAATACCGTGGTTCAACAGGTATTCGCTCATCTCCTCTGCCATTCGCTTGGTCAGGGTGGTCACCAGGATACGTTCCTTTCGGTTGATGCGCGTCTGTATTTCATCCATCAGGTCGTCTATCTGGTTCTCCGTGGGCCTTACCTCTATTTCAGGGTCCAGCAGTCCTGTAGGACGAATCAGCTGTTCCACCACGATACCCTCCGCCTCTTGCAGTTCAAAGTCGGCCGGGGTGGCTGATACGTATATCACTTGATGCGTCATCTCCTGGAACTCCTCAAAGCGCAGGGGCCTGTTGTCAAAGGCGGCAGGCAGTCGGAACCCATATTCCACCAGATTGGTCTTGCGGGCTCTGTCACCACCGTACATCGCTCCAATCTGTGGCACACTCACATGACTCTCGTCTATCACCATCAGATAGTCGTCTGGGAAGAAGTCCAGCAGACAGTAAGGCCTTTCTCCCGCCTCTCTGCCGTCAAAGTAGCGCGAATAGTTCTCAATGCCCGAGCAGTGGCCCAGTTCCTTGATCATCTCCATGTCATATTCCACGCGCTCCTTGATGCGTTGCGCCTTGATGGGGTCGCCCATCTCCTCGAAGAAAGCCACCTGTTTCACCAAGTCATCCTGAATGTTCCGGATGGCGATGTTTGTCTGTTCCTCGGTGGTCATAAACAGGTTGGCAGGATATAGCTTATACTCGTCGAAGACAGCCATTCGCATCATGGTCATGCTGTCCAGTTCCTCTATCTGGTCTATCTCATCGTCCCAGAAGGTCACGCGCAGAATCACCTCACTATAAGCCATGGCAATGTCCACTGTATCCCCCTTCACGCGGAAGTTGCCACGCTTCAGTTCCAGGTCGTTTCTGACATACAGTGCGGATACTAATTTCCTTAACAAGGCGTTACGGTCAATGATTTGTCCCCGGTGAATCTCAATGATATTCTCGTTCAGTGCCACCGGACTGCCCATACCGTAAATACATGAAACTGAAGATACAACGATAACGTCTTTTCTTCCTGACATCAAAGAACTTACCGCCTTGAGTCTCAGTCGGTCTATTTCTTCGTTGATGGCTAAGTCCTTCTCGATGTAGATATCTGTTTGGGGCAGGTAGGCCTCCGGTTGGTAGTAGTCATAATAGCTGACATAATACTCTACCGCATTTTCCGGGAAGAAACCCTTCATTTCCTCATACAACTGGGCTGCCAGTGTCTTGTTGTGCGACAGAATCAGCGTGGGCTTGTTCACGTTGGCTATCACGTTGGCCACGGTGAAGGTCTTACCCGAACCTGTCACACCCAACAGCACCTGTGCCCTGTCGCCACGCTCCAGTCCGTCGGTCAGTTGTCGGATGGCCTCCGGTTGGTCACCTGTAGGTTTGTATTTTGATGTTAAATGGAAGTTCATATCTTGCAAAGGTACTAATTTATATTTAATTTTTCATGTTTAATCTTTAATTTTTCTCAAAAACCTTTGTTTTTCGGTGGAAATTGCGTAATTTTGCACGTCAAATTGCGTGATAATGAATAAAAAGAATATCCTAATAGGTTGTCTGGCATGTTTGCTGACCGGTTGTTCCACCCAGTTCAACCGTGTCCTCAAGTCCGACGACAGAGCTTATAAATATGAATATGCCAAGGAGTGCTTTGCCATGGGCAAGTATTCCAACGCTACAACCCTCCTTCAGGAGCTGGTTACTGCCCAGAAGGGTCGCACCAATGCCCAGGAGAGCCTTTATCTGCTGGGTATGGCTGAATATGGCAATCGCGACTATGAATCAGCCAGCGCTACTTTCCGCAAGTATTGTAGCAGCTATCCCAAGGGCGATTTCGCTGAGCAGGCCTCTTTCTATATCGGTAAGTCGCTCTATGAGAGTACTCCCGAGCCCCGCTTGGATCAGAGTCCTACCATAGCAGCCATCAATGCCTATCAGAACTTCCTCGACAACTATCCCGATTCGCCTCGTCGCGATGAGGCCCAGCAGGCACTGTTTAAGTTGCAGGACAATCTGGTGCAGAAGGAATACCTCTCTGCCAAGCTCTATTACAACCTGGGCGGCTATTTTGGCAACATCAACTCCAATACCGAGTCCAACTATGAGTCGTGCATCATCACGGCCCAGAATGCCCTCAAGGCCTATCCCTATTCCGACCTGCGCGAAAAGTTCTCCATCCTGATTATGAAGAGCAAGTTCCAGTTGGCTGAGAATAGTTCTGAGGAGAAGCGCATCGAGCGCTATCGCGATGCAGAAGACGAGTGCTACGGCTTCCTCAACGAGTTCCCCGATTCCAAGGAAAGCGCTACTGCCCAGAAGTACATCGTGAAATGCAAGAAGATTACGGGAGACTGAGGCGCTTCGCTAGTGAATAGTGAATAGTGAAACGCTTCGCTAGTGAATAGTGAACAGTGAATAGTGAATAGTCAAATTGTAAATTGTAAATAGTCAAATTGTAAATTATAGATATGGATTACAAGAAATCAAAAGCACCGGTAAACACCGTTACACGTAACATTATGGACCTTTGCGTGGAGACTGGCAACATCTACGAGAGTGTAGCCATCATCGCTAAGCGTGCCAATCAGATTAGTATTCAGATCAAGGAAGACCTGTCTAAGAAGCTCGCTGAGTTTGCTTCTTACAACGACTCCCTCGAGGAAGTCTTCGAGAACCGCGAGCAGATTGAGATTTCCCGCTATTACGAGAAGCTGCCCAAGCCCTCACTGCTGGCTACTCAGGAGTTTGTGGAGGGCAAGGTATATTGGCGTGACCCTGCCCGTGAGCAGCAGCAGGAAAACTACGATTAATCGCGTATGATACAACGCAAGCAAACCCTGTTCCTGTTGGTGGCAGCCATTCTGGGACTGGTGTTCTGGTTGTCGTGGCCTCTTTTTGTTATCCAGGCATTAGCCTCGGCCCTCAGCCTTTACACCATATTTATATATAAGAAGCGTCCCCTTCAGGCCAAGCTCTGTCTGGTGACCCTTCTGATACACTTCGCGTGGTACATCCTGCTGGCGGCACTCATCCATCAGGGCAAAGCCGATCAGAACCTGCCTATTGTCGCTTGCTTCCCCCTCATCGCAGCCATCCTTTGTTTTATGGCGCGCAAGGCCATCCTTGCTGATGAGCGGTTGGTGAGAGCAGCAGACCGTATAAGATAAAAAAATAAGGTGTTCATGGCGAACACCTTATTTTTGTTTCAAGATTCAAGTTTCAGAATTTTAATGTTTCATGTTTCTGAAATTTAATCTTTCTTCAAAGCAGCAATGCTTTCTTTCAGCGCTGCAATCTTCTCCTCCGAGTCACTCTGTTTCTTGCGCTCCAGGGCAACTACAGCCTCGGGAGCATTTGCTACGAAGCGCTCGTTGCTGAGCTTCTTCTTGACACCAGCCAGGAAACCTTCGAGGTGCTGCAGCTGGGCCTCCATCTTCTGGATTTCAGCCTCTACGTCAATCATGTCGCCAACAGGTACGGCAAACTCGTCGGTGCCCACCATAAAGGCACTGGCGGTAGCATCCTTCTCAGCCACCACGCTGATGCCCTTCAGGTTCGCCATCTTGATGGTGACGGCATCGTAGGCAGCATAGTCGTTCTTGCCTACCACCTGCAGGTCCAGTTGCTCCTTGGGTGCGATGTTCTTCTGGTTGCGCACCATGCGGACACCAGAAACAATCTGCTTCACGTTCTCTATCTGAGCAGCCAACTCATTGTCAGCCTTGCTGGGAGCATCGAGCTTCAGGCTCACGCGCATGATAGACTCTCCGGGCTTGCGGTCATACAGGTGTTGCCACAGCTCCTCAGTGATGAATGGCATGAAGGGGTGCAGCATCTTCAGCAGAATCTCGAAGAACTCCAGCGTCTTGTCGTAGGTCTGCTGGTCGATGGGCTGAGGCTCACCATTAATATAGGCGGGCTTCACCATCTCCAGATACCAGCTCGAGAACTCATCCCAGAACAGCTTGTAGACAGCCATCAGGGCCTCCGAGATGCGGTATTTCTTAAAGAGGTCGTTTACCTCCTCATTGGTCTGCTTCAGTTTGGCCTCAAACCACTTTGTCGCAATCTCATTACATTGACCATTCACCCTTAACCCTTCACCATTAACCTCAGCAACTTTCCAGCCCTTCACCAGACGGAAGGCATTCCAAATCTTGTTGTTGAAGTTGCGGCCCTGTTCGCAGAGAGCCTCGTCAAACAGAATATCATTGCCGGCAGGAGCTGAGAGCATCATACCCATGCGCACACCATCCGCACCAAACTTCTCAATCAGTTCGATGGGGTCGGGGCTGTTACCCAGTGACTTTGACATCTTACGACCCAGTTTGTCGCGCACAATACCGGTAAAGTACACGTTCTTGAAGGGCATGTCGCCAATGTACTCATAGCCCGCCATGATCATACGTGCTACCCAGAAGAAGATGATGTCCGGACCTGTTACGAGGTCTGAGGTGGGGTAGTAGTACTTGATTTCCTCGTTGCCGGGGTTGTTGATACCATCGAACAGCGAGATAGGCCACAGCCAACTGGAGAACCACGTGTCCAATGCATCCTCATCCTGACGCAGGTCAGAAAGCTGCAGGCTGGCATTACCACTCTCCTTGCGAGCCAGTTCGAGCGCCTTTTCCGGAGTCTCAGCCACCACGAACTTCTCTTCGTCGTAGTAATAGGCGGGAATGCGGTGTCCCCACCACAGCTGACGTGAGATACACCAGTCCTGGATGTTCTCCAACCAGTTCTTATACGTGTTCTTATACTTCGCGGGATAGAACTTCAGTTCATCGTTCAATACGGGAGGCAGGGCGATGTCAGCGAAATGCTTCATCGACAGGAACCACTGCATGGAGAGACGCGGCTCGATGGCTGTGTCAGGGTTGCGCTCTGAATAGCCCACCTTGTTGACATAGTCCTCTACCTTCTCCATCAGACCAGCCTCCTGCAAGTCCTTGGCTATCTGCTTGCGGCATTCCATACGGTCCATGCCTACATACAGTGGACTCTGTTCCGAGATGGTACCATCCGGGTTGAAGATGTCAATGGTCTCCAAGTTGTGCGTCTTACCCAACATATAGTCGTTGGTGTCGTGGGCAGGCGTCACCTTCAAGCAACCTGTACCGAACTCGATGTCCACATAACGGTCCTCGATGACGGGAATCACGCGGTTCACCAGTGGTACAATGACCTTCTTGCCCTTCAGCCACTGGTTCTTCGGGTCTTTCGGGTTGATACACATAGCGGTATCACCCATAATGGTCTCCGGACGGGTGGTTGCAACGACAGCATAGTAGCCCTTGGCATCGCGGTGGATGACGTTGCCCTCAGCCTTTAATGTTTCATATTTAATGTTTAATGTTTCATCTGGACCATCAACGTAATATTTCAGATGGAACAGATGGCTCTTCTCCTCGCGATAGATTACCTCCTCGGTTGACAGGGCGGTCAGAGCCTTGGGGTCCCAGTTCACCATGCGCAGTCCACGATAGATCAGTCCCTTGTTATAAAGGTCTACGAACACCTTGATCACACTCTGTGAGCGCTTCTCATCCATGGTAAAGGCGGTGCGGTCCCAGTCGCAGCTGGCACCCAGACGGCGCAACTGCTTCAGGATGATGCCCCCATGCTCATCCGTCCATTCCCACGCATGCTTCAGGAACTCCTCGCGTGTCAGGTCATGCTTCTTGATGCCCTGTTCTGCCAGTTTCTTCACCACCTTCGCCTCTGTAGCGATGGAGGCATGGTCGGTGCCAGGCACCCACAGTGCGTTCTTACCCTCCATACGGGCACGACGCACCAGAATGTCCTGGATAGTGTTGTTTAACATATGGCCCATGTGCAGCACACCTGTTACATTGGGCGGTGGGATGACAATCGTGTAGGGTTGACGACCATCGGGTTTTGAGGCGAACAATTTATTGTCCAGCCAGTACTGATACCATTTTGATTCGACCTCTTTTGGGTCGTATTTACTTGCTAATTCCATATACCTATTAATAATAATGGCTGCAAAATTACTAAATAATTTCGAAACAGGCACGTTTTTTCGAAATTATTTAGTAATTTTGCATGCAGAAAGCAGTGCCACGGTCTGTCGCTGGTGTCTCAGACACGAGAGGAAAGTCCGGGCAGCACAGGACACTCCACTGGTGAAAGTGCCAGCTATTGGTGACAGTAGGAGTTGGGAGAAGAGAATGACCGCCGGCGGTTTTCGTTATCGTTGGCAAGGGTGAGAAGGTGGTGTAAGAGACCACCAGCTGGCGGGTGATCGTCAGGCTGTCCCATCTGGAGGCTGCAAGTTCGCGTATACCATCGGTTGAGGGCTGTCCGTCCGAATCCTTCGGGATACGATGGAGGGTAGAATGCTAGAGCTGTCTGGCAACAGGCAGAGTAGATAAATGACAGGCGTCTCCTCTTCGGAGGAGTCACAGAACCCGGCTTATAGCGGCACTGCTTTCTTTTTCAATATGGATTATAAAAAGATTATAGAGTTTTTCGAGAAGGATTTGTGGAGAATCTCCGAGGGCGATGTTTCTCCCTTTAGGTTCCTGTGGCTGGAAGTGCTGAAGAAGGTGGTGCTGGCCATCCGCTTCTTCACTGCCAAGCGCGTGTTGCAGAAGGCGGCAGCATTGACTTACTCTACGCTGTTGGCCATTGTGCCCATCATGGCGGTGGTCTTTGCCATTGCCCGTGGCTTTGGCTACAGTCGTTTCATTGAGGTCTGGTTCCGTCAGGCCTTCGAGTCGCAGCCCCAGGCCGCTGAGGTCATCATTGGCTTTGTCAACAGCTATCTGGTCCACACCAAATCCGGTGTTTTTCTGGGTATCGGTCTGCTTTTCATGCTCTATACCGTGTTGATGCTGGTCAGCAATGTCGAGGATGCGTTCAATGAAATCTGGCAAGTCACCAAGCCCCGCAGCATATTCCGCACTTTTACCGACTATCTGGCGGTGTTCTTCGTGTTCCCCATCTTCATTGTGGTCACTTCCGGTATCTCTATCTTCGTGGCCACGATCGCCAATTCCATGCCCGATTTCCAGTTGTTAGGCTCCACCCTGCGCTTTCTCATCGACCTCTCGCCCTATGTGCTGATGTCCGCCATGTTCATTGCCTTGTATGTATTTATGCCTAACACCCATGTCAAGATATCTTGCGCCCTGGTACCGGGCATCCTGGCCGGTATTGCCATGCAAGGCCTGCAGATCTTCTACATCCATTCACAGCTGTTCCTCTCCAGCTATAACGCCATTTACGGTTCGTTTGCTGCCCTTCCGCTGTTCATGCTGTGGGTACAGATATCCTGGACCATCTGCCTGTTTGGTGCCGAGCTCTGTTATACCAACCAGAACCTCGATTATTACGATTATGACGCCAATACCCGCGAGATCAGTCATCGCTATCGCCTGATGCTGGCGGCCCTGTTGATGAGCCATATCTGTAAACGGTTTGCCAATGGTCAGAAAGCCCTTTCTGCCCTTGAACTGCGCCAGGTGACCAATATCCCCATCCGCTTTGTCAACGACCTGCTCTTCGACCTGTTGAATGCCAGGTTGATTGTCGAGTTGACCAGCGACGAGAAAGGCGAGACCTCCCGTTTCATGCCTGCTGAGGATATTTCGCGCATGACGGTGGGTCTGATGATTGACCGCCTGGAGTCTTATGGTAAGTGGAAAATCGATTTGAATGTGGCCGGTTCGTTCAGTGGTGAGTGGAGTAGGGTCATCGAGGTGAGAAGTGCCTATTTGCGGGAGTCTCGCACCATTTTGTTGAAGGATTTGTAAATTTTTCCCTGCTTTTATGTTTTTTTATACATTATTTATGACCATATATTAAATTTTTTTTGTACTTTTGCAGTGAATTTCTAAAGTATTAATAATTTAAGTAGGGTTATGGCCAAGTATAACATTACAGAAAAGAAAGAAAAAGAGGCTGCTTACAGAAGTCTGGTGAACCCTAGATTGATGGACGAGATGAAGGAGAAGATCCTTAACATCATCGTTATGCAAAAGAAGTACAAGGATAAGGATTATTCAGCCAAAAAACTTGCCGAGGATTTGGGAACTAACACACGTTACATCTCAGCAGTGGTGAATGTCCGCTTCCACATGAACTACACTTCTTTCGTCAACAAGTTCAGGATTGAAGAAGCCATGGCGATTCTCGTCGATCGTCGTTATCAGGATCTTCGCATGGAGGAGGTGAGCGACATGGTTGGTTTTGCTAATCGTCAGTCGTTCTATGCATCTTTCTACAAGATTATGAACATGACGCCCCGTGAGTATCGTCTGAAGCACCTCGCTCAGCACCCTTCCGAGAGGGTAAGAAGTGACAAGAAGCGCTGATTCGCGGTATGAATTATGCTGATGAGCGTTTCGCTGACATCCAATTGCTCAGATACCGTTTAAACGGGTTTGAGCAATTGTCTTTATGTCAGAAGCGTTTGGTTTATTACCTCTCGCAAGCCACCCTTTATGGGCGCGACATTACTTTCGACCAGTTTGGCCGTTATAACCTCCGCATCCGCAAGATGCTGGAGGCCGTTTTTTGTGACCTGACCATTGCGCACGATACCCCTGATTTCCAGGCTCTTGAGGCCTATCTCAAGCGCCTCTGGTTCTCCAATGGCATCTATCATCACTATGGTTCGGAGAAGTTCCAGCCCGGTTTCTCGGAGCATTATCTTCGTCAATGCCTGCAGCAGGTGGATGCTTTGCGCTTGCCTTTGGCCGATGGCGAAACGGTGGACGCCCTTTGTCAGGAGCTCTTCCCCGTTATTTTCGACCCTACAGTCTTGCCCAAACGAGTCAACAAGGCCGATGGTGAAGACCTGATACAGACCTCTGCCTGCCATTTCTATGAAGGCGTTACCCAACAGGAGGCCGAAGATTTCTATGCCCAACAGAAGGCGGCTGACAAGGACAATCCAGAGCCCCCTTCCTATGGACTCAACACCACGCTGGTCAAGCGCGATGGTAAGGTGCAGGAGGAGGTATGGTCTGCCACCGGACGCTATGCCAATGCCATCCGTCATATTATTTACTGGTTGGAGAAGGCCAAGACGGTGGCGGAGAACGACCATCAGGCCCATATCATCCAATTGCTGATTAACTATTACCAGACCGGCGATTTGCGCATCTTCAACGACTATTGCATCTCGTGGGTCAACGAGCACGAGGGGCGCATCGATTTTGTCAATGGTTTTATCGAGGTCTATGGCGACCCCTTAGGCTTGAAAGGCTCGTGGGAAGGTATTGTGGAATATAAAGACCTCGAAGCTACCGAGCGCACCCAGACCATCTCGCGCAATGCCCAGTGGTTCGAGGACCATTCCCCGGTAGACCCTCGTTTCCGCAAACCGCAGGTCAAGGGTGTGACGGCCAATGCCATCTGTGCCGCCATGCTGGGTGGCGATGAATACCCCTCCACCGCTATTGGCATCAATCTGCCCAATGCCGACTGGATCAGGGCGCAGCACGGTTCCAAGAGCATCACCATCTCCAATATCACCGATGCCTATAACAAGGCAGCCCACGGTTCCGGTTTCAAGGAAGAATTTGTCATCGATCCAGAGACGTTGACGCTCATCGAGAAATATGGCGACCGCTGTGACGACCTGCATACAGATTTGCATGAATGCTTAGGACATGGTAGTGGCCAGCTCCTGCCCGGTACCGACCCCGATGCGCTCAAGGCCTATGGAAATACCATTGAGGAAGCCCGTGCCGACCTCTTCGGCCTGTATTATATGGCTGACCAGAAACTCATCGACCTGGGTCTCCTGCCCGATGCAGAAGCCTACAAGGCCTCCTATTATTCCTATATCATGAACGGTCTGATGACGCAATTGGTGCGCATCCAGCCCGGTCATCAGATAGAGGAAGCCCACATGCGCAATCGGGCACTCATAGCCCATTGGTGCTATGCGCAGGGTGGGGGTGTCATCCAGTTAGTGCAGCGTGCTGGCAAGACCTATGTGCAGGTCAACGACTATTCAAGACTTCGTTCACTCTTCGCCGATTTACTTGCTGAGATTCAACGCATTAAGAGCGAAGGCGATTACGCGGCCGCCCGCCACTTGGTGGAAACCTATGCGGTAGCTGTCGACCCTCAGCTCCATCAGGAAGTCCTCTCCCGCTACCAGCGCCTGAACCTTGCCCCCTACAAGGGCTTCATCAATCCCCAACTCATTCCCGTTCTCGATGCCGACGGAGAAATCTGCGACGTTCAGGTAGATTATTCTGAGAGTTATGTTCACCAGATGTTACGTTATGGATCAGAGTACGGTACGCTAATTTAATTCGTGTTATTCGTGAAATTCGTGTTCGAAAAGTCAAGACCCTCATCTAATCCGTGTTTGTCGTGAAATCCGTGTTCGAAACAGTCAAAGAAATCAAACAGTCCTTCCGCCTGATGATGGACGGTGCCGTCGCTCAGTCTATGCGCGACAAGGGCCTGAACTACCATCTCAATTGGGGTGCCACCCTTCCGCGTTTGCAAGCAAAAGCGGAAGAAATAAAGTTCCAAGTTCAAAGTTCCAAGTTCAAAGTTTACGATCTCGCGATTGCTTTGTACAAAGAAAACGTGAGAGAGTGTAAAATCCTCGCTACCATGCTGATGCCTCCTGATGAGATACTGCCCGAGGTAGTAGATATCTGGCAGGAGCAGATACCCTCGCAGGAGATTGCCGAGCAGTTGGCGTTCAATCTCTATCAGCATTTGCCTTTTGCTGCGGAGAAGGCCTACCAATGGATAGCCTCCGACAAGGAATACGACCAATTGTGTGGTTTCCATGTCCTCAGCCGCCTCTTTATGAACGGACAGGTACCCAACGAGCGGGGCATCAATGAATACCTCGACGAGGCATTATGCGCCCTTCAAGGTCCATATCCTTCCGTCAGGAAGGCGGCCCTGCAGAGTCTTCAACGCTTCGCAGAATTGGGTATTTTATACGAGCGATTGGCCAAAAGTGCTACGAAATCCATTGATTTAGATATTTTTTAAATAATTCTTGCCCGTTTCTAGAGATTTATTTGTACTTTTGTGCGGTTTTTAACCAGTTTAACCACATAAAATGAGAGAAAGTGTCAAAGAAACGGTCAAGGATATCCTGACCCATTACTTAGAACTGAACAAGTACAGGAAGACGCCTGAGCGCTATACCATCCTCGATGCGGTCTATAGTACTACAGGGCATTTCACGCTCGAAGAGCTTGGCGATAAGCTCATCGATGAATACAACTTCCGCGTGAGCAGGGCCACCCTCTATAACACGCTGAAGCTCTTCATGGAGCTGCGTCTGGTCATTCGCCATCGCGTCCAGTCCACCACGCGTTATGAGGCCTGCTACGACAGCAATGGTCATTGCCATCAGGTTTGCACCATGTGTGGCCGTGTCACGGAGGTCAAGTCGCAGCCTGTCATCGATGCCATCAGGTCGTTGCGTGCCAAGCGTTTCCATAAGGACGGTTTCACGCTCTACATCTATGGCATCTGCAGCAGTTGTCAGGCCAAGATGACGCGTAAGAGTCGTGAAGAACAGAGAAAAAAGAACCAAAATAGATAAAACAACAATGAATCAAGGAAAAGTAGATGTCCTGCTGGGTTTGCAGTGGGGCGACGAAGGAAAAGGTAAGGTAGTTGATGTGCTCACCCCTCAGTACGATGTGGTGGCTCGTTTTCAGGGCGGTCCCAATGCCGGTCATACGCTGGAGTTCGAGGGTCAGAAGTATGTGCTTCGCTCCATTCCCTCTGGCATCTTCCAGGGTGGAAAGGTAAATATCATCGGTAATGGTGTCGTCTTGGCTCCCGACCTGTTCATGGAGGAAGCCCAGGCGCTCGAGGCCAGCGGCCATGAACTCAAGGAGCGCCTGCATATCTCCAAGAAGGCCCATCTCATCATGCCCACCCACCGTTTGCTCGATGCAGCCTATGAGGCCCAGAAAGGCAAGAACAAGGTAGGTACCACCGGCAAGGGCATTGGTCCCACCTATACCGATAAGATTTCCCGTAATGGTCTGCGTGTAGGCGATATCCTCGACAACTTCGAAGAGAAATATGCCGCTCACAAAGCCCGCCACCTAGCCATCCTGGACAGTCTAAACTTCAAATTTCAAACCTCAAATTTCAAAGAAATAGAAGATAAGTGGCTCGACGGAGTGAATTACCTCCGCCAGTTCCACCTGGTTGATTCCGAGCATGAAATCAACAAAGCCCTGCGTGCAGGCAAGACCATCCTCTGCGAGGGTGCTCAGGGCACCATGCTCGATGTAGACTTCGGTTCCTATCCCTTCGTCACTTCCAGCAACACCATTTGTGCAGGCGCCTGCACCGGTTTGGGCATTGGTCCCAACAAGATTGGCGAGGTCTATGGCATCATGAAGGCCTACTGCACCCGTGTCGGTGCCGGTCCCTTCCCCACCGAGCTGTTCGACGAGACGGGCAAGCGCATCCGCGACCTGGGCCATGAGTATGGTGCAGTCACCGGTCGTGAGCGCCGTTGCGGTTGGATCGACCTGGTAGCCCTCCGCTACAGCATCATGGTCAATGGTGTCACCCAGCTCATCATGATGAAGAGCGATGTTCTCGATGGCTTCGACACCATCAAGGCCTGCACTGCCTATAAGGTCAATGGTGTAGAAACTCGCGACTTCCCCTATGACATCGAGAAGGGCATCGAGCCCATCTACGAGACCCTCCCCGGTTGGAAGACCGATATGACGCAGTTCACCAGCGAGGACCAGTTCCCCCAGGCATTCCGCAACTATATCAAGTTCTTGGAAGCAGAATTGGAAACCCCGATTAAGATCATCAGCATTGGTCCTGACCGTGCACAAACGATAGTTAGGGGGATTAAAAATTAAAGATTAAAAATTAAATTCGCTTCGCTCAGAAGTTGAGAGGATTAAAAATTAAAGATTAAAAATTAAATTCGCTTCGCTCAGTATGAAGGTTGACAACCAAATCGTTACAGATTCTAAGACATTTGCTGTCCGAATTATAAAACTCTATAAGTATTTAACAGAGGAGAAAAAAGAGTTCGTGATTTCAAAGCAGGTGTTACGTAGCGGGACGAGTATAGGAGCAAATATCAGCGAAAGTGTTTTTGCTCAGAGCCGAATGGATTTTGTCAGCAAGATGAGTATAGCACTAAAAGAAGCAAATGAAACAAAATATTGGTTAGAACTGTTAGTAGAAACAGATTATCTGACTGAAGAACAATATAAATCAGTTGCAGAAAATGTGAAGAAGATAATTGGAACATTAGTCAACATTGTTAACTCAACAAAGAATAATGTTTAATGTTTAATATTTAATGTTTAATGTTTAATGTTTAATGTTTAATGTTTAATGTTTAATATTTAATGTTTAATATTTAATGTTTAATGTTTAATTTTCAATGTTCTGAAATTTAATGTTTAATGTTTAATTTTCAATGTTCTGAAATTTAATGTTTAATGTTTAATGTTTAATATAAAATATGAAACCTTCAATACCTAAGGGAACCCGCGACTTTGGTCCTGTTGAGATGGCCAAGCGCAACTATATCTTCAACACCATCCGCTCCGTCTATGAGCTTTATGGTTTCCAGCAGATTGAGACCCCTGCGCAGGAAACCCTGCAGACGCTGATGGGCAAATACGGTGAGGAGGGCGACAAGCTGCTGTTCCGTATCCAGAACAGCGGAGCCAAGGCCTCGGAGCCTGCAGAGAAAGGCCTCCGCTACGACCTGACGGTGCCCTTTGCCCGTTATGTGGTGATGCACCGTGAGGAACTCCAGATGCCCTTCAAGCGCTACCAGGTACAACCCGTATGGCGTGCCGACCGCCCTCAGAAAGGCCGTTACCGTGAGTTCTACCAGTTCGATGGCGATGTGGTTGGTTCCGACTCCCTGCTCAACGAGGTCGAACTCATGCAGATTGTCGACGAGGTGTTCCGCCGCTTGGGCATCCGTGTCGAGATCAAGATCAACAACCGCAAGATCCTCACCGGTATCGCCGAGGTCATCGGTGCCGCCGACAAGATAGTAGATATCACCGTAGCCATCGACAAGCTCGACAAGATAGGCATCGACAATGTCAATGCCGAGCTCCGTGAAGATGGCCTCACCGAGGAGCAGATCCAGAAGCTCCAGCCCATCATCCTCCTGCAGGGCACCAACGACGAGAAGCTAGCCACCATCGCCACCATCCTGAAGGACAGCGAAGTAGGCCTCAAAGGCGTCGAGGAAGTGAAGTTCATCCTGAACACCCTCACTAACATATCACAAAGTTCAAAGTTCCGCTCGAGCTCCGCTCGCTCTCAAGGAGAGAAAGTTCAAAGTTCAAAGTTCAAACCTCAAAGTTCAAAGTTATCTCTTGACTTGACTCTTGCGCGAGGTCTAAACTACTACACTGGAGCCATCTTCGAAGTCAAGGCCCTCGATGTAGAGATGGGCAGCATCACCGGTGGTGGTCGTTACGATAACCTTACGGGCATCTTTGGCCTGCCCGGACTCTCGGGTGTAGGCATCTCCTTTGGTGTCGACCGTATCTACGATGTGCTGAACACCCTGGACCTCTATCCCAAGGATTCGCTCACCACTACCCAGGTGCTCTTCATCAATTTCGGTGAGAAGGAGACCGCCTATTGTCTGCCTATTATTAATAAGGTACGTAGCCAGGGCATCCGTGCGGAGATATTCCCCGATGCTGCCAAGATGAAGAAGCAGATGTCCTATGCCAATGCCAAGCAGATTCCCTTCGTAGTCCTTGCGGGCGAGAACGAGATGAATGCAGGTAAGGTAACTCTCAAGAATATGGAAACAGGAGATCAATCACTTCTTTCTACGGAAGAACTGATTGAGAGATTAAAAATTAAAGATTAAAGATTAAATGCGCTTCGCTTAGAAATTAAGGTTATGGGTAAAAATTTAATGTTTAATTTTTCATGTTTAATGTTTCTTTTCTTGCTAACATCGTTTACGCAAGAAAAGAAAACCACCATCTTCATCATCGGTGATTCCACCGCTGCGAAGAAAGACCTGTCCACCGGTTCTCCGGAGCGAGGGTGGGGTATGGCCCTGCAGGACTATTTTACCGATCCTGTGGTGGTTGACAATCATGCCGTGAATGGACGCTCCTCGCTGAGTTTCTACAACGAGGGCCGTTGGGCCAAGGTGCTGGAGAAGCTGCAGCCCGGCGATTATGTCATCATCCAGTTCGGTCATAACGATGAGAAACCCTCTGGCGACCGCCATACCGAGGCCCATTCCACCTTCCAGTGGATGCTGGAGCGCTATGTCCGTGAGACCCGTGAGAAGGGCGGCATTCCCATCCTCATGAACTGTGTGGTCCGTCGCAACTATACCCTGAAGGTCGATGGCAAGGCCGAGGACGAAGCCCTGCGCAACACCACTTTCAAGGACGCCCCCAAGACCATCGAGGGCGACACGCTGGTCGATACCCATGGCTTCTACCGCATCGCCCCCCGTTTGGTGGCCGAGCGTATGCATGTTCATTATATCGATGCCAACAAGATTACCTACGACCTCGAGACCGCTCTCGGTAAGGAAGGCTCCAAGAAGCTCCACATGTGGTATAAGCCCGGTGAGCATCCCGCCCTGCCTAAAGGTCGTCAGGACAATACCCACTACAACGAATGGGGCGCCCATCAGGTAGCCCAGCGCTTGGCTGATGCCCTCTGTCAGGAAATTCCCGTTTTGCAAAAATACAGAAAATAAAATGTTCTGAAATTTAATGTTTCATGTTTAATATTTAATGTATATTGTTCTGAAATTTAATATTTAATATTTAATATATGAAAAGAATATCCTTTTTATTATTGGGCTTTTTGCTACTGTCCACAGTAGCCTACGCCCAGATGAGCGACCAGCAAGTGGTCCAGTTCGTTGCCCGCGAGGCCAAGGCAGGCACTTCGCAGGCGCAGATTGTCACCAAGTTGATGCAGAAAGGTGTCAAGATTGATCAGATTCGTCGCTTGCGCAATCAGTACGACTCTCAGATCTCTAAACGCGGTATGACTGCTGCTGCCGATGGCGCAGTACAGATGGTCGCTAAGCGTATGGCTGCTAACTCCGATGGTACTTCTTCTCAGGAGTTGACCACCGCCAAGGTTGGTACTACAGGAACCATTGAGACCGATGCCAGCAGAGATGTAGAAGCTGTACAGAACGATGTGCAGGCCACGCAGGGTAAAGCGCCCACTACACAGGGCAAGCAGGTCTATGGTCGCGACATTTTCCGTCAGGCCAATCCCAATTTCCAGCCCAACACCAACATGCCCATCCCCGACAGCTATGTCTTGGGCCCTGGCGACCAGGTGGTGGTTGATATTTATGGCGCCTCTCAGGGCACCTTGGTTCACACCATCAGTCCCGAGGGAACTATTACGGTGCCGGGCTATGGTCCCATCTATCTCAGCGGTCTCTCGGTAACGGGAGCCCAGAAGAAGTTGCGCAGCACCTTGGGTTCTCGCTATAAGAGCAGCGATTTGAAGTTGACCGTTGGCAATACCCGCACCATCCAGGTCAACATCATGGGCGAGGTACGTACCCCCGGTACCTACCATCTCTCCGCCTTTGCCAATGTGTTCTATGCCCTCTATCGCGCCGGTGGTACCAGCGACCTGGGAACCCTGCGTAATATCAAGGTCTATCGCAATGGCCGTCTGGTCACGGTGGTCGACCTCTACCAGTATATCCTCAATGGCCGTATGGCTGGTAACATCCGTCTGCAGGACAATGATGTCATCCAGGTAGAGCCTTACGAGACCCTGGTTGGTATCACGGGCAATGTCAAGCGCCCCATGTTCTACGAGATGCGCAAGAATGAGTCATTGGCCACCCTCATTAAGTATGCCGGTGGCTATACAGGCGATGCCAACAAGAAGACCGCCCGTTTGGTTCGTCAGACCGGTGAACGCTACCAGGTGTATAATGTCAATGAATTTGATATGACCAACTTCAAGTTGGAGGATGGCGATGCTGTCACCATTGATGGCATGATCAACCGCTTCGAGAATATGGTTGAGATCAAGGGTGCTGTGTTCCGTCCCGGCCAGTTCCACTTGGGCGGTGGTGTCACCAGTGTGCGCTCATTGGTGCAGGCTGCCGATGGACTTACCGAAGATGCTTATACCGGTCGTGCCGTGCTGCACCGCCTGAAGGCCGACCGTACGTTGGAGACCGTTTCCCTCGATTTGGCAGGCATTATGAGGGGTACTTCTGCCGATGTGCCTCTGCGCAATGAAGACGTGCTGTTCATCATGACGCAGGAGGACCTTCGTCAGGAGCGTACCTTCACCATTTCCGGTCAGGTCATGAGTCCAGGTACTTATGAATTCTCTGATAATACCACCATCGAAGACCTCATCGTCATGGCCGGTGGTCTGCGCGACCAAGCCTCTTTGATGCGTGTCGAGGTAAGCCGTGTGCTCCACGATCCTTATGCCACCCAGAAGAGCGACCAATTTGGTAAGAAATATCATTTCGACCTGAAGAACGGTCTTGCGGTAGGTGCAGCCCAATCGTTCCTGTTGGAACCCTACGATCATGTCACCATCTATAGCAGCCCTGTCTTCAATCAAGCCCGCCTGATTACCGTCAATGGCGAGGTCAACTGGGAAGGCACGGTGGCCATGGAACACAAGGCAACTCGCTTGAGCGATGTGATTGAAATGGTGGGTGGTCTCACCCCCCATGCCTATCTGAAAGGTACTACGCTCCTTCGCCGTATGAATGATGAGGAACGTGTGCGCATGCAGGCAACGATGAAGGCTGTTCGCGATATTCTCACTGAGAAAGGTGACTCTGTATCCTACACCAAATTGGATTTGAGCAATAATTATCCAGTAGTGATTGATTTGGAGAAAGCAATGAAAGATCCCAGCTCCGATGCCAACATTCTGATGCGTGAGGGTGATCGTATCTTTGTTCCCGAGTACAATCCCATTGTTCGTGTTTCCGGCGACGTCATGTTCCCCAATACTGTGTTCTACGAGAAGGGAAAGAACTGGAAGTACTATGTGAACGAGGCTGGTGGATTTGGTCATCGTGCAAAGAAGTCTAAGACCTTTATTGTCTATCAGAATGGTAAGGCTGCCTTGTGTAAGAAAGGTGCTCAGCCCGAGCCTGGTTGTGAGATTGTGGTAGTCAGCAAGAAGCGCAAGCAGCCTTGGAATATTGCTGCGTGGACAGGTGCACTTACTGGCTTGACAAGTATTGCAGCGATGGTTACAGCGATAGCTACTTTAACGAAGTAATATCATAAAGTTGAATAGTTATGAACGAAGAAAAAATAAAATCAGAAGCATCCGTGTCATCCGTGGGATCCGTGTTCGAAAAAGAAGAGGAGAGCTCTATCGATTTTGGTAAGATCTTCAAGGACCTGCTCAAGCATAAGCGCCTTTACTACAAGGTGTTGCCCATCACCTTCGTGGTGGCAGCCATCCTTGCATTGAGCATTCCCAACTATTATAATTGTACAGTGATGCTGAGTCCTGAAATGTCTAGCAGTACCACAAGTAAGTCTGGACTCTTGAGTCTCGCTAGCAGTTTCGGTGTGAATCTTGGTACTGCGGCTGGTGGCATGGGTACGGAAGCCCTGTTCCCCACCTTGTATCCCGATTTGGTCAACAGTACCGACTTCAAAACCTCTCTCTTCCCAGTGCCTGTCACCATCGAGGGTGATAAGGAAGAGGGCGAGAAAGACCGCACCATGTCGTACTACGACTATTTGGAAAACGAGCAGAAGGCTCCCTGGTGGATTTATGTCATCAAGGCTCCCCTCAAACTCATTTCCCTCTTTTTCGATAAGAAACCTGAGGTTAAGAAGCTCGACCCCTTCCGCTTGACCAAGAAGCAGGCAGAAGTGGTAAAGCTATTGGATAAGAAGGTGGTCTGCGATGTCGATAAGAAGACCATGGTCATCACCATCAGTGTGACCGACCAGAACCCTGTGATTGCGGCCACCATGGCCGATACGGTGAAGAACCGCCTCCAGAAGTTCATTACCGACTACCGCACCTCCAAGGCCCGTGTCGATTTGGAGTACAATAAGAAGATTTGTGCTGAGACCAAGGTCCGCTATGAGAAGGCCCGCCAGAAGTATGCCGAGTTCATGGACTCCAACCAGGACATTATCCTGCAGACGGTCCGCCAGAAGCAGACCGACTTGGAGAACGAGATGCAACTGCAGTACAATGCCTATACTCAGGTGGCTGCCCAGCTGTTGGCTGCCGAGGCGAAGGTACAGCAGGAAACCCCTGCCTTCACCACCCTGCAGAGTGCAACGGTTCCCGTGAAGAAGGAAGGTCCCAAGCGCGCCCAGATGTGCCTCATCTTCCTCTTCCTGGCCTTCCTTGGCACTACCGCATGGATTCTCTATAAGGAAGACGACTTGAAACCCCTGCTCGGTCTCAGCTAATCGCTATGCAGATCCTACTGTTCGAACCCAATCTCCATCCCGTCATCTGGGGTGGCACCCAACTCCGACCCTATAAAGGGCTCGCCCCTTCCAGCGAGCCCATAGGCGAGAGTTGGGAAGTGAGTGCCGTCCCCTCCAGCACCAGCATCATCAGCAACGGTGCCTGGCAGGGTAGGGACCTCGTCTCTGTCATCAACGAAGCCCCCGAGGCCATCCTCGGCAAGAAGGTCAATGAGAAATACCATGGTCAATTACCCCTGCTGGTCAAGTTCATCGATGCCAAGCGCGACCTCAGCATCCAGGTCCATCCCAACGACGAGATGGCCCAGCGGGTCCATGGCAAGATGGGCAAGTCCGAGATGTGGTACATCATCAAGGCCGACCCGGGTGCCCACCTCTATGCCGGCTTCAAGCAGGCCATAACCCCCTATGAGTACCAGAAACGCGTAGAAGACGGTACCATCACCGAGGTGCTGGCCGACCATCAGGTCAAGGCCGGTGATGTGTTCTACCTCCCTGCCGGTCGTGTCCATGCCATCTGTGGCGGTATCCTCCTCGCCGAGGTCCAGCAGTCCTCCGATGTCACCTACCGCATCTTCGACTACAACCGCCCCGGCATGGACGGCAAGCCCCGCGAGCTCCATACCGAATTAGCCGCCCAAGCCCTCGACTACCATGTAGAGGAAAACTACCGCACCGAATACATCGATGCAGACAACAGTGCCGTCCAGATCATCGATTCCCCCTACTTCGACGTCCGCGTCATGGAGATCAACCGCCCCATGCACCGCAACCTCATCAAGTACGATAGCTTCATCATCACCATGTGCCTCCAGGGCGACTGCATCATCCGCCTACGTCCATCTGTAACATCCAAGTTCCAAGTTCCAAGTTCAAAGTTCAAAGTTCAAAGTTCAAAGTTCAAAGAAGAAGTTGTGCTGCCCGCCGGCCACTCCGCCCTCATCCCCGCCTGCCTTGCCGACTACGACGTCCTCCCCATCTCCGCTTCCTCCAAAATCCTCGATGCCTTCATCGACAACATGGACCGCAGCTTCTCCCACCAAGTCACCCGCTTCCTCCACATCACCCAACAATAATATCTTCTCAAAAAAATTTGTGTTTCTCACAAATTTTCCCTATCTTTGTCCCCGTATAGCACTTGTTCCCAAAGTACTCTACGGGCACAAAGCCCTCGTGTAGAGGTGGTAATTCGCTGAACTATACCCTTTTAGGCCTCCCCCCTCGTCCCTTTACGTAGTAAACCGGACAAGGGAATCAACACCCTAACCCCTAGTTCATCACCCACCTCACACCCCTCATTCCGGACTTGATCCGGAATCTCCACCTCTATAATGTAAAAGCTCAATATATGTTTAAACAGAATTCTAGCGAAATACGTGAATTGCGGTCGAAAGTTTCGTCCACAAACTCAGCCTCTACGACAGAACGCATAATGGCCACCACCATGTCTGTCGATGAGTATTTTGACGAACTGATAGCTTCCTTCCTATCCCAATGAATAAAGGCTAATGTGTAAGAAGGGGATAAAGAGGACAAGAAGATTTAGAGTTATGACAGCAATTGTAGGGATATTGAATAGAAGAGGCTTGGCTTTTGCGGCAGATAGTGCAGCGACGCACAAATCGGCTGCAGGTTATAAGATCTCTAATAATGCCAACAAGATATTCTCATTGTCTAAGTATCATCCCGTGGGAATTGCTCTCTACAATAATCTTGATTTTATGGGAGTACCCTGGGATTCTATCATTAAACAGTTCCGTAGTAGTCAAAGAGAAAAGAAATACGATACCCTCCAGGGATATATAAAACCATTTTTTACTTTCATAAAGTCTTATTGTTTAAATATACTGGCTCAACAACAGCTTGAATATGCTGGTATTATCATAAAATCATATTGCAAAGAAGTTAATAACCTTGTTGTGAATGAGGTTGGCCCTTTAACAGATGTAAATGCTGATGAGTTTTTCAATAAGGCATTGAGTATAATGGATGGGTCCTATAACAAATTTAAGGGAGATAAGGCTGAAGATTTTGAAAACTATAAGCAGGCAGATTTTGAGAAGTTCACAAAGGGCATTATAGATAATGTTCTTTTATCAATTTCTTCGCATCCTAAATACCCTGTAGAGTTTAGAAAGAAATTTTGCGATTCACTATTTGCTCTGATATGCCATAAAAGCCATTTTTATTTGGATAGTATTTATTCAGGGTTGGTTTTCTTTGGGTATGGAGATAAGGACTTATTCCCATCTTTATTGGAGTATAAGGTGACTTATGCTATAGGTGGAAGAGTCAAATATACCTTGCAACAAAAGTGTGAGATAGGACCAAATGCATATAATTCGTTGGTGATACCATTTGCACAGACAGATGTTGCGAATACTGTGGTGCGTGCAGTTGAGGACAGATTAAGACAAAAATTCTATGAGAATTTTGCATTAACGTTGGGTGGCTTTAAAGAAGAGATAGTAAATAAGTTGACAAGTGCCAAAGCTCCAGAAAAGTTTATAGATATTTTTAAAAATTTGGACATAAATAGATATTCTACCGATTACCAAAAAGGAATGGATGATTTTATTCTTCAATCCTATGTAAACCCATTATTAGAAACAGTAACGTTTTTAGACAAGGAAGATCTTGCTGATATGGCAGAGAGTCTTGTTCGCATGACCTGTCTTAAACGGCATGTAACCACAGATGAGGAAACGGTAGGCGGTCCTGTTGATGTAGCGATAGTTACAAAAGGTGATGGCTTTATCTGGAAGAAACGCAAGCATTACTTTGATGCAGAATTGAATTCTCAGTTCTTTGAACGCTATAACAAATAACTAATATACCTATGATTATTACAGGCTGTAACGAAACCTCAGGAAAGGATAAAGAATGCAAGTCTTATTCAGAAAGTAGTGAACTGAATCGTACATTTGTGAATATGCGGAATAATCTTCGAGAAGATTTGAAGGATATTAAGAATATTCAGTGGTGAGGAGGTGTGGTTGAGGAGAATTAGGAACATAAATGTTTAGAGAAAGTAAGATAATTGAGATTATATTATAAGGATAAATACAAACAATGGAAGAAAAGTTAATAATACAGAATTTCGGACCGATTAAAGATTTGGAAGTAAATGTTCGCATATTTTCAATCTTTATCGGACCTCAAGGTTGCGGAAAGAGTACTGCAACAAAGGTACTTACCATTTGCCGTGATAATAATTGGTATTTGCAGATTATTGATAATAGTCTGGATGTACTTGAGCCTTTTAAAAAGTTTGGCATAGACGAATTCTTCCGAGATGACACTTATATTCATTATTATCGATCTCAAGATGATGTTGAGGTAGAATATAAAGACGGAAGTTTCAATCTGCGTAAGGATGGTTTGACAGCGCCAGAGGCAAGAAGTTACTTTTCAAAACTAATTATAGAAGCGAACAAGGATTTCTTGGCTCAGATGGGTGTGATAGACATTAATCAGCCAGGAATAGAAGAAAAGTATGGCCATTTACTCCAAGCAAATGCGCGTACAATGTTGTATATACCTGCAGAACGAAATGTGGCAGGAATGCTTTCTGCGTCATTAGCGAATGTGATGGCAGCAAAAATACCACTCTATGATTCTTTGATAGAATACATGAGTGTTTTCGAGAAGGCAAAAGCAGCTCTTAAAGAGTATTATGTACCTTTCTTAGATGTATCATATACATATAAAGACGGATCAGAAAAGGTGTGGTTAGGAAAAGACGAACAGAAACGCGAGCCCCTTTCACTTCAGTCGTGTTCATCTGGTTTGCAGTCGGTATTGCCTCTCCTGATGTGTATAGATTATTCATTGGCTGCAAATTGTTTTAATATCTTTGCCATTGAGGAGCCAGAGCAAAATCTCTTTCCATCTAATCAGCGAGAGTTGCTTGGGCATTTGGTTAATAAATTCAATGTAACAGGTAATTTAAGTATGGTGTTGACGACTCACAGTCCATATACTCTGAGTTGTATGAATGTAATGATGCTTGCGGGTAAGTTACTCATTCAAAATCAAAATTTACATCAAGAAGTCATCGAGATAGTCGGAGAGCATCATTATGTGGCACCTCAACTGGTATCCGTTTATAAATTAGATCCCGATTCCGAGAAATTCTGCGAAAACTTGATAAATCCTAAAACAGGCTTGATAGGCATAAATTCTCTGGATGTGGTATCAGAATTCATTGGTGAGGATTATGATAGATTATTTGAAATCTACCGTAATGAATTGCGTAAAAAGTAATGGCGGTAGGAGTTGAATCTATAGATAAACTACAACTTGATCTGATATTTGGCAATCATTTCAATGATAGTTGGACTGTACGCACTGATACCAGATTGCTAGTTGTAGACGATGATGATAGCAGAATATCACGTTTTTCTGATGATGAATTAGATGAAGAACGTGCGTTGGTGATTGTTAATAGTAAGAACAAAATTATTACGTTAATATCTATCGACCATGCATTGATTGATAATCATCTTGGAGGTATTGCAGATTGCGCTGTCATGGATGAGCAGAAAATAGCTTTTGTAGAGTTCAAGACAAATGCATACGGGAATAGTGAAGAATCAATACGGAATAACTTTGAAAAAGCATGTCATCAATTGAAGGAAACTCTTGAAGTCTTTGGTAGCAAATTAGGGGCTCAAGGTATAGATTTGAATGAGGTAATGGCAGTTGAATGCCGAATTATTGTATCGCATCGTTTTCCAAGAGCTACTGCTATAAAACAAGATTTCCGAGCACAATTTGCAGAAGAAACAAATGGAATTAATCTCAGTTTTGAACGATTAATCCAATTTCTGTGATATTAGTGACTCTTTGAGGAAGCCCGTGAGATGACGCTTCATGCTGTGAGAGATGAGTACGCGAAGTCATGAAAACGATAGACATAGCTGATATCCTTACCCCCGATTTGAAATCCAGGATGCGGGCACAGGATCTGAAATTGATGATTGAGAATAGTGGGGCAGATGCTGTGGAAATGGATTTCCAAGGAGTGAAGTTCGCCACACGCAGTTTCATAGACGAGTTTTACAACCTCTTTCTTAAGAATCCTGAGGCTAATACTTTCTCTGTCGAACTGATTAATGTCCCTTCCGATATTAAAGCCATGTTGGATGCTGTAAGCCGTACCCAGGTGCGAGCCAATGTGATTCCTTCACAGTCTCAGGAAGTCTCATTTAAGAATGTAAAAGAGTTCTTGAATTACTTCAGTACATTAGTGTTGTAAGTCACCATTATTCAAGAGACGGAGCCATTGAAGGAGGACGTTACTGATCATAATTTAAGTATTGTCATGGTAACGTAATAATTAATGTCCAATTAACGGGCAATTAATGGTAATTAATGTACAGAAGACATCTAAATCTCGCTAATTACGTCATTAATTGCATCGCAGAATAATAATTAACGACTAATTACATGGTCAATTAATGGCAATTAACGTTGAATAGCAAAGAAACATATAATTATCATCTAATTAAACCATTAATTTTCCATTAATTGCTTACGCAGAATAAATAATTAATGTCCAATTAACGTTCCAATTAATGGTAATTAACGTCGAACAAAAGTTTCTCCTTCTTTAATGTTAAACCTCTCCAACTACTCTAACAAAGTATATAAAATCATTGGTGCTGCAATGTCAGTCCATTCAGAATTGAATTGGGGCCTCCTTGAGCCTGTCTACCAAGAGGCACTCCACCTTGAGTTACTTGATCGTGGAATAGATAATCAGCGCGAACAGGAGATAACGGTGTACTACAAGAACCACGTGCTGGACAAGAAGTATAAAATGGATATTGTGGTAGATGATATAATTATTGAATTGAAATCAGTCAGTTGTCTGGCTCCAGCCCACCGTGCTCAGCTCTGTAACTACCTGCGGTTGACCCATAAGCCATTGGGACTACTGATTAACTTTGGTGAGGAAAGCCTGATAGGGGAGAGATGGGCCTACGATGAGGAAACGAATGAGTGCTTCATTGTAGACCGCAATATGGAACCCATCTCCGATGCCGACTACAGTTCTCTGCTTGATATGGACGCAAAATAATAATTAATGATCAATCGCCAATAATTAATGATCAATTACATGGTCAATTACATGGTAATTAACGTTGAAAGTCAAAAAAACATATAATTATCATCTAATTCATCCATTAATTTTCCATTAATCTCTTCGCAATAATAATTAATGATTAATTACATGGTAATTAACGTCGAAAGAAAAAACATATAATTATCATCTAATTCATCCATTAATTTTCCATTAATCTCTTCGCAATAATAATTAATGATCAATTACATGGTCAATTAATGGCAATTAACGTCGAAAGAAAAAACATATAATTATCATCTAATTACGCCATTAATTTTCCATTAATTCCTCCGTATAAAATCAATTAATGATCAATTACATGGTCAATTAATGGCAATTAATGTTTAGTCTGAATACATATTAATGTTAAATATATAATCAATGCTACATGTTGTCACTGCTAATTAATGACCAATTAATGTTCCAATTATATGGCAATTAATGTTAAGTGTATAATCAATGCTACGTTTTGTCACTGCTAATTAATGATTAATTATATGGTCGATTATATGGCAATTAATGTTAACTGTTTGACTCTTGTCTACAAAATCTACCTATAAATGTTGCTTTTCCAACCTTTAACCTCAAAATTACCTGTTTACAAATTTATACAACCAAATATTTGTTTATATCATTTATTTTGGCTACCTTTGCACCCGTATAGCACTTGTTTCCTAAGTACTCTACGGGTGTTTCACCCTCGTGTAGAGGTGGTGATTCGTTGAACTATACCCTTTTAGGTCATTTCCTCTATGTCCTTTTTCAACGCAAAACAGGACAAGGGAAAGAGCACCCTAAACCCTAGTTCATCAGATTTCAGACGTCAGACCTCTTCCATCTTCCATCTTCCGTCTTCCGTCTTACTTCCACCTCTAGCTCTTCAAGTAATGAATTAAAAATAAGAGAAATAATATATGGCAACGATAGTATTAGATGTGCAGGACGAAAGTCTGGTGGCACAGATAAAAAAGGCTTGTCAACTGCTGAAAGGTGTGGCCTCGGTCCGAGTGCATAAGACCAAGAACGAAGATATTACCAAGACTGCAGGGTACAAGGAGGCTATGGACGATGTGAAGCATGGCCGTGTGACGGAGTATGCCTCGCTGAAGGACTTCTATAAGGAGATGGGACTCTGATCATGGCTTATACGGTTAGAATCTCTACGCGCTTTAAGAAGGACTTCAAACGTTGCATGAAGCGCGGTCTCGATATGAAGCTCATAACTGATGCGATGGACCTGCTTGAGGCCACAGGCACTCTGCCTGCAGAGTATAAACCACACCAGTTGAAGGGTGACCATAAGGGCCAGTGGGAGTGCCACATTGAGCCTAACTGGCTGATGACGTGGGAGCAAAATGACAATGAGCTCACACTGCTGTTCCTCCAGACGGGCACTCATGCAGACCTCTTCGGATGGTAGAAAAAGTGGAAAGTAACCCCGTCAATTAACGGTAATAAAAAGGAAAAATTCTCCAATTCTTGATAATATCTTATGGATAAAGACCTGCTAATCTCAATGATCCACTTTCTTGAGAAACGTGATGAAGAGATCAAAAAGGAGAATGATGAGTTGAAGGAGTTATTGAGATCCTTGCGAGAAGAATACAGGGAAGACGCGGAACAAACCCAGAGACTTTTGAAAACAATAGAGATACTTAATCGGCAGGTTAAAGACATTACTGAAGATAATAGAAAACTACAGCAGTTAATTGATAAACTGCAGAAGAAGATATAAAGAATTCTTCAATGCAGCGATTAATTTAGTTTAGACGCAACAGGTGACAAACGTTCAACCTTATGTCGCTTGGCTAGTCCAAGAACTACAAAAAGGTGATTTTCATGCCTGGATGTCAAAATGGACTGTTTACAACATAACTAAAGATAATAGAAACATGTTTGGTGACAACAGCAGAATAGAATCTGTAAAATTTAAGATAAAGCGTCTTGGGGCAATAACTGACTCTGAGATAACGCTTAGGCAGTTTATGGTTTTTTCTGGAGAATCTGGACTTGGGAAGAGCTATGCGGCAATGTTGTGCAATTATGTTTTCTTTCTCTTATGGTCGCGAAATCGTCTTGGCAATTTTTTGAAAGAACAAGGAATTTCATTTAATGAACTTAGAAAAAACTGGCGGGATAAGGGAGAGGCATTCCGGATCACTAAAGAAGAATTTCAAAAATGGGTATGTCGTGACTTATACGATTTCCTAACCTATATGCTAAACTCAGATGCTCACCAAGCTGATGTTACAGTGGAGTTGCCTATTCCCGATACTTTGGTATTCAACTATTCTGAAGAATTAAAGGGACTTGTAGATGCAGAAGAGGCTTATCTCCGCATAAACATCAACGGTGATTTGTCTTATACAACAAAGAATGAAGACGAGAGTATTGGCAGTGAAAGTCCCCTGGCCTTCTTGCTGCGTTATTATCTTATTGATAGGATTTTTGACAATTATAATGGTTTCAAGTACAACTTCATACTACCTCCGTCAAGAGGGGCAGTGATGACGGAAAATGTAGAGCCAGTTAGCGGGTTGTTTAAAGAGTTCATAGATAGACTGAAAAACATCAATTCAGCGTCCGACAAACCAAATGAGTCTAATCCGCATTTGCAGGAAGAGTTCCGTCAAATACTTGATGGTCGTGTTTACAATGAGAGATTATCAGGGAAATATTTTTATGAAACTGCCGATATGAATATACCCATGACAGCAGCAGCATCGTCTATCAAGGAGATTGCCCCCCTGTCGCTATTTGTTAACAAATACGATGTTTCGCTGTCAAGCATCCTGATAGAGGAGCCTGAGGCCCATCTTCATCCGCTGAAACAACGAATGATGGCTGATGTGCTTTCGTTGCTTGTAAACAACAAAGCGTGTATACAGATAACGACCCATAGTGATTACCTGATAAGAAGACTAAATGAGTTGGTACTGCTACAGCAGATATCTGAAAAAGAGGGTATGACACCGGATGAATTCTCAAGTATATGCCAGGAAACAGAAATTCCTTCGTATTTGAAAATCAATCATGCTTGGATAGGAGCATATCTTTTAAAAAGGAGAGAAGATGGTACAGTAGAGATAGAATGCCAGAACACAGACGATGGAATTAAGTTTGACTCCTTCTATTCTGCTCTCAGAAAGAATATAGATACCCGGAAGAAACTGGTGAACTATTTGAATAACTGAAACCAATGAAAGAGTTAGATAATTTCAAGACGATCTTTCAGTATACGCCTGCTGAGAGCAATGCTTTATTAAGTATAGAAGAGAAGGGAAAATCTGCTAAGATTCGGCATCTCAACATCATGAGTGGAGGGGAGGACATCACGTTGCTTGGTGAAGACTTCTCAAATAGTTGGTGCTCACATTTCCGGAAAGCATCGCAATGTACAAAGAATGCAGATGGAGTAGTGATGTTTGAGCGTCCTACAGAAAAAGTCATCTTATTGTGTGAATTAAAATCATCAGGTAGTGGAGTGTTTGATACTGCTTACCAACAGACGTTTTCGTCATATATAAAGACCTGCATGGCAATGTCTGTGTGCAATAACTTTGATGTAACAGAATACAAAGTCTATTTTGTGTTTACAGCTCAAGAATCTCCAGAATTGGCGGTAAGACAGAACGAGCTGGAAGAGATTGATGAATCGAAAAGAGACTTTTATGACAAAGTGAGTTTAAGTTTGTTGAAAGGAGAGGAGGTCAGATTCATGATGGACGCTATCCCTCATAACCTATCTTATTTGCATAGTTCACTAACTCACAAAGAAGTGATGTGCAAACTCCTTACATCACAAACTGATACGATTGATTTGCATATAGACACTCTAGTATAGAAGACTAATGGAATCTCCGATTCAGGCTAAGTCTCGCGACTTTGCTATCCGCATCATTAACTGCTTCAAGTTCTTGACGGAACAAAAGCATGAGCAGATAATGTCCAAGCAACTCTTGCGTTGTGGAACTAGCATTGGAGCCAACACGCGAGAAAGCAAAAATGCCCAAAGTCGCATGGACTTCTTGAACAAGTTGAACATTGCTCTAAAGGAGGCAGACGAAACGGAATATTGGTTAGACCTACTGCATGAGACAAAATATCTTGATGATAATATATATGATTCGCTTTTGAGCGACTGCAAGGAGCTTATAGCGCTTCTAGTTACAATAATAAAGAAAGTTAAAGAAACTCCGAAGGACTCAAAGTGATCTTTCAACTTTTACTTTTCAATTTTCACTTGAACGAGTCTTTGTCTTTCAACTTTCAATTTTCAACTTTCAACTTTCAATTTGAGACATGAAAACAGCATTAATTACTGGAATTACTGGCCAGGACGGAAGCTACCTGGCCGAGTTTTTATTAGAGAAAGGTTATGACGTACATGGAACTATCAGACGTAGTTCCGTGGACTTCCGTGAAAGAATTGCACATTTGGAGGGAACACCCCATTTTCATCTGCACTATGCAGATTTGGGTGACTCGATGAGTGTACTGGGCGTTATTGGTAAGGTGCGCCCTGATGAGATATATAACCTGGCAGCTCAGAGTCATGTTCAGGTGAGTTTCGACTCTCCCGAGTTCACGGCTGATGTCGATGCCGTAGGTGTTCTGCGCATCTTGGAAGCTGTACGTCAATTAGGCCTAACTGAGAAATGTCGCATTTATCAGGCTTCAACCTCAGAGCTTTATGGCAAGGTAGAGGAAGTGCCCCAGAACGAAAACACTCCTTTCCATCCTTATTCGCCTTATGCTGTTGCTAAGCAGTATGGCTTCTGGATTGTGAAGGAGTACCGTGAGGCATACAATATGTATTGTTGTTCAGGTATTCTGTTTAACCACGAGTCTGAGCGTCGTGGAGAGACGTTCGTAACACGTAAAATCACCCTTGCTGCTGCTCGTATTAGCCAGGGTGTACAGGATTGCTTGTATCTGGGTAATATGGACTCTCTCCGAGACTGGGGTTATGCTAAGGACTACGTAGAGTGCATGTGGTTGATTCTGCAGCAGGACAAGCCCGAGGACTTCGTGATTGCGACTGGCGTGCAGCATAGTGTTCGTGAGTTCACCACTCTGGCCTTTAAACACGCAGGCATTGAGCTCAAGTTTGAAGGCGAAGGTGTCAATGAGAAGGGTATTTGCATAGCAGGCCCAGAGAACCTCATTGGTAAGACCCTGGTAGCTGTCAGCGAGGACTTCTATCGTCCTACGGATGTTGTCAATCTCTGGGGTGACCCGACAAAGGCTAAGGCTAAGTTGAAGTGGAATCCCAACAAGACTTCATTTGAGGAGCTAGTTCGACTCATGGTTGAAAGCGACATCGCAAAAGTAGCCTCTGAAGGTGCTGCAGCAAAGGTTAGAACCAACCTCGCAGAATACTTGGAGAAAGGTATCGTAAAGTAATGGCTTTAGATAAGACATCTAAGATATACGTTGCAGGTCATAACGGTTTAGTAGGTTCCGCCATTTGGAACAACCTCCTTCAGAGGGGTTATACAAACTTGGTGGGCAGAACCCATAAGGAGCTGGATCTGACCGACCAGAACGCTGTCAAGGCTTTCTTCGATGAGGAGAAGCCGGAGGCGGTGGTGCTGGCAGCGGCGTTTGTAGGGGGAATCATGGCGAATTCGCTGTATAGGGCGGATTTCATCATGATGAACATGAAGATACAGTGCAATGTGATAAGCGAAGCTTATGCACATGGCGTCAAGAAGTTGCTCTTCTTGGGCAGCACGTGCATCTATCCTAAGAATGCACCGCAGCCTATGAAGGAGGACTGTTTGTTGACCAGCCCGTTGGAGTATACCAATGAGGAGTATGCCATTGCGAAGATTGCCGGCCTGAAGATGTGCGAGAGCTATAACTTGCAATATGGTACCAACTACATCGCAGTAATGCCCACCAATCTGTATGGTCCTAATGACAATTTCCATTTGGAGAACAGTCACGTGATGCCAGCCATGATGCGTAAGATCTATCTGGCAAAACTCATTCACGATGGCGCGTGGGACAAGATTGCCATCGACCTGAACAAACGACCTGTCGAAGGCGTCACAGGCGAAGGTCTTTATTCGTGTGATTCGTGCAATCCGTGTTCGTCTAAAAAAGAAGAAATCCTTCGTGTTCTCGCTAAATACGGTATCGAGAATAACAAGGTAACGCTTTGGGGTACAGGTACTCCATTACGTGAATTCCTTTGGTCTGAGGATATGGCCGACGCTTCCGTTCATGTACTGTTGAATGTAGACTTTAAAGATGTCATTGGCATTGAGAAATATTCAAGTGTACATTATGGAGCAGCAACTGATGGTGCCGTAGACCGCAACCATAGCGCTGGTCGTGGCGGCGCTATCCCCTCATTAGGTGAAATCCGCAATTGTCACATTAATGTGGGAACAGGCAAGGAACTGACCATTCGCGAACTTTCCGAGTTGGTGGTGAAGGCTGTCGGTTTCGAAGGCATTGTAGAATTCGACACCTCTAAGCCAGACGGAACCATGCGTAAACTCATTGACGTATCGAAACTCCACTCCTTGGGCTGGACGCATAAAGTTGAAATTGAGGACGGCGTAGCCAAGTTATTTAAGTGGTATAAGGATAGTTTGAAAGGTTAGTTCGCACATATATCTAAAGGCAAAGAGTTCTTCTAGTATGTTGCTTCTACACTAATAATTCAAAGGTAGGATAGTCTTTGGATAAGAACTGATATACTTAAGCAAATATGAACAAATCGATAGGATCTATTTGGTGTCTTTGGGACTTGCATAATCATACAGATGCTTCTGATGGTAAGATGTCGTGTGAGCAGCTAATTGATGCTGCTCTATCAAAAGGCATAAAATGCCTTGCTATTACTGATCATCATACTGCTAAGAACGTCGATCTTGCGAAAACTATAGGAGAAGCGAAAGGCGTACATGTTATAGCTGGTATTGAATTCCGTACAGAATATGGGCAGAAATCAGTCCATATGATTGGACTATTTCCTGATAGCTATGGGGAAACTGAGCTTAATAGCAAGAATCTATATGATCTTATTTTATGTCAACTGGGGTTGTCTGAAGCAACCATTATACAAAAAGGTAAGGAAGTAATTGGTTCAGCTGATGATGATAAGAACTTCAAAGAAGGTATTTTTCATGTCCAAGTAGATTTTAAGGAAGCTTCTAAGCTTATTAAGAAATATGGTGGCATAGTTACAGTTCATGCTGGATCAAAGGCTAATAGTATTGACGAAGAGATGTATCATGAGGGTAAACATGAAACATCTATTTATGAAAGTCTCGGTCCTGTAAAAGATGAATTGTTTAAAGGCAGTTATATCGATATTTGTGAGGTACGCAATCAAAAGGATATGAGTAGTGTGGATATGTATTGGGAGCAGTTCCATGTACCCTCTATTACAGCCTCTGATGCACATGAATTGACTAAAGTCGGTATAAAACCATGCTGGATAAAAGCAGAACTGAGCTTCGAAGGGTTAAAACATATTTTATCTGAACGCGACCGCATTAGCTTTGATGAACCACCTCTGTTGAAGCGTTTGGCCCAACAGCCTTCAAAGTTTATTAAGAAAGTGGAAGTTACCCGTAACGATGGTGCTTTAATGGATGAAATATGGTTTGACAATATTGAAATCAGTCTTAATCCAGGACTTGTAGCACTAATTGGTAATAAAGGTAATGGAAAGAGTGCCATAGCTGATATTATCAGTCTTTGTGCCTCAACTCATAATAAAGCATGGTCATTCTTGACTGATAAGAAATTCCGTTCCACGAAGCCATATGATCGCTCAAAACAGACGAAGGCTCGTATCACCTGGGCAGACAATACACAATCGCCATGGATAACGCTAGATACAATTGTTGATACGGTACAGCCAGAGCGAGTAAAGTATATTCCTCAGAACTTTCTGGAAAACCTTTGTACAACAGAGGATGATCAGGAGTTTGAATCAGAAATAAAGAAAATCATATTCCAACATATTCCAGATGCGGAGCGGTATGGTAAAGATAGTTTAGACGATATTATCTCCTTTTTATCCACTACCATTTTAGCAGATGAAACTCTTGTTAAAGAAAATATAAGCAAGGTAAATACTGATATCATTGCTCTTGAGATTATGAAAGACAATGATACTTTAAAGGCATTAGAACTTGCAGCAGCTCAGAAACAAAAGGAATTAGATAATCTTATACAGGTTAAGCCTGTTGAAGTATTGAAGCCTAATGGAGAAGAAACTGAAGCCTCTAAAACAGCCAGAGAGCAAATAGAAAAATTGGCTGAGGCGAATAAACAGATGGAAGAGCAACGTAAAGCAAGCCATGAGAGACTACAGGAATTGACAACTCAGGCAGAACAACTGAAACAAGTACGAATAGGATTTGAACAGTTAAGTCAACGAGTAAAGACGGTTAAGGAGGAGTCTCAGCCTTTACTTGATAAATATGATATAAAAGCTGATGACGTTGTAAGTTTTGAATTACATTTAGATGCAATTGATTCTAAACTGAAAAGTTTTGCCGAGGAGTATAAAATCTTGCAGCAGCTATTAACTGGAGAAAATAATATTTCTGAAAAGATAACAGCAAATGAGAATCTGCGTAAAGCTTTGGAGCAGAAACTTAGCGAACCTGAGCGCCAATATCAGAAATATCTTGTGGATTTAGCTGAGTGGCAGAAAAAATGTGATGCAGTAAAAGGTAATTCACAAAGTGAAGGTACGTTAGATTTCATGAATGCTCGTATCAAGTATATCAAAGAACAACTGCCATTAGACCTTTCACAACTAGAAGAAAAAAGGCGTGACTTAACCATTACTTTATTGAGGAATAAGAAGCAGGAAGCAGAAGTTTATGCACGCCTTTACCAACCTGTGTCAGATTTCATTAAGCAGTATGAATCCCGACTTGCCGATTATCCTATTAGCTTGAATGCATCATTGGTTATAAGAGGAATACAAGAGCAATTCTTTGATTATGTTTCACAGGCTGCAGCAGGCTCCTTTTATGGTCGTGAGCCAGGAATGATACGTTTAAAGAATGCAGTTGAAAATGTAGATACAACTGATGAAGAAAAAATATTGGATTTTGCTGAACAGTTATGCAACTGGTTGAAATATGATTATCGCAATGGCGACTTGGCACCTCGTAAGGTGAAAGACCAATTAAAAGGCGGGCATACCGTACAGGAGTTATATGACTACATTTATCAAATGCGATATGTTGAACCATTCTTTCAGTTGACGATGGCAGGAAAACCACTTTCAGCATTATCTCCGGGAGAACGTGGTGCATTATTGTTGTTATTCTATTTGTTCCTCGACAAGGATGATAAACCATTGATAGTAGACCAACCAGAAGAAAACCTTGATAATGAGAGTGTATATCGATATATCGTATCGTTTATAAAGGAAGCAAAGCAAAAAAGACAGATTATTATGGTTACTCATAACCCTAATCTGGCAGTAGTTTGTGATGCAGATCAGATTATTCGTATGAATATTGATAAAAAGAATAAGAACCTTGTTTCTTTTGAGTCAGGAGGGATAGAAAATCCTATTATGAACAATCATGTGTTGGATATTCTCGAGGGGACATATAAAGCTTTTTCGAATCGCAGTGATAAATACGCTATTGTCAATAGATGTTAAAGTTTACATCTTTCCTTCCAATATAGAATACAGATATGACACCCCAAGGCTGGATAATAATACTTATACTAGCGGTAGCTAATGTTACCTTAGTAGTATCAGAGGTTATCAGGCGACGTAACAAGAAGAGGGACGTCCAGGAACTTCGTAGAAAGAAGGAGGCTGAGATGGTTGATCGCGCTGGCGCTGATTCTTTGGAAACACTAAGCGATGATGACCTTGAGGACGAGATAGAACCTAAGCAATGTCATGTCTGGATACTGGGTGTGGTGATATGCCTGAACATTTGGATACTTGGTGCGGTAAGCACCCATTGGTGGGCCACGACCTATTTCGCTGACGATGCCACGGCACAAACAGTATACCCTCAGGTATCAGCAGAAAGCTGCGTATCACCAACTGAAGCGGGCGATGCTACAACCCGTGGACTGTTTGGTGATAGCTTTGGTGCAGTCAATGCATTGGTATCTGCTTTAGCCTTTGCTGGCATGATAGTAGCTTTTGTATTACAACGCTATGAGCTACGTTTGCAACGCAAGGAGCTTCGAGATAGTCGCGGTGAGATGCGACGTCAGACATTGCAGTTCAAGATACAAAACGATAATCTGGAGCTTCAACGCTTCGAGAATACCTTCTTCCACATGCTTGAACTCCACAAGCAGAATCTGCAAGAAATTAACGTACAGGGTATAAAAGGACGCGAAGTGTTTAATAAACTTTTAGACCAACTTAACAAAATCTATAATGCTGTTGAGAAATCAACTACTGAGATAAAGGAGAAATCATTATTAGGGATTATGGGTAACGTTTGGCCCCATGAAATAATAAATAATTGGGACGAGAAAAGAATCAAAGATTTCAATATCAAGTATGCATATGGATTGTTCTTTTATGGTTCCGATTTCCATATATCTCACGATAGGAATGATGAGACAAGAATAGTGGAAGATGCGGTTTTGAAACATGTAGGAGATGAAATAGCTGACGCCTTCAAACTCGTATTGAATAGCGATAAACAAGGCGTCAGTTCTATCTTAGGGCACTATTATCGCCACCTGTATCAGGCAGTCTGCTTCGTTGATAAACAAAAACAACTAAAGCCCGAAGAGAAATATTCATACGTGAAGATGTTGCGAGCCCAGTTGTCAGATTATGAGCAGATACTGTTCTATTATAATGCCATGTCATCAATGGGCACCTCATGGTTAGAACTAGGCGATGACAACTTGTCACTTATTATTCGTTATAAGATGATAAAGAACGTTCCCCATTTCTATACTTATTTCTTTAATGAGCCTCAGGCGCAATTTATGGACGAGATCAAGATATGGAAAGAACAACATCCGGGAGGGTATTTCTTTGAGCAGATAACTCAATTGGATTAAAAAGTCAAACTAATTATGATTGAACTTACCCCTCAATACGAAGCAATTTTGCTCCAAGCAACATTGATGATGTTTACACGCGAAGTGGATGTAGTAGGGGAGGCTTTGGACGCTTGATTGGGAAAAAATACCTAAAAAAGGTGGTTTTTGAGCCTTGATGTCAAAATTGACTGTTTACTCAAAAATATTTGTATATCTCATTTATTTTGCCTACCTTTGCACCCGTATAGCACTTGTTTCCTAAGTATTCTACGGGTGTAAAGCCCTTGTGTAGAGGTGGTAATTCGTTGAACTATACCCTTTTAGGTCATTTCCTCCATGTCCGTTTACAACGCTAAACAGGACAAGGGAAAGAGTACCCTAAACCATAGTTCACCACCCAAATTTCTCTCAAGCCCCTCATGCTGGACTCGATCCAGCATCCCAAGGCCCCTCATTCCGGACTTAATCCGGAATCTCAAGACCCCTTATTCCGAACTCGATTCGGAATCTCCACCTCTCACTGAAAAAACAAGGAACCCATCTTTAATAGGATATAAGGATTTAACGCATTAAGAAAGAATAAAATAGAGTAGGAGAGTGGTTAATCCGCGCGGGATTTACCCAAGAATATCAGACATCATACATCATACATCATACATATTGGGGCGGGGTTACCCGCTGGTCTCTCATAAGACAAAGGTTTAATAACAGCGGGCCGCCCCTTTTAGTCATAAGAGTCTATGAACATATTAGTTACTGGAGCCAATGGCCAGCTTGGCAATGAAATGCGCATTGTTGTCAAAGGATCTAAAGATAAATACATTTTCACAGATGTAGTTGAAATCGAGGGTCAAGAAACAATCATCCTTGATATCACTAATTTGGACGCAATTCGTGCAATAGTAAAAGACAAGAGTATTGATGCTATTGTGAACTGTGCTGCCTACACCAATGTAGACAAGGCTGAGTCAGATCAGGACTTTTGCGAATTGCTAAATGCGAAAGCTCCTGAGAACTTGGCAATTGCCATGAAGGAAGTTGGCGGTTTGCTGGTTCACATCAGCACTGATTATGTATTTGGTGGCGATCCTTATAACACACCTTGTAAGGAGGACCAGAAAGGAACGCCAACGGGAGTTTACGGATTAACCAAGCTATATGGCGAGCAGAATATCCAAAAAACAGGAGTGGATTATCTAATCCTTAGAACAGCGTGGCTTTATAGTGAGTTTGGTAAGAACTTCGTGAAGACCATGCTCCATTTGACAGCTACCAAACCTCAGTTGAAAGTGGTTTTTGATCAGGTAGGGACCCCTACTTACGCATACGACCTGGCAAAAGCCATCTATGACATCATTGAAAACAGAAAATTCGAAGGAAACACAGGAATATATCACTATTCTAACGAAGGTGTTTGCAGTTGGTATGACTTTACAAAACTCATTGCAGAGATAGCTGGGAACAAAGAATGCGATATCCAACCCTGTCATTCAGATGAATTCCCTTCTCCTGTGAAACGCCCAGCATTTTCTGTACTTGATAAGACCAAGGTTAAAGAGACATTCGGCATAAAAGTCCCTTATTGGACAGAATCCCTACGTAAATGTATGTTCAATATGATGGTCAAATAATAATTTGTGTAATTAGTGTAATTCGTGTTCGTAAAGATGAATGTAATTAAAACAGCAATTGATGGTGTGGTCATCATTGAACCACGTATTTTTGAAGATTCACGAGGCTACTTTTTCGAGAGTTTCTCACAGCGGGATTTTGAGGAGAAAATTCGTCCTATCAATTTTGTTCAAGATAATGAAAGTAAATCAAGTTATGGCGTGATGCGTGGTCTGCATTTTCAAAGGCCTCCTTATACCCAGAGTAAACTGGTTCGCTGCGTAAAAGGTTCTGTGCTTGATGTGGCAGTTGATATCCGTAAGGGATCACCTACATATGGCCAGCATGTAGCCGTTGAACTAACAGAAGATAACCATCGCCAGTTCTTTGTGCCGCGTGGTTTTGCTCATGGTTTTGCTGTGCTTAGTGAAACAGCAGTATTCCAATATAAATGTGATGAATTCTATCACCCTGAGGCAGATGGAGGCATCAGCATCTTAGACGATTCTCTCGGTATAGATTGGCGCATCAAGGATAAGGCCATTCTCTCAGAGAAGGACACGCAACATCCTTTACTCAATGATTTCGATAGTCCATTTGATATTAAGATTGACTTATACAAATAATAGAAAAATATGAAGGGTATCGTTTTAGCAGGTGGTAGCGGCACACGTCTCTATCCTATTACCAAAGGAATCAGCAAGCAGTTAATTCCTATTTTTGATAAACCAATGATATATTATCCAATATCAGTATTGATGTTGGCTGGTATTCGTGAGATACTAATCATCTCAACTCCTTTCGATTTGCCTTCATTTAAGCGTTTATTGGGCGATGGTTCTGACTATGGCTGTAGATTTGAATATGCAGAGCAACCCAGTCCTGATGGTCTTGCACAGGCTTTTATCATTGGTGAAAAATTCATAGGTAACGATTCTTCATGTTTAGTCCTTGGTGACAACATTTTCAATGGTAATGGTTTCAGTGATTTGTTGAAGGCCGCTGTTGAAGATGCTGAGCATAATAACAAGGCAACGGTCTTTGGTTACTGGGTTTCAGATCCTGAACGCTATGGCGTTGCAGAGTTTGACAATGATGGCAATTGTCTTAGTATTGAAGAGAAACCAGCAAAACCTAAGAGCAATTATGCAGTAGTTGGTTTGTACTTCTATCCTAATAAGGTTGTTGAGGTCGCTAAAAATATTAAGCCTTCAGCTCGTGGAGAACTCGAAATCACCACAGTTAATCAGGAGTTCTTGAAAGAGGGTAACCTGAAAGTTCAAACCCTTGGTCGTGGCTTTGCCTGGTTAGATACAGGCACTCATGATTCTTTGGCGGAAGCATCAACTTATATTGAGGTTATTGAAAAACGCCAAGGCCTAAAGGTCGCTTGTCTTGAAGGAATTGCATATCGTAAAGGTTGGATTGATGAAGAGAAGATGCGCCAGTTGGCACAACCCATGCTCAAAAATCAGTATGGTCAATATCTACTCAATGTGATTGAAGAAGTTAAGCGGACAGGAAATCCTAATATATAGATAACAAATTTAGCAAAAGAAGAAAAAACAGTTTGACATGTTTAATTTAGATAAGTTTATTTCTGATAGCGTGACCTTTAGACCTGTCAGTATGTTTGCACCTGATATTGAAGCAAACAAAAATAAACTGACGGAAGAGATTAAGGGCAAGAAGGTTTGCGTGATTGGTGGAGCAGGCAGCATTGGCTCTAGCTTCATCAAGGCTGTGCTGCGTTTTGAACCAGCATCTATTGTGGTGGTTGACCTTAATGAGAACGGACTGGCTGAGCTGGTGCGTGATGTGCGCAGCACTAATGGCCTTTATGTTCCGGATGAATTCCGCTGCTATACGCTGAACTTTGCAGACCCTATCTTTGAGCGCATTTTCCGTGAAGAGAAGGGCTTTGACATAGTAGCTAATTTCTCTGCCCATAAGCATGTGCGTAGTGAGAAAGACCGCTATAGTGTTCAGGCACTGATAGAGAACAATGACATCAAGGCAAAGAAGCTGATGGATCTGCTGACTATCTATCCGCCTAAGCATTTTTTCTGTGTAAGTACCGACAAGGCGGCAAACCCTGTGAACATCATGGGTGCCTCTAAGCGCATTATGGAAGATTTGGTGATGGCTTATAACAAGTATTTCAAAGTAACCACAGCCCGCTTTGCTAATGTTGCTTTCTCTAATGGTTCTCTTCCTGATGGTTGGATTCACCGCTTGCAGAAGAAGCAACCATTAGCTGCACCTTCAGATGTAAAGCGCTACTTTGTTTCTCCTGAGGAGTCTGGTCAGATTTGTATGTTGGCTTGTATTCTGGGTAATGGTGGGGAGGTGTTCTTCCCGAAGTTGGGTGAAGACCAGATGCTGACGTTCTCTTCTATCTGCGACAAGTTCGTAACAGCCAATGGCCTGGAGAAAGATCCTTGCAACAGCGATGATGAAGCCAAGCGCAAGGCTGCTGCCCTTGGTTGGAATGACAATAAGTATCCTACGGTGTACTTTGGTTCAGATACCACTGGAGAAAAGGCCTACGAAGAGTTCTATGTACCGGGCGAGAAGATTGACATGCAGCGCTTCAAGGCTCTTGGTGTTGTAGAACAGACTACTCGCCACGAAATGGCTGAAGTGAATGGTTTCTTTGAGAAGTTGGAACGTATCTTTGCTAAAGAAGACTTTACCAAAGCACAGGTTGTAGATGCTATCAAAGAGTTCATTCCAAATTTCGAACATGAAGAGAAAGGTAAGAACCTTGATCAAAAGATGTAATTTCGATTTAATACAATAATAATCATGGCTGATTATAAAAAGACAATTGACTTTATTAAGTCTGTATATGGCAACCAAGAGTTTACTCCTTTGGCTGTTCCCGTATTTGTAGGAAACGAAAAGAAGTATCTGAACGAATGTATTGATACATCATTCGTAAGTTCCGTAGGTAAGTTCGTTGATCGTTTTGAAAATGATATGGCAGCTTACACAGGAGCTAAGCGTGCTGTGGTATGTGTGAGTGGAACCAATGCACTCCACATGGCCTTGTTGCTAGTTGGCGTGAAGCGTGATGATGAAGTACTCACACAGGCTTTGACATTCATTGCCACAGAAAATGCATTGAGCTATATTGGTGCATATCCTGTGTTCCTTGATGTTGACCGTTCTACTATGGGCCTTTCTCCTGATGCTATGAAAGAGTGGCTCCAGAAGAATGCAGAAGTTCGCAAGAACACCCGCATTGGTGAACTTGACAAGAGTCATGACTTCGCTTACCAAGAAGATGAGTATGCTTGCTACAATAAGAACACTGGCCGCAGAATCAAGGCTTGCGTACCTATGCATACCTTTGGTCATCCTGTACGCATTGAAGAGATTGCAGCACTCTGTAAGGAGTGGCATATTGAATTGGTTGAGGATGCTGCAGAAAGCATTGGATCACTTTATAAAGGCAAGCATACCGGTACATTTGGTAAGATTGGTGCCATCAGCTTCAATGGCAACAAGACCATCACCACCGGTGGTGGCGGTATGATGCTGTTCAATGATGAAGAGTTTGGTGCATTCGCAAAGCATATCACAACGCAGGCCAAGATTCCTCACCGTTGGGAGTTCCGTCACGACCATATTGGCTTTAACTACCGTATGCCAAACATCAATGCAGCTCTTGGTTGTGCACAGTTGGAGAATTTGGATAAATATATTGTCAGCAAGCGCAAGGTTGCTGCAGAGTACGAGGCCTTCTTCAAGAGCATTCCCGATATTGAGTTCTTTGTAGATTCTCCTGACACTTTCTCTAACTATTGGCTGAATGTGGTCATCTTGAAAGATAAAGAGGCTCAATTAGACTTCCTTACTCAGACCAACGACAATGGCGTCATGACTCGTCCAATCTGGGAACTGATGAATAGACTACCTATGTTTGAGAAGTGTGAGAATGATGGATTGAAGAATACTATCTGGTTTGCAGACCGTGTTGTAAACATTCCAAGTTCTGTACGTTCTTCTGATTGCATATGAATAAAGTTTGCGTTGTAACTGCTGCTCGTTCTGAATACGGATTGATGAGATGGATAATTGATTCTATTCATCATGACAAAAATTTGGAACTGCAACTTGTTGTAACAGGAGCACATCTCTCTCCAGAGCAGGGATTGACATATAAGTTCATTGAAGAAGATGGTTATCCTATAGCTTCAAAGGTGGATATGCAGCTTTCCTCTGAAAATAAGGTCAGCATTGTTCGCTCAATGGGATTATGCTCTGAAGGCTTTGCAAAAGCATATAACGACCTTAATCCAGATATAGTAGTTGTTCTTGGTGATAGATATGAACTACTCCCGATAGTGAGTGCGGCTTTGGTCATGCGCATCCCTGTTGCGCATATTGCAGGAGGAGATGTTACAGAGGGTGCTATTGATGATGAGGTAAGAAATGCGGTTACAATGATGTCGTCAATTCATTTTCCTGGCGTTTTGGCTGCCTCAGTGAACATTCAAAGGATGCGTGGTTCTAATAAGAATGTTTACGCTGTAGGAGAGGTGGGTCTGGACAGCTTTAATCGCTTAGATCTTTGGGATAAAGATGAAACTGCACGGCAATTACATTTGGACTGTAATCAAAAATGGTGTTTGGTAACGTTACATCCAGAAACAAAGCTTTCACTTGAGGATAATCTCCTGATGGCTGGAAACCTTTACAATGCGATGAAAAATACTGAAGGTGTTCAGTATGTAGTTACAAAAGCAAATACCGACTTTGGAGGATTGCAGATAAATGAATTCTGGGGGAAAGTTGTGAAGTTGAATCCTCATTCGATGCAATTGTACCCATCATTAGGCCAGCATCGCTATTTGAGTTTTATGAAGCATGCAGATATTGTGGTTGGCAATTCATCTAGTGGAATCGTAGAAGCGCCATTTATGGGAACACCTGTGATTAACATAGGCGACAGGCAGAAAGGACGCTTTATCTGCAAAAATGTGATTAATTGCGGAAGGTCACAAAAAGATATCACCGATGCCCTGAAAAAGGCTATTAATGCCCCCAGAATAGTAGATAAATACTGGGGTGATGGTTTTAGCTCAGAGCGTATTGTAAATAAAATAAAAGAGTACCTAAATGCATAATACTCCTTATTATTCGATAAACTTGCAGAAGTTAGAGAAAAACCTTTCTAATTTACGCAGTTCGTTTACGGCACTTTGGCCTAATTTCATGGTAGGTTATTCTTTTAAAACGAATAATTTGCCTTGGTTAGTTAGTTGGATGAGATCTCAGCAAGTGTTAGCAGAGGTAGTATCAACTCCTGAATATGAATTATCCAAATTCGTTGGCTATGCAGATAATCAGGTTATTATCAATGGCCCATGTAAAGGGTATGATACAATGGATAAAGTCCTAATTGCAGGCGGCATTGTAAATCTGGATAACTTCCAAGAGATCAGTCACATTAAAGATAATCAGAAGGTTTATCCAAATGACATTAAGGTTGGTTTGAGAATTAACTTTGATTTGGAGAGTGCTTGTCCTGGTGAAACAATCCCCGGTAAAGAACCTGGTCGTTTTGGCTTTAATGTCGAAAATGGGGATTTTCAGAAGGCAATAGCCTTTTTGAAGGATATTCCCTATGTAAAGGTGGTTGGTATTCATGCTCATCACAGTACCCGAACAAAGAGCCTTGGCATTTTTAAGGCTATTACATCAAAAGCCTGCGAATGTTCAACCTTATGTGAAAATCTGGAATATATAGATTTGGGAGGCTGCTTGTTTGGGGATAAACCTGGAACACCTACTTTTGATGAATATGCACAGACCATAGTCGGAGAGTTAAACGAGAACCATATTTCTCCTAATGTCAAGTTAATACTAGAACCAGGTGCAGCTTTGATTGCCTCCCCCGTTTCATATGTTTGTAAGGTTATTGGGATAAAGGATATAAAGGGTGTACGTTTGGTCTATACTAACGGAACAATCAAACATATAGCCCCTCAAATGAATGCTATTAAATTTGGCTATACATTGAATGCCTCTTCATCCAAGATAATCAACAGACAGGTTGTTTCAGGCTATACCTGCATAGAGATGGATCGTTTCCTTGATTTGACAGAAGAGAAAGAATTATGTGTCGGTGATGAGGTTGTTATCCATAATGTAGGTGCATATACTATGTCATTAGCGCCATTATTTATTGAATACTTTCCTGCCGTAATCGTGAAGAATGGTGAAGAATATCAAGTGGTTCGCGAACATTGGTCAACGAAAGAATTTACACAAAAGAATAATATTGCTTTATGAATCTCCTTATTTTAAGCCCTGGTAGAAGGGTAGAGATAGTTGAATATTTCAAGGAAACGTTTCATGCTGCTGGCAGAAAAGTTTATACCCTTGATATGAGTCCTTATGCACCTGCCTTATATTCAGGTGATGAGTTCTTCCGTATTGATAAAGATTTCGATCATTTGGACAAATACATTAATGATATCCTTGGATTATGCAAGGAGAAGAACATTAGTGTATTATTAACTCTGATTGACCCTGAGCTGGTTCTCCTGTCAGAATATAAGGCATTATTTGAGTCCAATGGAGTCAAGTTGATTCTATGTGATCTTACATTCATCAAGCAGACATTTGATAAGTTTGGCTTTTACAACACATATAAAGACATTATCAAGTTAGTTGATACTGTTGGCTCATACGATGATGCCGTCGCAAGACTTGAAAGTGAAGAATGGTCTTTCCCTCTTTTTGCTAAACTCCGTGATGGCAGTGCGAGCATAGGAATCAAGAAGATTTCAAATTATGCTGATTTTGAAGGCATCAAAGAAGAGAAGAAATACATCTATCAGCCTTTTATCGACGGCTCCGAGTATGGCATTGATGCATATTTTGACATGATAACAGGAGAGCTAGTTTCAGTTTTCATGAAAAAGAAAATTGCGATGAGAGCCGGAGAAACAGATAAGGCAATTTCTGTTAAATCCGAAAAGGTTCTTAATGAAGTCAAGAAATTGACAAATATAAAAGGCTTATACGGTCCAATTGATGTCGATGTCTTTGTTAGCATGAGTGGAGATGTTTTCATCAATGAGATTAACCCAAGATTTGGAGGAGGACACCCTCACGCATATGGTTGTGGTGTCAATTTTATGCAATTGATTCTAAACAATCTTGAAGGCAAGATAAATGAACCTTCTTTTAATAATTACAAGGAGGGCATCATGATGCTTAAGTATAATGGTTTGTTATTCCGTAATATCAATGAATAGAGTATTTATTATAGCTGAGGCTGGAGTTAATCATAATGGAGATAAAAATCTCGCTTTTAGATTATGCGATGTAGCAAAAGCAGCAGGTGTAGATGCAGTCAAATTTCAAACATGGAAGACTGAAAAAATTGTAACCAATAGTGCTGCATTGGCGGAGTACCAAGAGAATAACATCTCTGATAAAGCCGCTTCTCAATTCGATATGCTGAAACAACTTGAACTCAGCTATAATGAATTTGTAGAGGTACGTGATTATTGTAATCAAATAGGGATACAGTTTTTGTCAACACCTGACACAGTGGAAGACATGGATTTCTTGCTTGGACTGGGAATACCTGTTTTAAAAATAGGTTCAGGTGAAGTTACAAATATTCCATTTTTACGTGAGATTGGTAAAAGACATCAGAAGGTTATCCTTTCCACCGGTATGTCCAATCTTTCTGATGTGGAAAGAGCTTACAACACGTTGCTTGAAAGTGGAGCTAAAGAAGTTTCTCTTTTACATTGTACAACCAATTATCCATGTCCTTATGATGAAGTCAACTTACAGGCTATGCAGACTTTAAAAGCTGCATTTAAGTGTCAAGTTGGTTATTCTGACCACACAATGGGCATTGAAGTTCCTATTGCTGCAGTAGCAATGGGTGCTGAGATAATCGAGAAGCATTTTACCCTTGACAAAAATATGGAAGGGCCAGACCACAAGGCGTCTTTAAACCCTTGTGAGTTAAAGCAAATGGTTGACTCCATACGAAATATAGAAAAAGCATTGGGCGATGGTATAAAGCGCCCCAATGCGTCAGAACAGAAGAATGCGGAGGTGGTTTTGAAACGCATTATCGCAAACAAACCAATAAAGAAAGGCGATATATTGGGTACAGACAATCTGTCGCTATTACGTAGTTCTACGGGTATCCCAGCTAAGTTTTGGGATTTAGTGGCCGGTAAAGCAGCGAAGAGAGATTATAAAGAAGATGAACCAATAGATTTGTAAGTGTTGATGAATATATTAGTTGTTATTCCAGCCCGGGGTGGTAGCAAGGGAATTCCATACAAGAATATCAAGCCATTAAATGGCAAGCCTTTGATATGTTACAGTATTGATGTTGCTCGCCAGTTTACATCGGATGATAATATTTGTGTTACTACCGATGATGATAAGATTATTGAGGTAGTAGAGAACTATGGTTTAAAGGTGCCTTTCAAACGTCCCGACTACCTGGCAACCGATACTTGCGGCAGTAATGAGGTCATACAGCATGCATGGAGTTTCTATGAGAAAATGGGAAAGCATTATGATGCAGTTCTTTTATTGCAGCCAACATCTCCTTTTCGTAAGGTTGAGTTTCTAAAAGAAGCGGTTGCTTTGTATGATAATTCGATTGATATGGTAACAAGCGTAAAAAGTGCTCCTTGCAATCCATACTATGACGGATTTGAAGATAACGATGATGGTCTGCTTGTCATCAGTAAAGGAAATGGTACCATTGAGCGAAGACAAGATGCCCCTAAAGTATGGCAATTGAATGGCTCAATCTATGTTATCAATCCGAAGAGTTTAATGAAAAAAGGGTTGGCGCATTTTGATCGTATTCGCAAATACCCTATGACAGAGTATTATTCTATTGATATAGACAATCCTTTTGATTGGAAAGTTGCAGAACTGGTTTTAACAGAAAAAATGTTAGGATGAAGAATAACCATATTATTTTAAAGGATATTTCATTATTGGAGGCTTTATCTCGCATCAATAATTTAGCACCTGAGCCTTTAGTTCTATTTGTTGTTGACAATGATGGTAGAATGGTGGGAACTCTTACTGATGGTGATTCCCGAAGAGCTTTAATTGCAGGTGCATCTGTCAATGACAAGGTGGAGACAATAATGCACCATAACTTCAACTATATGAAGGTTGAAGAACTAGATGATGTAAAAGAGTTGAAACGTCAGAAGAAATTGAGAATGAGTCTGGTTCCTATTCTTGACAAGGAACATCATATTGCTGAGATTATCAATTTAGAGAAATATATAACCAGACTGCCGATTGATGCAGTCTTGATGGCTGGAGGAAAGGGCGAGCGTCTTCGTCCATTGACGGAGAAGACCCCTAAACCTCTATTACCTGTTGGCGGTAAAGCCATTATTGATTACAATATTGATCGTTTGATTTCATACGGCGTGCAACATATTTCTGTAACGGTCAATTATCTGAAGGAGCAGATTGAGGAGCATTTTGTTCAACCACATAATGATGTACAGGTGCAAACCGTGCGAGAACCTAAGTTCTTAGGAACAATTGGCTCAATAAAGTTTGTGAAGGAGTTTTACAATGATACGGTGCTTGTCATGAATAGTGATTTGTTCACGAACATAAACTATGAGGATTTTTATCTTCATTTTAAAGAGCATGATGCCGAAATGAGTGTTGCTGCTGTACCATATACAGTTTCTGTGCCATATGGTATTTTTGACTTGGAAGGAAGGGAGATACATGGTCTGATAGAAAAACCGACGTATAATTATTATGCAAATGCGGGAATTTATCTGATTAAGAAAAAAGCATTAGAAGAGATACCCGATGAGACATTTTTCAATGCAACAGATCTTATTGAGAAGTTGATTTCAGAAGGAAAGAAAGTGATACGTTTTCCACTTAACGGTACATGGATTGATATTGGGAATCCACAAGAGTATCAAAAGGCAAACGAGTTCGTAAAGCATATGTTCTAAAGATGTGTAAGAATTCTGCATTATATGAAAAAAATAAGGACGCTATTTGTATGTAATTCAAATATGTTTATCCCATCAGTATTAACTGAAGTTCTGGATAAACCTGAAGAAAGTTTTTTGGTTCTTAGTGATATAAAATCTATCCAGCAATTTTTTGTTTATTTAAATATACCTAATGTCATTTTCAAAGTATATGGATGGGATAAGAGAAAAGATGGGATATTCGCATTAAGAAAGAAAAAAAAAGAAATAATACATTATCTATCAGAATATGATATTAAGGAACTTGTATTCTTTCATACAGAATACGGTGATATGGCAAACTGGTTAATTGATAAATTGTCGAAAAAGATTTATGTAAAATTTTGTAAAATTTACGATCGTGTACCTTCTGTAATTGCTCCTATATCATTACGCTCTTTGAAATTGAAATTGGTCAATTATTTATTATGGGGGCAAAATATGGATATATGTAAAGCCCCTTATCTTTTCCCTGCATTACCTGCATCATATTACAAAAAAATAAAATCAGAAACAATATACCTGCCAGTTCGGCAGAATGTAATTTCTGCTTATGTTAATAAGAAACTACAAGAGTTTGACTTTTCCGGGAAATATATTCTTTTGACGGGCACTGCAGTACAGAACAATTGGTATGAAGAGAAGGAATATACGGACTTTATAGATGGGCTTATCACGACTATCGGAAAGGAAAAAGTCGTGTCAAAGTGCCATCCTCGTTACAATGGCTTGTATGGTATTGAAAAAGAACTTCAACAGGTTCCTTCTTTTATTCCGGGCAATCTGCTTCTGAACTGTTATGAAATATTTATAGGAATAGAAAGTACGCTATTAGTGGAGGCAGCATTGGCAGGAAAGAAATCTATTTCTATAATTGATTGGCTGAAATCTGATAAACAGAAAGTAAAAGCGCAACATGATTTTTTTGATAATCGTTTAGGTGGTAAAGGAGTCATCTTTTTTCCAAAAAATAGTGAAGAGTTTATAGATTTTATTAATAAAATGTAAGCAATGAAAGAATTGATTCAAATAAGTAACGAACGATTCAATAATAGCGAATCTTTCGGAGAAATATATTATGTGGGGAACAATATTAGTACTGACCCTAATTATATAGTATTGTATGAAGGCTTTATTATTAATGAGAATTTTAAGCCCGATGATATACTTGAAACATTCAGATTAAATGGCCTTGCTGCTCTTAATCAATATGAGGGTTCTTATAATGTTATTATCTACTCAAAGAACGATAATATAATATATGTTACAAATGACACTATTTCAACACGTTCTATCTATTACTATACAGATGAGAACCATTTCGTCATCTCAAATAGGTTCTGGAATGCTATAGACATAATACAGCCTACTCATGAAATGTTGGACATACAGGCTATTTGCAGGTATGGTATATACGGTACATATATGTACCACAACTCCCCTATAAATGGTCTTAGGACCATAGAGTCTGGTAGTAATTTTACTTTTGATATAGAAAAGAAAGTATATAGCTCTAAAAAATATTATCAGTTCCAAGACTTTGTTGAGAATAATAATCTTACACTTGAAAAATCAGCAGAAGCATTTAATAATCAATTAAAAAGATTTAGAGATTTTATTCTGGAAAGGCATAAATGCTCAGACTTGGGATTAAGTGTAAGTGGTGGGCTTGACTCCAGAATATTGCCAGGTCTATTTGGTACAGAAGGCAATTATTTTGTTATTGTAGGCCCTGTAAAAAAGAATAAGCTAGGATTGAAACCATATAATATATGCTATATTGATAAGATTGCTAAAGCATATGGTATCCATATCCAAAAAATAGATCAGTCCTTAACTCCGGTTAGTGAGAAGATTGAAATAGAATTGCGTAATTTTCCTCTCGGTGGACAGAACTTTATCCAAACGATCTCACCTAAAAGGTATGATATGAAATTCAATTTCCTGATAAATGCTGGTCATCCGGATTTGCTTTCAGGTGTAAGGACGATGGTATATAATGGGGCAAGTATCCTTGATATAATGGAAAACTATGAGGGTAATCGCTATTTAAAGAAGGGCGGCCATCTATCTATAAGGCAGAAGTTGTCCAAATTGTTGGATATTATAAGCTATGGCAAGAACACATTGCAAATACCCATGCCAACAGATTTGGAGGATTATTATCCAATTAAGAAGTTCGATAAGAAGGAATTTTACAAAGAAACTCATGATTATATTGAGAATGAATTGTATAAACGTACAGATCCTAATTTCATTTTAAAATATAGATACGACAATGGTGCAGACTTGTGTTGCGGATCTTTTGAAAGCCTATCGGCACAAGTGAAAGAAACTTACTCAATGTTTTATCCCTTTGGTAATAATGTGCTGAAAACTGTTCCATTTAAATTTGTTTATGATAGATTAATTCTCAAAGAAACCATAAAGAATTATTATCAGAATGTATATAATATTGAGAGTGAACATAGTATAGTAGGAATACATGACGAGCGAAAAGCTCCCAGGTTAAAGGTTTTAATGGCTATCATTAACCAGAAGTTGAGAGGACTATCTCAATTTGAAGGAATGTTGCCTGAACAGAAAAAGATATTCTTAGATGCCTTTGATGCTAAATCGGAATGGTTTGAAGATATTTTTGATAATAGTTCTATACGTTCAATGGCAGATAGTCATTCTGGGGTATTCCTTACATATCTGAAATTGAAATTGATCTTAGGAACATTAGAGCATCGGGATTGGAAAAAATATTGCTTGTAATAATAAAGAAGATTGCAAAGTACTTATAACTTGTTGAAATGAGCAAAAGTAAACAGGCATTAAAGAACTCCCTTTATATGTACTTACGTACAGGATTGCAGACAATTATAACATTGTTCTCTGTGCGTATAGTGCTTAGTAATTTAGGGGTAGTTGATTTTGGCTTATATAATACAATCGGCAGCATTGTCGTATTGTGTGCATTTGTCACTTCTGCTTTATCGAATTCGACCCAAAGGTTTATTTCATTTGAGTTAGGTCGTAATGATGATGAAAGTCTATCCAATGTTTATTATGAGTCTGTAAAATTGCATAAATACTTATCGTTGATCATTGCGGCTATATGTGAAGTAATTGGATTGGTATTCATTTTCAAATATATGAATGTTGACCCAAACCGAAGATGGGAGATGGCACTGGTTCTTCAATTATCTATTGCTTGTTTTGTATATAATATAGTTTTAGTTCCCTTTAGAGCTGTATTAACAGCCTACGAAAGGTTTGATTGGATTTCAATACTTACCATTGTTGAAGCAGTGTTAAAGTTAGTAATCGCATATCTTGTTGGTTTATTTATATACTATAGACTCATTGTTTATGCTACTTTGTTTTTATTGATAACTATTATAGTATTTTATTCATATAGAAAGTGTAGTAGGTGCTATACTAGGAATTATGTTAGATATTCCACATTAGGCAAGAAACAATTAATGAATATGCTGTCATTCAGCGGATGGAATTTTCTGGGCGGTTTAGGGCAGGTGCTGATGAATCAATTCAGTAACATGATTATTAATGTGTTTTGTGGTCCGGTAGTTAATGCTGCACAATCTATAGCAACACAAATAAATAGTTATGTTAATAAGTTTACGCAAGACTTTATTTCAAGCATACAACCTCAAATCGTAAAGAGTTTTGCGAGTAAGGATAATGCTTATTTGGATAAAGTTGTGTTTTCAGGTTTAAAATTATCTTATTTTCTTATCGTGGCGGTTTCAGTGCCGCTTGCTTTTAATGTAGAATTAGTATTAAAACTTTGGCTAGGAGAATATCCTTCTTTTGTACCAGTTTTTATCCGATTGCTTTTAGTTAATTCTGCAGTGGTTGCAGCAACAGGTACAATAAGTACGCTAATTGAGTCTAATGGTAATATTAAGTGGACTCAGATTTCATATACGATAGTAATGGTATTATGCACAATCATTTCTTTCGTAAGGCTCTATTCTACCCATGATCCAGTATGGGTATATTACAGTATGATTCTGTCATCAGTATTATGCCTGATAATCAGAGTTTACTTTTCTTGCAGATTTAAGCTAATGAAATTGGATCAGTATCTGAAAGTTTTGTTTTTTTATTTAGTACCATATACTATTTGTTACTTATTATTGTTCTATGCACTAAATACTTATATATATGTAGGAGAAATTTATTTCGTTTTGGCCTCATTCGCTTTAAGTCTGTTGTTTATTCCTATATATGGATATATAGTTTTTCTTAATAATGAGGAAAGATTTTTTCTGAAAAGGATAGTTCAGAGTAAATTATTTGAAAAAAAATAAGAGAATGAATAGGATTGTCCATATGGATGTGTTAAAATGCCTTGCTATATTTCTTGTTGTTATTGGGCATTGTATCCAACGTAGTTATGTGGCCATGGTTGCTTCTACTGAGGCCTTTTACGGCGACCCTTTTTTTAAGTTTATATATGGTTTCCATATGCCATTATTTATGGCAATTAGTGGCTTCTTCTTTTATTACACTATTCATAAATATGCTTTTAAGAATGTTGTAAAGTCAAGATTCCTGAAGATTATTGTGCCGATAGTATCGTGGCATATAATATGGATGATTATGGATGGTTTCAGTAATCAAGGAAACGGATATACAGTCTTGACATTTGTTGCTGGTTTTTTGAAACACTACTGGTTCCTGTGGGCTATTTTCTATTGTAGTATGATAGTATTATTGGTAGAAAATTTTGGGGAAAGAAGAAGATATTTGGTATATGCTTTAATAATAGTTTTATCAGTTCTCCTTCCAAATTTCTTTAATGTCGAAAGGTACGCATATTTGTTTCCATTTTATCTTGTGGGGTACTTGTATTGTGAAAGATGCAGAAACTTTGAAGCAAAGCACACCTGCCTAATGATGTTCATGGGGGGGGGCATTTTTTTGTATTTTATAGCTCTCGGATATTATGATTATGATGATTATATATACACAACGGGGTCTTGTGTTATAAAGGATAAAAGTCTCTCAATGGAGCAGCTATATATTGATTTGTTTCGAATTCTTGTGGGAATTTTAGGTGTTGTTTCTATATATGGACTTTCTCTTACAAGCAAGCTAATAAAGATTCCAAATTGGATTACAAAGATTGGTAGTAAAACACTTGGTATTTATATTATTCATATGTTTTTTACACCGATAATCAGCGAGCTCTCAATAGGCGTTAATTATTTCATAATTGTAGTTGAGGCTATAGTTTTGATAACGATATCTTACTATATCACTATTATGTTGGAGAAGAATAAGTATTTAAGCAAATTGTTGTTAGGAAAATATACTTAATTATTTACGTATGTTTACGGTAAAACGGAATAATAAAAGGTATTTGCTCCCCAAGATATTATATGTGACGACTTTCTTCTTGTTGTTCTCGAATTCGTTTTTTTTGGCAAATCCTATTTATATAGAATTTGATATAAATGGTATAAAAGAAAAAATACCTTCAAAAGTTAGAACATGTTACATTCAAGAGGCAAATAAATATTTCACTTTGGAATGGGAACCTATAGATACCATCCTGTTCGGTGAGTATAAGAGGAATGGGAATAGAACTAATTTCGAAAGATATTCTTTTGTAAAACGTAATCATCTGGCTTGTCTTGTCTTGGGTGAAATGATGGAAGGAAAAGGACGTTACTTGCCAGAGATAATTGAAGGTATTAAATCGATATGTGAAGAACCTTGGTGGGGCATTCCTGCGCATTATCCGAAATCTTATCCTGACTATAATTTGCAAATAGTGGATTTGTTTAATTCTGAAACAGCCAGTATGTTGGCATGGACAAAATATATCTTATACAAAGAAATAGATAACTTGGACCATAGCCTAATAAAGAAAATTGACAACGAAATACAATATCGTTTTTTAAAACCAGTCTTGACAACAGATTATGGCTGGAAGCATTCAAACAGTAATTGGAATACGTGGATTACTTCCAATTGGCTAACTTGCGTTTTGTTATGTGAAGACGATCCAGTTAAACAACGTATTGCAATTTACCAAATTAAAGAATGTTTGCTGGCATTTTATAACAACTATCCAGATGATGGGGGATGTAGTGAAGGTACAAATTACTGGTTTAGTGCTACAGGATCGTTTGTGTATTGTTTATATCTATTGGAAAAATCGGGAATTAGATGTCTTATACAAAAAGATGACCCCAAATTTTTAAAGATGATAGATTTCATTTCCAAAATGTATATTGAAAAGGGATATAAAGTAAATTTTGCCGACTCAGCTCCGAAAATGTCTAATCTATCGCTTAATCTTTATCCAATAGGTTTTTATTTAAATAATAAAACCATTTTAGGTTTAGCCAATTCTATTTATAATTTTGATGATTTCTCTAATCCTGCCCCATGTTTAGGGAATGAACTGTTTATGTTTAATTATCTTAATCTTATTTTAAATGATGAATCGAAATTAATTCTTGATAGAGATGTATGGATGCCTGACATTCAGGTTATAGTAGCTCGTTCTGAGGCAAACAGCAATAAAGGCCTGATATTGTCTGCCAAAGGAGGAAACAATGCGGAAAACCATAATCACAATGATGTCGGAAGTTATATTATTTATACTGATGGCATACCATTAATAATAGACTTGGGGCAAGGTACATACAATGACTCCACCTCCAATGATATGCGATACCAACTTGTCAACTACAGAAGTAAATATCATAATACCCCTATCATAAATGGTTGTGAACAAAACGCGGGTGAACAGTATAAAGCGACAGACGTAGTATATGAAACTACAGAAAATGCAGTGCGCTTTTCTATGGATATAGCAGCAGCTTACCCTAAGGAGGCAAAAGTAAATAAATGGAATCGTAGTATAACATTCTATAGAAAAGGAGGAATCAGAGTAGAAGAAAAGTATAGTTTGTGTGAGTTCAAAGATACTAGTGCAATTGTACTGATGAGTTGTATTAAACCAATAATAAAAAATGGAACAATATTTTTGGATGATCATAAAATAAAGTTTTCACAAAAAAAATTTGATGTGTATGCCGAAAGAGTCTGTCTCTCAGACAAATTGTTGTTTTCTCGTTGGCATGATCAAATTTGGCGAGTTGTGATGAAAATAAGAGATACATCACCCTCAAACTACGTTAGCTATGAGTTTTTATAAGCAAGAATTGTCGTTATGAATACAATATGCAATATTTCACACAACACTTCTCAAAAAGCTAGTATCATCAACAAAAACTGGTTTTTATATGCTGAAATGTTGTTTTTTATACTCCTAAATGGTTCACCCATAAAAGTGATATTTGATTATCCCCTTATGATCTGGATAACATTCGCAAACTTGTTGGTTATTTTTCAAACAAAACTATTTCACAAATTGACGGAATATGTTTCAATAATCATAGTATTAGCCATAATAATGATTGTACAACAATTTGTCGTAGAAAAACCAGACCCATCATCAAGCTGGTTCTTAAGGATCGTTTATGGAGGTACGGTATTAACAATTTTGGGTGAAAGATTCAGATGGTTTTATTTGTACATATTATATCAGCTATCTCTTTTGGGTTTAATACTTTGGATTATATTTGCCTCAACAGATATCTATATATCTATAATAGACACTGCAGAAGGTGTTACTGGACATTCAACTCATTCTTTATTTATTTGGGGCACACATGAAGAAGCTATTTATGCTATCCATCGTAATAAAGGTCCGTTTTGGGAGCCAGGAGCTTATGCCTGCTATCTCCTGTTAGCCTTTGTTTTATATTTTCATGATTTTTCACAACAGTTCAAGGCCCATAAATTTAAGTTTGTAATTCTTATACTTAGTCTCTTGTCTACTATGAGTACTACAGGCTATGTCGTTGGCATGGTGCTATTCATTATGATATTTATCATAAATAGAAAATTCAATATAGGTTTTCTTGCTATCACCACCATTATTTCATTGGGATTCATATATATCGGTAACGAAACAGGTGTATTAGCTGAAAAGATTGGAGAGCAATTGGAAACGGTCGATGTGTCTGGTGAAGAATATGATAAAACAAGAATGGCAGCATTTTTTTTTGATTTAAATAAGATTGCTGAACATCCATTGGTTGGCAATGGCTTTAATCAAGATATGCTGTGGGGGGCTGTATTAGCAGCTCAGATGGAAGAAGGACTTGTACATAAATCGGGGAATGGTTTTACGGATGTGGTAAAATCGCTGGGCATTCCTTTCCTTTTTTTTTGGCTATTTCTTTTTGTTAGAAAAAACGTCCATTATTTGGGTGAAAAACAAAGTGCTTTAATAATTTTGTCTATACTGCTTATATTACAAGGAGAGTGCCTGTTTAATTATTCATTGATGTGTGTGTTCCCTTTTATCGATTACAAAATTCAAACATAAGATGGAAAAAAGTATTGCAATATTAATAACAGTCCATAATCGTAAGGAGAAAACATTATCTTGTCTGGAAAGAATAAAACATCAACAATTAAGTACGGATGTAAATGTTGTTGTCTTTCTAACGGATGATGGCAGTACAGACGGTACAAAGGAGGAAGTTCGAAGGTTCTATCCTGGGGTTAACATAATAAAAGGTGATGGTACTTTGTTTTGGAACAGAGGAATGCGTCTAGCGTGGGAGTCTGCTTCAAAAGTGAATCCAGACTTTTATTTATGGTTAAATGATGATACAGAACTAATGGATAATGCATTTCAAAGATTGCTGGATTGTTCTGAAAAATTTGAGGATAAATCGATAATAGTTGGATCAACATATGTTTCTCCTGAAATAAAATGCTTATCTTATGGCGGGAGATTAAAAAAGCACAATAATCCATTCATAACACCTGATGAAACCCAATGTCTTCCGTGCGACACATTTAACGGGAACATCGTACTTATACCACGCAAGGTATTTGAGATAGTTGGCTACAATGATATTTACTATCGTCATTCATTTGGTGACTTTGATTATGGAATTGTTGCGGGCCTAAAGGGCGTTAGCAGTTATGTTGCTCCTGGATATTATGGCTATTGCGGAAGGAATAATCCCATACCTCTCTTTAGAAGGAAATGCTATCCAATCTTCAAACGATATAAATTATTATATTCCCCATTAGGATATAACCCCATTGAGGATTTTCATTTAAATTGGAAATACCAACCTTTATTCCTTTGTGTTTGGTATTTTATAAAGCTACACATTAATGTCCTCTTTGCGGTAGATCATACCAAATATCAATAGTTTTAGCTATGGATAAATGTCATATTGAAAGGAAAAGGATATTAGTTCTTTCTTCCATATATCCTGCCCCAGACATAAAGATTGCCAACAATACGAATGTGGTGCATTATTTTGCTCGTGAGTGGGTCAAAATGGGGTGTGATGTATTAGTAGTGCATAATTATCCGATCTATTTGCGGGCCTTACATTGGATAGCCAGTATTGCTGAAAAGACTATTGCCAGCAAATTTAACACGTCTGTGACATCGGTCTATCAAAATAAAGATGTGGAATTAGAAATGGATGGAGTGAAGGTGGTTCGCATGCCATTATTCAAACCATTCCCAAGGACGGCAGTGCCTCCTAAATACATGGATAGGCAAATCAAGAAGATTGCCGAGTACTGCCAAGGGAAAGGATTTGTTCCAGATGTTATAACGTCACACAATTTCTATCCGCATCTGGAGATGGTGAATAGGCTAAAAGAAGATTATTACCCCAATGCAAAAACATGTGTCGTAGTGCATAAGCAGGTGCATAAGATGCTTGATTACACAAGAGGTAATTTGGCTGATGAAATAAGGAAAGTGGATGTTTGGGGGTATAGGTCGTTGCCTTTAAAACGTGAGATAGAAGGATACACGGGAATAGTTCCTTCAAATTTTTTTATGTGCTACAGTGGTATACCTGCACATTTTTTAGGAAGGACAGATTCGTGTATTATAGAACAGCCCATTAATAGGTTTATATATGTAGGTTCGTTCATTAGAAGAAAACATCCAGAAAAGGTGCTATTGGGAATCCTAAAAAGTGAATGTCATGATTTCAAACTTGATTATGTGGGAGATGGCGCTAATCGCCCTTTGATTGAGAAGATCGTTGAGACCAACGGCCTGCAGGATAAGGTTACGTTGCATGGATCTGTTGAAAGGGCGCAAGTTCCGTCCTATATCAGCAAAGCACAGTGCTTTATTATGATTAGTGAAGAGGAAACTTTTGGTCTTGTGTATCTTGAAGCCATGTCTATGGGATGTATTACTATTGCCTCGAGAAATGAAGGAATGGAGGGTATAATTGAGGATGGTGTTAATGGCTTCCTTTGTAAAGCTGGCGATGAAATGGAACTTGCTAGAATTATCAATAAAATCAACACTATGAATATAGTTGATTTGCAAATGATTTCTAAGAACGCACAAGCAACAGCAGTTCGCTTAACAGACGAAAAAGTGGCAAAATTGTATATTGATTCTATCTTGAGTGAAAAAATATGATAACGGTTTCTATCGTAACGTACAAAACGGATGTAGAGGAACTGAAGAAATGTCTTGCATCGCTCAGTTCCTCAAAGATTAAGAAAGTTTATGTGGTGGATAACTCCATGCAACAATATTTGGAAGATTTCTGTAAAAGGCAGCAGAAAGTGGAGTATATTCCGAGTGAAAATGTTGGCTATGGGGCTGCACACAACAAAGCCATTATAAAGGCTATGGAGAGTGGAGCAAAATATCATCTGGTGCTGAACAGTGATGTGTATTTTGAACCATCCTCATTAGAAAAAATAGCTGAGTATCTAGACTGCCATGTGGACGTGGCTATGGTACAGCCGAACATCGTCTATCCAAATGGTGAAGTGCAATATACTTGTCGTTTGCTACCAACACCTGCAAATCTTATTTTTCGCAGATTCCTGCCAAAGAAGATGGTTGAAGGAATGAACTACAGATATATGCTGAAGATGTTCGACCACAAGACAGAACTGAATGTGCCTTATCATCAGGGGAGCTTTATGTTCTTCAGATTGGAATGTTTCAAGAACGTTGGACTATTTGATGAGCGATTCTTTATGTATCCTGAAGATATTGATATTACGCGAAGGATGCACAAATTCTATCGTACCATGTTCTGGCCAGGCGTAACAGTAGTTCATGCTCATAGGGCTGCGTCGTATAAGAGTAAGAAGATGCTGAAAATCCATATGTGGAATATGATTAAGTATTTTACAAAGTGGGGTTGGTTTTTCGATAGCGAAAGAACGAGATGGAATACAGAACTGTTGAACGAATTAGGGTATAAAGCATGAATTATATAATTACTGGCGGTACTGGATTTATTGGCACCCATTTAACAAATCTATTGAATGAAGTTCATCCAGAGGCTAAAGTGTGGAATCTGGATATTGTGAAACCAGGGACTCCGAATCCTGTGGTGAAGAATTATAAGCCAGCAGTAAGGGAAGGCGAGAAACTTGGTTCTATGTTTGTTGAATGTGATGTCAGGAAGCCAATAGGCGAGCTGCCTTTCACCCCGACAGCTGAGGATGTGATATTTAATTTTGCTGCTGTACATCGCACACCAGGGCACGAGGATATTGAGTATTTTGAGACAAATATTCGTGGAGCTGAGAATGTATGTGCTTTTGCAGAGAAATATGGTATAAAAAACATGGTGTTTACTTCGTCAATTGCACCATACGGGGCATCTGAAGAGCTTAAGACAGAGGAAACTTTGCCCACACCTAATACGCCCTACGGTATATCAAAACTGGTAGCTGAGAAGATACATATTGCATGGCAGAAAGGTGGTGCTGATAGGAAACTGACCATTGTTCGCCCGGGAGTAGTATTCGGTCGTGGCGAAAATGGCAACTTCTCTCGTCTGTATTGGGGTATTCGCAAACACACTTTTGCTTATCCTGGTCGTAAGGATACCATTAAGGCATGTGTGTATGTGAAAGAGTTGGTGCGTTTTATCCTTTGGAATGTTGAGGAGCGTCAGACATCATTTGATATTTACAATTGTACATTTGAGCCAGCATATACTATTGAGCAGATTGTAACAGCCATGAAGAAAGTTACAGGATTGACACAAGCTGTACCTTACGTTCCCAATAGCATCATCATGCCAATGGCGGCATGTTCAAAGATGGTTGGTAGTCCGATGGGAATCTGTCCCGCCCGAGTAAGGAAACTGCAAATATCTACAAATATTTGTGGAAAGAAGATGAAAGAGAGTGGATATCAGTTTAGATGGACATTTGAAGAGGCACTTGCTGATTGGTTTTCTGACAATAAGCAACAATGTTTGGAATAAGTTCCAATAAACCACGAATGAATCAGTATTTTGAATTCATCCGCTATGCGATGAATCCTAATACGCAATCCGTTCCAAATACAAAAGAATTGGATTGGGTAAGATTATATCACTTCGCCAGTGAGCAAGCAATAGTTGGCGTTTTATTTGAAGGCGTAAAACAGCTAGGAGTGCATGGTATTAAACCTCCATATAGCTTGTTAATAAATTGGCTTGCTTCCGCAGAGCAAATTGCTGGTCAAAACAAACTAATAAACAAGAAATGTATAGATGTACAAAAAGAGTTGCGTGATTTCGGTTTTGAAAATTGTATTATTAAAGGGCAGGGGAATGCCGTTAATTATCCGAATCCCTTCTCTCGCACTTCTGGAGATATTGACATTATTCTAAAGAATGCAGATAGAAAGAAAATAGCACAATGGGTAAGAATACATAAAGGATTGATAGGATGCCACTTTCAACATGCGGAGTATGAAGAAGATGGAATTGGAGTAGAATTGCACTTTGTTCCATGCTACTTGAATAATCTGATATACCATAGAAGACTACAGAAATGGTTTAAGATCCAGGCGGAGAAAGATGATATATGGAATAATTATGTCGAATTACCTGAAGGGATAGGCTCTATTACAATATCCTCAGCAAAATATAACTTAATCCATCAATTGGCTCACATGATGCACCACTATTTTGATGAAGGTATAGGGCTGAGACAGATGACAGACTACTACTTTGTTTTAATTGAAAATGGAAAATTCTTGAACGATCCAAACGGTAAATCCGGGCGGAATGTTGAAAAATATAAAGAAACCTTGAGGTGTCTGGGATTGTCGAAGTTTGCAGGGGCGGTGATGTATGTGATGAAAGAGGTGTTTGATCTGGAAGAGAAATATATGATAGCACCAGTGGATGAACGACGTGGGAAGACTCTCATGGTAGAGATTCTGAAAGGTGGAAACTTTGGACGACATTCTGGATTGACAAAGCATTCAGCCGGTAGGAAGTATATAGCAAAGACCTGGAGGAATCTCAAACATGTGCATGAATATCCTGCTGAAGCCCTTTGCGAGCCTTTCTTCCGAACATGGCATTTCTTTTGGAGAAAGTGTCACAAATAGATTCATTAAGCGAAATTGCTAGAAAATCGTAACGGCTAAGGATGATATATATGATTTGCGTGTTTCTTCTGAGGATGGAAGTATGAGGATGAAGAATGAGGCGTATGATTCGATGAAGGAGGAGGATATTATCCTGATGGTGATGTGTCATAAAACACCGTAAAACAGTATTTGTCCCGGTGGTTCGAAGAAATAGAAAAACCTTGGTTCGCTGCAAAGCGCGCCAAGGTTTTATTGTGATATGATTTGTTGTCTAATTCAGAATGGAGGCGAGTTAGCCAGTCATCTCTGGGGTTTCTGAAGATTTTCATCGTCATGAGGGTTTAATTTTTGAGGTTATTGAAATAGTCTCTGTACTCCTGGCAGGAGAAACATGGGCAATCTTTGTGGACACCTTTGAGTTCGCAGTGGCCCATGATCTCGGCTTGGGGATAGTCGACCTTCAGGGCGCGGAGCAGGGCGATGAGGGAGGCGCGCTGCTGGGGAGTTCGCGTGTCGGCAGCGCGCCCCTTTTCGTCTAAGCCGCCTTCATAGCAGATGCCGATGCTGTGGGCATTGTAGCGGCGGGCATGCATGCCGATTTCTGCTTCACTGCGGGTCTGATAGACCTGGCCATCACGGGTGATGTAGTAGTGGTAGCCGATGCCCTTGCCGTGAAACTGGTCGTTATGACTCGCCCGGAGGTCTTCGACGGTGAAACTCTGATTGCTACGTGTTGCGGAGCAATGAATGACGATGAGGTTGATTTTACGCATGATTGTACAAATAAAGTGGAACTGATAGCAGTCAGGATGGTGACTACGATTTGAATGATCTGTTTAATGGTTTCTTTCTTCATAATGACTGATTTAATTAAAAAGAGGGTGAGCGACCAGGCAGGCCTCATGGCCGTATTGTGGACTTGTTGCGAGCGGTCCTCGCCAGGGTGACCATAGCACTGCCCCTGACTCACTCACACCTCTTCCGTCTTACATCTTACATCTTCCTTATATTAAGGTTCTGCCGGCGTTTCCACAGGTGCCGTATAGTCTACGGCTTCCTCGAAGCCAATCTCTCCGAGCATATAGAACGAAGCACGGGTGATGCCGTTAGACTTCGTGGTGGTATACTCTGGCGAGAACAGGATCTTGGGGCTCAGCGTCGAGGCGGTCAGCTTCTCGGGATCCTCGAAACCGCCACGCTGGTTGGTGATGCCACACTTGAAGATGCCGATACCGTCGATCTTCACTTTCTCGCCCAGTCCGATGAAATGGCGCAGGGCATAGCCCAGCTCGCTGAGCACGGCGATACAGTCGCTCTTCTTGACACTGGCCTGGGTCTGGATGAAGTCGGCCAGCTGATCGGTACCGATATGCTTCTTATTATACACTGCCTTGGCATAGTACTTGCCGTAACCCAGTTGCTTTGGACTGGTAACCTTCTTCTTGATGAATTTCTGACTCATACTTTTTAAATTTTTAATGGTTAAAGTTTAATGTTTAATATTTAATTTTTAATGTCATAAGAAGTATGGTTTTGCACTTAACATCGTGAGGATGTTCATCGTACATCACGTAGATGTTCGTCGCACTTTGCCGATATGTTTAACGTACTTTACCTAGATGTAACTCGTGCATTGCCTATATCTTTCTTAGACATTGCAAAGGTACTACATTTCAGAAGTTCACTTTATAGAATACGATGATTCTCATAGATTTTTTTAGATTCTCATCGATTCTTTTGTTTTCTTCTATCGAAGAACGGGGGATTGTTGTTCTTTTCGAAAAGAACCAAAAGGTAATGTCCTTTCTTTTGGCGCCAAAGAAAGAACTAAAGAAAACATCCACCCCTCTCCATCTCTCCCCTATATGGGAGAGCTCAAACTCGGATTTGCAGAAACCGCAAATCCTCCTGTGTTTTGGTATCGCGGGACGACGCGATATCTTTTTTATATGCTGCGCCAACCATGAAAAGCCAACCATCAATGCGGTAGCCGACAAAAAAGTCTGGCGAACCCCAACGGGGCGAAAGCTTGAGAGCCAACCTTAATGAAGCCTGGAAATCGGCGCGTATGCGCGATTTTCAGTTGCCCTCCCAATATAGGGGGAGGGTCCAGGAAGGGGTGGATGCTTCTTTTAGTTCTTTTCTTTGCGCCGAAGAAAAGGACAGAATGGGTCTGGGGTATCCCCAGGAATAAGAAGAAAGTTACTTTGTTTCAATGCAGTAACGTTGTGAGATCCATTCTACAACATTCGGAGGTAAAAGCCCTTTGCCTTCTGGCATACCCATTTGAATAAGTTGTTCACGATGTGGACGAAGCCAGTTATTCAGGGTTATGACACTGACTCCCGCACTGTCGGCCAATTGTTTTCTTGTCATTGCTTTCATCTTCTATACACTATTACACTAATTACACTAAACTATGGAAAATTTGTCGTGCGTACTGTGTGTACGCGGTACGCGTGAGGAAGTCTTAGAATATTACTGTATCTTCTGTATTTGCTGTATCATCACTCTGAGCCATCTGCTGACGAAGCGAGCGCATCTCGTCAAATGAGCGGCGAACCACCACATAGCCACGAACGTTGTTGCTGGTCTTTTTCTGAAAGCCGAGTTCGGAAAAGGCACGCCCCAGCCATACCGAGTTCAGCTTCTGTGTGATACCTACGCCGACAATCTGCATGGCCATACTCACGGGCATGAATTCGCCTGGCTCTGCTCCCTCGGGCGGACGGAAGTAAAGCTGCACCAACTCAACTTCCAGTCGGGGGGTCTCGAATTTACGGTTATGCTCAGCCAGTCGCTCGGTCTCTGCCTGCGAGAACCAAAACTGGAAACCGTCACGATACAGGCGGTAGGCCTGCGAATAGATGCCCTCGTAGTTGAACGGGAACATGCGAGGCGACGTGATCTCCTTGACCTCGAAGGGCAGCCAACGGCGGTTGCCCGTAGCATCGGAGAGAAACTGCACGTTGTTACCCGTACCGCAGAACGAGGCCAGGTGACGTCGGTGCTCATGGTAGCGGCCGTAGGCAGGACGTTCGTCCACCGAGGGCATTGTCACCGCCGACTTCAGCACGTTCACTTCCTTGTTGGACATCGTGTCCAGCTCCTCGTAGCACACCAGCCCATATTGCGTCAGCGCCAGCAGGTCGTCCTTCGTCATATGGCTCGAATTGGTCTTGATGCGGAAGTAGGCACGCAGCTCGGGTGGCAGCAGATAGGTGAACCACGTCGTCTTATACGAACCCTGTTCGCCGATAAGCACCAGGATGACGTTGTTCACCACCTGCGGGTTTATCCATCCTGCCACCATGCCCACCAGCCACTTCTTCAAGCATTGCCAGAACATGATCTGTTCCTTCACCTCACCCTTCACGCTGACGCTCATCGCCAGCTCCAAGATGTAGTCGGGCTTATCCTCATTCCAGGGTGGCAGACGACTTAAATAGAAGCGGAACGGGTCGAAGTCCGGCACGTAGTCGGAATCGATGACGCGCTGGATGTCCTGCACCCGCACCGTCTTCTGCTGTGACAGTTCTTTCCATAGCGAGTTGACGATACGGTCGGTAATGGGTTCGAAATAGCTTTTCGGCACATCCGACTTAGGTTTAGCCTGCACAAAGTGCATCAATCCGTTCTCGTCCTCCTCGAAGTCGGGCTCTTTGTCTATCACATGGCATTCCACGCGCCCCGTCACCACATTGTAGCGCAGGAAGACGCGTCCGTCCAGAAACTCTTGGATGTCTTGCACCGACGCCATCGTCTCCTGCCATGAGGGCTTGTGCTCCTTTGAGCCCTCCTTCTTTTTCTTCTTAGGTGTTTTTTCTTCCATCTGTTTTATCCTTTGGTTTTGACGGCGCAAAATTAAATAAAATCAATCAAATGTTTCGGCGTTCTTGACAGATTGAGCATGTACTCGCCAACGGCGTTCCATTCCTCCATAAAGTCATCGTCATCTTGGTAGATACTAATATTCTCCAAAATCTTGAACAGTTTGGAGACTCGGATGTCGTAAAGGTCGTCGGGCTTCATCCAACACCCGTTGACACCATGTCTCTGAATAAAGGTTGTCATACCTTTTTGTTCTTTAATTTGTGTAAATAACTTGTTCAGCACATTCGATGCTAATCCTTCTCCTAATTTAGGAGTTTTTTCTCTGTAATGTTTCATTTTTCTAAAATTTTTAATTAGGTTATACCTGGGTATTATCCCGAATTGCGCAGCGAAGGTACTCAAAATAAAACAAATAATCCTGACGAATATACCCGTCAGGATTGTTAATAACTTTAACTAAAAAATTTTTAGAAGGCCGCTTGGAGCAAGGAATACCGGTCTGACAACTCCAAATTCGTATATCGGAACACAGCACCCGAACCCTCGCGATGCAGGCCCGCCGCATAGTAATTGATCTGCACCTTGGTCAGCATATCTACATGCGTCTTTCGTGCCAGTTTCGACGTGGTCACCTGGTAGAGCGGTCGATATACATTGTCGCCCCGCTCGTGGTCGTACAGGCACACAGGACGGTCAATACCGCAGTACTCCAGCAGCAGGCGCAGCTTTTTGTTATACACCTGCCTCTCATATTTAGGATGATGGTCCATAAAAGCCAGCTTGGTGCGCCGGATAATCTCCAGGGCCGCCGGTATCAGGGGCGTCTGAATCTCCTGGTTGGTCGATTGCGAACGTGCCGTCTTCGAGGGGATGTAGTGCACATACGGTATTCCATCGTCCGACACCGCCACTTTGTCCATCGTCAGTCGCAGCAGATCCCCGATACGACAACCCAGCGCGCAGTTCAGCACAAAGACATCCTTCACCCATTGCAGTTCAGCAGGCACGCTGGTTCTCATCACCCGCCTCAGTTCCTCGGCTTTCAAGAAAAAAGGAGCATCATACATCACATGCATGATGCTCCTTCGTTTTTCAAAGGAAATCTTCTTAAAGGGCGAGCGACGAATCTCGCCAGTGTCTTCCAGCTCGCGGAAGAAAGCCTGCAGTGCCTTCAGGTCGTGCACCACCGTCGTGTCCTTGCATCGTCGTCGTGGCGCATGCCTTCCCTCCCCCTTCGGATACAGTTCCGGAAACCTTGCCACATACTGATACTCGTCGTAGATAAATTGCCGGTATTCCAGCAGCAGGTCTGAAGAAAACTCGCGCGCACTGATGCCCGACAGGCCCTTGATCATCAGGAATCGCTGCAATTTCCGCGCCTTGCCTAATAATACCGAGTAGCGCCCATCGCCGATGACACCATCGCGATGAGCCTCTTCGATATAGCGCAACACCCGTTTGTAAACAGGCACTCCCTGATGGGCCTTTGTCGTGCCCACATCCTCCGTCATCACCCGCTGCACCTGTGTCTCAAAAATGCGACTGTTCATGTCCATCCGCTTCAGTTGCATCAAGGTATAGGCCTTGCACATGGCCAGTTTGTGATACTCCAACTCATTGTGCAGCCGTAAATCCCGCACAGCATCCTCAGGTCGCGCCTTAATGCCCGTCGAGTGATAAAACGTCTGTCTGCCGTCTCGCAGGCAGAAAAAAATAATCGGGGCCGCTCCTGGAGCAGCCCCGTTACACATCGTGATTGTTTCCATAGCTTTCCTTATTTATATATGTCTCATATAAAAAACGTATGGAAATGGGAAAAAGTTTGTTGTTAGGTGATTTTTCTTGAGGAAAACAATCTAAAAAAAATGGCCAGGGCAGCCACCCCAGCCATATTTGTGTGCTAATCTCCAAAAGAAATGCCAAGTCCTAAAGAATGGTTCGCAGAGAGCTTCCGCAGGATATTCTTTCACCAGTCGCATGTTTCTCCATGTCTTCTGAAAATACTTTTTTAGGGCATTTTTCTGATCTAATCCTGAATGATGTCCAAAATTGCCACCTTTCAGTATTTCATTCAGCAGTGTCTTTCCTCTCCTTTCATCTACTGGAACTATCAGATACTGCTCATCTAATCCCAGCACCTCTTTCATGATATACATCACGGCCCCCGCAAACTTATAGAGATTCAGATACTTCAGTGTCGCTCTTACATCCTCCATCTTACTTCTTACATCATCTTTTGCATTCCGCAAAAGATAGTAGTAGTCTATCATTTGTCGTAGGCCAATGCCTTCATCGAAGAAGTGATGCATCATGTGTGCCAATTGGAAAATAAGGTTATACTCAATAGTAGGGATTGAAATATCTCCTACATTATTAGGAAGCTTAACCTGATTATCCCATATATTACTTTTTTCAGCTTCAAGGGTCAACCAATTGTTCAATCTATAATGATATGTCGGATTGTTCATTGAACATGCATGAAAATGAAGCTCGACAGGACTACCTTCCTCAACATACTCAACGTGATGATAATGATAGCCTGTCACGTTTTTATTTAATACATAATTCAACAAATCTTCCTTATTTGCATTTCTTATCAAGACATCGATATCTCCAGTATTCCTACTTAATGGGTTAGGATACATCAACGCATTCCCCTGTCCTTTCAATATGCAGCACTGAAAACCAGCTTTTTTCAAGTCTTTCAACACATTAACACAATGACAATTTAGTATTTTATTTTGGCCCGCAACTTGTTCGGCAATGGCTACCCAGTTCAATAATATAGCAAGAGGAGGCTTTTGCTTTTCATTTTCAAAAGACAGCTTTTTAACTGCCTCATATGTTAAGCCAATAACTGCCTGTCGTTGGACCATGCTAAATACAAATCGCCATTCTTCTTCTGTGAATATTCTATTAAGAGATTTTCTAAAGCCTATTGCTACTTGTATTACTTCAAAGAAAATTTCTTCCTTAACAAAGTCCATAATTGGGAAACAAACATAAAAACAACAGCCCCGATAACAGCGCCAACAGTATTATTAAACAAATCATCAACATCAAAATTACCCCGCATGAATATCAACTGACTGCATTCTATTGATTCAGAGATAAACAATCCTACTAATAGTGATTTCATTAACAGTAATTTTTTGGAAATGAATCCTAATAATATTCCTATTGGGATGAATATAATAATGTTGATAATATTGTCTTGAATGGTATTTTCTGTAAGACTTTGATACCCCCAAAACAAATCCCGATGAATTGCCAAGTTCTCAATCACTTTTCTGTCAATTAATGCGAAATAGAAAAGTAATATAAAATATTCAACAGATACTAGATAAAATAGGTAATTTTGATACTTCTTAGGCTTATTTGTAAAATGCAGCAAAGCATACAGAAGCAATGGAACTAAAGCTGCAATAAGTAGGTCCTCAACACGATTATTTGGCATCCTTAAACTTATGCCTTTCCAAATATAATTATCACTCCAAGCATAATTGTTTATTGTCATTATACCAATCAGCAATAGCCTCCTCAAATGTCCATTTAAACTGATATCCACTCTCTTTCATCTTCTTACCACAGATATTGGTAGATATCTGCAGTTTTTTTACTCTGGCAGGACAGATACCCATCGGACTGCCAACCATCTTCGCACATGCAGCCATTGGCATGATGATGCTATTGGGAACGTAAGGTACAGTTTGTGTCAATCCCGTAACTTTCTTCATTGCTGTTACAATCTGCTCTATGGTATATGCTGGTTCAAAAGTACAGTTATAGATATCAAAAGCTGATTTGCGTTCCTCCACATTCCACATAATAAAGCGAACCAACTCTTTTACATATACACAAGCTTTAATGGTATCCTTACGACCGGGATAGGCGAACGTATGTTTGCGAATACCCCAATACAGACGAGAGAAATTACCATTCTCACCCTTACCAAACACAACTCCCGGACGAACGATAGTCAACTTCCTCTTCCATCTTCCATCTTCCGTCTTACCTCCTGCGGTTTGCCAAGCCATATGTATTTTCTCCGCTACAAGTTTCGATATTCCGTATGGTGTATTAGGTGTAGGCAATGTCGACTCTTCTTTCAATTGTTCAGATGCTCCATACGGTGCAATGCTCGATGTAAACACCATATTCTTAATGCCATACTTCTCTGCAAATGCACACACGTTCTCAGCTCCTCGGATATTTGTTTCAAAATACTCTATATCCTCATGTCCCGGAGTACGATGTACGGCAGCAAAATTAAATATCACATCCTCAGCTGTCGGAGTAAATGGCAGTTCTCCTATTGGCTTCCTAACATCACATTCTATAAATGTAGATCCAAGCTTTTCCCCTTCTTTAACTGCGGGTTTATAATTCTTCACCACAGGATTGGGGGTTCCTGGCGTCACAATATCCAAATTCCAAACCTTGGCTTCTGGATTTATTTCATTAAGTAGATTAGTAAGATGGGTACCGATAAAACCAGTACCTCCAGTAATAATAAAATTCATAATCGAAATAATTAAAGAATACTTAGTAATGCGTCTCTATAAGCATCTATGGATTGTTGTTTCGTTAAATGCTTCATCAGGTAATCTCTGCCAGTCGAATGTTTCTTGACAAATTCCTCACGATTATTGATAATTTCAGCAAGGCTAGTTCTCATTTTTTTATAATTGCCAGCTTCAACTAACACTCCGCATTGACTATCATCGATTATTCTCCATGCCTCACTACCGTTTTCCAATATGCCCCAAATGGGTTTGTTTACTGCAAGGATACCATATATCTTACTTGGCACTGACACACCCTTAATACCCTTTGCGTTAGTGACAATATGAACATCTGCAGCATTTAAACTATAATTCAAGTCTTCTTTCTTCTGGAATGGTATAAACACCACATTCTTCAATTGATGTTCCTGTGAGTAAGCTTGAAGTTTTGGTTTCATTAATCCATCACCAACAAATGCGAATACAACATCCTGATTGTTTTTATGATCTTCCATTATTTTGAGGATATTCTCGAAGTCATAATATAGTCCAATATTTCCTGACGTCATTATCACAAATTTACCATCAAGACCATATTCTTTTTTAAAAGCCTTTACATTCTCTTCGTTAGCAGGCAATGGGTAAATCTTTGTTTCGTCAATCCAATTATTAATAACGACATTATTGGGAACGTCTCTTCCTTCAAACCTTTTAATTAGAGTTTCCTGCATATCACGTCCTAATGTTACAACCACATCTGACTTTCTGCAAGAACGCTTATCGAACCACATCATTGCTCCGAGAATAAGTTTATTACCCGCATAATTCACTGCTATTGTTTGTTCTGGATTAAAATCCATAATCTGGTACATCAGTTTACCACCAGTTAACCACTTTCCTAAAGTACCTAAAATTCCACCTAGTACAGGAGGCTGAGTGACAGTAAATACCAAATCAAAATTCCCCAACTTCCGTGTAGCTCCAATGCTATTGAAAAAATACGAAAGGATATATTTTACACGGCTAAGTTTACTCTGCTTATTAACCTCTGGCACTCTAACTCGAACTACTTTTATACCATGATACTCTTCAAAATAATATTTCTTGGTTTTATACTTATCTTCAAGGGGCATGGCATAACTTGGCACTTCGCATACAACTGTAACATCGAAAGTTCCTGCAAGCCCTTCTGCTAATTCCGTCAGAATTTGTCCTGTTGTAGCTACTTCTGGATAGAAGTAGTTAGTGTACATTAATAGTTTTTTCTTCATTATCTTTTTATTTTTCTTTCTCTTATTTTTAATGCAGGATTACCCTGATATATACAATCTGCTTCCAAATCTCTTGTTGCAACAGAGCCAACTGTTAATATTGCATTTTTATGCACAGATACTCCAGAACAAACAATAGATTTTCCTCCTATCCAGGCTCCATCCTCAATCGTGATAGGAGCATTCCGATAAGGCATAGAAGAAATTGTATAGTCATGGTTGCCTGTTAACAGAAGTGCTCCTTGGGATATACAGACATTACTGCCTATATAAACTTTATCAAGATTATCAATCCATACTTTCTCACCAATCCAGCAATTGTCACCAATTGTCAGATTCCATGGAGATTTAATTAGGACGCAAGGCTTTAAGCAAATCCGCTTACCTATCTTTGCCCCAAATAGACGAAGTAAAAACACCTTAAAACCCATAAAAGGAATCCAAGAGGGTCTAACAAAAAATGAATTTACAAAATACCATAATGCAATTTTAAATGAACTAGCACCTTTATTAAAATCATTTGGCGAAAATTGGGATAAATCAATTATGTTTCTCATTACATTCCTATTTAACCCTTAGACAACAAAATCTCATATAACTTTAAATAATCTCCGAACCTATCAATTTTATTAAACATATTTATAGCTCGCTGCCTACAGGCCACTGAATAATATGCCTTTCCTTTTGATAAAATCTCATTTATGGCTTTAGCTACGCCTTCAATATCTCCAGTTTTAACAATTATGCCTGTTTCTCGGGTAATAAGTTCTGGACTTGCCGTTGCGTTATAGACAACACCTGGCGTACCACAAGCTAAGCCTTCAACAGTTGTTAAACCAAAGGTTTCTTCGTATGAAAGATTTAATACTATGTCAGAAGCACAATATAGCGATACCATCTCTTCTATGTTCTGTGTTCTTTTCAATCCAATAATGTTAGATGGCAAGCCTTTAATCTGATTATCGTTCAATCCGATGAGCATTAATTGAACATTGTCAGAAAGAATACCTGCCAACTTTATGTAATCTCTGAGCCCTTTACGTTTACTCCATGTTGTTGCGGCTGCAATCAATAAACTTTTATTTCCAATGTTGTAATGATGTTTAATTCCATTGTTATTAATGGGCCTAAACACGTCTATATCCACACCATTATAAATAGGCACTATTCTTTTCTCTTTGAGATACGATTGCTTTAACAAATCACATAACCATTGGCTAACAGGCACGATAGTCAGATTTCTCATTTTTAATAACAATTCTCGTTTCTTTTCAAAGTGTTCTTTAGACTTGTCTGTTAAAGGCAAAACTCCCTTGTTTTCTATGCAATTATAACAGCCACATTCCCACTTTTTACAATTGTTTAAAGTAAAGTAAGGACAACCACCTGTAAAACTCCAACAATCATGCTGGGTCCATACTACAGGAATATCTAATGTTGAAAGATAAGAAAAAAGAATCTCATAATTTAACCAATGATCGTGAATGTTATGTAAGTGAATAATGTCAGGGCATATTTTTTCAATCCTTTTTATAAGATTTCTAGTAGGTATTCTTGAAGCCAACCCCTCATTGTCAAATAATCGGTGTTCAATATAGTGCTCATACACATTTATCATATATCCTATCCTGATGGTTTTTAAAGCACTAGGATTTTCTCTTCTACCATATGCAACATAGCAATCCCATCCTTGTTTTTGAGCCATAACACCAATCTGTTCAACAATTCTACCTGTTGAACCCCAATTAGAATAAGCATTAATGAATAGTATTTTTTTCATTGTTTTAAAAAGAATATTATAGACAATTACTATGCCTCTATTATTTCTTTAAGAATTCTAATTTGATTATGAGGATTCCACTTATTGTCAATTTCTGCATAGCATGCTTTTCTTACATCTTCACGGTCGTTAACATGTTCTGTCAGCCATTTGGAAATTGTATCTGCTAATGATTCACTATTACCAACCCTAAAGAATGCGCCAGACTTCCCCTCTTTTATTGCTTCAAACTCTGGCATTTGATGATTAAAATCGTCATTTGTTATTGCAGGACACCCAAAGGTCAGTACATGTATGGCTGTAAGTCCTATGTTACCAGGCGAAACACAAACGTCTGCATTGTATATTAATTCTGCATTTTTAATTTCATCATAGCATGCTCCGTAAAACCAAACCTGACTTTGAATTCCTTTGACTAGCACCCGTTCTTCCAAATGATGCCGTTCAACACCGTCTCCTATAAATGTAATGTTCACATTTTCTCCCTTGTCTTTTAGGATTGAGACAGCATCGATTAGTAAATCTAATTTTTTTACCTTTGTAAGACGTCCAATAAAAATAACAACAGGATTATTATTACCAAAATGACTCTTGTATATATCGTTTTGAGATATACTGGTACGGATAGTTCTTTGGGCATCATAATCAAGAGAATTATATATTGGGTGAAGCTTTGACACATTAAAACCATTTTGAGCCATTATATGACATGAACGTTCATTATATATGAATGCTCCATCAATAAAAGCATAAAAAATGCGAAAGTAAATTTTCTTTATTATGCTTTCTTTTCCTAACAATCCATGAGCCCAAAAAAACACTTTCTTATTTCTATAAAAAAGTTTTCGTGCTATTATAAAAAACCAAATACTTACACATCGTGGATCACCAACCATGATAAATGTATCATAATCCGCGCTCAACATTTTCAGCATGCCTTTTTGCCAATAGCCATGAGGGAAGAATACGTTGTGTAATTCTGTTACTTTATGTTTCAAAAGCGAATAATCCATCTTCTTAATATCATCCACCTTATCGCCAAAACAGAAATCACAATTCAATTCCTTATCCATTAAACAATAAATAGCAGTACGATAATGGGATGCAATATTTGCATGTTGTAATAACTTCATAAAAACCGTTAATTTTTAAAGATCAATATCCTTCATACTATACATTCTTCTTACACTACTTGTGTCCGCTAATGATTAGCCCAAATGTTTGTAAGTTATCCTTTGCAAACATTGTAGTGAGTGACTTATCATGTTTATAGATAAAAATGGGTAAGTAATCACTTCTTCCCATTTACAAGTGCTTCCAACATACCAAGACCATACTCCATATCTGGCTCTAGATAATTCCCTTCACCCCATTCATTCCATGATTTAATAATTACTAAATCATTATGTTTGTCTTTCACTAAATTGCAGGATTTAGAAACTAACTGTTGGAAGTATTTTGGTTTCGAATTAATAAAAATCGGATTTTTCGTTCCCGAACGAGGAGAATGGTCCCAATTAGGAACTATAGTCGGCACTACATTCTCGTCCTTCTCCTCACTAGTTAACATGAATTTTATTGCGTCTTTATACTGAAAAATCATCGGGCGATTAAATAATTTCTGCATAATGAATCTATATGTTTTTTTTAGCTTAGACTCTCTATGAAGAATCCCGAAAATGTTGTCATTATAAATAGCGTCAAAGCCCAAATCTAAGATTTTTTTCTTATTTTTGCTATATGAATCTTTACCTATAAAATAAAAATCTCCCAAATTATGTTTTTTAGCTAATTCTCGCCATGTAGTAATAAAATCTTTAATATGTTCATTTGCTAATGGCTGATAAATGATAAATACCATCTTTCCATTATTACGAAAATAACGCTTATCCTGGAATGCAGGGAGCATTGTTTCGAAATGGAGAATATCATCTTTTTCTCCTAAATACTTCTGTTCACATAAGAGAAAATCTTTTCCTTGCCCTCCCCATGCTTTTTTATACCAAGAATGATTTGCCCATCCAAGACAAAAAGGTATATCTGGTTTACCAGACTTTACTACAGCATCGAATGGCTGGTTTAAAAGTCGTAAACCATCTCCGAACCAATAGTGCCAATAACAAAAAGCATCAACTCCATATTTTTGAGCTAAATCACCTTGTTTTATTCTGCTGTCTTCCAAACGAAGATCATAATACCCAAGTTCGCGTGGCACCTTAGGTTGTACATGACCTTTAAAAAGAGGTTTTGCCATATTAACGCTACGCCAATCCGTAAAACCAGGTCCCCACCATTCATCATTCTCTTTTGTGGGATGATACTGTGGGAGATAAAATGCTATAAATTTTGCCATTTTCTTTATGTTTTTAAATCTATTGTTATCCGATGAAAATCGGATTATATTAATAATCTTTTGAAACCGCTTTTAAACAGGCAGATTTAATTCTCATCTCCTACTACTTGGGAAATTCCAATTGTCTTGTGTTCTGACACGTTTCCATCCTTGCTTGCTGTTGTTCCAGAAGGTTACTGTCTAATTTCAGACTGTTGAGCTATTGTTTGTTAACCATAAATAAGAAGTAGGCAATCATGGTGACCATTTCCATATCACGATGGTATTGATGTTTTAACTAAAACTAGCACGTTAAGAACTTGCGAAACTTGGATAAAAAATCAATAAAATCATATTGTCTGCCTATTTGTTGTAATAAATTTCAGTATGAAGAATATCATTATACAGACAAAAACATTATAACAAAATCCAAATCTCGTAACCAAAGCACCATGCTGTAAAAAAAGAGAATAGAACATCATAATATAAAGTTCTGGGATTCCAATCTCTTTTTTCTTTATAATTCTAATAATTATTCGAGGTATTATAATTGCTAAAATAAAGACCAATAGTATTCCGCCATCTCTATAGAAATCGCCTACAAATGTAGTAAAACAAGGATCAAAAAGTTTACCTTGTTTAGCTAGGAATGCTTTTGGGGCAGCGCCAAAGAAATCAGCTATAGGATAAAAGAAATGCCTACCAAATGCGTATTCGTTTACATAGAAAACTTGGCTATTGAAAATTAATGGTGGTTGCCCCCAGTAAACAATAACAGATTCGAACCCCGACTCTCCTTCACCAAACCTAGCTTCTGTCAGGATACTAGATATACCATAAATTACAGACGTAAGCAATATAAAAGCAATAAAGACTTTACGAATCACCCCCTTATTAAAGTATGATGAAAAAAAAGAAAAACCTAAAATTAATTGCATAAACAAACTTACTAAAACACCTCTAGATACTGTGCGTATAGAATCTCCAATAGCAGGGACGACCAAAGAAAATCCTAGTAATATAAAAAATATTTTTTTACATCTGTCCCGATATTTTGCCAATAAGACAAAAAAGACTATAATCATTGGAGTATTGAAATACGAAGTAAAAGATAGGAAGAACCGTTCAAATATATTATTGTACGCATTAATCATTTCACCATCATAAACATCAGCTCGAATCGCAGCCATGTCCTCAATAGAAATAGAGTCAGAAACTCGATAGTATAATAAGGCAGAGATTGTTGTGCAAAAGATATAAAACCAACAAATTTTTTTTACGTTTCGTAAATTTATGTTTAATTTAGCCCGTTTCAAGACTCCATCAAAAGAGAATAATGGTCTGATGAACATGTATGTTGCTACAAAAAGAATTATATATGGAAATAAGGTAATATGTTTGAAATCATACATATCAAAGAAAATTGCATTGGGAAGCATCTTATAGGCAGGTATTGATAGGCAAGCTATCATGCAGTAAAAAGCTACTAATACTAAGCCTGGAGTCAATCTAAAGCCCTTATTCTTTATTACTAATAATAAGAATACAATATTAACAATAGCATATGCAACAACTATATGGAAACTCATATTTTTCCTATTTAATATATTTAATTATTGAGTCAACTGGAAAAAGTGCTTTATTTTTGAGGCCGTTCTTATTTTCCAACTAACCATTGACTCTTGTAACAAATATATTTTCAGATATTATTTTTTTCTAATTTCAAAACCTGGTTTATATATAGGATGTTTTCCCAAATTATATAGACAAGCATCCCAAAGAGCTGTGAAGAATAGTTTGATTCCATCAAAACCCGCTCTCAAACATTGCACAAAAGAAACTCTTACAAAATAAAATGTTGCTAACTTATTACGGTTCCAAAAAAGTAATAATTGATTTCTTATAGCATAATAATCACGCCAAGATATAAGAATGTTTTGGTTGTTTTTTGCAGTCGTTTGGCCGCTATCGTGCAATATTTCTACGTCTGGAATACATACAATCGGCCCATATTCTTCCAACCTCAAACTATGTTCGGCATCATCAGCATATATAAACAAATTTTTATTGCATAGTCCTTTTTCATTCAAAGCATCCACATTCATAAAAGTACCTACGTAAGAAAACATATTAATCGAAAAAGATTCTTTCGAATAATCGCCTTCTTTTGATTCAACTCTTGGATAGCCCCATATGGGGCTCTTAACGAAGTTGGAACGATGTCCTAAATCTATGCTTCCATCAATATTTAGTACTTTACCGCATATTGCCGCAAATCGACCATCTTTATTTTTCTTTATAAAGGACTTTGCCTTCTCAAGGTAATCGTTATGAGGATATGCATCATCGTCTCCCACACTAATCCAATCTGGCTTTAATGTCAGCGCAAATTCTTCGCCAGCATAAAACCCTCCTGATCCACCTACGTTTTCTTTAAGAAGTAATACATGTCTTCTTGTATTACCACTTATGGTATTCCACTTTGCTAAGAACTCTTTTGTACCATCACTACTATTATTATCAACAACAACAATATCATCAAATGGTACTGTCTGAGATTCATATGCAGTTAACGTCTTTTTTAACTTTTCAAGACGATTATACGTAACAATTACAGCAGCAAACCTCATACTATATATTTTTTAAACTTAATACTTTCTCTATAATTGGTGCCATGTCGTAGTACTTATATTCAGCAAGTCGTCCTCCGAAGATTACGTTCTGCTCCAGGGCTGCTAGCTGGCGATATTCATCAGCTAACTTGTTATTCTGGTCGTCGTTTACTGGATAATACGGCTCCATGCCATCCTTATACTCGGTACTATACTCTTCACTAACCACCGTTTTGGGACAATTGTACACCTCCTGACCAAACATCTCAAAATGCTTATGCTCTATAATGCGAGTATATAGCGCGTCATGGGATGTATAGTTCACTACAGCATTTCCCTGATAGTTGGGAGTATCGACAATGCGCGTTTTGAAACTAACAGTACGCCAGTCAAGCTTATCATAGCAGAAATCGAAATACTCGTCAATTGGGCCTGTATAAACCAATTGCTTGGCATATTTTCGCCAGTCGCGATACTCACTCTTAAAGAAATCTGTATTGGTCTTGCATTCTACTCCTTCCAACAGGCCCTCAATAAGCTTGTTATAACCTCCGATGGGGATACCCTGATAGGCATCATTGAAGTAGTTATTGTCAAACACAAGCCGTACGGGCAGACGTTTGATAATAAATGCAGGCAGATCACTGCATTTACGGCCCCACTGTTTCTCAGTGTACTCCTTGATAAGTATTTCAAAGATGTCCTTACCAACCAGACAAAGCCCCTGTTCTTCAAGATTGCGAGGCTCTGATACACCTTCTGCTTTCATCTTGGCAACAGCCTCAGCTTTCTGCTCTTCAATCTTAGCGACAGCTTCTTCCGGTGTGGTTACACCCCACATCTGGTAGAAGGTGTTCATATTGAACGGCAGGTTGTAGAGTTTGCCATGGTAGTTGGCAACGGGACTGTTAGTGTACCGGTTGAACGGCACTATGCTGTTCACAAAGTCCCAAACCTCCTTGTTGTTAGTATGGAAAATGTGTGCACCATATTTATGCACATTAATGCCTTCGATGTTTTCACAATAGACATTGCCACCAAGATTCGAGCGCTTGTCTATTACTAAACATTTCTTGCCCATTTGTTTTGCGCGATATGCAAATGTTGCTCCGAACAAGCCGGATCCTACTATTAAATAGTCATATTTCATAATGATACTAAAATTTCTAATAAATTTTTACTAGCTTATTCTTAGCCGCATCCCATAGGTTCAACGCTAAAGAATTACGGAGTACCAGCTGAGTCACGGAATATATGATTACGGAAGATAAAACAAATAATACCAAATAAAAGAAACTATTATCAAGCACTGGTAGAATTAGTTTTAAAGGAATGAATAATAATGCTCCAAATAAAGATTTAGTCAGGTCGGTCCATACCTCAACCCTAACTGGAGTTTCTTTATATACAAAAAAGAACATTGAGAAAGTAACAAAGAATTCTGCAGTAACCGAGGCTATTGATGCACCTATTGCCCCTATTGAAGGAATAAAAATACAATTTAAAACAAAATTTGATATAGTTCCAATTAATATACACCTCAAATATGACTTTTCTTTATTTAGTCCTACTAATATCTGTACGCCCAAAATATTACTAAATCCTATTGTGACATTAAGCACACTTAAAATTTCTAATGGCACTATTGCTCCATAAAATTCTTTACCGAAAAACCAAGGAACAAAAGTAGGAGTGATACAAATTAGTCCTATGGAAATCGGGAATGCAAGCAAACCTACAAAGGAAAATGATTTATTAGCTAGTCCATTAGCCTCTTTCAACATTCCTTTATTAATGTATGACGAGAACCGAGGAACAGAAACCACGGAAAGGCTTGTAACCACAATAAGCAACATTCTTGATAAATGCAAAGCATTATTATAATATCCGACCTCAGTATAATCCTTTATAAAGCCTAGCATTAAAGTGTCTAGTACCGTATATATAGAAATTGCAATTGAAGAAGCGAAGAGTATCCATAGTGGTTTAAGATGCTTTTTCAACCCCTTTACCGTAAAAAAAGGATGAACTCCAGCTCTCCACATCTTTGTAAAATTCCAAACATCCGCTATAACACTGCTTGATACATTAATAATTAGATATATTATTAAATCATCCTTTTCATGTACAAATAAAAAAAGACAGATAATGCCCAAAACCCTAATAATTAGAGTCCTAAAGGTAATAAAACCAAATTCTTCTATGCCTTGATAATACCAATTAATCTTAAAAGGTGCTAGATAAACTACAAAACCAGCCAAGAGAAAAATGACATAATTCTCATTTAACTGTCCGACTATTGCTATTGATAATATATAAATCGCGGTAATCACAATAGTTGTGATTAGGGCTATTGACATCATCTCAGAGACAAATTTAGCAAGTCCCTGCTTATTCTCGCTTAATTTTGACACTTCACGAACTCCATAAGTAGGTATACCTAATAGGGCGACTAACGCGAAGTATCCTGCATATGTACCCGCAAAGTTAAATAGTCCCACACCGTCTGGTTCCAAAACACGAGCTACATAAGGGGCTGTAATCAACGGAAAAATAACCGATGATACATTTAAAAGGACATTATAAACAAAGTTTAGTTTAATAGATTTCATTCGTCAAAATTCTGAAATGTAATAACTATTACACTCTAATATAATGGGAAAGCCACCACATGAACGTTACCCCGATTTTTACGGATATTACGCCAACATGACACTGATGTTTTAATATAACAAGCCATCAAAAATATCAAATCACTACTGTCCGGTTAAATTTTCCCGAACGTTATTTAAATGTTTAAAATTCAATGAGATACAGCGATCTTAAAAATTTCCGATTTGATTTTGTATCTTTGTACTGTCTCTTATATAAGATAGCACAGGATATGAATGTCGGAAATACTGTATTCTCGCAACTGATGTCTCTCATCCCTGACTACGAGCTCAGGAAATGTATTGACAGATATAGAGGGGATTTTCATGCAAGACGATTCACTTGTCGTGACCAGTTCCTCGTCATGAGCTATGCTCAGTTGACCAGCAGCGCAAGCCTTCGTAGCATAGAGGCTCAGTTGACTGCTTTCAACTCCAAGTTGTATCATGCAGGTCTGAAGATTATGCCTAAGTCCACTCTTGCCGACATGAACGAGAAGAAGGACTGGCGCATCTACCAGGACTATGCAATGGTACTTGTTGAGAGGGCTAAAGTCTTGTATAAAGACGAATACTATCGATTGGGTATTGAGAATATGGTGTACGCTTTCGACAGCAGTACCATCAATCTGTGTCTGCAACTCTGTCCTTGGGCGACTGGTGTCATCTCTGACGAGTCCATCAGCCTTACAGGTCTCTTTACAGCCAAGAAGTATCCTAATTTGTTGCGCTTGGTCGTCTATGAGGACTTTGCGCAGAACGTAGTGTATCGATTTCTGACGAATGACTTCACACTTGAGGCAATTACCATTGCAGAACTGTACCGAGAGCGCTGGACTATCGAGACGTTCTTCAAATGGATCAAGCAGCACCTGCACATCAAGACGTTCTATGGGACGTCCCAGAATGCAGTCTTCACACAGATATGGATTGCCATCTGTGACTACCTGCTGCTTATTATTGCTCTGAAGATGTATCATATCGAACAAAATCTTTACATATTATCTAATGTCATCGGCCAGGTTCTCTTTGAGAGGACTCCGCTGAATGAACTTTTTGACAAGACAATTATTAATCAAATTCCGGAAAATGACCGTCAGCTATCGCTTTGGTAAAAATTAACCGGAAACTAGTGATGTACAATACTAAAAAAACAACATTGTTCCTCCCCAACTCAAGCCAACACCAAAGCCAGAAATCATCACTTTGTCACCTGCTTTGATAGTTCCATTATCTATGCATTCCTTCAATCCTATAAGCACGGTAGAAGATACTGTATTGCCTGTTGTCGCAAGGTTCACATAAAACTTATCCTTTGGTAACACACATACTTTGCGAATGGTATTTAGCATGAATTTATTTGCTTGATGGAATACATAGTAATCTATCTGGTCTTTTTCAAGTTTGTTCTTTTCAAGAATCTCTTTCATCATAGCAGGTACAGCATCCAATGTGAAGTTGAAGATAGCACCACCATTCATATAGAGGTAGTCATCGTACCACACGTGACCTTCGTCATCTTCCACGAAATGCCCCGTAGCGTTCTTTTGTCTTGCAGCTCCCGTTTTTACAATCAGATTATTAGCGCCACTACCATCAGTACCGAGTGAAAAATCTCCTATTTCTGCAAAACCTTCAGTAGAAACCAAGCAAGCAGCAGCTCCATCACCAAAGATAGAACGGTTACTCTTGTCTGATGGGTGCAAGTATTTATTATAGGTCTCTGCTGTAAGAAGCAATAGGTTCTTAGCTATTCCTGCAGAGATAAGCCCCTTGGCCATAGCCATACCGTAAATACAACCAGAGCACCCCAGGTTGTAGTCAAAGGCTCCCGCTGATGTTGGTATTCCCAACTTATCTTGTAGGACACATGCGGTGGATGGCAAAAAATAGTCTGGGCTTTGGGTACATAGCATCAAGAAATCTATTGACTTCGGATCTATCTGATATTCTTCAAACAATTTTCGTGCAGCTTTCTCCGCCATATCTCCTGCAGTTTCATTTTTTTCAGCTAAATGACGTGAATCAACTCCCACTTTCTGAGCGACCTTATCTACACTCCACTCTGGGAACTCTTTGACCAGTTCCTCATTAGTCACTACCCTTTCAGGCAGATAGTATGATATTGCTTTAATAAATGCCATGTTTAACTCAATTTACCACCTCCGGATATCTTAACATTACTACCTGTCATCCAAGAAGATGCATCAGACAACATATAAACTGCAAGGTTTGCTATGTCATCAGGCTGACCGTATCGTTTAAGAGGATAATTTTGTTCGTCTTCTTTTAATAATTCTTCATCAGTTCCATCTGCTAATATGAGGTCTGTCCACACCATTGCAGGACTGATACAATTGACTCTTATCTTTCTTGGGGCTAATTCCAAAGCCAAACAATTAGCGTACGAGATGATTGCTCCTTTTGAGGCACTATAAACAGAATTGCCAAAACTTGGAGACCATGAAGCAATAGATGCAACAAATACTATCGAAGCTCCCTTGTTGATTTTCTTTTGGCGTAATAATTCTGCCTGTAGCATTACTGGGGCATTAAAATTTACATCCATCACCTGATTGATGTCTTCTAAATGCAAATCTTTACAGAGTTTACGTTGTCCCATTCCTGCGCATTGAACTAAGCCATCTAGTTTGGGGATATTTCCAACCATTTCAATAAGAGATACAGGTTCTGTCAAATCTCCAATAGCTACAATATGCCCTTCACCCACCATTTGCGAGAGAGTTTCTTGTAGACGTTCCTTATTCCGTCCATTGATAATCACAGTCGCTCCCATCTTTGAGCAGGTGATTGCGATGCCTCGTCCTATGCCGGACGAAGCACCTGTCACCATAATAGTTTTTCCTTCTAATGAGAAAGAGTTGAAGTCCGTCATTGTTTAGAGGCAATAAGATTAAACAAATCTTCAACTGTCTCACATTCACGAATATCGTTACCTGTGAGTTTCTTACCATATTCAGTCCTCACAAAAGCTATTAAACTCATAGAAATAAGAGAACTCCACTCTTCCAACTCATGAAAGTTTGTACTGGCATTAATTTCTGATTCGTCAGTGTCATCAAACTGATCAGCGAATCCCTTGATAAAATTTTCTAAATTCATAATCACTTCTATTATATTTTATTAGTTACTTTTTCTTTCTCTTCCCAAAAGTCATAATTACCTCTGCAGGATTTCCTGCCACAAGACTATATGGAGGTATCTTTCTTGCAACAACGGAATGTGCTGCTATTACAGAATGATGTCCTATTACTGTGCCTGAAAGAATTGTGCAAAACATTCCTATATGCACATCATGTTCTATTATAACCGGTCCCTTAGACGCTAGTGGTCGCGAATATACATTCTGCAGGAAAACATTTGGAACATCCTGCCCCTCGCTAAATGTTAAATGATTATCCTGAAAATCACCATGAGTATTATCAAGAATCATACAGTGTTCCGTCACAGCCACATTATCACCAATCTCAATTTTATCTACAGCACTTAAGAAACAATTTTTTTGAATTACAGTATTTTTTCCTATTTTAATTTCAGGAGTAAAACTTTGATTGCCTCTTTTATCCGTAGCAAGGAATCTTACTCCATCTTCTATTAATGTATGATCGCCTATAGTAATATATTGGCCACCACGGATTTCAATGCGCCCCATTATATAGCCTTTAAAACTCCTGAAATCTCTTGATTTCCATCCCGTATAAAAAGTCGATAAGAAGCCTTGAATACGTTGATTAAGATGAGTGGTGTAAATATAGGATATTATATATCCGAATAGTTTTATCAGCTGTTTCATAATTTTAATCATTAAACTGAAACTCTACACATGTTCTAGCGTCCCGCTGTTAACTTCTTCCTTCATTTCATCAATCACCTTTAAAAGGTACTGTCCATACTGGTTCTTCAGCATAGGCTTTGCCAGCTCCCGCATCTTCTCTTCTGTAATCCAACCGTTACGGTAAGCGATACCCTCCAAACAGGCCACTTTCAGGCCTTGGCGTTTTTCAATGACCTCTACAAACGTTGATGCCTCAGCAAGGCTGTCATGGGTACCAGTATCGAGCCATGCAAAACCACGACCAAATACCTTTACCAGCAATTCGCCATCCTTCAGGAATTCTTGGTTCACAGTCGTGATTTCCAATTCGCCACGAGCAGAAGGCTTAATATTCTTGGCCACATTCACCACCTTATTGGGATAGAAATAGAGTCCAACCACCGCATAATTGCTCTTTGGTTCTTTAGGCTTTTCCTCAATACTGAGACAGTTGCCCTGTTTATCAAACTCAGCAACACCATAACGCTCTGGGTCAGACACCCAATAGCCAAACACCGATGCCTTACCATTTTTATCTGCATCTTCAACCGCCTTACGAAGCAAAGCTGTAAAGCCTGCACCATAGAAAATATTATCGCCAAGAACCAAGCAAGCGCTATCATTGTCAATGAACTTTTCACCTATGATAAAGGCCTGTGCCAATCCGTCTGGGGATGGTTGCTCAGCATACTCAAAATGAACACCATAATCACTTCCGTCACCCAAAAGGCGTTGGAATCCAGGCAGATCGTATGGAGTTGAGATAATAAGAATATCCCTGATACCTGCCAGCATCAGCGCACTGATAGGATAATAAACCATTGGTTTATCATAAATCGGGAGTAATTGTTTGCTTACGCCCTTTGTTATTGGGTAAAGACGGGTGCCTGATCCACCAGCTAAGACTATACCTTTCATACGCTTAAGTTATTTGTATAAATCAATTTTAATATCAAACGGACTATCAAAATCAGCAAGTTTAGGCTGTTTCGTATCCTTTTCGGAAAGAATGGCTTTATCCTTGATGTGCCAATCTATACCAAGGGAATCATCTAAGATGCTAATGCCTCCATCAACTTCTGGATGGTAGAACTCGTCACACTTGTATTGGAAGACTGCCGTTTCACTTAACACTGCAAAACCATGTGCAAATCCCTTTGGGATAAAAAACTGGCGATGGTTTTCCTCGGTCAATTCTACAGCTACATGTTTGCCATATGTAGGCGACCCCTTACGTATATCCACAGCCACATCAAGCACTGAGCCTTTCACACATCTTACTATCTTACTCTGTGTGTACGGTGGGCGCTGAAAATGAAGGCCACGCATTACTCCATAACTTGACATAGATTCGTTGTCCTGTACAAAGTTAATCGTATGGCCAAGAATAGGGGCAACTTTCTCATCGAACTCTCGTTGTGAAAAACTCTCGAAAAAGTAGCCACGTGAATCTTCAAAAATACGTGGTTCAATGATGACCACACCATCAATTGCTGTTTTAATTACATTCATCTTTACGAACACGAATTACACTAATTACACAAATTATTATTTGACCATCATATTGAACATACATTTACGTAGGGATTCTGTCCAATAAGGGATTTTGATTCCAAAGGTTTCCTTAACCTTGGTCTTGTCAAGTACAGAGAATGCCGGGCGTTTCACGGGAGATGGGAATTCATCTGAATGACATGGTTGAATATCGCAATCTTTATTTCCTGCTATCTCTGCTATCATCTTTGTGAAGTCGAACCAACTGCAAACACCTTCGTTTGAATAGTGATATATTCCAGTTTTTCCATCAAACTTCCTGTTTTCGATAATGTCGAAAAGTGCAGCAGCCAAATCATATGCATAAGTTGGTGTTCCAACCTGGTCAAAGACAACCTTGAGTTGTGGCTTGGAAGAAGTTAAATTGAGCATGGTCTTTACGAAGTTCTTACCAAACTCTGAATACAACCATGCTGTACGGAAAATGAGATAATCAGCACCTGAGTCTTGGATATTTTGCTCACCATGAAGTTTGGTCAGGCCATATACTCCAGTTGGCGTACCTTTTTGGTCCTCCTTACATGGCGTGTTATACGGGTCGCCTCCAAAAACATAATCGGTACTTATGTGAACCAGCAAGCCGCCTGCCTCTTTCATGGCAAAAGCCAAATTTTCTGGTGCAGTAGCATTTAGTTTCTCTACCAAAGCATACTTCTCTGGATCTTCAGCACCATCAACATTCGTCCAAGCCGCACAGTTAACAATAGCCTTCACATCATTATCCTTAACCATCTTTTGGATGGCTTCAAGACTCGTAATGTCGAGTAAGGTTGTTTTTTGTCCTTCTGTCTCAACAACATCCGTAAAGATGTACTTATCTTTTGAGCCTTTGGATACTATTCGCATTTCATTGCCAAGCTGTCCGTTAGCTCCTGTTACTAATATGTTCATGTTCTATTGAATTTAAAACGGGGTGAGATTATCAGGTTATTGAACCTAATATTTTATGAGAGATCCTGATAAGAGCCCGCCCCCGTTATATGTTTGATGTATAATGTCTGATGTTTTTTTGGTAAATCCCGCGCGGATTAACAGATGTGATGGAGTGGGGGAGAACATCTGCAGGATGTCGGAAACACGGAAACACGGAATTTTGGATATATGGAGAAACGGAAAAGGAAATTTTGTTAAAAAACGTACAACAATGGTGTTGGTTTGGATAAAATTGTGTATCTTTGGGGCAAAGAAAAGGACTTGCGTAGAATCGCATGCTGAAGTTTGTTTAATAGAATAACTAAAAACAGGAGTGATATGATGAGAACGAATGCAGTAGGTGAGGCTGTTGAACGCGACACAAAGATGTGTGGTGACCCTAAGACTTGGTTCCCGATGAGGATGACATACTCGCGGGAACTGAAAGTGAAGGCAGAACTGGACCGACTGGGGATAGCGTGCTATGTGTCCATAACCAATAAGATTAACTGCAGAGACAGATAGCAGACTATATAAAAGCTACAGAGCGATGTTTGAATATAGACAATAATAATTATTAAAACTCATGAAAGTACATTATAAACTACTAAAAGATGAGAATGTGGCAGATTTCCTTGTCGTGACAGCTACCGATGTTGAAACGTCAAATGTTCTCAATATTTTAAAACCGATTTCACCACAAGGGGTTATAGAAGTGGTATATGATGGCATGAGTTATACCATTGGAAGGATGGGGCAATTCAATGTTATTCATTGCCAATGTAAAGAGATGGGTACTCAGGGCGTTGGATCATCAACATTAACTGTCTCAAATGCATTACAGCATTGGTCTTGTATTAAGGGCGTTGTGATGGTTGGTATCTCTTTTGGAATGTACAATGATGTTGTGGATGAAAATCAACAACATATAGGGGATGTGCTTGTTGCTAGCCAAATAATACCATATGAGCCCCAGCGTGTAGGGGTCGAGGAAGTTAAATATAGGGGTAAAGTTTTGCATACATCAGACAATTGTTTAGATGCATTTAAGATTATTAAATCTGATTGGAAAGAGAAAAATTTGTATAACGAAGAAACAAAGGTAGAAATCTGCCCAATGTTGTCTGGAGAAAAACTTGTTGATGAGCTAAAATTTAGAAATAAGTTAAAAGCCAAGTTTGTTGAAGCAAGAGGTGGAGAAATGGAAGGTAATGGAGTCGCTGCCGCATCTGTAAATGCGTCATTACCTTGGATGATATTAAAGGCTATTTGTGATTTTGGTGATGGAAATAAAAAACTGGATAAAGAGCCAAGACAAGCTTGTGCTGCATATTTGGCTGCTAAATGTTGTGAAATGGCATTTAATAAGGTCGATGTCTTGGGCTCATTATGTAAAGGAAAGAAAAGTGAATATATATTCCAACCAGAAGCTGATATTTCAAGAAAGGTCCTTTTCTTTAGATACCAAAACGAATATGAGGAATTTTATTTATCTCGTTCCATTGATGATGAGATAGAAGAAGCCTTGAAGGTAAAAGGTTGTTGGTTGTCTGGAAAAACAGGAATTGGGAAGTCTGTGGCATTAACACGAGTGCTACTCAAAAATGGCAAGAATCTTCTTTTTGTTGATTTATCATGTTGTGGAGAGAATCCTTTGGATGATCTTTTCAAGACAATCTATGAGCTTTTATGCGAAAAACTTAACTTGACACCACAATCGAAAATATATACATTTAATGAGTATGCACATGAGATATCTAGGCTTATAAGTCAATATTTCCCTAATCAAGAATTCTATTTTTTTATTGAAGAGATTCCCATCTCTGGCGATGAAATTGATAAATTCAAGACATTTGTTAGAATGTTTTGTGCCTTTGTTATACAGAATACTTTCGCTGATAATAATACAGATGTTAGATTTATTTTATCATCTATACATTCACCCCGTCCTTTCCTTAATGATTATCAAGAGAAAGTTAGTTCATATGTTAAATTTATAGAAATGAAGGATTGGCCAAAAGAAGAATTAATTACTCTTACTTCTAAAATTAATGAAGTTCTTGGGTTCAATTGGGGGGATATTCGGGTAGAAGATTTTGTTGATATTTGTGATACTCCAAGGAAAGTGAAAGATGCATTAAGAGCATTATTCAAGATGGGTAAAATGAAGATTTACCGTTCCGATCTATTAAATATTTAGAAAGATGGAAAAAAAACATTTGAGATCATGCACAATAGTGCCACCAGAATATTATGTGGAGCGTTCTGCTGATAAGCAGATACAATCCATCATATTCGATATGGAACGACCTGGTTATGTCCTTGTGGCTAGGCAGATGGGGAAAACAAATCTTTTACTGCATACTAAGACAGTTTTACAGGACTCAGAAAATGTTTATGTATATATAGATTTTACTTCTTTTGATTTTACTACAGAACGGGATTGCTTTGAAGAAATTGTAAATATAGCACTTGATACAAATGAAGACCTTTTTGCAGAAGAAAGACGAATAATAAGTGAAAGAAGAGCAGTAAACTCAACAATGAGTCCTTCCAAACAGTTTACAAGTGAAATAAGACTTTTGTTGAAGAAAATAGATAAACTTGTTTTTATCCTTGACGAGATAGATGCACTTGTGAGATGTAATTTTTCAGACCATATTTTTTCCCAGATAAGAAGTCACTATTTCCAGAGGCTAAACTTCCCTGATTTATACAAATTAACATATATTTTATCTGGTGTAATTGAACCGAAGGATATTATAAAGGATCCTAATATATCTCCTTTTAATATCGGTGAGAAAATATACTTGAAAGATTTTACTATGCCAGAGTTTGAGGATTTTGTCAAAAAGATAGAATTTGATAAATATCTGAGTCAGCAAGTAATTGAAAGAATTTATTATTGGACTAATGGACATCCTAGAATGACATGGGATGTATGCCTTGCAATAGAAAAGGATGGGAATGTGGTTAATAAAGAAGATGTTGACAGAATAGTTAATGACTTATATTTAGTATCGTTTGACCACGTTCCTATTGATAGTATTAGAACACAAGTTAAGAACAATGATGCTTTGATTAGCGCTGTTTTAGAATTATCAATTAAGCGAGGCCATTCAATGTCAATGACTAAAGAAATTCGAAACAGACTTTATTTAGCAGGTATAGTAGATTATTCTGATACGGATGTCTATTTTAAGAATCCTATTATGGAGAAAGCATTACCATATTCATGGCTTGTTTCTCTTCAATCATCAGAAAGCTCTTATTTGCAACGTGCAATGGAATGCATCTATGTTGACAAGAATTATAAAGAGGCGATTTCTATTTTGAGAACTATGCAGAAGAATTCGAAAGAAGATAAGAGTAATGTTCTGTATAATTTAGGTATTGCTTATTTTCGTCAATATCAGAATACCGAATCTCGTAAATGTTTAGATAAAATAGTTGTAGGTAGCTCGGAATATTATGATGCTCTTTACTGGAATGCTAGTAATTACGAGATCCAAGGAGATACAACTAAAGCTCTTGAATTTTATGACACTATTATAAAAAAATGTGAAGATGAAAGTCTTGTCGTTATGGCCAAAATTGGAAAAGTTGACTTGTTCCTGAATGAAAAGCGTAATGACAAATTACAAGAATCTAAATCACTTTTATATGGGATATTAACTCAGATTGAAGAAAGAGGAGAGGATTTTCATCAGATATCTGTTATTAATTATGAATTAGCATTGGTTGAAGAGAGGCTTGGTAATATGTCTGCTGCTCTAAGTTCTATTGACCAAGCTCTCAATTTTGCACAACCTAACGAAAAACCTTATTTGTTATATAAAAAATTGCGATATGTTGAGGGCGAAAATGAAAAAATAAATGTCGTCAATATGATGTTAGATAGTTTGATGATAGTTAAAAGGAAGCCAGATATTGAAGATTTTGATTCCAAATTAGGAATTAATCAGTTTTATCTAGCTCTAATTTTCTCACAAATTATACTTTATTATCCACAATATTCAAATCAAATTGAAGATAAAATTAAATTGCTTTATGAACGGCTAGAGGATGCCTATGTAATGATAAGCAAGATGCTTGAAAGTGATAAAGAAAAAGAAGAATCACTAAAGTTTGCATTATTGTTGGAAGGGAAAATTGATGATGGATCTCTGAAGTTTTCTGACGAACAATTATTGTGGATATTTTCTGTCTTATATATACGAGATGTAGACGAAAGTCATTCAAAAGCAGTTGGCAATCGAATTTACGATCTTTTGAAGTCAACTAATTATTCAGGAGAAATACCTAAGAACATCACTCATTCTCTGGTGGGTATTATTAATGAGGCAACAGAACAGCATAATTACGGTCGTGTAAATAATGCGATTGAAATATTTAGAAAATTTTTCGGATCAAATATGGATTGTGAAATACAGGCCTATTTGGTGTTTCTTTATTTTAGGCAAGCAAATATCGCTTATCTCCAATCTGATAAAGAACATTTTTATCGCTATGGTGTTGATTATATTAAAATGAAGAATCTTTATATGGAGAATATAGCTCCTAATAATATCAATTATAAACCTCCTTATAATATGGATGAATTTGTAAATCAACTGTATGATATGGGTATTGAACTTAATCACGGTCTGTCTCATTATATTGATTTGATGTTTGGGAAACTTGAAAAGAATTTGAGGGTTGTTTATTTTAACAAAGAAACCAATCAAATAGAAGAATCCAAGTATAAGACTGTAGAAAAAAAGATATTAAGTGGATTTGCAGAAATAAGAGAGGTTAGAAGAAACAGATAGAGTGAAAGAATAGCGAAGGGTAAGAAAATGCATGCTCCTTGTTAACATAGGTACATAGATGGGATAAGTATTACTTTACAAATGCGTGAGAGACTGATAATTTTCCCAAATTAGGAAGTTATGGATGGGGGAAGTTCATTGCTTGTGCTTCTCTTATAGTAATTGAAACAAGAGAATCTCTGTGGATTGATAGACAGGCTTCAAGTTAGTAAAATTTTAATCTTTCTATATATGAAAAGAAAGAAAAGGAGTCGCAATCAGTTTTTGCAGGCGGCTTTTTTGTTAATAAAATGTGCGATATTTAGTTTTTCTCTCGATTTGCACTATCTTTGTGCACAGAAAAATGCAATAATCTAAGAGAATTTGGATGAAGATATGAAGATAATTAATGATAGTTTGTTGAACGAGATGAGTGCGAAGGCTAAGGATTCACCGAGGCTGAGAATGAATTATAACTTTCACCAAAGTCTGGATGAATCGGGGGCAAATAGGAAAATATAATTCGGCCAAATGACGGAATTTAGATTTTTATTTGTATCTTTGCACCCGATAAGAAGTCTTAGTGAGAGTAACGTGTTAATTCGAAGATAATAGATAAAAAGATATTATGAAAGAATATCAGTATCATATTTTTAGCCCGTATCGCGTGTGCCCATTGGGTGCGCACGTGGATCATCAGCATGGACTGGTGACGGGATTTGCGATAGACAAGGGAGTGGATCTGTGGTTCTCCGTACGTGAGGATAACACAGTACACCTGGAGTCGAAGACATTTGAGGGCGTGGTGGATTTTGAGATAAACAAGCCGTCACAGGTGCGTGAGTTCCACTGGGGTGACTATGCACGGGGTGCGAAATATGCACTGCGCAAGCGCTTTGAACTGAAGCGGGGTATCACGGGTGTGATACAGGGCTCGCTGCCCGTCGGTGGATTGTCCTCATCAGCAGCGGTGCTGATAGCGTATGTGATGGCGTTTGCCAAGGCGAATGACATCACCCTGCAGCCGTTTGAGGTGGTGAAAATTGCATCGGAGGCGGAGCGCGAGTACATCGGACTGAACAACGGTCTGCTGGACCAGGCATGTATCGCCCTGGGCAAGAAGGACGGACTGCTGTTCCTGGACTGTGACTCGAACGACTGGCGTATCATCAAGCGGAATGCGGACATGCCGGAATTTGAGATAGGTATCTTCTTCTCGGGACTGACACGTTCGCTGGTGAACAGTGACTATAACCTGCGTGTGTATGAGTGTAAGACGGCGGCATGGAACATGCTGGCATATACAGACCAGCCGCTGAAGACGTTCGACAAGACATTCCTGCGGGATATTCCCAAGGCGACATACGAGAAGACACGCATCGCCATGCCGGCAAGGTTCGCGCGTCGCGCAGAGCACTTCTACAGTGAGTACCGTCGCGTGCGCCAGGGCGTGACAGCCTGGGAAACGGGTAACATGAAACTGTTCGGCAAGCTGAGCTTTGACAGTTGTGAGAGCTCCATCCATAACTATGAGTGCGGAAGCCCGGAGCTGATAGCGATCTATGAGATTATGCGCAGTCTGCCGGGTGTGTATGGTGGACGATTCTCAGGAGCAGGATTCAAAGGGGCTTGTATCGCACTGGTGGATCCGGCATATAAAGCGGAGATAGAGAAGACATTGACAGAACGCTATCTGGAACAGTTCCCAGAGTATGAGAAGACATTTAAGGTGTTCTGGGTTAAACCAGATGATGGCGCAAGATTTGTTTAACGAACACGAATTTCACGAATAACACGAATGAAAAATATAGTAATAGCTGCAGGATATGCGACGAGGCTAGGGGAGTTGACGAAGAACTTTCCGAAGCCGTTGCTGAAGATTGGTGAGAATACTATCTTGGGAAGGATGCTGGATGATATCGATGGGATTCCGGAGATTACGGAACATGTGATTATAACCAACCACAGATTTGCAGGCATATTTGAGGAGTGGGCAAAAACGAACACGAATCTCACGGATAGCACGAATAGCCCTAGATGGAAGAAACCCATCACGATTGTGGACGATGGGACGGAGACGAATGAGACGCGACTTGGAGCAGTATGTGACTTGTTGTTTGCAATGGACAAGTTGAGCATCGATGACGATTTGTTGGTGGTTGCGGCAGATAATCTATTGTTCTTTAGTTTTGCTGAATTTGTTGAATTCGCTAAGGCGAAGGGTACATCGTGCATTATGTGTCATGAACAGCCTTCAATAGAGAAGTTGCAGAGAACAGGTGTGGTGGAACTGGATGAAAACCATCGGGTGCTGGGGATGGAAGAGAAACCACAGGTGCCCAAGAGTCACTGGGCAGTGCCCCCGTTCTATATCTACCAGAAGGCGGACCTGGACCTGGTGCGCCACTCGGTGGAGAATGGCTGTGGCAAGGATGCACCGGGCAACCTGGCACATTACATGGTGGAGCATACCACGATGCATGCATGGCCCATGAGTGCCGGGCGATTTGACATTGGTAGCCTCGATACCTATTATGAGGCTGTGGAAAAATATGGAAAATAACGAACACGCGCTCGATCTTTGATCGCTTGCTACCG
>Ga0256404_1000159_pt1 | contig 164183 bp, 134 predicted proteins | sample RumenRJG_01DNA_FD_185990 | JGI IMG/M metagenome (GOLD analysis project Ga0256404, IMG submission 185990) | Bovine rumen microbial communities from Lethbridge, Alberta, Canada - RJG_01 | ecosystem: Host-associated > Mammals > Digestive system > Stomach > Rumen | place: Canada: Alberta...
AGTCATCTATCTTTGATTTCGTGAAGCACCTTTTCTACATCAATGTGGTCGCTGACGCTGAGAACGAAGCTGACGATGTAGAGGACGAAAGCATTAGCGAGATGGAGGTTTCCGAGGACGATATCGACGATTATAGTGTCGACCTCGGGAAGGACTATACCGCCAATGTCGTCGATGATGAGGATCATACGAGCGGCAAGAACTGCTTCACATCCATCATCATGGCGCGCAAGGTGTCCGGCAAGTGGAAGGCACAGAGTGAGTTCCATGACGAGGACAGTGTGCGCATTAGCCTCGCTGTCAGCATCCCGAGCGATGCGATGGACGAGGACAGTCGCGTGTTCTATTATCAGCTGCCGTCAGCTGTCACGATTTCCGAAGCGCAGAGCGGCCTCATGAAGCGTGACGATATCGTCATCGGTAAGTATGTGCTGACCGAGGATGGTATGCTCGTCGTGAAGCTGACAGATAATATCTCCGTAAACCAGAAGTTCCGCGGCATCATTGTGTTCGACGCAGAGCTCGCAAAGGCAGACGACCAGACGATGGAGAAGATCGATTTCGGCTCTTTCGTATTTATCCTTCATGATGGTGTGTCCAATGACTCCACAGACGGCGATGCGGAGGATATCGATGCTGATGTAACGGATGAGACGGAACCGACAGACACGGTACAGGACGATGCCAATAAGGTTGCGACGGAATCGGAAATCGATGCGGATGGCGAGCTCAATACCCGTGCCGGCGTTCTCAGAGTTTCTAACCGTATCGTAACCGCTTCTGCAAACTTCCCGGCGGAAACTTTCCCAATCGGCACGAAGATGCAGGTCGTACGGGTCAAGAAGCCGTCAGAACTTAAGACATTAAAGACAAAGGTTGATGAACAGCTCGAGAACGAGAACAGTGGCAAGATCGCAAAGGATATCTATGCCTACGACATCAGCTTTATTTACGATGGAGAAAAGATCGAGCCGCTGAACCCGGTCGATATTTCGCTGTCCTTTAATAAGTCCCAGGGCAAGCCGAAGGCAACGAAGGCAGAGGATCCCGAGAAGGCCGAGTGGAAGATGTTCCATGCGACTGAAGATGGAGAAATTGCTGAGAAGACAGATGTTGCTGAGGATACAAGCGAAGAAACGCAGGAAGACGAAACTCTAGAGTCTGTTAAATCTACAGCGACAGAATCTGCCGAATCGGCTGATCAGAACAATGCTTCAGCAGAAGATGCTTCCACGACAGAAGAGACTACTTCGGATGCTTCCGAAAACGCTGATACAATAACAGAAAACCATGTAACTGATCTCGTAACGGAGAACAGCGTGCTGCATGACATTACAGAAGATGCAGAGGTATCTACCGACAGCGACAATACCGTCGTTCATAAGGTGGACTTCTCTTCGGATGCGTTCTCTGTATATGTACTTGCTTATACGGTCGACTTCCATTACGGCGATTATACATGGTCTATGGAAGGGGAGCAGTCTGTCCTGCTATCTGAGCTGTTCAAAATTCTTGGCATCGAGAAGGAGGTTAAGGATGTTGAGAACGTGACATTTTCTAATACTGATCTTGTAAACGTAGAGAAGGTTACAGATGATTCTGATAATCTTGTTGACTGGAGACTTACTTCACTTGAACCTTTTACCAGTGAAGAATTATTGACTATAGATTTTTATGACGGCCATAAGATTTCAGTAGTTGTAACTGATGATCAAACTACAGGCATTGACCTTACAAGTTATATTAAAACAGTCACTCTACAGAGAAAAGGGCAGTATGAGCAGACTTGGTCAGATATAACGAATGGAGTGCTTGAGTCTGATAGTGTACGTTTTAATATAACATATTCTCTTCCTGCTGGAACCATTAAGGACGCTTCAACAGAAGCTGGAAGAACACTTGTTTATCAGGTACCTAATAATTTCTCTGCAATTAAGGGAGATAGTGGTAAAGTTCTGGATGATAGTAATAAAGAGGAAATAGGTACATACGAAATCACTGCTGACGGGAAAATCAAGATTATTTATTATGAAGCTTTTGCTGCAAAGAATGTTGGAAAAGATGGACAAAAGATAGATGGACATATTTCGTTCTCTGCTGAAGTAAAGAATATTAAAACAGATGATTCAGGCAGTACAACTGTTAAGTTTATTGACAATCTAAAATTTGGTATAACAATTACAGATAGAACATTTAATACAGAAGATTTACAGGTTAACAAGGGCGTTTCCAGCTATGATGAAAAAACTGGAATTGCTACATATACAATTACAGTTACGAGCAAAAACGGTACGGCGACAGCTCCAGTTGTTACTGATGTATTGAATGGCGACCTTTATTATAATGTAAACGGTCATTCTATAAAAATCACAAGAAATAATCAGGATGTTACTTCTAATGCCAGCATTGATTATCAAACGTCTAATGGCAATAGAATAGAAGATAATGCCCAAAAGCTAGTCATTACTCTTCCTGGCAAGATGGAAGCAAATGATACTTATATTATTACATACGAGACATTTCTAAAAGATTATGAAGGATTAAATGGGTCGAAGAATGCCGAAAATACTGTAAATGTAGAAGCACAAAATGAACATGGCGGCAAACTTTCTGATGATGCATCTGTGTCTGTTACCTTCAATCGCAATGTATTAAATAAAACAGGTGTAAAGAATCCTGATGGCACTGTGACATGGACAGTTACAGTGAATGAAAGCAAAGTAGATATTAGTGGATATACTCTTTCTGATTTTTTGAATGATGTTGAATATAAAGAAAATGTTTCGATAAAGGATTCTAATGGAAATGTAACGACCGTACAACTTCCATATACATTTCCATCTGGATCTTCTGATACCTATACGATTGAATATATAACAAGAGGTGATTATAAAGCTGGTGCATGGGGAGCAGTTAATAAAGTCGTATTAACAAAAGATAACAATGAAATCACCAAAGAATATACTGTTGGCGATGGTTCTGGCCAACAATTTAATCCATTGACCAAAACAGCAGAGGAACTTTCTGTAAATAATAATACTGCAACGATAACGTGGAAGGTCAGGATAGACGCGACAAAGGGTTCTCTTACTTCTGGAAGCTATTATAATGATGTTCTTTGGAATGATCAGTATTTGACAGATAATCAAATTACGGAGTTAGAGAATAATGTTAAAAGTGCTCTAGAGAAGATTGGCTTTAATTCGGGAGATTACAGTCTTACTGGTCAGAACCCAGATGAATCTGTGGAAAATTCTGCTAGCGAAAACTATTCCAACGATAAGAATTTCCGTATCACGTTCAAAAAGGAAGTGCCTAAGGGATCAATTATTGAATTCACATATCATGCAACATCACCTGTATCAAATGATGAGTTGCAAGATGGTAAGAAATTTGCAAATCGTGGCTTATTTAGTGATGGAACGAAAAATATGGAAAGCAATCCGGAAATTAAATATGAACCGGTTGTGAAGAAACTTGATCATGTTGCGAATAAAACGGAAGATACTAAACATGATTTCTATGATTATGATAAGGATGATAGTGATTTAAGTAGGAAAATATCCTATGGCGGTTATATGGCATGGGAGATTCTCGTACGAATTCCAAGTGATGCAGTGGCACCCGTTACGATTCAAGAGAATCTGCCTGCCAATGCTACGTTTAAGGACCTCGAACTTCGTGTTGAAGATGGAATAGGTACAAACTGGTTTCAGGCACAGGATTCGGAAGGAAAAAATTATATATGGAGTGCATCTGCTAATGGAGCAAACTATCGTATCCCAGCTGTTAAGAATAGTGATGGATCGATGACAATAACTTTGGACAAAGATTTTGTAGAATATGCAAAACAGGATAAAGTATTGCATTTTGTGATTCGGGCACAGGCGAATAGCGATATTGATTGGTCTAATGAACATGCAGAAATTTTCAAAAATGAAGTTGTTATCAAAGATAAGGATGGGAAAGAACTTGGTCGGGATACACAGCAGCAGACGTTCACAAAGTCTACTGAAGATGTTGTTATTAAAAAGACAGCCTCGGTAAGTGAAGAAGAAAAAAATCTTAACCGTGTTCATTATAGAGTAATTGTTAATCCAGAAGGAAAGGATCTTTTGGAGAATAGCAATACTCTAACATTTAAGGATACTCTTCCATATGATATTAGTTGGAGTGATCACAACTCATGTAGAGTCGATTTAGTCCCTAATTCTGTTCACGTTTATCATTTGAATAACGATGGATCAAATGGTACGGAGTTTAACATTGCCGAAATACCATATACATATGAAAATAAAGCTGGAAGCTATGCAAATGGAAGAATTTGTGAATTGAATATTACCATTCCGGATTCTACAGCTATGGTAATTGAGTATGTATATGAGGTGACCGGAAAAGAAGGAGATAACATCGGTTTAAATAATACGGCAACACTTGAAGGAACATCTGATGGGAATCACTCATCTGGAACTTATACTAATGTTAATGTTGTCACTAGTAATGCAGGCGCTGTAGCAAGTGGAATCAATATTTATAAGGTAGATGCTGAAAATAATGGCATTTACTTGAATGATGCAAAATTCCAGATTTTTAAATACAATGGCTCAAAATATGTTCTTGTTAGTGAAGATAAATATATTACTGGTCCACAAAATGGAGATGGTTACTCAGACGGTAAATTAAATTTATCTAATTTTGATGGATTCGATTACAATACTGCATATTACTTAAAAGAAACAGATGCGCCTGAAAATTATAACCTTGCTGAGGATACTTATTTCTATATTTATAATAGTGATGTAAGTAAATATCCAAGTGTTATGCCAAGTGATTTTAAGGGAGAAAGACTAGTAGATGGAGCAATCATAAATGTAAAAGATGAATCAAATGTGACATCGATTACAGTGAATAAGAAGTGGTTTCATGATAATGGAGATGCATTTACACCAGAAACTGGTTCCATAAAATTTGAACTGTATAAGAAATATATAAGTGAAGGTTCAGATGATAAGGAAATCAAGGGATATATGCACATCTATAATGATGATAGTAACATGGTATGGAAGCATGAAGTATTCTATGCTAATGTTGGGGACACTATTACGATTATATTGAATCCGGGTAGTTATCAGGTTGATAGTAATAATATGACATCCAAAACAATGGCTGTTTATCCTTTGTTTGATAAAGATAATCCTGATTGGAAAGGTGATATAATCGAAACAGTAGCACCGGTAAAAGAGGGCAATGATTACGTCTATAAATTTACCGTTAAAGAATCTTATAAAGATGCATTTACCATTTGCTTGAATAATGGATATTTACCGACTGATTACAATTATGAGACGTGGCGGAACTATAGTCGGTATTCTGTTCAAAGTCCTGCGGATTTAGTTCCAAAACCAAAGGATGTTAAGATCAAGACCGATGAAATTAAGGCTTCTGATGGATGGAGCAAAACAATATATAAGCTTCCGAAATCTGAGACGATAAATGGAGTTAAATATGATTGCATTTATTCTGTCAAGGAAATAGAAGTTTCAGGCTGTACCGTTGACTATGAAAACAATGATGTAGCAAATGGCTTGATTACAATTAAGAACACTGAATTGCCGGGTTATTATTTACCAGCTACAGGGTCAAGGGGTACTACATGGATTTATCTGCTTGGAAGCATTATTCTGCTGCTTGGTGCAGAATGGTATCTTATTACGCATAAGGAGGTGAGTCGAAAGTGAGATTCGATCATGTCACCTTACGGGAGCGCGGCTCACCACTTTGTGGATTAGCGCTTTAGTGCTACAAAATATTGTATTTATAAAATACAATGAAATACTTATAAATACTCTTAAAAATAGAATTTGATTCTTGAAGTTAATTTTATTTTTAGTATTATGAGTAAGGATTAAAAATATAGACAGCATGGAAAGGCATGCAGGGGATTTGTTTAGTATTATTTCTATTTTTATAAAAGGAGAGTAGGTAATGAAGAAGAACTTCAACAAAATTGCAAGCCTTGTACTTGCAGCTTCTATGATGATTGCTATGCCAGTTAGTGTGGCATCAACAACGATGGTTGCTTATGCTGCAACTGTACAAGGACCGGTAACTCTTTCGGTACCCGAGGATGATACTCATACATATGAGGTTTATCAGATTTTTACCGGTGATTATGATGATACAACTAAGAAGCTTTCTAATGTAAAATGGGGTCAGAATGGTGCTTTACCAGAAGGCGCAAAAGTTGGAGATGTTGTAGCTGATTCTGTTCTTACAGATCTTCAGTCAGTTGCCACTTCTACAGATGACCAGACAAAACTTACAAAGATTAAGAGCTATGCTTCTCTTACCGCAGAGAATAAGTTTGGTACTGTTTCCAAGGATGCTTCATTAAGCGTTCCAACTGGTTATTATCTTGTTAAGGATACTGACAAAAGCCTTGATGATACAAACGATGCGTACACCACGTATATCACTATGGTTGTTGGTGATACAGTGATCAAGCGTAAAGCTGTAAAGCCTTCATCTGACAAGACTGTACAGGATGAGGCTGGTGATGCAGAAGAAGGTGCAACTGATGGATATGGCAAGTCCGCTGATCATGATATTAATGAGACCTTCAACTTCAAACTGACAGCTACTATTCCGGCTGATGCTGATATTGCTGCATATTCTTCATATCCAATTACTTTCTCTGATACAATGTCCAAAGGTATTACGTTTGAAAGCATTGTTAGCGTAAAGGTTAATGATAATGATGTGACAGGATATACTCTCAGCGACAATGTTAAAAATGGTCTTGAGGGTCCAGCTACATGGACGCTTACAACGCCAGATCTCAAGAGTTATGTAAGTGCAGATAAGCCTACTAAAGTTGAAGTTGTTTATGCTGCGCACCTGAACGAGGATGCCAAGGTTAATGCAGCTTCTGGCGATACAACAAATATCAATACATCTCAAATTGAGTACAATAACAACCCGAATGGTGAAGGCACTGGTAAGACTCCTGATCAGCCTACTTATGTATTCACATTTGGTATTAACAATAAGAAGGTTATTGATACTGCAGACGGACAGCCTCTGAAGGATGCAGGATTCAGACTTTATAAGGAAGATGGAACAACTGAGTATGCTTTAATTTTTGATTCTGATAAGAATGCATATCGTCCAGTTAAGTCTAATGAAACAAGTGAAGAAATGAAATCTGCTGATAATGGTACATTTAATGTCATCGGTCTTGATGCCGGAACATATGTACTGAAAGAGACAACAACACCGGCTGGTTATAATACTGCAGCTGATACAACAATCGTTATCTCAGCTACTCATAAGGATAACAATGTTGATCTTTCTAAGAGTGAGAATCTTGATAACACCATCATCGATAAGACTGGTACGAACCTTCCTACCACCGGTGGTATGGGTACAACAATCCTCTATGTTGCTGGCGCAATCCTTGTGATCGCTGGTGCTGCTGTTCTTGTCATCAAGAAGAGACATGAGGCTTAAGTAGATTTTTGATCAGTCTATTGAGATTGATGATTGAATCTTAAGGATATGGGATAGTCGAAAGGCTATCCCATATTTTGAAATCAGATACTTTAACAACTTAACGCGTGAATTCGGCGAAATGCGATATTATGTGCTTGATGTAGGTATTGAACTAATTTTACGTGCACAGGAGCGTGACGTGTGTAAGCATTGGAAGAAGGAAAATGTGCAGCTGGCGTTGCTTGGGATTGAGAATCAATCGGATATTGATCGGGACATGCCACTTCGGATCATCGGGTATGATGGGGCGGCGTATCGAGGGCAGTTGACAGTTGATAAGAATCAGGATGGAAGTTTTCATCGGAATCATCGGTCTCGATATCCGGTTGTGAGCGTGGTGATTTATTATGGACAGAATCGGTGGAATAGGCCTCTCAAGTTAAAGGATGTGCTGCAGGTTCCGGAGGGGCTTGAAAATTTTGTCAGTGATTATAAAATGAATGTGATGGATCTACGCAGATTGAACCGGGAGACTGTTGATCAGTTTCAAAGTGATTTCTGGTTTGTGGCTGATTATTTTTGGCAGGTAGAACATACGAAGGATTATAAACCGTCTTCTAATGCTATTTCGCATGTAGAGGAGATTTTGAACTTATTCAGATATGCGTTAAAGGATGATCGGTTTAGCATAGGGAATATTGTAAATATAGGTGAGGAGGTTCCAAATAATATGTGTGAGGTTTTGGATAGAGTGGAAAATCGGGGGATTCAAAAAGGAAAAATGGATACTTTGGTAGATCTTGTAAAAAAAGGGTTACTTTCAATTGATGATGCAGCGAAAACAGCAGGTATTTCTACTGATGCATTTAAGAAATTATTAGCCAATTGATTTATCAATTTGGCGGAGTTTCGGGCATAGAGCTTTATTGAATCTATTTGAGGTATGTGGGATAGTCGAGAGGCTATCTGGTCATCTAAGATGAAGGGTGTTGATCAGCAAGCTGTTGGTAAGTGAAAGGGTGTAGATGAATCGGCGGGCGGTGCTTTTTACGGCTTTGATTATAACTTGCATGACGGCAGCCTCGGAGGGGCTGCGGGAGCCGGAGGTGATTTTTCCGGAGATCGCGGCAATTGCGACGGGTGCTTTGCTGGCACCCAGGCTTGTATGGAAGGTAAATAAGAAGCGGATTTTCGGATATATCATGCTCTGTGCGGTGCTTGGGATGGCGATCGTCCTGTATTGTCCGTTTACTTTGACGATACAAATGATGCTGGCTTTTATCGTGGGTGAGATCATCCTGCTTCGGTCTGATACGAGCTTCGCTCCGATGATTTCTGCAATTGTGCTGCCGGTGATGCTACAGACGCGGACGCCTCTGTATCTTGTTTCGGCGGCCTGCTTTACGGGAATGATTCTCGGGCTTCGGACGATACTGGAACGGGAAGGAATCAGGCCACGGGAGAGCTTTACGGATGTGCCGCTTAAGATGGATACTTCGTTTATACGGCGGTGCCTGGTTGGATGTATCGTCATTTTTGCGGCACTGCAGACCGGACTTCGATTCATGGTCGCGCCGCCGGTGCTGGTGGCATTTACGGAGTTTACGAACCCGCAGGCGTCAGCGAGGAAGAAGCCGGTGAAGGCGGTTGCGTTAATTGCACTGTGTGCGTTTACCGGGGCGATGCTCCGGTATGGGATTACGATGACGATGGGACTGCCATTGACACTCGCGGCTTTTCTTGGGAGTCTTCTTACGATTTTATGGATCAGTCGGTTTCAGATGTTTCTGCCGCCGGCTGCGGCGATCATGTTGCTTAGTATGCTGGTACCGGAAGCCACTGTGCAGGTATTTCCTTTTATGGTATCAGGTGGTGCTGCGCTGTTCATGGCACTTTCGTTTTTATTCTTCCGGTAAAAGAAATTTCATAGAATCAGGAGATCTGATGAAATTCTTACGTTGATATGGATTTTGTCAGGTCTCTCATTAAGTTATATACAGTTTTATAAAGTTATATAAGATTTAGATAGTTATATACAGTTTTATATAGTTTTAGATAGTTTCATATAGTTTTATGAATTTTTTTAGAGTAGTATACTGCAAAGGATGTCACAGTGAGCGTCCTAAAATTTGATGATAATTATGGGGTGATAAATGAATTTTGTTGAGAGATCTGAAGGTGAAGTTAAGCAAGTATTCTGGATGCGGATGCCGGTGGTTTTCTTAGCGGCGTTCTTTTGCTGTGCGTTGTGGGGAAGTGCTTCACCGTCTATTAAGATTGGGTATGAGTTGTTTTCCATCGGGGCGGATGATACGCCAGCCAGGATTCTGTTTGCCGGGATTCGGTTCACGATTGCCGGGCTGATGGTGATTCTCTATGCTTCCATCCGAAGTAGGCATTGGCTTGTGCCGAAGCGGGAATCGTGGAAATATGTGGCGGTGCTGGCACTGACGCAGACGATTCTTCAATACATCTTCTTTTACATGGCGCTCGCGCATACGTCCGGGGTGCGTGGATCGATCATCAACGCAGCCGGAACGTTTTTCAGCATTTTTCTTGCGGTCGCGGTGTTCCATTTTGAGAAGCTGACGATACAGAAGGTGCTTGGTTCGCTGCTTGGGTTTGCTGGCGTCGTCGTGATCGTCACGGGCGGCGATGCCTCCACGATGTCAGGCGGATTTTCCTTTGCCGGGGAAGGTGCAATGCTTCTGGCCGCGTTCATTTCAGCGTCCGCGGGGTGCTTCATCAAGCTCTTTTCTAAGCATGAGGACCCGGTAGTGCTTAGCGGCTGGCAGTTTTTTATCGGCGGCATCGTGATGGTGCTGATCGGGACAATCGCAGGCGGAAAATTGCATATGACATCCAGTGCGGCAATAGTGCTCATTCTCTATATGGGCTTTATTTCCGCCGGTGCGTATACACTCTGGGGCATCCTTCTAAAGTATAACCCTGTCAGCAGAATCACGATCCTCGGGTTTATGAATCCGGTTATGGGCGTGATCTTGTCCGCGATTTTTCTCCGAGAAGGCGGAGAGGCGCTGCAGTGGACGACCGTGCTTGCACTGGTGCTCGTGAGCCTCGGCATCGTCGTGACGAACCGGTAAAACAGAAGGACAGCTTCGTGCTGTGATGTAAGCATTGGAAGAGGAGACAGATGGAAATAGATGAATAAAAGTGTTGATTTCGCGCATGGATCGGTCGAGAAGGCAATCCTGCTGCAGGCGGGGCCGCTTCTGATCGCGCAGCTCATCCAGCTTCTTTATAATGTCGTCGACCGGATCTATATCGGCCATATCGCTGGCTCTGACGGGCTAGCTCTGACGGGAGTTGGGGTCTGCTTCCCACTAATCATGCTGATCACCGCCTTTACGGACTGGTTTGCGATGGGTGGCACACCGATTTTCTCGATTCTTCGCGGTGAGGGGAAAGATGAGGAGGCGCACAGGGTCATGGGCGTCAGTACCTGGCTTCTCATCGTCGGGTCCATCGTGATCATGCTTGTCTTCCTGCTGTTTCACCGTCCGATGCTGTATGCACTGGGAGCAAGTGAAGCAACATATCCCTATGCCAGAAGCTATTTCATGATTTATATGCTCGGAAACTTTTTCTTCATGACAGGCGCCGGGCTTAATTACTACATTAGTGCCCAGGGCTATCCGCAGATGGGAATGATCACGATTGCGGTTGGCGCAGCGATGAACTTCGTACTGGACCCGCTTTTCATTTATGCGTTTCATATGGGCGTGGCCGGCGCGGCGATCGCGACGGTGATCTCACAGATTGCAACCTTTGTGTTTGTCGTACGGTTTTTGGTTTCAGATAAGCCGATTTTTCCACTGAAGAAGGAGATTATTCATTTTGATGCGGGGCTCGGCAGACAGATTCTGTCGCTTGGCTTTGCGAACTTTATCATGAAGGCGACGAATACGCTTACGCAGGCTGCCTGCAATATCCAGCTGCAACGTTTCGGCGGTGATCTTTATATCGGCATCTTTGCAATCATTAATTCCATCCGTGATATCATCAGTCTTCCGGCGACGGCGGTCACACATTCCTCACAGCCGGTGCTCGGCTTTAATTATGGCGCGAAAAAATACAGCCGTCTTCGCCGCGGCATCCTGTTTGAAGTAGGTGTCGCCGGCGGGTATTCCGCTGTTGCGTGGATTCTCGTCATGCTGTTTCCGACTGCTTTTATTTCCATCTTTACCTCTGATCCGGACACACTGGCGTACGGTAAATCTGCAGTACAGATTTACTTTGCTGCATTTATCTTTATGATCGGCCAGTTTGGCGGGCAGTCTGTTTTCAGCGCACTGGAGCAGACGAAGAGAGCCATCTTTTTCTCAATGCTTCGGAAGGTCATCATTGTGCTCCCACTGACGCTTCTGCTTCCGTCCTTCATGGGCGTAAATGGTGTCTTCGCTGCAGAACCGGTGTCAAACGTGATTGGCGGCCTCGCAACCTTCATCACGATGCTCGTCACCGTCTATTTCCGACTCCCGAAGAAGGATGACGTCGAGGCACATCTTGGATGAGTTTCCTTTGATGAAAGATCTCCATGCGGTCAGTTAAGTTTATATCTTAGCCTATCACGGTTAGATTTCCATTAGCTTTTGATTCTTTCATCGATATGCTGAAAGTTGTAATGTTTACGACATGTACAGCAATGGCTTTTTCTGTGCGGATATGGCATACTGTAGATAGCTAAGATAGTTCGTGAATTTGAAGTAAAGGGAGGCATATGCAGAATTTTATCGCAAATCTGGGTTCAGTTCTCTACTATATAGTTGAGATTTCGACGATCGTACTGGAGCTCTTTGGCATCTCTATCCTTGTTTACACTGCAGTGAAGTGTTTTTATGGATGGGTGACAAAGCGTGATGGCGTGCGGCTGCAGCTTGCACAGGGCATCGCACTGGCGCTGGAGTTTAAGCTGGGCGGCGAGGTCCTCCGTACCGTTGTTGTACGTGAATGGTCCGAGCTCGGCATACTCGGTGCCATCATTGGACTAAGAGCGGCTCTTACTTTACTGATTCACTGGGAAATCAAGAACGAGGAGGAAGCGCTGAGCGAGAAGGAAGCAGGAAAGGAGTCATAGTATGAAGGTTATATTTAATAAACCGGAGGAGGTTGCGGATTTTGTACGCGCCAACGAAAAATTCAAAAATGTGCAGGTTTTGGTTTCGCATGGGAGTAAGACAGTGGATGGCAAATCCTTGATGGGACTATTGGGATATGGCACAGGAGTTCTACTTGATGTTAAAATCATCACAGATGACATCGATACCGAGGAATCGCTGAAGGTGCTGCTGAAGCGGTTTGTGGTGGAGGCATAGCATGGCATTCAATCCGATGGATATGATGAAATTAGGGGAGCGGTTTAGAATTTTCCAGAGTGATCATCCGCGCGTGGTGGCATTCCTTCAGTCAGCGCGTGGTGATGTGAGGGAAAGTACTGTGATTGAGATGTCGATCACGACGCCGGAGGGCACGAAAAAAACAACCAATATGCGGATCAATGCAAACGATGTTGAGACACTCCAAACATTAATGAACGTGCATCAATAAAAAATATTTTTCAAGAGAGCGTATACTATGCCGCCACTCTCAATTTTACACCAAATATTTCGCTTGATTAAGGGATAGCTCTAGCGGTAAAATAAATCATATATTAATGCGCTGTAAGAGTCGAAAAGGGGAGGATCCTGCAACGTGAGTATGTATGAATTTAGTCCCGAAATGAAAAGCCTGCTGGAGAGCTCGAAGCTTAGCTTCGGGATTTTTCAGGTGATAGACGGGCAGTATCAGACAGTTCTTGTATCAGCAGGCGCCTGCGAGATTTTCGAGCTGCCGCATGAAGAGCTGAAAAAATATCTGTCGAATAAGAGCTATCAGAAGATGCATCCGGATGATGCAGGGAAGCTCATCGAAGCGGCGAAACGTTTTACGACCAATGATGAAAATACCATTATTTGCCGCTTGAAGCGAAAGGGCGCCTATCATCCGATCCTTTTTCATGAACGTGCTCATAAGCTGCCGGATGGAACTGTACTCTATGTATGCAGCTATTATGATCTCTCAGATATTTCTGCCGGTCTTGAGAGTACGAGCAATCAGTTCCTGGCACAGCAGAAGGATCAATTATTCCAGGACAGTGTAACCGGCCTTCCAAATATGAATTTCTATAAAACCTTTGGACCAGGTACAGTACGTCAGTATCTCGATCAGGGCTCGTACCCGTATTTCATACTTTTTGATGTCAACGGGATGCATTATTACAATGATCGCTTCGGGTACGCCAAGGGAGATGATCTCTTAAAGGCACTCGGCGGTATGATCAAAAAGGTTTTCTATGGTGATTTCTGCAATCGTACCAATGAGGACCGCTTCATGGTTATTACGGCACGGGCGGATATTGATCAGGCCGTCGCGGATGTGCGCCGACTTTTCCTCGAGTATGTCGAAGAAACCAATGTGGATCTCAATGTAGGCATTTACAAATATCATGATCCTTCCGTCGATGTCGTATCTGCCGCCGACAAGGCGAGAAGTGCGATCGACTATATCCGCCGGTCCCCGGACCAGCATGTACGGTTCTATGATAAAGAGGTCAAGGAGAAGTATCATAGGACGAATTATGTCCTTAGCCATTACCGTGATGCGATCGGTAAGGACTGGATTCAGGTATATTATCAGCCGATTATTTCAAGCCTGTCTGGAAAGGTATCCCATGCCGAAGCGCTTTCCCGTTGGGTCGATCCGGTACATGGCTTCATGAATCCTGCTGACTTCATTGAGATTCTGGAGAATGATCATAAGCTTTATGAACTTGATCTATATGTGATTGAAAAGGTATGCCAGGATATCAGGAAACGGAAGGATGAGGGACTTCCGACGATTCATGTTACCGTCAATCTGTCACGGCATGATCTCGATGTAGCGGATATTCACGAGCGGATCAACGCGATTCTGAGAAAATATAGCGTGGAGCCGGCTGAAGTGCACATTGAGATTACAGAGTCTGCACTGGTAAACAGCGAAGAAGTGATCGGACGTCATATCCGTCGCTTCCATCAGGACGGCTATCGGGTGTGGCTCGATGATTTCGGCAGCGGCTACAGCTCCTTTAATGCGCTGCAGGATTTCGATTTCGATGTCATGAAGATCGACATGAATTTTCTCAGACACCAGAATGAACGCACACCGGATATTCTGAAGAGTATCCTTGAGATGACGAAGCGTCTTAAGATTCAGTCTGTGACAGAGGGCGTTGAAACAGAAGAGCAGAAGGAGTTTCTTCGTGAAATCGGATGCAATTATCTCCAAGGCTTTTATTATTCGAAGCCGGTTCCGTCGGAGCTTTTCTCAGAGGTGATTGAGAAGCTCTCACTTCAGTATGAGACGGAGGAAGATCATCTCTTTTACAGAAACTTTTTGGATATCAATGTTCTCGAGCCGAACAATCCTCTTCCGGGCAGTCGTTTCCAGGCACTCGGACGCGTCGCGAATCTTTCCTTTGCAGTAGAGGAAAATGATCGGATTGAGATCATTTATACAGATTTGATCGGACAATGCTGGCTAAAGAAAGCGGGCGCAAAAACGCTATCCGAAATGAGTGAGAGAGCGACAAACGCACCGATGGCTATTCATGAGGTTATGAAGACATGCTTTCGTAAGCTGTCAGAGATTGGAGACATTGCAACAGAAAAAGTGGATGATCCGACCTATCATGGTGATATGGAGGTTCTGCTTCTGTCTAAGGTTGGAGACAAACGCGGGTATCTCGTGTACACGATCGGCGAATAGTTTTGGTTTGTACTCTTGGCAGAAGCGGCTTCGATAGTATATTGAATTTGCATTAAAATATAGCATAGCAGAAGATGCTCGGCCAGCGACATGCTTGAAATGTCAATGGCTGAGTATTTTCTGCTATAAGAAATTTTGTGTAAAAAATTCCTGCTAGATTAATCAGGATAAAACACTTCGTTAGAAAAGAGCCATCAGAGTAGCGCCGTCAGAACAGCCCCGCGGCGGTTCCGGCCATAATCCAGAAGAAAATCGTAACAATAGAGAACACGGTACTAAATGCAAGGATCTGGCCCTGCAGCTCGCTGTCACCACCCATGTTTTCAGCCATCACGAAGGACGCACTGGCTACGGGCGTTGCGAAGATGATGAACCCGAGGAAAAGATCAAGCTTTCGGAAGCCGAAGGCATAGGACACGGCCAGCACGAGTGCCGGCACCAGCACAAGCTTCAGAATAAGTGTAGAAAAGATGAGATGAAGATTCTTCTTAATCTCCGGGAGCTCCAATGTTGCACCGAGGATGAAAATTGCAAGTGGTGTCGTCATGGTTGCGAACTGAGCGACCGGCTTTTCCAGTGCTGACGGCAGCGAAATCCGAAGAAGCTTAAAGAGCCCGCCGACGATGGCCCCGACGATCAGAGGATTTGTCAGGATATCATAGATAATCTTACGGACATTCGGCTTGTCGCCACCTTCATTGGCATAAAAGGCGAAGAGACAGACAGAGGCAACATTATAGACAGAAACAAGCACGGCAATCACGATCGAAGCGGTTGCGCCGGCATCCTCGCCATAGAGGCTGATAGCCAGAGGATATGCAAACATCAGGGTATTGCTGCGCCAGATTGACTGGTTGATCACCGGAATCCTGCGCCGGTCCTTGATAAACAGCGGGACAAGCAGTGACACGAGGAGAATGATTACGATCAGCAGCACAACCATATAGCCGACAAGACGCGCGTTGCTTTTCAAATCGATATCCGCCGTGTAAATACTGTTAAACATGAGGAGCGAGAAAAACGCCTTAAAAACGATTTTATTGAGCTTCTTATAGAAGGCTTCATCGCCGTAGCCGAGATGCCGGAAGAGATAGCCGTACGCCATATAGCAGATAAAGGGTACGACCGCGTTTACTGCAATCAAAAAACTGGTCATAATTTTTCCTTTTCAGAACGAAAATCTTAGTATAGGATAATACAGATTCAGGTTTTAGAAAAGTTTTTTCGTGAGAAGGAAAGCTATGCCACAGAACAATATCGTTACGATCGAACATATGTCGAAGGTCTTTACCGAGCGGAAGGTCTTCGATGATACAGATTTTTCTATTTTAGAAGGCGAGCGTGTCGCGCTGATCGGCATCAATGGCACCGGCAAGTCGACGCTTCTCCGCATCATCGCCGGCCTGGAGGAGATGGACAGCGGTTCGATGGCGCTTCGCCGCGGCCTTACCATCCGTTACCTCCCGCAGACCCCGGATTTCGCGCCCGAGGACACCATGATCGAAGCCATCCTCCATGAAAACGGCTATCCAGATTTTCATGCCAATGCTGACGACCCGGAAGGATCGCCTGCTTCGCGGGAAGGTGATATTCCTTCTGATGTGGATGACTGGTCATGGGAGCAGGAAGACGAGAACTGGAATGAACGAGAGCCCGACAGTGCAGCGAATCTAGCAGCGGAGGCAAAGAAGTTTCTCTCGAAACTGGGCGAGTCTGACTTCACGAAAAAGATCAAAGAACTTTCAGGAGGACAGAAAAAGCGCGTGGCGCTCGCAAGTACACTGCTTGCAAAGGCAGATCTTCTGATTCTCGACGAGCCGACGAACCATCTCGACGGCGCGATGTCCGAATGGCTCGAGGCGTATCTCAAGCGTTTCCGCGGCACACTCCTCATGGTTACCCATGACCGGTACTTCCTCGATGAACTCTGCGACCGGATCGTCGAGCTTGACCAGGGAAAACTATACTCTTATGAGGCAAATTACGAAGGATATCTAGAGCTTAAAGCCGAGCGCATGGACATTGCCCGTGCGCAGGAGAGAACGAGACAGAACATCTTAAGGAACGAGCTCAAATGGGTGATGCGCGGCGCGAAGGCGAGAACCACGAAGCAGAAGGGACGTCTTCAGCGTTATGAGAAGCTTTCCGCTATGCACGGACCGACCGAGCAGGAGGAAATGAAGCTTGGCAGCATCGCCTCAAGACTCGGTAAATCTACCATCGAGCTGAAAAACGTATCAAAGGGCTACGATGGCCGCACACTGATTTCCGATTTCAGCTATAACTTCCTTCGAAACGATCGTGTAGGCATTATCGGACCGAACGGCGCTGGGAAGTCGACGCTTGTAAAGCTGATCGCCGGCTGGGAAACACCGGACAGTGGTGAGATCAACATCGGACAGACAGTGAAGATCGGCTATTTCTCACAGGAAAATGAGGAGCTCGACGGCTCACAGCGCGTGATCGATGCGCTGACCTCCATCGCAGAGTATGTTCATACCGTCGACGGCCTCGTGAGTGCGTCAAATATGCTCGGCCAGTTCCTGTTCCCGCCATCCCAGCAGTTTATGAAGGTCGAGAAGCTGTCTGGCGGTGAGAAGCGCCGCCTATACCTCCTTCGCATCCTCATGTCCCAGCCAAATGTCCTCATCCTCGATGAGCCGACCAATGACCTCGATATTCAGACGATGACGATCCTCGAGAATTACCTTGACCGCTTCGCCGGCATCGTAATCACGGTGTCCCATGACCGTTATTTCCTCGACCGTGTCGTGAACCGCATCTTTGCCTTCGAAGGAAACGGCGTGATCCGCCAGTATGAAGGCGGCTATACCGACTATCAGGTCTGGCGCCTCCGCTTATATGGCGACGAAACCGCTGCCTTTGCTAATGCCGGCTCCACCGCAGGAATAGCCGGCTCCGGCATACTCACCACCGGCCATTCCATCGAAACAAAAACTTCAACCGAAGAACCCACACAAAAAACAGGCGAAAAAACCTGGAACCACGGCCAGCGAAAACTCAAGATGACCTACAAAGAAGAAAAAGAGTGGGCCACCATAGAAGACGACATCGCTGCTCTCGAAGACCGCCTCGCAGCCATCGACCAGGAAATGATTGAAAACGCCCGCGACTTTGTAAAGCTAGGAGAATTAACAAAGGAAAAAGAGGAAAAATCCAAATTACTAGACGAGAAAATGGAACGATGGGAGTATTTGAGTGATTTGGATGAAAAAATAAAATCGCAGAAGTAATAAATTCTATATTATGATAGCGCACAGGGCTGGCGCGCAAAGCGCGGTGGAACCGAGGCACGTGAGAGGGCGCTCGTAGGTACCATTTTGACGAAAATCTCAGCTAGCCGGGTGGCTCAAGTGAGGTAGAAAATCCGGGTTACAACCCCGGATTTTCTAGGCCCATTGAAGGAAAAGCCCCTTCAAGGCTTTTCCTGAATTGGGCCGGCCCACTTGAGACACCCGGATAGCGCTTAGATTTTCGTCCTTGGTACCTACGAGCGCCCTCTCACGTGCCTCGGTTCCACCACGCTTTGCGTGTCAGCCCGTCCGGGGTTATCCCAACTATTCCGACTTGTAATACTTAAAAATTGATTGTCGCTTTACTTCACCTCTGTAAAGTTTTATAATCTTAACAACGCGCAGAAAGTGAAAAATCCATAGATTTATCCGAGATTTCACAATTCCTGAAATAAATTTTCAAATTGTAACGGATGTTTCCATTGATTTTACGTTCTGCCGACTATCTAAGGAGGAAGAGTAGTTATGAGAAAAACAAAGGCAATTCTTGCTGCTGTTACAGCCGGCTCGATGGTCTTCGGTCTCGCTGCATGCGGTGGTGGTTCATCTGCATACCAGACGACCACAGCCGCAGCCGCTGCTGAGACGACAGCTGCCGCAGCTGCTGATACTGCAGCCGCTGGTGGTGCAGAGACAACCGCTGCCGCTGAGGCATCCGGAGAGGCTTCCACAGAGGATCTTAAGATCATGATGGAGACCCCGGTTGAGTCCCTCGACCCGCAGCAGGCAACCGATGGTACATCCTTCGAGGTTATCGCTGATTACACCGATGGCCTCATGCAGATGGATGCAGACGGCAAGGCTGTTAATGCAATTGCAGAGAGCTATGAAACATCTGATGATGGTCTGACCTGGACCTTCCACCTTCGCCAGGATGCGAAGTGGTCAAACGGCACACCTGTTACAGCAAAGGATTTCGTATTCGGCTGGCAGAGAGCTGTTGATCCGGATGTTGCTTCCGAGTATGCTTACATGCTCAGTGATATCGGTCAGGTTAAGAACGCACAGGATATCATCGATGGCAAGAAGGACAAGTCCGAGCTCGGCGTTACCGCTGTAGATGACTACACACTGAAGGTAGAGCTGAACGCACCGGTTTCCTACTTCCTGTCTCTTATGTATTTCCCGACCTACTATCCGGTAAACGAAGAGTTCTTTAACACTTGTGCAGATACCTTCGGAACATCTCCGGAGACCACTCTTTCCAACGGTGCTTTCGTACTTGATCAGTACGAGCCGGCTGCTACAGAGTTCCATCTCACGAAGAACCCGGATTACTACGATGCGGATAAGGTTTCCCTGACAGGCCTCGATTATCAGGTTATTCAGGATTCACAGCAGGCGCTCATGTCCTTCCAGAACGGCGCGCTTGATATGACCCTCGTAAATGGTGATCAGGTTGACCAGGTTAAGGATGATCCGGCCTTCAAGTCCATCGGTGCCGGCTATCTCTGGTACGTATCCCCGAACATGGCGAAGGTTCCGGAGCTTGCCAATGACAACATCCGTAAGGCACTTACCTTCGCGATTGATCGTACAGCGATTACAGAGGATGTCCTGAAGGATGGCTGTAAGCCGACCTTCACAGCTGTTCCGCCTGAGTTTGCTGCAGGTCCGGATGGTTCTGATTTCTCCGCTGATCAGGAGAAGTTCAAGGATGTCTGCGATTCAGATAGCGCTAAGGCTGCAGAGTACTGGCAGAAGGGCCTTGAGGAGCTCGGTGAGACTGGCTTCGAGCTTGAGATGGTTGTCGATGCCGATGATGCACCGCAGAAGGTTGCTACCGTTCTTCAGGAGCAGTGGCAGACCACACTTCCTGGACTCACAGTAACACTGAAGGTTGAGCCGAAGAAGCAGAGAGTACAGGATATGCAGGATGGCAATTATCAGCTTGGTCTCACAAGATGGGGTCCTGACTATGCTGACCCGATGACCTACCTCGGCATGTGGGTAACTAACAACTCTAACAACTATGGTCTCTGGTCTAATGCAGACTACGATGCAATCATCGCAGAGTGCACAACCGGTGATCTCGCTACTGATGCACAGGGTCGTTGGAACAAGCTCTACGATGCTGAGCAGCTCGTCATGAACGAGTCTGTCATCTTCCCGCTTTATACACAGTGCAACGCAGAAATGATCTCTACGAAGGTTTCCGGTGTTGAGTTCCACCCGGTTGCTCTGAACCGTGTATATAAGAACGCGAAGAAGAGCGCATAATCAAGTTAAAAATGGATGGAGGCGGAATGACCCGCTTCCTCCGGTCTGTACAGAGCGGGCCGCATTTGCGGCCCGCTTTTCTTGTTTATTTTTTAAGAAAAATCAGTATAATAGGAAAAGTGGTTTGCCGGAGAGATACAGATGTCCACTATGAACGAACATATTTGAAATTTTGTCCATTTTAATGCCTGATGTAGGCATTGGCATAGGACACAGGTATCTCTGCGGCAGAGCCGCAAAATTCAATTTCTTTTTAGGGAGGCTTCTGTGAGAAAGTATATTGCAAAACGTGTTCTGACCTCCATCTTCACCTTACTTGTCATTTTACTGGTACTGTTTATCCTGATGCAGCTGATGCCTGGATCACCGTTCAATGATGAGAAGCTGAATGAGACGCAGAAGGCGACGCTGTATGCGAAGTATGGTCTGGACCAGCCGGTGACGGTGCAGTTCTTCCGTTATGTGAAAAATATGCTGACCGGTGATTTCGGTGTCAGCTACAATATTTCGAAAAATACACCGATTTCGCAGTTGATTCAGACGCGTCTGCCGATTTCTATCAAGATTGGTGGCGCTGCTGTAACGATGGGTGCTCTTGTCGGCCTGATTCTTGGCCTGATCGCTGCGCTCAATCATGATACCTGGCTTGATACACTGTGCACGGTGATTTCGGTTATCGGTGTTTCGGTGCCGTCCTATGTATTCGCACTTGTGCTGTCGTATCAGTTCGGTTTCAAGATGAAACTATTCCCGATGCTTTTTGATATGAAGCAGGCGATGAAATCGTCATTCCTGCCGTCTGTATCGCTCTCGATGTTCACGATGGCATCGATCGCGCGTTTCACGCGTTCCGAGATGCTGGAGGTACTGGACAGTGATTATATGCTTCTCGCAGAATCGAAGGGTATTTCAGGATTTTCTCTTATTTTCCGTCACGCACTTCGTAACGCGTTGATCCCGATCATTACAGTGCTTGCACCGCTGATCGTCGATCTCATGACCGGTTCCCTCGTCGTCGAAAAGATCTTTGCGATTCCGGGTGTCGGTTCACTCCTCGTGAACGCGATTCAGTCCAATGACTACAACGTCGTCATTTCCCTTGCGTTTATATATTCCGCGATGTATATCGGGATCATGCTCGTCGTAGATATTCTTTATGGCGTCATCGATCCGAGAATCAGACTTGCAAAGGATGGTAAATGAGTATGGCAAAGAAAACAAAAGCAATTGTACAGACCTTTACCCCGCAGGCTGATTACACACCGGTAGACAGTGATTTCGTCCTCAAGGATAACGCCGGCGAGATCGCGATCGATACGAACTTTGCATCGCAGTCCTTCTGGAAGGATGTTACGAAGCGGTTTGTCAATAAACGGAGTGCTGTGGTAGGCCTCGTATTCGTTATTTCCATTATCTTCATGGCAATCGTCGGACCGCACATGAATGGCTATGATTATTCATCGCAAAATCTGTCCACGAAGAATCTGGCACCGCGTATCCAGGGCATCGAGAATCTGGGTATCTTTGATGGCTCCGAGAAGATGAGTACGACGACCGGTATCAAGAAGGTCAATGAATATGCGAACAAGAAGCTTTATGATACCTTCTACTGGTTTGGCTCCGACCGGTATGGCCGTGATATCTGGACCCGTACCTGGACTGGTACGAGAGTTTCTCTGATTATCGCGGTTGCGGCGACCGTCATCGACATGGTCATCGGTATGAGCTATGGCCTGATTTCCGGCTACTTCGGCGGTAGAACCGATATGATCATGCAGCGTATCCTTGAAATCATGAATGGTATCCCACGACTCGTTATCGTGACGCTGCTTCTACTTGTCTTGAAGCCTGGTATGATCACGATCATCTTCGCGCTGATGCTGACGGAATGGGTCGGCATGAGCCGAATCGCTAGAGCCGAGATGCTGAAGCTGAAGGAGCAGGAGTTCGTCCTTGCATCGAAGACACTCGGTGCGAAGTCCTTCCATATCATATTTGCTGAGATTCTGCCGAATATCATCGGACCGATCATCACACAGGTTATGTTCTCGATTCCGACGGCTATCTTTACGGAGGCCTTTCTTTCTTTCGTCGGTCTCGGTATTCCGGTGCCGCAGTGTTCGCTCGGATCACTTATTGCGGATGGCTATAACAGCTTTACGACGCATCCGTATCAGATCGTGGCACCGATCGTCGTGATGGCGCTTCTGATGCTTAGCTTCAACCTGATCGCAGATGGTCTTCGTGAGGCACTCGATCCGAAGATGAAGGAGATGTAAGATGGCAGATAGAAAGAAAATTCTCGAGATACGGAATCTGGATATCAGTTTCAAGACGACGGCCGGTTACGTGCATGCCATCCGAGGTATCGATCTCGACCTTTATAAGGGTGAGACGGTGGCCATCGTCGGTGAGTCGGGCTCTGGTAAGTCGGTTACAATGAAGGCCGCCATGGGCATCCTCGCGAAGAATGCAATCGTAAATTCCGGAAGCATTAACTTTACCTATCATCATGAGGATGGTAAGGAAGAGACCGTAGAGATCCTTTCAAAGGATAAAAAGTGGATCCGCACCCATATCAATGGTAAGCGGATCGCCATGGTGTTCCAGGACCCGATGACCTCGCTGGATCCGACCATGAATATCGGAAAACAGATCATGGAGGGCATGATCTGGCACTATAAGACACCGAAGGAAGAAGCCTATAAGAAGGCCGTGGAGCTTCTGAAGGAAGTTGGCATCACGGATGCCGAGGCCCGTATGAAGAACTATCCGCACCAGCTGTCCGGCGGTATGCGGCAGCGTGTCGTCATCGCAATCGCGCTGGCCTGCAACCCGGATCTTCTGATCTGCGATGAGCCGACGACAGCGCTGGATGTAACCATTCAGGCGAAGATCCTCGAGCTCATCAAGAAGATTCAGACGGAGAGAGGCATTTCCGTCATTTACATCACGCATGATCTCGGCGTCGTGGCGAAGGTGGCCGATTACGTCAATGTCATGTATGCCGGTAAGATCATCGAAAAGGGTCTCATCAATGAGATTTATTATGATCCGAAGCATCCGTACACCTGGGGTCTTCTCAGTGCGATGCCGGATCTCGATACCGCAGACGACCGTCTCTATACGATCCCGGGTTCGCCGCCAAACCTTCTCCACGAGAAGCAGGGAGATGCGTTTGCGCCGCGTGATAAGTATGCACTCGTCGTCGATGACAAGGTGCAGCCGCCGATGTTCAAGGTGACGGATACGCACTTTGCAGCGACGTGGCTGCTCGATCCGCGTGCCCCGAAGGTCGAGATGCCGGCGGAGCTCAAGGCTCGAATCGAGCGTATGAAGAAGGGAGCGGGACTCGAATGATGACAAAAGAAGTAAGCGGGTTTCGCTGTGATGTAGGCATTAAAAAAGAGGAGGCAATCGCATGAAGACGGTAGATTATACGAAGGAGCCTCTTCTTGAAGTGGATGGCTTAAAGCAGTATTTCCGTGTATCGAAGACCTTCACGGTAAAGGCTGTGGACAATGTTTCTTTTAAGATCTATCCGGGTGAGACCTATGGCCTCGTCGGTGAGTCGGGCTCCGGCAAATCAACGATCGGGCGGTCCGTCATCCGGCTGTATGATCCGACAGCAGGCAAGATCCTGTTTAATGGTTCCGATATCAGCGGAAATCTTAATGGTAAGACCGAAGGTATGCTTCGTAATCAGATGCAGATGATTTTCCAGGATCCGATGGCGTCGTTGAATCCTCGTAAGAAGGTAGAGGATATCATCGGTGAGGGTCTCGATATTCATCATGCCTATAAGACGAAGGAAGAACGGGACCAGAAGGTGAAGGCAATTCTTAAGAAGGTTGGCCTCGCACCGGAGCATGCGAGCCGGTATCCGCATCAGTTTTCCGGCGGACAGCGGCAGCGTGTCGGTATCGCACGTGCGCTTATCATGAATCCGAAGCTCATCATCGCCGATGAATGTATTTCGGCACTTGATGTATCGATTCAGGCGCAGGTTGTAAACCTCATGAAGGATATTCAGGAGGAGACCGGCACAGCGTATCTCTTTATCGCGCATGATCTTTCGATGGTCAAGTATATTTCAGACCGAATCGGGGTGCTGCATCTCGGGCATCTGCTGGAGACCGGTACGACGGATGAGATCTTCGCGCATCCGGTGCATCCGTATACAAGATCACTCCTTAGCGCGATTCCATCACCGAATCCGGTGATCGAGAAGAAACGGGTCGCAGAGGTGTATGACTATGCGACGTCCGGCATCGATTACAATAAGGGCACGGATCATCTCGTCGAGGGGACACACTATGTGAAGTGCACTGACGAGGAATTCGACACTTGGATGAAGCGCGAACCGCTTCGGTATAACGGATAAATAAGAAGACATCGCAAGCGATGTCTTTGAACGCGCTCGCCGCTAAGGCATCCCGAAGCCTCACCGCGCAAGCGCGGTACTCCGGGATAACAATAAGAAGACATCGCAAGCGATGTCTTTGAACGCGCTCGCCGCTAAGGCATCCCGAAGCCTCACCGCGCAAGCGCGGTACTCCGGGATAACAATAATAGCGGGCTGTCGCTGATGACGATGGCCCGCTTTTCTTTATGAAGGTGATCCGATGGCCGTTGCTTTTGAAGCTTCTTTATTCTTAAATGATGAATACGAAAAGACGGGAGGTCTTCTATGAAATATATCGATATGCACTGCGACACCATGGCAGAGATCTGGTACGCGAAGCTTAGAGGAGAAAATTATGATATAAAAGACGCGCCCTTGATGATCAATCTGGAGAAGCTAAAGAAGGGCGACTGTCTTTGCCAGAATTTCGGGATGTATGTGAATCTGGAGCGGCCGGCGGATTTCAGAGGTGATACGGATTTTGAGCCACCGACGCCTGAATATGAGCGGATGGATCCGTGGTATGCCGTCAATGAGATTCTGAAGGTGTTTCGGGAGCAGATGGAGAAGCATGCACCTGTAGCTGACGGGTCGTCAAACACTGTAGCAAAGGATGCTTTGTCAATTACACAGGTGACGACGGGAACGGAGATTCATCAGCATCTTAAGGACAATACGATGTGCTGTCTTCTTACGGTGGAGGAGGGCGGTGTCTGCAAAGGGAGTCTTAACAATCTCCGGGCGTTGTATGCAGCCGGGGTTCGTATGATGACACTGACCTGGAATTTTGATAACGAGCTTGGACATCCAAACAAGCCGGATCGTGAGCATTATTATGATTTTAAGGGCAGGTCGGATAACGGGCTTACGGATCGGGGCAGAGTGTTTGTGGATGCGATGCAGAACATGGGTATGATTGTGGATGTGTCGCATCTGTCGGACCAGGGCTTCTATGATGTGGCGGAGCTTGTAAAAGGGCCGTTTGTGGCGAGCCATTCGAACGCGCGTTCCGTGATTGGATGCAGTCGGAATCTGACGGATGAGATGATCCGGGTACTCGCGGAGCATGGTGGTGTGACAGGACTTAATTTCTGCCCGTCCTTCCTTGATGACAGTGGTACGCCGAAGGAGACTGTCGATCGTATCGTACGGACGGCGGAGCATCTCCGGAGAGTCGGCGGCATCGAGGTCATAGGCATTGGCACAGATTTTGACGGGATCGGCGGCGATCTGGAGCTCGGGGATGCGTCGAAGATGGACATGCTTTTGGACGGACTCAAAAAGGCCGGCTTCTCCGTCGATGAAATCGAGAAGATATTCTATAAGAATGTTCTTAGGGTTTATGATGAAGTTCTCGGATGAATCTGTAAAAAGATGATGCAATTTAGAAATTTTATGTTATGATGTATTAAATTACTGAAGGGTAATCCTGAGAAATGCAAGGACGTATGATACTCAGATGAGGGTTCATGCGTCCTTTTTCGTAGAATACGTAAATCAGAATTTCATGCTCTTGCAATCCAATCAGGGAAAAGGGATGGCAGAAGTTAAGAGACCTTCGGTAATGAAAAGGAGGAGGATTTATGAAAAAACGATCTTTAAGTTTCATGATGGCAGCTCTGATGGTAGGGTCAATGGCAACCGGCTGCGGAAGCGCAAGCAACCAGGCAGCGACGACACAAGCGGCAGGTGGTTCTTCGGACACAGCGACGACCGCTGCTCAAGACAGCGGTGCCGGTTCTGATACTGGCGCTTCGGCAGGCACGACAGAGGGCGCGACGGATATCGATACGTCAACCTTCTTTAAGCTTGTCGGAGACAACCCGGATATCGTGGATCCGCAGTGTACCTCTGATTATTATGCGATTCCGATGAACTGTTTCGATCGTCTCGTCGAAGTGAAGAAGAACGATGACGGAACCAGTGAGCTGGTACCTTCTCTTGCAAAATCCTGGGATATCTCATCGGATGGTCTTACCTATACCTTCCATCTTGAGGAGGGTGTCAAGTATCAGAATGGCGCTGATTTCACGGCATCGGATGTTCTCTATACCTTTAATCGTCTTTTGACCTATCCGAAGTCGGTTAATGATGATATAGCCGATGGCATCAAGGGCGCCCAGGATGTGAAGGATGGTAAGGCAAAGTCACTGGCAGAGACCGGCGGTATCACAGTGGTGGATGATCATACGGTACAGTTTACGCTGGAGTCACCGTATGCTGCGTTCCTCGCTGAGCTGACCGTACCGGGTGCTTCGATCCTTGATGAAGATACGACGGAGGCGGCAGGTGATCAGTTTGGTATCGATCCTAGTGTGACGATCGGTACAGGTCCTTTCATTTTCTCTAGTTGGACCTTTAACTCCGAGATGATCCTCACGGCGAACAAGGATTGCTGGTCCGGTGCGCCGAAGTGCGATGGCATCGATTTCAAGATCGTACCGGATGAAGAGACCCAGCGTATGATGTTTGAAAATGGAGAGCTCGACCTCCTCGACCTTGATAACGCGCCGAGCCAGGTGGACTATTTCCTTCAGAGCGACAAGTATAAGGATTCAATCGTGCAGGGACCACGTGTCGGCGTGTACTATGTCACGTTTAATGAAAACATTGAGCCGCTTCAGGATGTGAAGGTCCGTAAGGCGCTTCAGATGTCGATCGACCGGCAGGCTATCCTCGATGCCCTGTATGGCGGCCGCGGCCAGCTTGAAAATGGTATCCTGCCGCACGGCCTTATCGGCTACAATGCAGACCTTCCGGAAATCAAGTATGATGTAGAAGGTGCGAAGAAGCTTCTCGCCGATGCAGGCTATGCCGATGGCTTCGATCTGGAGCTTGATCTTTCCTCTGATTCTGATGCAACCGGTAAGAACCTCATGGATATCCTTTCCTCAATGTGGGGTGAAATTGGTGTCCGCTGCACGGTAAAGACCATTGATGAAGCGACCCTTCAGGATACGAAGCATAATGGCGAGCTCGGCACGTATTCTTCATCCTGGTCCGCAGACTTTAACGATCCGGATAACTTCATGTATACCTTCTTCGGCTCCGATGCGAACACGAAGTTCCGTTCTCTTAACTACAAGAACGAGGATGCGATCAGCCGTGTAAACGCTGCCCGTTCCATCGTCGACGAGGATGCAAGAATCAAGGAGTATCAGGATCTTGAAAAGATCATCATCCAGGATGATGCCGCATGGCTTCCACTCTATTCGAAGGAACACCTCTTCGTCGTAGGACCTGGAGTTACCGGCTTCTCCGTTTCCTGGAACGGTTGGTCCAACGGTTATTACCGTGACGTCGCAGTCGCAAGATAAGTGTTCAAACGGATGGAGAAATACTCCATCCGTTTTATGTCCATATTGATTTAACGTGTTAAAAAGAGTATTGTGTACTTTATTAGCTTTCGAAGGCTGCCAATGCCTACAGCTGTGTGCCCGAAGGAAGCATTATCCAGTTATTCAGAAGAGAGGATCATGTCTTGCTGAAGAAAGTTGTGAACCGGATTCTGGTTTCAATTCCGGTGCTGATCGGTGTTATTTTCATCATTTACATCATGCTGAACATCATTCCGGGAAATCCGATTTCCGTGATGATGAAGGAGCATGCGCGGCAGGAGGTTATCGACCGGATGTCCGCCTATTATGGACTTGACAAGCCTGTGATGGTACAGTTTCTCATTTATCTGAAAAATCTATGTCACGGCGATCTCGGGATGTCGTATAAGCTGAACCGGTCGGTGAATGCTCTGATCGCGCAAGCGTTTCCGTATACGCTGAAGCTTGCGATCGCGGCGGCGCTGGTGTCCTGGATCATCGGTATCCCGGCTGGCATCGTATCAGCCATCAAGGAAAACACCGCTGTCGATCACTTCTTTATGGGCTTTTCACTGCTCGGTGTTTCGATGCCTGTGTTCTGGGCAGCCCTTCTTTTTCAATATGTTTTTGCGTACAAGCTTGGCTTAGTGCCGGTTTCCGGTGCGGATAATCCGAGCGCCTATATTCTGCCGGCCATCGTACTCGGCTGGTCGAGCGCCGGGACGATTGCACGGCTTACGAGATCCAATCTCCTTGAGGTTCTCGAAGCGGATTATATCCGGACCGCGTATGCGAAGGGACGTTCTCAGGCCGGTGTAATCCTGCATCATGCGTTTAAGAACGCATTGCTGCCGGTCATCACGATGATGGCGATTCAAGTGGCATCGCTTCTGTCCGGTGCGGTCATCACGGAAACAGTGTTTGCGATTCCTGGCATCGGCCGGCTCGCAGTCGACGCGATCACCTCACGCGACATGCCGCTCTTGCAGGGTACAGTGCTTTTTACGACGGTGCTCATCATTCTTGGTAATCTCATCGCGGACATCCTTTATTCTGTGATCGATCCGCGCATACGGGAAAGCTGAAAAGCTCGAGAAACTTACATCTGACATGGTATCTGACTGTTTACTCGAAAGAGTTTAAAAGACAGCCATGGATTTTTATGAAGAGAGGTTCCGCTGATTTGAAACTTTTAAGATATCATCCGGAAACAGCGTTCGGTGGACAATCGAAGGAGGACGCTTTGAAATCCTCTGTTAAGAAAGCGCTGGATCCGGAAAAAACGCTGACGGAAAAGGATAAAAGAAGGATTGAGCTCGCATCGGAAATCGGCGAACAGGAGACGGCCCGGGATAAATTCAGGGTGATGTGCGCTGAAAACAAGCTGGCAGCCTTTTCCCTCGTCGTGATTCTCATCTTTATCTTTATGGCCATTTTTGCTCCGGTTGTGGCGCCCTATGATCCGACGAAGCAGGACCTGATCCACCGCATGCAGGGTATGAGCAGGGAACATATCTTCGGGACGGATCAGCTCGGACGGGATATTTATTCTCGTATGATTTACGGTGCACGTGTATCGATTGCCATTGGTCTTTTGCCGACATTTGTATCGATTCTGATTGGTACAGTGCTTGGCCTCATCAGCGGTTATTTCGGCGGCGTGGTTGATTTTATCATCATGCGTCTCTGCGATATCACGATGGCGTTCCCGAGTCTTCTCCTGGCGATGGTTGTCATGTATACGATGGGTGCCGGCATCATCAATATCTTTCTTGCCCTGACACTGGTCTCGTGGGCTGGTACGGCAAGAGTGATTCGTTCTCAAACGCTGCAGCTTCGGGAAATGGAATATATTGAAGCCGCCTGCAGTATGGGCGTATCAAGCTTCGCGATCATGTTCCGGCACATCCTTCCAAACTGTCTGCCAAATCTTATTGTGCTGTTTACGTTAAACATCCCGGGCTCAATTCTTTCGGAATCTTCTCTTAGCTTTCTTGGCATCGGGGCACAGGCGCCGATGACGAGCTGGGGTCTGATGGTATCGGATGGCAAGCAGTATCTGTTTACAAACCCTGTGATTGCTATTGCGCCAGGTGTGGCTATTCTCATTTTAGCCCTTGCCTTTAATTTTCTCGGTGACGGTGTTCGGGATGTTATGGACCCGTATCTCAGTAAATAAAAAATGGAAAATACACTTGAAATAAAACATTTGAAAACCTATTTTCATACGATGAAGGGTGTCGTGCCGGCTGTCGATGATGTTTCCATCACAGTACCGAAGGGAAAGATCGTCGGAATCGTCGGGGAATCCGGCTGCGGGAAGAGTATGACAGCCATGTCTGTCATGCAGCTGATCCGAAAGCCTGGTAAGATTGAAGGCGGACAGATTCTGTTTAAGGGAGAGGATCTGCTTGAAAAATCCGAAAAAGAAATGGAGAAGATCCGGGGAGATCGTATCTCGATGATCTTTCAGGAGCCGATGACGAGCCTGAATCCCGTTTATACGATCGGGCATCAGGTAACGGAGGCGATTCTTATTCATGAAAAAATCGAGAAGGGGGAAGCGGAAAAACGTGCTGTAGAAATTCTTAGCGCTGTTGGCATCCCGGAACCGGAAAAGAGAATGAAATCCTATCCGCATCAACTTTCGGGCGGGCTTCGGCAGCGGGTGATGATCGGGATGGCTATGGTGATGAAGCCGGATCTTCTGATCGCGGATGAACCGACGACTGCGCTGGATGTGACGATTGAGGCACAGATTCTACATCTTATGCGGAAGCTCCGGGATGAAAACGGGACCTCGATTCTTCTTATTACGCATAATATGGGCGTCGTCGCGGAGGTATGCGATGATGTCTATGTCATGTATGCAGGGAAGGTCATGGAGCATACCGATGTATTTACGCTTTTTAAGCAGGCGGAACATCCATACACGGCTGGACTTTTGCGGTCGATTCCACGGATTGACGCGGTAAAGGATCGGCTCTATTCGATTCCCGGTGTCGTGCCGAATCTTCTACATCTCCCGGCTGGCTGCAGCTTCAGTACGAGATGCCCGTATGCGATGGACCGGTGCTATGAGGAAAGGCCGGAGCTTGTATGTCTCGAAGCTGAAAAGCACGAGCTTCGCTGCTTTTCATGCATGACAAAGTTTGAACGGGAGGCGGAAAATGGTAGATTCTAAGAAGGTACTGCTGTCCTGTTCGCATCTCACGAAGGAGTTCCCGGCGGAGGGCAGTAAGAAGCAGGTTGTACATGCGGTGACGGATGTGAGCTTCCCGATCTATGAAGGTGAGACGCTGGCACTGGTCGGAGAATCGGGCTGTGGTAAATCGACACTCGGACGGCTTCTGATCCGGCTGCTGCCATCCACAGACGGAAGCATCATCTACGACGGGAAGGATATCACGAAGCTGTCTGAAAAGGCCTTCCATCCGCTCCGGCGGGACATGCAGATCATCTTTCAGGATCCGTATGCATCACTTGATCCCAGGATGAATGTAGAAGCGATTCTTTCAGAGCCACTCAAGGCAAATCATGTCGTAAGCTCGAAGGCGGAGCTTCAGGAAAAGGTGCTCTCACTTATGGACATGGTTGGTATCCAAAGGGAATATCTCCATCGCTTTCCGCATCAGTTTTCCGGCGGACAGCGGCAGAGGATCGGCATCGCGCGGGCACTTGCACTGGAACCTCGGTTCGTCGTCTGCGATGAACCGGTATCCGCGCTTGATGTAAGCATTCAGTCGCAGATCCTGAATCTTCTGTCTGATCTTCAGAAGGAACGGAAGCTGACCTATCTTTTTATTTCGCATGATCTTTCGGTCGTACGTCATATTTCGAACCGGGTCTCTGTCATGTTTCTCGGGAAGCTCTGTGAGATCGGGCCGACGGAGGATATCTATAGCGCACCGAAGCATCCCTATACGAAATTTCTTCTTTCCTCTGTACCGAATCCGGATCCGACGAAGCGGAAGCAGGATGCAGAGCTTCTGATGGGTGAGATGCCGAGCCCGATGAATCCACCTTCGGGTTGCCGTTTCCGGACGAGATGTCCGTATGCGGATAAGCTTTGCGCGGAAAAGGAACCAGAGGAAAAAATCGTCGATGCTTCGGGCCGTAAGGTCTATTGTCATCATCCGCTATCTTAAAAGAGGTCTAACATGAACGCATTTCGTTTTGAGAGTCTTTCGGCTTTAACTGCGCCACTCCCGGAGGATGTGGAGCATCTTAGAGAAATCGGTGACTTTGATGGAGCAGCTAGGCATATTAGTCTCTGGCTGTCACGGGAAATTCCGGATGTCCTCCGGGATCGACTTCTCCTTGAAAAGGAAATCCTGAGAAGACTTCCGGAGGATTATCCCTACAGTGAAACTAAGATGAAGCTCAAGCTTCGCAAATACCTGCCGGGACTTACAGAAAAAGAATTCCACATGCTTTCTGATGAAGGACGTCTCGACTGGGTTTTTGTTGCCGGCGAGAAGCATTATTTTGTAGATGCGGTGGATGTTGTTCTCAATGATCCCGCCTGGGCAAAAAGAAGTGCGGCAGAACTTCATGAGCCCTATGAGGAATATCCCGAGGGCTATGACATCGTTCGGAGCACCATCAGTACAATGAAATCGGCCGGGACGTGTGCGGCTTCTTTCAAGGTGCATGCAGAAATCCGGATTAAGGATAGCGCCTTCCATCCGGGCGTCGTACGCGCGTGGCTGCCGATTCCGAATGATGCAAGACAGCAGAGTGAAATCAGACTTCTTGACTATACAAAGGGCGACAGGGTACGTGTAGAAATCGCTGATCTTCATGCCCCACAGAGGACGATTTATTTTGAAGAAGCAATGACGGAGAATCATCCGTTTTTTGTTGAATATTCTTTTACTAACCGGGTAAACTATACAGATTTATGGTGTGATGAGGATAGAACATCGCTGCAGGATCGGAGCGGTGGTTTCACAGACGAGGATCTCGAAGAGCAGCTTCCGCATATCCAGTTCACACCGCTCCTGACTGCACTTTCTAAGTCCATCACAGAGGGGCTTACGACGCCGCTTGAAAAAGCGCGTGCGATCTATGATTATGTGACAAAAAACATCCGATATTCCTATATGCGGAACTATTTTACCATCATTCGTCTTGCAGAATATCCAGCAATCATGGGAAAAGGTGACTGCGGCATCCAGTCGCTTCTCTTCATCACGCTTTGCCGTATAGCAGGAATTCCGGCAAGATGGCAATCCGGTAATAGTCTGCGCCCGCCGAAGCGTGTCGGGAGTCATGACTGGGCGGAATTTTATATTCGGCAATATGGCTGGCTTTTCGCAGACTGTTCGTTTGGTGGCGGTGGCTATGCACATGGAGATGAGGAGAGAAGGAAATTCTATTTCGGCAATCTGGATCCCTTCCGGGATGTTGCAAATTCGGCTTTCCAGAAGCAGCTTGCACCTTCCCCAAAATATATTCGCAGAGATCCGTATGATAACCAGTCTGGCGAGATCGAGTATCAGGAAAGACCGCTGTCTGATCAGGAAATCGAGACAGAGAAGTATATGATGGAGTGGAAATTGATTTAACGGATGCGATACGCGGTGCACATTCGCATTCCACTTTCATATTCAGTTTCGCAATTTGACACCGCTTGTAGAAACATGCAAAAAGAACCGGAGCCCAAAGGATTCCGGTTCTATAGAAGCGACGAGGATGAGACTCGAACTCACAACCCGTATACGCGGGCACCAACTTTCCAGGCTGGCCGACTACCAATTATCACACCTCGTCAAAGGCTTAATTGATATCTAATCAAGCAACTTGCTTACTATAGCAAATGGATTTTATAAAATCAAGTATCAATTTTTTATTTTTCAAGTATAATATAGTCTGTGATGATAACATCATTTTTGAAGTTTAGGAGAGGAGGTTTAGATGCTGTCTTTTTTAAAGCTGAGAGTAGCGGGCTTCGGTGCCGGTGAAACAGGACTCCGGATCTGGAATAGCAATGGTACTCTACGTTACGCATACGACGATGCACCACTTGATGGTGAACCGTCTCTGATTGTGCGCGTACCGGGCAGGATTGCATCGGACTTTCTTTTGAAGCTTCAGGATATTCATGTTTACCGGTGGAAAAAATCATACCAGCCGTCCTCCAAAAGTAAAAAGCTTCATCTCGCCCATTCCGAATGGAATCTCATCTATAAAGAGGATAATGGACAGATTGAGGAGTTCAGCGGTATCAATGCCTATCCGCGTAAGTGGAATCAGTTCATGGAGCTGGTCACAAATCTGGTGCAGGAGTCAACAGCCGCGCATCTCAATGGTCTTGCGCGTTTTGACATGACCCTTACCGATATGACGAAAGGGCAAAGAGCGGATGGGAAAGAGGCACAGATCACGTATACGGAAACGCTGAGTCTGGACCGCTATGAAGATACGCTGTCTTATGTGATACGGATCGGGGAGAAAACACAGATTAAACATGAATACAAGATTCCCGAGATGATCGATTATCTTCTCGCAAACTGTGAGCAATATCTGAAGGAACACGATGAAACGGGCTATCGCCTTCCGGAGCATGGAAAGCCTTCTTTAAGCGTTAATGTACGCTATCGTAATGGACGGAATGTAAGCTTTCGAAGATCCTATAACCGTTATGGCGTTCCGGATGACTGGAATGAATTTCTGGATGATTTTTATTCGGCAATAAAATATTTCGGATTGTTTGGCTCGACCTTTGATCCGGATCTTTATCGCCATGGCGTGAAAAAGGGGGAATATATCTTCCTCGATTGCGCATCCATGCAGGATGACGCCACAGAATACTTCCGTGCTAAAGAAGACGACCTCCATGTGGGCGATGTAGTCATTGTCCCGGATACGGCGACGAAAAAGGAAAAGATGATGCTGGTATCCGAGATCATTTACTGCACGAGGGACAATGTGCCGGCACCGCTTGATGAAACGAATTTTATTATCCGTAAATACAGTCTTTCCAGCCTGTTTTCCAGTGATGAAAGTGATGAAGATGACGACGATCTCGACGACGAACGATAAAGTTGAAAAGGAGTTAGTTTCGTGATCGTATTAGTTGATTTTGAAAACACACATGTATCGGGCCTCGATGGCTATGAGTATCTTGATGAGCATGACACGATGGTCATGTATTATTCGGATGAGAACAGTTCTGTAACAAAGGGCATCATCGATGACCTGAAGAAGAACCGTGTCAATGTCAGTCTCGTAAAGCTTTTAAAGCAGCATTCCAATGCACTCGACATGTACATTGCCTCGACGACGGGGATGTTTCTTGATTCAGGTGAGAAAATCCTCATTGTTTCAAAGGACAAGGGCTATGGCGCTGTCCGTGATTTCTGGCATAGCCTTCGTGGTGCCGAGATCCTCCTCGGTGAGACAATTAAAGAATGCCTCCTTCATTCGATGACGAATGATGATGATCGTATCCGGATCTGTAAGGAGCGTTCGCAGAAGGCAAATCTTGTTGAAGCTTTCTCGACGATGAATACAATCCCGACACGGCCGGCTCTTTCCCGCGGTATGCAGCGGCTTCGCGAAAAGGCTGTGAACTGGACAGAGACGCAGGAGGCTGCACCGATTCTGCCGAATCCGCTCGATAAGCGTGCACAGAACACAGATGCTGTGCAGCAGGGCACGGTAACGGAGGGCACGAATTTCACGATGACAGAAGCTCCTTCTGAAGCTGTTGAGAATACTGTTTCTGCTTCTACAGAGGATGCGCATCATAATGATCACAAAAGAGACCGGCATGATCGTTATCGTGGGCCGCGTCATCTTCCGGTGACACCAAAGACATCCACGGATGAGTTTACGCATGGCGGCTATGATGGTCTACCGAAGGTAACAGAGGATGCTGCTGAAAAGGGAACTGCTCTTATTCGTGAAGAGCAGAAGTCTACTGCTGTCACTGTGAGAAATGAAGAAGCTTCGAAGGCCGCTGGTGAGGCTTTGAAGGAAGGCAAACCAGAGGGCAGCAAGGATATGCTTGGAACTCTTGCGAAGAAGGTGCAGGAGGGTCTCGAAAGAGCTGCCGGCATGTTCTCAAAGGGTGAACATCAGGAAAATATAGAAACGAAGGAAACAGAGAAGCCGAAGGTGGATCCGAATCGTATCCAGTATGTCTACGATCCGGTTACCAAGAAGTTTACAGAGGTCATCGATGGAAAGCCGGTAAAGGCTGAAGAAAAGAAGGAAGAGGCTGCGGCAGAGAAGGAAGAGACTACAAAAGAGAAGACCGAGGCCGTCACAGATGTAAAGGAGCAGAAGACCGGGGAAAAGGCTCCTTCTAAAAAGGAGCAGGAGACTAACGTCGAAAAGTCTGTTCAGCAGGTAAAGAAGGAATCGGAAGCTTCTGCTACTAAGACGCAGCAGGATGAAGCTGATGCAAAAGCGCAGGAAGAAAATGCTCATCCTGAGGAGCATAGTGGTAATCATCATAAGCGGAGAAGAAGAACAGCCGGAAAGAACCGTGGTAATCATACCGAGCAGGAAAAGGCAGTGGCAGCTGTAGATGAGAATAATGACGTAGCAGCTACGGCTTCCGAACAGGAAGAAAATCAGTCTGAGAGCAAGGATGGCAGCGAAGATAAACAGCCGGCAAAAAAAAGAACCGGTGGTAGAAGAACCGGTGCGAAGAAGGTAAAGGCGGAAACAGAAAAGACGGAGAAGACGGAACAGTCTGAGAAGACAGAAAAATCTGCGAAGTCAGGAAAGTCTGGGAAATCAGAAAACTCAGAAGTGACGGAGAAGTCTGAAGCTTCGGCAGATGTTAAGGTCTCATCAAAGAAAACAACAAAAAGAACATCAAACCGGTCACAGTCCTCAAGAAAAGCGAAAACGGTAAAACCGGATGAGCATAAAGAAAATGCCTAAAGCAGCTATAAGAAAGCTTTAATAAAATTGCTATAAGAAAACTTTTTGAAAAACTGCTTGCAATCAAAAATCCCCTGTGCTATATTAGTCGAGTCGCGCGGGGGTGCTGAAATTGGCAGACAGGCAAGACTAAGGATCTTGTGTCCGATAGGACGTGTGGGTTCAAGTCCCATCTCCCGCATCGGGAACCGGAAGCTGAAAAGCTTCCGGTTTTTCAGTATATAAAAGATTAGGAGTTTCCACATGAGAATCGCGATCATCACGGGTGCGACCTCCGGCATGGGTCGTGAGATGACTCGGCAAATTGATAAGACGGTATCGGCGGTAGAAGGCTTCTGGTTGATTGGAAGAAGGAAAACAGAACTTTCTCTTACTGCGAGTATGCTCACGAAGTCTTCGAAACTGTTTGCACTTGATCTGTCAAAAATAAAAGACTTAGAAGCACTGAATGAGGCGCTCCGTGACGAAAAGCCAGAGGTCCTTTTTCTTGTTAATGCGGCAGGGCTTGGGAAAATCGGTGCGTTTCAGCGTATTCCATGGAAAGATCTTATGGAAATCGATGACGTCAATGTCCGCGCCTTGACAGTTGTCACTAGTCTTTGCCTGCCATATATGCGGAGGGGAAGAAAGAAGGCCTCTTATCTGATCAATTTTTCTTCCGGCTCTGCCTTTCTGCCACAGCCATATTTCGCTTCCTATGCAGCGTCAAAAAGCTACGTATTGAATCTTTCACGAGCTTTGAGAAAAGAGCTGCATGGATCTGGAATCACAGTTACTGCCGTTTGTCCGGGGCCCGTCAGAACAGAATTTTTTAAGACTGCAGAATCGACGGGGAGGATGGCACCTTATAAAAAATATTTTATGGCTGACGCAAAAAAGGTATGTCAAAAGGCGCTTCAGGATAGTCTCAAGGGACGTGCTTTATCCGTGTATGGAATTACAATGAAGCTTCTTCATGTTTTTAGTCATATTGTACCAGCAGAATTAATACTACGGTTTTATCATGTTGAAAAAGAGGAAGATCGTTCATGCGGGAACTAAAGGTTTCAAAGAATGAAGCAGGGCAAAGGTTAGACAAGCTGCTTCACAAATATCTCCGTGAAGCAGGGGATGGCTTCATCTATAAAATGCTTCGGAAAAAGAATATTGTGCTAAACGATAAAAAGGCAACCGGAAAAGAGATGCTTCAATCCGGTGATACGGTCAAGCTGTATTTTTCCGAGGATACCTTCGAGAAGATGGGCGCAGGTGTGACTGAAGAAAGTGCTCCTTTCGGATGCAAGCTGCCGAAGGACTTCGAAAAATGGATTGTCTTTCAGGATGATGCACTTTTAATTCTGAACAAGCCTGCAGGTGTTCTCTCGCAATCAGACGATCGTGAAAAACTTTCAATCAATGAGTATTGTCTCCAGTATCTTTTTGAAAAGGGAGAAGTTACCGAGGAAACGCTTCGAACCTTTAAGCCGGGTATCTGTAATCGATTGGACAGAAATACCTCCGGACTCATTTTATTTGGAAAAACGCTGCCAGCACTGCAGACGATGGCGTCTATCCTTAGAGACAGGTCTCTCGAAAAATATTATCTTACTGTCGTACAAGGAACGATCCTTAAGTCAGAGCAGATTGACGGATTTTTAAAAAAGAACGAAAAAGACAATCATGTAAGCATTAGAACAACTGCCTTTCCGGGTGCAGTGGAGATTCATACTGCATATGAGCCGATCGCCTGGGGAGACTTGAATGCTGAATGTGAACATGCGGTGAAGGGTCATCAGAATGAAAGGGATAGCCTTTATGATAAAAGGAGTGGCCTTAATGATGCAAGGCCAAATCATGTAACATCGGATTTCGCGTGGACGCTTCTCCGGGTACATCTCATCACTGGTAAAACGCATCAGATCCGGGCACATCTACGTTCCATCGGACATCCGATCTATGGTGATCCGAAGTATGGGGATCTAAGATTAAACAGTATGCTCGAAAAGCGTTATGGCATAGCTCGGCAGCTTCTCCATGCCTATGAGGTGAAATTCCCGGAAGGCTTGGATCTGACTGTCTCAGGAAAGTCGATACAGGCTTTGCCACCTGCTGACTTTAATCTATTTACCGGATCTACTCTTATGCTTTAAGCGATTCATCTAACAATATTCTTACATTGGAAAAGTCAATCTTACGTTTTACTGACGGTTTCGCAAAAGACTTCCGATATTTAAGAACATCTGATAAAGTATCCTCATGATTCTTTTTGCGTGATGTTCTTCACGTGTATCCCTTTGAGGATAGTTATGTTATCAAAAATTCATAGTGCGGGACTCTCTGGTCTCGAAGGGTATCATGTTTCTGTCGAGGTAGACGAGGGAGATGGTCTGCCTCGCTCTGTCATCGTCGGTAATGTGTCACCTTCTGTACGAGAAGCGCTAGAGCGCTGCCAGGTCGCGCTTAAAAATTCGTCGGTATTTCTGCCGCCGAAACGTCTTACGATCAATCTTGCACCAGCTGACAGACGGAAGGATGGGACGTTTTTTGACCTGGCCATCTTAAGTGGTGTACTGAAGGCAATCTATATGCCAGCTGGTGCGGATACCGATCAATATGGCTTTATCGGTGAGATCGGACTTGATGGTGAAATCCGGCATGTCAATGGTATCCTGTCGCTTGTGAGTGCGCTGAAGGAAGAGGGACTCCGTGGCGCTATCGTACCACAAGCTGATGTTCAGGAGGCGCTGGTCGTCGAGAACATGGATATTATCGGGATCTCACATGTCACGGATCTTTTCAAGCTCTTACGTTCGGAAGATGCTTTCAATATGTTTGATCGTCCGATACCGGAAAAAAGTCTACAGGACGAACAGACCTATGAGGCTGATTTTTCAGATGTTCATGGTCAGAGTTTCGGCATACGTGCGGCACTGATTGCTGCCGCTGGCGGACATAATCTGCTTCTTTCCGGCGTGGCAGGTTCTGGTAAGACCATGATTGCGAAGCGGATTCCATCGATTCTTCCGCCGCTTACAAGGGAGGAAAATATCGAGGTAACGAGAGTTTATTCTGCATCAGGACTTCTGCCGAAGGGACAGGCGCTGTATAATCGTCGTCCGTTCCGGACGCCGCATCATACGATTACGACACCGGCGCTGATCGGCGGATCCTCACCGCAGGGAATCATGCCAGGTGAGATTGCGCTGGCGACGAGAGGCGTACTTTTTCTGGATGAGATTCCACTTTTTTCCCGGTTTGCGATAGAAGCACTGCGCGAACCGATGGAAGAGAAAAGGGTTGTTATTAATCGGCTGCAGGGAAGCTTTACCTATCCTGCTGACTGTATGGTGGTTGCGGCTATGAATCCTTGCCCTTGTGGGTATTATCCGGACAGAAACCGATGTCACTGTACAGAGGCTGAAATTCGTGCTTATCAGAAGGGAATTTCGCGACCGATTCTGGAAAGAATTGATCTTTGCGTCGAAGCATCACCGGTCCGGTTTGAAGAGGCTGTTTCTTTAGAAAAGGGCATCTCCAGCAGGGAACTCCGGGAAAAGGTGCAGGACGCGAGAGAAATTCAAAAGATTAGATTTAAAAATACAGATATCATGACCAATGCCGAGATGCGGATTCGACATATACATACCTTCTGTAAGCTGGGTTCCAGGGAAGAGGAATTTATCGGAGATGTATTCCGGCTCCGCGGACTTTCGATGCGCTCGTATCATAAAATCCTTAAGGTTGCAAGAACGATTGCAGATCTTGAACATGCGGAAAAAATAAATATCTCGCATCTCAGTGAGGCTGTGAGCTACCGGGGACTTGAGGATAGACTTTTCGGCGGAGGTGACATGGCATGAATACGTTTCGTGGTTCTGAGCTTCACATCGAAATCGGAAAAAATGATCTTCCGATCCGCGAACTGACACCCTTTGATAAGGAATTTCCAGATAGGCTCCGATATATCCCGAATCCGCCGAAGGTACTATATTTAAGAGGCGCACTGCCTCCTGATGATATGCCGACCGTCGCCATCATTGGCGCTAGAGCCTGTACCGATTATGGGAGAAATGTAGCGAGGAGTTTCGGGCGTATCCTTTCGAAAAATGGTGTTGCGATCATCAGCGGACTGGCCTATGGAATCGATTCGGAAGGTCAGGCAGGGGCAGTCGATGCGGCCGGGAAAACCTATGCTGTGATTGGCAGCGGTGTGAATATCTGTTATCCGGCAAAAAATTTTCCGATTTATGAAAAGCTTTTATCTTTGGGAGGCGGTGTGATCTCGGAGTATCCGGAAAATTATCCGCCGCTTCGGGAAAATTTTGTCCAGAGGAATCGGTTGATATCCGGCCTTTCAGATATCGTACTTGTCATCGAAGCGCGCGAAAAATCCGGAACCGGCATCACGGTTTCGTATGCACTGGACCAGGGCAAGCAGGTGTTTGCCTTACCTGGACGGATTACAGACCAGCTTTCTGCCGGGTGCAACCGTTTGATACGAGATGGTGCGGAGATTCTTACTTCTCCAGAGGATGTTCTCGCAGCACTGCATCTTAAGCATGCGGGTGAATGTACGATACAGGAAAAGGATACTTCAGTACTATCGCCTAAGCAAAAGCGTGTTTATGAAGCGCTGACGGATGATGCAGAGCATCTCGATTTTCTTCTGGATAAGACAAAGCTTAGTGTGACTGAGCTGACTGCAATTCTCTTGGAGCTTGAAATCCTTGGCTTTTCCGAGTGTACGAAGACTGGATTTTACAGACGGAAGGCCTTTTCAGAATGAGAGAACATGTCGTTTCAAATTGAAAAAAAGAGTCATCCGATTCATGCTAAAGGCGATCTCAGAATGACAGACAAATACGGTCAAAGCAGTTTCGGTTGACCGAAATTAAAAAAATTACGCTTGACAAATGAAAACGTCATGTTAAAAACTAAGGGCAAGGTCTCTAACCGGATTTCAAATGCTGACATGTTTTGCAAGGTGTAGGCATTGCTGATCCGGAGGGGCAAACCTCAGTATAAGGAAGTATTACATGGCGAACAGTCTTATCATAGTGGAGTCACCTGCAAAGGTGAAGACCATCAAGAAGTTTCTTGGAAAAAACTATACAGTAGATGCGACGATGGGACATCTCATAGATATGCCGAAAAGCTCTCTCGGTGTTGATGTCGAGCATGATTATGAACCGAAATATATCACAATTCGCGGAAAAGGTGAGCTTCTCGCACAGCTAAAGAAGGAAGCCAAAAAAGCGGATCATATCTATCTGGCAACTGACCCTGATCGTGAGGGCGAGGCCATCAGCTGGCATCTGAAAAATGAACTCGATAAGGATGAAGGAAACCGTGATAAGATTTCCAGAATTTCCTTCAATGAAATCACAAAGAATGCTGTGAAAAATGCGCTGAAGAATCCGCGGGATATTGATATGAACCTCGTGGATGCGCAGCAGGCGCGCCGTGTCATCGACAGACTTGTGGGCTATACCATCAGTCCGCTTTTATGGAAGAAAATCCGAAAGGGGCTTTCGGCCGGTCGTGTACAGTCGGTTGCGCTTCGGATGATCTGTGACAGGGAAAAAGAGATTGCGGCGTTTGTACCGGAGGAGTACTGGACGCTGGATGCAGAACTTGAGGCTGGAAGGAAAAAGGTTATCGCGTCCTTCTATGGAAAGGATAAGAAGCAGGCACTGCCGGATGAGAAAACGGTAGATGCGGTTATCCGTTCCGTCGGTAAGGGCCCCTTCACAGTTTCTGATATCAAAACAGGAGAAAGAAAGAAGAAGGCACCACTTCCCTTTACCACAAGTACGATGCAGCAGGAGGCCGCCAAATCACTTGGCTTCCCGACCTCTAAAACAATGAAAATCGCGCAGGGTCTGTATGAGGATGGCCGGATCACCTATCTTCGTACGGATAGTACGAGAATCGCTGAGGAGGCTGATACCGCAGCGCGTCAGTATATCGGTGAAAAGTTCGGCGATCGTTATGTGGCGGAATCTGTGACGAAGGGTAAGCAGGGTGAGGTTAGAATCCAGGATGCACACGAAGCCATCCGCCCTACGGACCTTTCCTTTACACCAGAACTTGCAAAGGGCAAGCTGGACAGAGACCAGTACAGACTGTATCAGCTTGTCTATAAGCGTTTTCTTGCAAGCCGTATGCAGCCGGCAGTTTATGCGATAGAAACGGTTAAGGTATCAGCCGGCGACTATACGTTTACACTTAGTGGTTCACGTCTTACCTTTGACGGTTTCCTTTCGGTCTACATGTCAGAGGAAGATAAAGAAGATAAAAATGTACTTCTCCCGGAGATGAAGAAGGGAGATACACTTGCGCTTTCAAAATTTGATAAAGCCCAGCATTTCACACAGCCGCCTGCGCATTATACCGAAGCTTCTCTCGTAAAGGCACTCGAGGAGGATGGAATCGGAAGACCTAGTACCTATGCGCCGACCATCACGACACTTCTTGCCAGACGTTATATCACGAAGGAAAAGAAAAATCTTTTTGTGACAGAGCTTGGCCAGGCGGTCGATGATATGATGCAGAAGAATTTCCCGACAATCATTGATACCGCCTTTACAGCGAATATGGAATCTCTTCTCGATAGTGTCGCTGATGGAGAAACACGCTGGAAGACCATCATCGAAAACTTCTACCCGGATCTCCAGGAATCCGTCGAAAAGGCGCAGAAGGAGGTCGAAAAGGTCACGATTCGTGACGAAGAAACTGATGTTGTTTGCGAGAAATGCGGACGTAACATGGTCATCAAGTACGGACCGCACGGAAAGTTTCTGGCATGTCCTGGCTTCCCGGAATGCAGAAATACGAAGCCATATATTGAATACGCCGGCTTCCTTTGCCCCGACTGCGGTGCCGAGATACTCAAGCGCCGTTCTAAGAAGGGTAGAATTTTTTATAGCTGCAGCCGGTATCCGGAGTGTACCTATATTACCTGGAACAAGCCGAAGGACGCTAAAACCGGAGAAAAGAAGGACGGCGATATCTACGCTGGTTCTACAGCTACAGCTTCTGTAGCTGAGCCTGAAAATGCAGGTTGACATACTACGATAAAATTGGTAATATATTTGCCGTGTCTGTTTAGGACACGGCTATTTTTGTGACGGGAAATATCCCGTAAAAAGCACATACTGCCAGAAACCGGAAGGTGCCAGATGGCGAAACCCGGCAGCACGAAGGACAGTATGGATGTATAACCAGGAGGTATAAAATGAGTGCAATTGGTATGAAGCAGCTTCTTGAGGCCGGCGTTCACTTCGGTCACCAGACCAGAAGATGGAACCCGAAGATGGCTCCGTATATTTATACAGAGCGTAACGGCATCCACATCATCGATCTTCAGCAGACTGTGAAGATGGTAGATGATGCTTACAATGCTATGGTAAAGCTTGTACAGGACGGCGGCACGGTTCTTTTCGTAGGTACGAAGAAGCAGGCGCAGGATGCAATTAAGACCGAGGCTCTTCGTTGCGGTGAGTTCTATGTTAACCAGAGATGGCTTGGCGGTATGCTCACAAACTTCAAGACCATCGAGTCCCGTATTGATCGTCTGAAGGAGATCGAGAAGATGTCTGAGGACGGCACATTTGATGTTCTTCCGAAGAAGGAAGTAGCGCTCATTCGTAAGGAGTGGGACAAGCTTGAGGCTAATATCGGCGGTATCAAGGAGATGAAGGAGCTTCCGACAGCAATCTTCGTCGTAGATCCGAAGAAGGAAAAGATTTGTGTTAAGGAAGCGCACAGACTTGGTATCACACTGTTCGGTATCGCTGATACGAACGCTGATCCGGAGGAGCTTGATTATGTTATTCCGGGTAATGATGATGCAATCCGTGCGATCAAGCTGATCGTTGGCAAGATGGCTGATGCAGTCATCGAGGCTAAGCAGGGTGAGATGACAGAGGAAGAGGCTGCAGCAGCTACTGCTGAAGATGAGACTGTCGTTAATACCGAAGCATAAATAAAACTAAATGTTGCCTGGCACGAAACAATTGTATGGATTGTCCCGGGCCAGGCAATTTTTTGAAATTATTTGCTTACTTCAAGATATTGTTTGAAGATGACAGATATGGAAAATTCGACAGCGTGACGCAACGCTGCCTGATAAAAGTACAGGAGGAAAATGAAATGGCAGTTACAGCAGCTGATGTAAAGAAGTTACGTGAGATTACCGGTGCCGGCATGATGGCCTGCAAGAAGGCACTTGGCGCTACAGATGGTGATATGGATAAGGCTGTAGATTATCTGAGAGAGCAGGGCCTTGCCGGTGCAGAGAAGAAGGCTGGGCGTATTGCAGCTGAGGGTGTATCCTTCACGAAGATTTCAGATGATAAGAAGTCCGGCGTTGTCGTAGAGGTTAACGCAGAGACGGATTTCGTTGCAAAGAATGAGAAGTTCCAGACTTATGTATATGAGGTATGTGATCAGGCTCTGAAGAGCGATGCAGCAGATATCGACGCTTTCCTTGCTGAGAAGTGGAATCTTGATCCGTCCAGAACAGTAGCTGAGCAGCTTTCTGAGGAGATCTCTATCATCGGTGAGAATATGCACATCAGACGCTTTAAGAAACTTACAGAAGAGAATGGCTTCGTAGAGGGCTATATTCATGCTGGTGGCCGTATCGGCGTTATCCTTCAGGTTAAGTCTGATGTTGTCAATGATGCTGTACACGAGATGGCAAAGAATATCGCGATGCAGATTGCAGCACTGAACCCGAAGTATACAAGCCGTAAGGAAGTGGATCAGGCTTTCCTTGATTCTGAGACAGAGATTCTTACTGCTGCTGCAAAGAATGAGAAGCCGGATGCACCGGAGAAGGTTCTCGCTGGTATGGTACAGGGCCGTCTTAACAAGGAGCTGAAGGAAATCTGCCTGCTTAACCAGGTTTATGTAAAGGCTGAGGATGGTAAGCAGTCTGTACAGAAGTATGTTGAGTCTGTTGCAAAGGCACAGAATGCAAACATTGAGCTTGTTACCTTCGCTCGTTTTGAGACTGGTGAAGGCCTCGAGAAGAAGAACGAGGATTTCGCCGCTGAGGTTGCTGCTGCAGTTAAGAACTAAGCAGGCTATACAGCTTACAACTTTTTGTATTTCAATTTGTGATTTCGCCGGGGATGGCTTTCCATTCCCGGCTTATTTTATAGGGAAAAGTATGCTAGAATGGTTGTTCAGTCGTAAGGATCATCATGGAAGAAAAGGGGATCGTCATATGGATGACAGCTATCAGATCAAAACCCGTAAGCATTTTGTCTTTTACGGTGAAGTGCAGGGCGTCGGCTTCCGTTATAGTGCAAGGATGATTGCAAACAGTCTTTCTCTCACCGGATGGGTGGAGAATGAATATGACGGATCTGTGACGGCTGAGGTCCAGGGAAGCCCCTATGATATCGATGCTTTTCTCGAGAGGCTAAGAGAGCAGCCCTTTATTGAAATTTCGGATATTGAGGCGCGGGATATGGAGCCTGTACCAGAGAGCAGCTTCCACGTGAGGGGTTATTAAGCTGTTTTAGAATATCGTTCATGGGAAAGCTGATAGCATTAAATTCGTACGCGCTTAAAGCATGAGAGGCAAGGATATCATGAAACGGAATTTTAAATTTATACTGAGTTATGACGGGTCTAGATATTATGGCTGGGAACACCAGCCGAATACAGAGCTTACAATCCAGGGAAAGCTCGAACAGGTGCTGACCAGAATGCAATTCGGAGAGGATTTTAAGATAAAAGATTTTGCTTCTTTTCCGATTACGGTGATTGGGGCGGGACGTACCGATGCCGGTGTACATGCGCGTGCCATGACTGCCAATGCACTCCTTGATACGGATAAAACATCGGATGAAGTCCGACAATATATGAACCGCTATCTTCCGGAAGATATCAGCATCAATGACTGTAAGGAATGCAGTGAAAGATTCCATGCCCGCTTTAAGGCCTCCGGGAAGACCTACCGCTATACCTGCTGGTTTTCGGCGGAAAAGCCTGTATTTGAGCGTAAATATGTTACTGTACTAGAACAACATCCGGACATTGCCGCTATGGAGCAGGCGGCGAAGCTCTTGATGGGTACACATGATTTCAAAAGTTTCTGTGGTAATCCGCATATGAAAAAGTCTACAGTTCGTACAGTCGACAGCATCAGTATCACGGAAAATGGTCCGTATATCCGATTTTATTATCATGGGGATGGCTTTCTTCAGAATATGGTACGTATCCTGACAGGAACGTTGATTGAAGTAGGCATGCATAAACGTACGCCGGAATCCATGCTAGGGATTCTCGAAGCGAAGGACAGAACGAAGGCTGGATATACGATGGAACCCGGCGGACTTTGCCTCATGAAGGTGGATTACGATTAAGGAGGGTTAAGCTTAAAATGAGAAACGTTTTGAAGAAAATACATATTCTGGTGTTGCTTGGTATGATTCTTTGTCTGTATAGCCTTCCATCCTCGGCCGAAGAAGCGGGAAATGCTATCGGTTCTACTAGTCTTCTTTCAAAAGAGGATCAGATGATTCTTGAAAAGCTTACAAACACGATGACAGCAAAGCTCTCAAATCAGATCATCCTGGTAGTAGATCATGATCTCATGCTCTGGACGAAGGATACAGCCGGCAACTGGTCTAAAAAACTTGACACCTATTGTGGCTATGGCAGAAACGGACTGAAAGCGTTTAATATTCGTCAAGAGGGCGACGGGACCACACCGATCGGCAGTTTTCCAATTCTGTTTTCTTTTGGCTTCGGTCAGAATCCCGGGACGGCGATGACCTATCGTGAGATCCAGCCGACCAGCTACTGGTCTGCAGAGGAAAGCACTTATAACACATGGGTTGAAAGTGCAACACAAATCGATGGGGAACATCTATCTGAGTATACCATCTGCTATAAAAAGGCAATGGCCATTGGTTTTAATCAGAATCCAACCGTATACAAGAGAGGATCTGCGATTTTCCTTCACCTTAAGAATCCGGCCCACTGGAGTACTTCCGGTTGTGTTGCAGTAGAAGAGGAAGCGATGAATACGCTTCTCAGTACCTGTCAGGATGGAACTTATATTATGATTGTGCCGGATATAAACTGGATTCAAAATTTCTAAAGGTTCTAAGGGAGGTCTATGGTTTATTCGAAGCGGACGCCTCTTCGTGATTATATTTTTCTCACGATCGGAGCAGTCCTTGTTAGTATCGCATCACAAAATATCTATGCCCCGGCCGGTTTAGTCACTGGCGGTGTGGGCGGAATCAGCATCATGTTGAAGCGGTTGTTTGGCTTGCCGCTCTGGCTCAGCAACACAATTATTAACATTCCGCTCTTTATCATAGGCTATTTTGCCTGTGGCTGGAAGTTTATCCGTCGGACGCTCTATGCGACAGCGGTCATGTCTGTCGCACTGCTGCTTTTACCTGAATACAATCTGGTGCAGGATAATGATCTTTTTCTTCAGGCTATTTTCGGCGGTATTTTTTGCGGCGCCGGATCCGGACTGGTCTTCGCGGCACTTGCAACGACTGGTGGTACAGACCTGCTGGCCGCTATCATCCAGAAGAAGATGCGGCACCTTTCTATCCCTACGATTACCGAGGTACTCGACTGGTCCATCGTGATTGTAGGCATTGGCATCTTCGGCGGTGTGAAAGCAATGTATGCAGTCATTTCTATTTACGTATTTTCCCAGGTGTCGAACTGGATTCTCGATGGCCTTCATTTCGCAAAATGTGCCTATATTATTTCAGAACGTTCCAAGGAAATTGCAGATAGGATTCTCACGGAGATGGACCGGGGCGTCACTGGCATCCAGGCAAAAGGCATGTATTCGGGAAATGACACAGAGATGCTGTATTGCGTCATTTCCAAACGGGAGACAGCAATGCTTCATGATATCGTGCATGCCGTCGATCCGGAGGCATTTGTGATCGTATCTGATGTCCGCGAAGTGCATGGAGAGGGCTTCACACGATGAAATTTTATTTTGCACCGATGGAAGGCATCACCGGCTATCCCTTCCGAAATACCTATGAGGCGTTTTTCTCAGGCATTGACAAATATTTTACCCCCTTTATCAGCGCCAATGACTCCTTCAGCTACCAGGACCGGGAGCTTCGTGATGTCGATCCTTCGAAGAATATGGTGCCATTTCTCGTGCCGCAAGTGCTGACAAACGATGCAGAGATGTTTGTTTCAGCCATTAAAATGCTGACAGAGCGCGGTTATCATGAGGTGAACTTAAACCTTGGCTGTCCCTCCGGTACGGTTGTTGCAAAAAATAAGGGCAGCGGTATGCTGCGGGATCCGGACCGGCTGGATGAATTCTTTGAGGAGACTTACGGATATCTCGACAGGGAAGGCATAAAATCTGTCCATATTTCTCTTAAGACCAGGATCGGGATTTATGATGAAGCAGAGCTTTCCAATCTGATTCCTGTGTTCAACAGATATCCTTTCTCAGAGATCATCGTGCATCCACGTATCACAAAGGAATTTTACAAAGGATCGGTGCATCTTGAGGCCTTCGAGAAATGCTTTACAGAATTAAAGGTGCCTGTTGTGTATAACGGAGATATTTTTACTCTTTCAGCTTACGAGAAGCTCTGTACAAGATTCCCATCCCTTCATACAGTGATGCTTGGACGGGGACTTCTCATGCATCCGTCCCTACTTCGGGAAATCAAGGGTGGAGAAGCTGCCACAGTAAAGGAGCTAAAGGCTTATCATAAGGCACTTCTCACAGCCTATCTCCCGGAAATGGGCAGTGAGAAAAACACCCTCTTCAAAATGAAGGAGTTTTGGGATTATCTTAGCAAAGACTTTGAACATAGCGAAAGGTATCTTCGTGAGATTCGGAAGGCATCAGACATGACTGCCTATAAGGCGGCAGTCAGAAACCTCTTTGCGGGATGCCCGCTCCGAAGGGAGGATCTATGATCATCGAATATCCAGAATATTACGAGCGATTTCGTTGCATCGGAGGCGCATGCCCGGATACCTGCTGCGCTGGCTGGGAGGTCGATGTCGATGAAGCATCGGCTATGTACTATCAGGGTATAAAAGGTGCCTTCGGTGATCGGCTTCGAAAATCACTGAAAAAGGAAGACGGCTTTTCCTTCCCTTTGAACGAAAAAGGCCGCTGCCCGTTTCTAAACAATCAGAATCTCTGTGATATTTATACTACGCTTGGAGAGGAAAGTCTCTCAGATACCTGTACGGAATATCCCCGCTATTTTATGGACATCGGCGAATATGAACAGGCGGACATCAGTCTCAGCTGTATGGAGCTAGCAAGGATTTTCTTTGAAACGCCGCTTCCTTTTAAGTATATTCGTTCGGAAAATGGTGTTCCCTTCGAAACGATGAACGCGGAAGAAGAAAGCACGCTTGCCGAGGTTCTATCTCTTCGCAATCAGGCGATTGCAATCATGTCCCGGGAGGACAATGCTTTCTTCGAGTGCTTCGCGGAGGTTCGCAGAATTTTTGCTGAAGCTGGTGGCTTTTCGGAAGAAGAATTTTCTGGTCAGAACGAAGCTGATCTTTCAGAGCCCGTTTGTGAGAATACAGAACAAAGACAAAACAAAACGGCACAAGCCGGGATGACAGCAGTTTCATCCCGCTTTAAACAAAGTCTTCAGCTTCTTCAGTCCCTTGACTCAATCAGTCCTTCATGGGATAATTTTCTGAAGGCGATGGAGGAAGTGCTTCGGGAGCCGGCATTGGATCAGCGGGAACAGCTTTTCAGAACAGAAAATCGCGAGAAGCTGGCAGAATGGTTTCGGAAGATTTCCGTTTATTTCATTTATCGCTACACCATTGATTTTATGCTGGATGGAGACCTCCTCATGGAGTGGCGGCTCATCGATCGAAGCCTACGGCTGATTTATACGCTTCTTTTTCTTTACTGTGTGAAGGAAGGGAAGAAGACTGTAGAAACGAAGGATATCATATATATTTCGCATTTATTTTCACGTGAGGTTGAGCACGATGATCAAAACATCGTGACGCTGAAATCGTAGGAGGACTTGATGGAGCAGGCGCAGGAAAAGAGATTGACAGAGGATTATAACCGGATCACACACGGCGTCATCTGGAAGGAGCTCATCCTTTATGTGCTGCCGCTTATTTTCGGTACGTTCTTTCAGCAGCTGTATAATACAGTCGATGCTGTCGTGGTCGGCCGGTTCGTCGGAAAGGAAGCGTTGTCTGCGGTCGGCGGGACAAGTGGTATCGTCGTCAACATTTTTGTCGGTTTCTTCGTCGGTGTGAGCTCGGGAGCCGGCGTTGTCGTCGCACAGCAGTTCGGCGCAGGTAATGAGAAGAACGTTTCAGACGCCGTGCATACCTCGATTGCTATTTCAATCCTGTCAGGCATCGTGCTGACGATCGTAGGCCTTCTGATCGCCCGCCCGATTTCTGTTCTCATGCAGACGCCCGCAGACGTTCTCCCCGGAACCGTCACCTATCTTTCGGTCTATTTCATTGGCATGGTGCCGAACCTTATTTACAATATGGGCTCCGGAATCCTCCGTGCAACAGGAGACTCGAAAAATCCTCTCTATTTCCTGATCATTACCTGTATTCTTAATATCATTCTTGATCTTTTATTCGTTTTGGTACTCCATATGGGTGTGCTTGGCGTTGCGATAGCGACGATTCTCTGTCAGCTGGTGAGTGCTGCCCTTGTAATTTTCACATTGCTCCGCGTCAAGAACGCCTGCAGATTACGCCCGGAAAAGCTCAGAGTCAACCGGAAACAGCTTTCAAGAATTCTTGCCATCGGACTGCCGGCCGGCGTACAGTCTCTCATGTATACCTTGTCCAATATGATCATTCAGACGGCAATCAACAGCTTCGGGACAGACCCTGTCGCAGCCTGGACGGCATATGGTAAACTCGACAGCTTATACTGGATGATGTGCAGCTCGTTTGGCGTTGCAATCACGACCTTCGTTGGACAGAATTATGGTGCAAGACAGTATCAGCGTGTACGGTCTTGTATCCGCCAATGCTTCCTCATCGTCACACTAACGACACTTGTGATGGTCTGGTTCTTTTATGTGTTTGGCGGCATCTGCCTACAGCTTTTTACAGAGGATCAGGAGGTGCTCAGGATTGGAACGGAGATCATCCATTTCATGGTGCCTTTTTTCATTACGTATACAGCAATCGAGGTTCTTTCCGGTTCGCTTCGTGGCATGGGTGATGCCATGCGGCCGATGATCATCGATGTGCTCGGTATCTGTGTGCTTCGTATCATCTGGATCTTTGTGGCTGTGCCGATGTGGCCGAGTGTGCGCACGGTCATCGCAAGTTATCCGATTACCTGGATCACCACTTCTATTTTATTTCTCATTTATTACTTCTGGTATATCAGAAAGCACCACATAGGCACAAGTTCATCAAAGTAAGTTGTCCGGGAAGTGGTTCTATGATAAAATACAGTTATCTTTGAAATTCCAAAGGAGACAAAAATGGCAAAACGTAGAGTCATGCTGAAGCTTTCCGGCGAAGCGCTGGCAGGCGATAAGCATTTCGGGTTTGATGATGACACGATCCGTGGCGTCGCTAAGCAGGTGAAGGCAGCGGTTGACGAGGGCGTACAGATCGCAATCGTGATCGGCGGCGGCAACTTCTGGAGAGGACGTCAGTCAAAAGAGGTTGACCGGTACAAGGCTGACCAGGTAGGGATACTTGCGACGATCATGAACTGTATCTATGTTTCCGAGCTTTTCCGTATTGAAGGGATGAAGACGAAGGTGATGTCCTCCATCGAGATCGGCGATATGGCAGAGCTTTTTAATAAGGACAAGGCTGTAAAGGCGATGCAGAAGGGAACGGTGATCTTCTGTGCAGGTGGTACAGGGCATCCTTATTTTTCGACGGATACCGGTGTCGTCCTTCGGGCTCTCGAGCTTGAATGTGATGAGATTCTTCTTGCAAAGGCAATCGATGGCGTATATGACTCTGATCCGAAGACGAATCCAAAGGCAAAGAAATATTCCGAGCTTCCGATCTCTGAGGTTGTTAACAAGCGGCTCGGTGTGATCGATCTTTCGGCGAGTGCGATCTGCATGGAGAACAAGATGCCGCTTTTGGTATTTTCTCTTGAAGAAAAGGATGGTATCGTAAACGCCCTGAAGGGGAAGACGAACGGTACGAAGATCACGGTGTAAGCATTGTAAAAAAGGAGGAATCCGAAATGGATGATCAATTTACGATTTATATTGAAAAGATGCATAAGACGCATGACAATCTGATGGAAGAGCTGGCGGCGATTCGTGCCGGCCGTGCCAATCCGCATGTGCTCGACAAGATCATGGTTGATTATTACGGTGTGCCGACACCGGTTCAGCAGGTCGGCAATGTTTCTGTACCAGAGGCAAGAATCATATCGATTCAGCCGTGGGACAAGTCGATGCTGAAGCCGATCGAGAAGGCCATCAATATGTCGGACCTCGGCATTAACCCCATCAATGATGGTACCGTCGTACGTCTGGTATTTCCGGAGCTTACCGAAGAAAGACGTAAACAGCTTACGAAGGAAGTTAAGAAGAAGGGTGAAGAGGCTAAGGTTGCGATCCGTAATATTCGCCGTGATGCGATGGATCTTGCAAAGAAGCTTGAGAAGTCCTCTGAGATCACCGAGGATGATCTGAAGCGTCAGACGAAGGATATTCAGGATCTGACGGATCATATGTGTGATAAGATCGATAAGTCTGTCGAGGCAAAGAACAAGGAGCTGATGACCGTCTGATGGATGTCGTGGACAATGAAGGCCGGAAGATTCCGTGTCATATTGCCATTATACTGGATGGCAATGGCCGCTGGGCTGAGCGTCGGGGCCTGCCACGTGCCATGGGGCATAAACAGGGCTGTGAGACGCTCGAGACGATTGTCGCAGATTGTGCTCGTCTTGGCGTTCAATATCTCACAGTGTATGGTTTTTCCACGGAGAACTGGAAGCGCTCTGAAGAAGAAGTCGGCGCGCTGATGAAGCTTTTCCGTTATTATATGGTAAAGCTCATCACGGTCGCTAATCAGCACAATGTCCGTGCACGGATGATCGGAGAGCGCAGCCGCTTTGCTCCGGATATCCGGGAGGGCATCGACCGGCTGGAGCGGGAAACGTCACAGAATACCGGCATGACCTTTGTATTTGCCGTCAATTATGGCTCCCGTGACGAGATCGTCCGGGCAGTCAAAAGATATACGATTGAAGCGATCCGAACAGGAAAAACAGAGGAAGAAATCGAGCATCTGACAGAACAAACGTTTGCAGGGTATCTTGATACGGCTGGCATGCCGGATCCTGACCTTGTCATACGTACGTCTGGTGAGTTTCGCATTTCGAATTATCTTCTGTGGCAGAGCGCCTATGCGGAATATTATATTACACCGGTGCTCTGGCCGGATTTCAACAAGGAAGAGCTTTTGAAGGCTATCGATAATTTTAACGGAAGAGAACGACGCTTCGGCGGCAGGCTGAAGAAATGATCCTTACGTGAGAAAACAGGCAGATCAAGCTTTGCTCTGCCTGTTCTTTTCATATTAGCTTTGGGAGTATACGGAAGATATGGAAAAGGAAGAAGTGAAGGTGCCGAAGGGACAGAATGAAAAGAAGATGAGTTCCTTTATCACGAGACTGGTCAGTGGTATCGTGCTGCTCCTCATCATGCTGGTCATCGTGCCGGCCGGCGGTATGCCGATGTTTATCATGACGTATCTCATTTCCATGTGCGGCCTTTTTGAGCTGTACAGGGTATTTGGCATAGAGAAAAAATCGCTCGGCCTTGTCGGCTATATCACAGTGACCGCGTACTATCTTTTGGTGCTGACCGCGCATAGCGAATATTTTGCCCTGATGACGATCCTTAGCCTCATGGCACTCATGACCTTCTATGTGATCACCTATCCGGCTTACAAAATTTCTGTCATTGCGAAGGCGTTTATGTGTGTCTGCTATGCGGGCATCATGCTGAGCTATCTTTATCAGACACGGGAAATGGCGGATGGCAAGTTCCTCGTATGGCTTATCTTTATTTCAAGCTGGGGAACGGATACCTGCGCATACTGTACCGGCATGCTGTTTGGAAAGCATAAGATGACGCCGCTCCTTAGTCCGAAGAAAACCATCGAGGGCGCAGTCGGCGGTGTGGCCGGCGCAGCGCTTCTCGGCTTCATCTATGCCTGGTTTTTCCGGAATCATTTTCTTGAGGTTAGAAATCCGGCCGTAACCTGTGCACTGGCCTGTGCCATCGCGGCACTGATCTCGATGGTAGGCGATCTGACAGCCTCCGGTATCAAGCGGGACTACGGGATCAAGGATTATGGACATCTGATCCCAGGGCACGGTGGCATCATGGACCGCTTTGATTCTGTGATCTTCACAGCGCCGGCGATTTACTTTGCACTGACATTTTTGAAATGAACCTTGTACCAAGTTGTCCGATATGCTATGAATTCACTCATGTACACGATTTAAACATATTTTTCGTGTACATTTTTTTGAAGAAGTTTTAAGGTATAATGCTTCCGTCATGTGGCTTTTTTGTAGTTTTTCGAGGAAAGGAATTATATGAGAAGACTTGTAATCCTTGGCAGTACCGGTTCAATCGGTACACAGACCATCGATGTCATCAAGGATGATCCGGAAATCAAGGTGACCGGACTCGCTGTTTATGGCTCCATCGATAAGCTGAAGGAGCAGGTAGATGCGCTTAAGCCGGAAGCCGTCGCAATCTATGATGAGAAAAAGGCGGAGGACTTTCGGTCCTACCGTCTTCCTGTGAAGGTGTTATCCGGGATGGACGGACTTCTTTCTCTCGTGACGATGGAGGCTTGTGATGAGGTTGTCGTCTCGGTCGTCGGGATGATCGGAATCCGGCCGACGATCGAAGCACTGAAGGCACATAAAGAGGTCGCCCTGGCTAACAAGGAAACTCTCGTGTGCGCTGGTCATATCATTATGCCGCTTGCAAAGGCCTGCGGCATCGAGATTAAACCGATTGATTCTGAGCATTCAGCCATCTGGCAGTCACTCTCTGGTGAGAAGACGGAAAGTGTAGAGCGGATTCTCCTTACCTGCTCCGGCGGGCCTTTCCGCGGTATGACAAGAGAGCAGCTTCGTGGGAAGACAAAGGAGGATGCATTAAAGCATCCGAACTGGTCGATGGGCAGAAAGATCACGATTGATTCTGCGACACTTGTGAACAAGGGACTTGAGGTTCTGGAGGCCGGATGGCTTTTCCATGTTCCTGTTGATAAGATCACAGTTATTGTACAACCGCAGTCAATTTTACATTCTGCAGTACAGTTTGTAGACGGATCCATCAAGGGACAGATGGGCCTTCCGGATATGCGGATTCCGATTGAATATGCACTTTATGCGCCGGGGCGGCGTCCGCTTCTTTCAGATGAGCGTCTTGACCTCACTGCGCTTTCATCCATGACCTTTGAAAAACCCGATCTTGAGACTTTCCGTGGTCTTGCACTCGGCTACCGCGCCGGCAGAACCGGCGGGTCGATGCCGACCGTTTTTAATGCAGCCAATGAGGAGGCTGTTGCACTTTTCCTTTCTGACCGGATTGAGTTTTTGGAAATCCCGGAGGTGATTGAGGAAGCCATGGATGCCCACGAGGGACATGTCCTTAAAGAGCCAACTCTGGAGGAAATTCTCGAAACAGAGCGCTGGTCAAGAGAATTTGTTCGTTCACATGCCTTAAAGAGCTGATCGTATCCGAAGCATGTTGAACAAAGTTTATAGAGAATTAGTGTTTTAACTAGCAGGAGGGTTTTTTGAGTATTCTGGTTGCGATTATTGGCCTTTCGATTCTCGTGATCTTTCATGAGTTCGGTCATTTTCTTGCGGCTAAGCTCTGTGGCGTCGGCGTTCTGGAATTTTCTGTCGGTATGGGGCCGCGCCTGTTCAGCCATGTGTGGCATAATACCCGTTATTCTTTAAAACTTTTGCCATTCGGTGGCAGCTGTGCGATGCTTGGAGAGGATGCTGCAGGCTCCGGCGATTTTGAGACAGCCAGTGGCACCGAGATGAGCGATGATGAACTTGATCCCTGGATCGATTATGATGGTGTACGGTTTCGGAAATCCGCGTTAAAGGATCGTAGCTTCAATGAAAAGTCAGCGCCCAGGCGTTTTTTCATTTGTGTTGCCGGCGTTCTTAACAACTTTATCCTGGCGTTCTTGATGGCTGCGGTTCTTGTCGGTTTCACCGGATTTGACCGGCTCTATGTTGTAGGCGTACAGGAGGATGCACCGATCGCAGTCGCAGGACTTGAAAAGGGAGACCAGGTGACAGGCATCGGATATACCGGGAAACATATATCGAATATGCCGAGCTACCGTGATTTATATATCTGGCTCTATGTGCATGCGAGAGAGTTCACATCCGATACGGAACTTACGATTCGATACGTACGGGATGGTGAGACGAAAACACTGTCGACGAAGCCGTATTATTCCACGGAAAATCAGAAATATATGCTGGGCATCAGCTTCTATGGCGGACGGATTCTTCCCGGTAATGCGCTTGAATTTCTGCAGGATACATGGTATGAGTTCCGTTATAATGTCTCCATGGTGGTGCAGAGTCTTCGTATGCTGGCAGCCGGACAGGTAAAGCGTCAGGAGGTGATGGGGCCTGTAGGCGCCGTATCCGTGATGGGTGAAACGGTGCAGGAATCCTCGCAATATGGCATATTTAACGCCTTCCTCGTCCTTCTCGAGCTTCTTGTCATGCTTTCTGCAAATCTAGGTGTCATGAATCTCTTGCCGATTCCGGCTCTTGACGGCGGAAGACTTCTCTTTATCCTTTGTGAGATGATCTTTCGGAAGAGACTGAATCCTGAGCTTGAGGGAAAGATTAATGCTGTCGGCATGGCAGCGCTATTTGCTCTCATGGTTGTGATCATGGGAAATGATATTATAAATCTCGTGACCGGAGCATATGAAGAAATCCTAAATGGATGATCAAGGTACTTGCTATTACAGATATATCGTAATGTATATAGCTTGTATGTTTCGGCTCATGTATGAAATAGATATTATAAATTGTTCATAGAAAGGTAATAGGAGAGTACGATGGATAATAATACGATGCTTCCGCGTGAAAACACAAAAGAAGTTAGCATCGGTAATGTAAAGATCGGCGGTAAAAACCGTATCGCGATTCAGTCGATGTGCAACACAAAAACCACAGATGTTAAGAGTACAGTCGATCAGATTCTCCGCCTGGAGAAAGCTGGCTGTGAAATCATACGTGTGACGGTTCCGACGCATGATGCAGCCGTCAGTATCCGAGAAATCAAAAAGCATATTCATATTCCGATCGTAGCGGATATTCATTTTAACTATAAGATGGCGATTGAAGCGATGGAAAACGGTGCGGACAAGATCCGCATCAATCCCGGAAATATCGGGAGCCTTCAGAATATCCGTGCCGTCGTAGATTGTGCAAAGGAAAGAAATATTCCGATCCGTGTCGGCGTGAATTCCGGTTCTCTTGAAAAGAATCTCATCGAGAAATATGGCGGACATGTGACAGCTGAGGGTATCGTCGAGTCAGCACTGGATAAGGTACATCTCATTGAAGATATGGGGTATGATAATCTGGTCATTTCCATCAAGTCCTCTGACGTCCTCATGTGTGCGCGTGCACATGAACTGATTGCAGCACGTACCGATCATCCGCTGCATGTAGGCATTACAGAGGCAGGCACGGTATGGTCCGGTAATATCAAGTCGGCAATCGGTCTCGGGATGATCCTGTCAAAGGGTATCGGCAATACGATCCGAGTCTCTTTAAGCGCAGATCCTGTCGAAGAGATCAAATCTGCGAAGCTCATCCTTCGGACGCTCGGTCTTCGGGAAGGCGGTGTGGAGGTCGTTTCCTGTCCGACCTGCGGAAGAACGAATATTGACCTCATCGACCTTGCCAATCAGGTACAGACGCTTGCTTCTGAATATGATGATAAGAAGAATCTAAAGGTAGCCGTGATGGGCTGTGTCGTCAATGGACCGGGAGAGGCAAGAGAGGCGGACCTGGGTGTCTGCGGCGGAAATGGTGAAGGTCTTCTCATCAAAAAGGGTGAAGTCATCCGGAAGGTTCCGGAGGGAGAGCTTCTATCTGCACTTCGTGAAGAAATCGAAAGGTTTTAAAATACATCGCTTTTTATAAAAGCTTGTGAGAAAAGGTTTTAGAAGCTTATCATCATAGAAAGATTTGGCATGAAGCATTTTTTTGAGGTTTTTGAGTCACTTTCACTTCCGACAGAGCAGGAAAATCTGTTCCAGGATACGGAAATTTCCCGGGTTTCGATGAAAAAGGATCGTTCCCATATGACGATATTTCTCGAAAGCCCGCATCTCATTGATAAGAGGGTCATCCATCTGGCAGAGCTTGCCATCCGGAAGCAGGTTTTTAACGACAAAGATATCGATATTTCTATCCATGAACGGTTTCATCTGAGCGCCCAGTACAATGCAAGGACGCTCTTTTCACTGTACGAGCAGTCTATCCGGGAGGAGCTCCGTGATGTAGACATTGTACTGTATCTGATGCTTTCGGACGGCACAATCAGCTGGCAGGATGATGATACGATGGTTCTCTCCATACCGGAGAAGAAGGTTTATAAGGAACACACGAACGAGCTTACCCATGTGTTAAAAAGAATCTTCGAGGACCGCTCATGTATTGCATTGTCTGTTTCGTATCAATTTACAGAGGTCAAAGAAGAACCGGATGAAATAAGGCTTGCAAAGATCATCCCCATTCGCACGAGAAGATCTCAGGAGGAAGCATTTGTCAGTTCAAAGGATCCCTTTCATCTTACCGATATGGATGCGGCGTCCGGCAATCATAACCTGGAAGGTGCTGAAAAGCTGATTGCATCCAAAGGGAATGAAATCATCGATAAAAAGACCGCACAGCCTTCAAGAGATCGCACTAAGCCCGAAAATCCCAATGCCTCCATCAGCCGAAATGCCGGGAATCATCCGTATGCCGGTTATGAAGGTGGCACTAAGCCCGGCAATGCCTATGGACGGAACCGTTTCGGTGGGCAGGATGGGTTTACACGGAAAAAGCGCACTTTCAAGATGTCTGAAAGAGCGGAGGTTCTGTACGGAAAATATTTTGAAGGCGACACGATACCGCTTAAGGACGTCGATGCCGGCTCCGGAAATATCATCATCGAAGGGGATATTTTTCTTGTACATGATTCGGTGCATACAAAGACCGGTAAAAATATTCTGAAATTTGATATTACCGACTATACGGATGCAATCACCTGTAAGATCTTTGTAGAGGATGAAGATCTCGAGCTTGCCAATGCTTTTATTAAGCCAGGAACCGGACTTCTTATAAAAGGCTCTGTTTCCTTTGATTCCTTTGATAAGCAGGTAGAGATGAGCTTTATCGATGGGATCCTTCGGCATAAGCTGGAACGAAAAAAGCGCGAGGATTTATGCCCTGAGAAGCGGGTAGAGCTTCATCTTCATACGAAGCTTTCGGATATGGATGGCGTTTCGGATGTTGAAAAATACATCGATACAGCCATCTCCTTTGGCATGCATGCGATGGCCATCACGGATCACGGCGTCGTGCAGGCTTTTCCGGATGCCGCCCTGCATCTTTCAAAAATCGGTCATGATAAGGATTTTAAGCTTCTCTATGGCTGTGAGGGATACCTCGTCGATGATCTCGATACAATCGTAACAAATGATAAAGGACAGCGTCTTGACCAGGAGACCGTCGTGTTCGATATCGAGACGACTGGCTTTTCGGCGGAGACGGATCATATCATAGAGATCGGCGCGGTCAAGCTTCGCAACAATGAAATCGTCGACCGTATGGATGTTTTTGTGAATCCGAAGGTGCCGATTCCTTTCCGAATCACGCAGCTCACGCACATCGACGATTCAATGGTGGAGGGTGCCGATCCGATTGAGAAGGTATTGCCAGCCTTTCTTGACTTTTGCGGTGACAGTGTGATCGTTGCGCACAACGCTTCCTTCGACACCGGTTTTATAAGAAAAAATGCGGAACGCTTGGGTCTGCCATATGATCCGACCATCGTCGATACAGTTGGGCTTTCGAGGCTGCTGCTTCCGAATCTTAACCGATATAAGCTTGATACTGTTGCCAAAGAGCTGAAGGTTTCTCTTGAAAACCATCATCGGGCTGTTGACGATGCGGAATGTACTGCTGAAATCTACCGTAAGGAAATTGACATGCTGAAGAAGCGGGAGGATTGCACGGTCACGAAGCTTTCAGAGATTGATACGCTAGAATATGATCACGCAAAAACCGTCATGAAGCTTCCGACGTATCATATTATCCTGCTCGCAAAAAATGATCTCGGCAGGATCAATCTCTATCGCCTCATTTCCGAGTCGCATCTTACATATTTTAAGAGTAGACCTCGTATTCCGAAATCGCTTCTTAAAAAACGGCGTGAAGGTTTGATCATCGGAAGCGCCTGCGTGATGGGCGAGCTTTTCCAGTCGATGATCCGTGGCGCGGATGAACAGCAGCTTCTTAATATTGCAGCCTTTTATGATTATCTGGAGGTGCAGCCGCTTGGCAACAACTCCTTTATGCTTGCCAATGAAAAATATCCGGCGGAAACAAGAGAGGATCTCATCGCCTATAATCAAAAAATCATCGCGCTTGCAGATCAGCTTAATATTCCTTGCTGTGCGACATGCGATGCACATTATGTCAATGAGGATGATGATATCTATCGTAAGATCATACAGGCTGGACGTGGTTTCGAAGAAGAGGAATCCGATGCGAAGCTTTATTTTCGGTCTACAGATGAGATGCTGCGGGAATTCGATTATCTAAGTCCTGAAAAAGCAAAGGAAATTGTCATTGATAATTCGAATATGATTGCAGATATGTGTGAGTCAATCAAGCCCGTCCGGCCGGACAAATGTCCTCCGGTCATCGAGCATTCTGATGAAACGCTTCGACAGATTTGCTATGATACAGCACACAGAATGTACGGCGAAAACCTGCCGAAGATCGTATCAGACCGACTGGAAAAGGAATTAACCTCTATTATTAAAAACGGTTATTCTGTCATGTATATCATCGCACAGAAGCTCGTAGACAAGTCAAACGAGGACGGTTATCTTGTGGGTTCGCGAGGTTCCGTCGGCTCTTCCTTCGTCGCGACGATGGCGCATATTACAGAAGTGAATCCTTTAAGCCCGCACTATGTCTGCCCGAAATGTCACTGGTATGATTTTGATTCTCCGGAGGTAAAAAAATATTCCGGTATGGCAGGCTGTGACATGCCGCCGAAAAAGTGTCCGGAATGCGGTACGGAGTTAAATCGCTGGGGCTTCGATATTCCGTTTGAAACCTTCCTTGGCTTTAAGGGGGATAAGGAACCGGATATTGACCTTAATTTCTCTGGTGAATATCAGGCAAAGGCCCATGCCTATACCGGCGTGATTTTCGGACAGGGGCATACTTTTAAGGCTGGCACCATCGGTACACTTGCGGATAAAACAGCCTTTGGTATGGTTAAGAAATATTTCGAGGAGAAGGGCGTCGATAAGCGCTCGGCGGAGATTGACCGACTGGTACAAGGTTGTGTCGGTGTCAGACGAACAACCGGACAGCATCCGGGCGGTATCGTCGTTCTGCCGCATGGCGAAGAAATCAATACCTTTACACCGGTTCAGCATCCGGCCAATGATATCGATTCTCCGATTATCACGACGCATTTTGATTATCATAAAATCGACCATAATCTTTTGAAGCTGGATATTCTCGGACATGATGATCCGACGATGATCAGGCGACTGCAAGATCTCATCGGGATTGATCCGGTAAAGGATATCCCGCTTGACTGTAAGGAGGTCATGAGCCTTTTCCAGAGTACAGAAGCACTCGGCATCAAGCCTTCTGATATTCATGGTGTCAAGCTCGGCTGTCTCGGGATTCCGGAGTTCGGTACAAGCTTTGCCATGCAGATGGTTGAAGATACGAAGCCGAAATATTTTTCAGACCTGATTCGTATTTCCGGCCTCAGTCATGGCACGGATGTATACCTGAACAACGCGCAGGATCTCATCAAGAGCGGTACGACGACGCTTCAGAACGCCATCTGCTGCCGTGATGATATCATGGTCTATCTCATGTCGAAGGGCATGGATCCGGCAGAGAGCTTCACCATCATGGAGTTTACGAGAAAACACAAGGGTCTGAAGGACGAGTGGTGCCAGGATATGCTGGATCACGATGTACCACAATGGTATATCGATTCCTGCAAAAAAATTAAGTACATGTTCCCGAAGGCGCATGCTGCTGCTTATGTCATGATGGCATGGCGTGTCGCCTGGTGCAAGGTCTTTCATCCGATTGAGTACTATACCGCTTATTATTCCATTCGTGCAGATGGTTTTGATTATGATAAGATGTGCGGCGGCCTCGACCAGCTTCGGTACTATATCGATGAATACATGAAAAAACCGCATCCGACGAATACCGAAGCGGTCTGCCTCCGGGATATGAAGATCTGTGAAGAGATGTATGTGCGTGGCATAGAGTTCGCACCGATTGATATCTATAAGGCAAAGGCGAAGGACTTCACCATTACAGAGGATCGTAAAATCATGCCCTCCTTTACTTCGATGGCGGGTCTCGGAGAAGCTGTAGCACAGGGCATCGAAGACGGTGCAAAGGCAGGACCGTATCTATCCAAGGATGATTTCATCAACCGAACGCACTGCCCGAAGAGCTTCGCGGATAAATTTGTCGAGCTTGGACTCCTGGGTGACATCCCGGAGTCCAACCAGATGTCGATCTTTGATCTCATGTAAATTGTTATGATTGTCTTTTTCCGCGAGATCCTTAATACTCGATAGATATTGAAATAATGATTTTAATGCGTTAAAGTATGAGAGAATATTGAAAGATTTTTTTGGAGGTATGAAGGTCATGCAGACTTTAGGCTTTATCGGTTTTGGGTTGATCGGTGGTTCGATTGCGAAGGGGTTAAAAAAGAAGGATCCTTCCATCCGAATCATGGCCTATGCGAGAAATACGTCAAATCTTGAAGTAGCGCAAGAGGATGGCATCGTGAATGTCGTCCTGGATAGTCCATATTCAGAGCGTCTTTCCGAGTGTGACATTATCTTTCTCTGCGCGCCTGTGGAAACGAATATCGCGTATATGGAAAAAATCGCACCGCTTATGAAGGAAGGAGCTGTACTTACGGACGTAGGATCCGCAAAGATTGCTGTCTGCGAAAAAGCGAAGGAACTCCATCTGGAAGATCGGTTTATCGGCGGGCATCCTATGGCAGGCTCTGAACAGACCGGTTATAAAGCTGCAACAGATTATCTTTTTTCAAATGCCTACTACATCATCACACCGATATCGGATGCGCATCCGGAGCTGGTGGATACGCTTCGCAGAGTTGCCACTACCTTACAGGCTATCCCTCTCGTGATGGATGCGAAAACACATGATGCCTCTGTCGCAGCGGTTTCACACCTTCCACATGTGATAGCAAGCTCTCTTGTCAATATCGTAAAGGAATCTGATGATTCGAACCATACGATGAAAATGCTTGCAGCCGGCGGTTTTCGTGACATCACGAGGATCGCTTCCTCGAGTCCTGAGATGTGGGAGCAGATCTGCGATACGAATTCACAGCCGCTCGTCGAAATACTGGACCGCTATATCGCGATGCTTACGGACATCTCTTCTTCCCTTAAGAAGGAGAAGAGCGACCAGAAAATCTATCATATGTTTGAAAGCTCCCGCGAATATCGTAATTCCATCGATGCAAAGAATAAAGGTCTTCTTTCCGGAGACTACAGCTTTTCTGTTGATATTGCAGATGAAGTCGGCGCTATTTCCACGATTTCTGTTATTCTTGCTTCCAAAGGAATTTCTATCAAAAATATTGGCATCAATAACGCAAGAGACCACGGTGAAGGAGCCCTTAGAATTTCCTTCTACGAGGAAGAAGCCAAGGAAAAGGCATATGCTGTGCTGAAGCGCTATCAATATGATCTAAGAGGATGACAAAAAACGAACCTGCTCTGCGAGGGAGTCCCGGCCGATAGCATTTGAATGTTATCGACCGGAATTCTCTCGCAGAGCAGGTTCGTTTTAAATATAGGACAATTTCAACAAGAATATTGTAATGGTTGCGAAATTTTAGTAAAATAAGACCAAATTTAAGTAACCAGGAGGCAATAACTTATGAAGGTATTTGACACCGGCAACATACGTAATGTGGTGCTTTTAGGACATGGCGGTGCAGGTAAGACGACCGTAGCAGAAGCCCTCGCCTATGTCACAGGTACCACACAGAAGATGGGTACCGTTACGGATGGTAATACAATCTCTGATTTTGATAAAGAAGAAATCAAGAGAAAGTTTTCGATTTCCACATCCGTGATACCGATCGAATATAAAGGACAGAGCGGTGATCTTAAGATCAATCTCTTGGATACACCGGGTTATTTTGATTTTGTTGGTGAAGTAGAAGAAGCTATTTCTGTAGCAGACAGTGCGATCATCGTCGTAAACTGTAAAGCCGGTATCGAGCCGGGCACAGTGAAGGCATGGGATCTTTGCGAGAAGTTCCGCATCCCGCGTATGTTTTTCGTGACGAACATGGATGATGATCATGCATCGTTCCGTAGTCTCGTCCTTGAGCTTGAGAAGAAATTCGGACGTACTGTCGCGCCTTTCCAGATTCCGATTCGTGAAAATGAAAAATTTGTCGGCTTTGTAAACGTCGTAAAGATGGAAGGACGTCGTTTTACAGGGCTTAATGAATATGCGCCGGCTGATATCCCGGAGTATGTACAGAAGAATCTCGGCATCGCAAGAAATGCTCTTCTAGAGGCCGTCGCTGAGACCTCCGATGATTTTATGGAGAAATATTTCGGTGGCGAGGAATTTACCGTCGAAGAGATTCAGACTGCCCTGAAGGCGAGTGTGAAGACCTGTGATATGGCACCTGTACTTATGGGCTCCGGTATCAACGCACAGGGCTTCAATGTCCTTCTGCAGGTCATCGATAAATACTTCCCGGCACCGGATGAGTTTGAAACCGTCGGTGTTGATGTTTCAAATGGTGAGCGTTTTACTGCGAAGTACAACAGTGATGCAAATCTCACGGCAAAGGTATGGAAGACGATTGCAGATCCGTTCATGGGCAAATATTCCCTTCTCAAGGTCTGCACTGGTACGCTGAAGCCGAATACAGAGGTTTATAACGTTAAGAAGGAAGCAACAGAGAAAATTGCCAAGGTTTATGTCCTTCGCGGTAAGGAGCAGATTGAGGTTCCGGAGCTTAAGTCCGGCGATATCGGTGCGGTTGCAAAACTTACTGTAACGGAAACCGGCGATACGATGGCCCTCCGTAATGCACCGATTCTTTATCATGGACCGCAGATCGATACACCATATACCTATATGGCATATCGAGCAGAGAATAAGACAGAAGAAGATAAACTTGCGACAGCGCTCTCCAGAATGATGGAAGAGGATAAGACACTGAAAACAAAGGCTGATCCGGAAAACCGGCAGTCACTTCTCTATGCAATTGGCGACCAGCAACTCGATGTCCTGAAGTCGATGATCAAGGAACGCTATAATGTAAGTCTTGTTCTTGAAAAGCCAAGATTCCCGTTCCGCGAAACCATCAAGAAATCCGTGAAGGTACAGGGACGCTATAAGAAGCAGTCCGGCGGTCACGGACAGTATGGTGATGTTATCATGCAGTTTGAGCCGAGTGGTGATCTTGAAACAGCCTATGTTTTTGAAGAGAAGGTCTTCGGCGGATCAGTTCCGAAGAACTACTTCCCGGCTGTTGAAAAGGGTGTCCAGGAGAGCTGCGTAAAGGGACCGCTTGCCGGTTATCCGGTTGTCGGTGTAAAGGCTACACTCCTTGATGGCTCCTATCACCCGGTTGACTCTTCTGATATGGCCTTTAAGACAGCAGCATCCATGGCCTTCAAGGATGCCTTCATGCAGGCTACACCGGTCCTTCTTGAGCCGATCGCATCATTAAAGGTTGTTGTACCGGACAGCAATACCGGTGATATTATGGGTGATCTCACGAGACGCCGTGGACGTGTCATGGGCATGGAAGCTATCGGTAACGGCAAACAGTGCATCGATGCCGAAGTTCCGCTATCTAATCTGTATGGCTATAATACAGACCTTCGCTCTATGACAGGTGGCGCTGGAAGCTATTCCTACGAATTCGCCCGCTATGAGCAGTGCCCTGGCGACGTGCAGAAGCAGATCGTTGATGAAAACGCTGCTGAGGAAGCTAAGGAATAATTTTATTTCATGCTTCTTATTGTAAAAAACTATAATCAAAGAAGGAGTGACCCGGCCGATAACATTAAAATGCTATCGGCCGGGTCACTCCTTCTTTGCTTATAGTTTTGCTATATGAAGATGATAAACTTCTGCTCTATAGTAATATCATTGCAAGGTGCTTCGAAGACAAGGTACTGTTTTGTCTGCTTGACGACTTTAAGTGAAAAGAAGTAAAATAAATGAGCTTATGTGCTTTTCTAAAATGAAAGGATAGTATATGCAAAGAATAGCAATAGATTGTATGGGTGGTGATAACGCGCCGGTGGCTATCGTAAAGGGCGCTGTTCAATCACTGGATCTTACTAAGGACACAAAGCTTTTCTTATTTGGCCCTGTTGAAAAAATTACATCACTTCTTAAAGAATATAACTGCTCATCGGATCGTGTAGAAGTTATAGACGCTCCGGATGTAATTTCACTCCACGAGGCACCGGTTATGGCAATCCGCAGGAAGAAAGATTCCAGTATTGTAAAAGCGATGCATTTTGTAAAGGATGGTCAGGCGGATGCGTTTATTTCTGCAGGTTCATCCGGTGCAATCCTTGCTGGCGGGCAGCTCATCATCGGACGGCTGCCTTTAGTCCCTCGTCCGCCCTTTGGCGCTTTAATCCCTACAAAGAAGGGTGTATGCCTGCTTCTGGACAGTGGCGCAAATGTTGATGCGAAGCCGGAATGGCTGGTACAGTATGCCGAAATGGGTTCTGTCTATATGAAGGAGGTAGTCGGTGTAAAAAATCCGAAAATCGGTCTCGTCAATGTCGGCGCTGAAGAAGAGAAGGGCAATCAGCTGGTAAAGGATACGATGCCGCTTCTTAAGGCAAAGACCGATATCAATTTTACCGGTTCCTGTGAAGCAAGAGATATTTCCTTTGGAACCTGTGATGTTGTTGTTTGTGATGCCTTCGTCGGAAACTGCATCCTAAAAATGTATGAAGGCGTGGGCAAAATGCTTTTATCAGAGATTACTTCAGTCTTAAAGTCTTCACCGGTCACGATGCTTGGAGCGCTTCTTATCAAGGGAAAGCTTAAGACGACCCTGAAAAAATTTGATGCGAAGCAGTATGGCGGCGCACCGATTCTCGGCCTAAAGAGTCTAGTTGTGAAGGTTCATGGTAACACGGACGGCCGCGAGATCACACATGCGATTCAGCAGGCTTCTGATTTTATTAAAGCTGATGCTGTCGGGAAGATTGCAGCAGCGATGGAACAGAAGACGCCGGAACAGGAAGTATAAAGCCGTTAATTGTAAATTGTCTTTATTTTTGCGTTTTAACGCATGTAAAGACTTGAGTATAGGATGTAAGCATTGGACGAATGCATACGCTATAGACTAATAAAGGAGTTTATATTATGGAATTTGAAAAGTTAAAGGCAATTATTGCAAGAGAAATTTCGTCTGTAAAGGAAGAAGATATCAAGCCGGAGAGTCGTTTTATCGATGATCTCGGTATGGATTCGCTGGATGTTGCACAGATTGTGCTTTCCATCGAGGATGAGTTCGGTATCGAGGTTCCGGATGATGCAATCGAGCATCTTGAGACAGTACAGCAGGCGGTAGATGCCATCAAGCAGGCTGTCGAGGCGAAGAACTGATGACGATGGATCTTTCTCCTCTGATGCAAAGCTTAGGCTACCATTTTAAGGATGAAGCGCTTCTCCGACATGCGCTGATTCATCCATCCTTTTCAAATGAAAATGGGGATCCGCGTGAGGCTTCCAATCAGCGCCTGGAGTTTTTAGGCGATGCCGTGCTGGAGCTTTCCTCCAGCATTTTCCTATATAATGTTAAGCCTGTCATGCAGGAGGGCGCTATGACGAAGATCAGAGCGTCTCTTGTCTGCGAGCCGACGCTGGCTATTGCTGCAAGGAAGCTTTCACTTGGAAAATATATTATTCTGGGTAAAGGTGAACAGCGGGAAGGCATTAATCTCCGCGATTCTGTATTAAGCGATGCGTTTGAAGCAGTGATTGGTGCGATTTATCTCGATGGCGGGTATGAAGCAGCCAAGAAATTTGTGACAGACACGGTGCTTACGGATATTGAAAACGCAAGCCTGTATCATGACGCAAAGACGGTGCTGCAGGAGTATTGTTCGCGGGAGAAAATTGCTCTCGTTTATAACGTCCTGGAAGAAACAGGTCCATGCCATGACCGGTATTATCGGATTCAGGCCATGCTTTCCGGCAGGCAATATGGGACAGGAGAAGGAAGCAGCAAGAAAAAAGCCGAACAGGGTGCGGCATATCAGACATTATTAAAGATCAAGGCAGACACAGGACATGTATTTAAAATCTATTGAAATCCAGGGCTTCAAATCCTTTGCAAATAAAACCGTGCTTGAATTTACACCGGGTGTAACGGGTATCGTCGGCCCAAATGGCTCCGGTAAATCCAATATTTCGGATGCTGTGCGTTGGGTGCTTGGCGAACAAAAGGTGAAGCAGCTTCGTGGCGATTCTATGCAGGATGTTATTTTTGCGGGCACGCAGCTCCGCCGCCCGCAGGGGTCTGCCTTTGTTGCACTCACACTGGATAATTCGGACAGGCTTCTGAATATCGATTATGATGAGGTCACGGTATCGAGACGTCTTTACCGCTCTGGCGAATCCGAGTACATGCTCAATGGCACAGAGTGCCGGCTTAAGGATATCCAGGAGCTTTTCTATGATACTGGTATCGGTAAGGATGGCTATTCCATCATCGGGCAGGGTCAGATCGATAAGATTCTTTCTGGAAAGCCGGAGGAACGACGTGATCTTTTCGATGAGGCCGTCGGTATCGTAAAATTTAAACGTAGGAAAGCTGTCGCTGAGAAGAAGCTGGAAGAGGAAAAGGCAAATCTCGTCCGTGTGACGGATATTCTAACAGAGCTTGAGCGTCAGGTCGGTCCTCTCGAAAAGCAATCTGAGGAAGCAAAGAAATACTTAAGCATCCATGATCAGTTGGTACTGACGGATGCTAATCTCTATGTCCGTGAGATGGCCGATATCAATGAAAAGCTTAGTACTGTCAATGAGAATGAAGCGGTAGTTAACACAGATCTCGAGGATGCAAGAAAGGCGTCACAGGCGCTGACTGAAAAATATGATTCAATCGATGAGAAGCTTCGTACGATTGAAAATACCTTGCAGGATACCAAGGACCAGATTGCAAAATCCGAGCTTCTGAAAACGAATCTTTCCGGACAGATCGATGTCCTGAAAGAACAGATCAATACCGAAAAGACAAATGCACAGCACTATACCCAGCGTATCAATGCATTAAAATCCGATCTTTTTGACTGCATTTCCCAAATTTCTGATAATGTCTCCATCCTGAAATGGGTCCGCGAGCAGATTGTATTTATCCGGGACAATCATCAGGCGACAGAGGATGTGCTTGAGAACATCGACCTTGATATTGAGATGATCGATTCTACACTGGATGAAGTGAAGCTAAGCATCACTGCCTGTATGGGACCCGATTTTGAGCTTGAAGAGCGTCCGGTCAAGGAAGCGGAGAAGGCAGCACTTCGGAACTCTTCGATGGGTACGAGTGATACCTTCCTGAAAAATATCGATGCAGAACGAGCAGAGCTTACCCGTGTCAAGGAGCGTCTGGAAGAAGTAAAGCGGCTCATTGAATCGGACACAACGCTGATTGATCGTCTCGGCAATGAAAATATGGCGATGCGCGATGAAATCGCCCGGCGCCAGAGAAGCTTTGACAATGAGAAGAACCGTCTGGAGACACTTGAAAATTTTGCCGAACGTTATGAGGGCTTCGGCAATGCAGTTAAAATGGTGATGGATCAAAAGTCGAGGGAATCGGGACTTCTCGGCGTTGTTGCAGATCTCATAGAGGTTCCTAAGCAGTATGAGACAGCAATTGAGACCGCACTAGGCGGTGCTGTTCAGAATATCGTGACAAAGGACGAAACCACAGCGAAGTCAATGGTTTCGTTTTTAAAGACGCATCGATATGGTCGTGCCACCTTCCTGCCGCTCACAAACATTCGCGGCAAACGTGATGATACGGCTGTGAAGGCCAGCCATGAAAAGGGTGCCATTGGTCTTGCCTGTGATCTCATCACCACAGATGCATCACTTCACGGTCTCAAGGAATATCTGCTTGGCAGAGTTCTCGTGGTCGATAGCATTGATACCGCACTCAATATCGAACGAAAATACCATCAGGCTCTTCGCATCGTGACACTGGAGGGCGAACTCTTAAATCCGGGTGGTTCCATCTCCGGTGGTGCATACCGAAACAGCTCAAATCTTATGAGCCGTAAGCGGGAACTGGAGGAGCTTTCCGAAAGTATCAAGAAGGACGAGACAGCGCTTGAAGAGCTTCGCAGGAAGCTGCAGGAATCGGAGGACCGGCGACAGGTTGCAAAGGCTTCCGTCGCTTCCCATCGTGAAGAACTGAATAAGCTGGAGCTTGATCAGAATACAAAGGCGATGGCGATTGCTTCGGAGATTAATGTAAAATACTCCATGCTTTCGACAAGAACCGATTTTATCACAGAGAATCTTCATCGACTGAACAGCGAGCTTGAAAAGGTATTCACTGAGAAGACGGAAATGGAAGACGCGCAGAATAATTCTGATACCGTCCTTCAAGAAAAGGATACAAAAATCACAGAGCTTCAGGACCTGATTGCCAATGCTGACACCGCTCAATCATCACTCTCCGCTAAAAAGGACAGCTTCGAGCAGGAAAAGGAAACGCTTCTCGCGGAAAGAAAGAGCCTTTTTTCAAAGAAGGATGAGCTTTCAGAGAAGCTTCTTGAGATGGAGAAGGAATCGATGCGTGTCCAGTCGAGAAGAGATAAACTGAACGAGCGGCTGGAATCACTTTCAACCTATATGTATGACAGCTATGGTTTAACCTATGAAGAAGCAAAGAAACGGGTACAGCCGGAGCTAGGTGAGACTCCCACTCTTAAAAAGGCTGTTGCTGATTTAAAGGAACAGCTGAAAGCACTTGGTAATGTCAATCTCGATGCCATCGAACAATATAAGGAAATCAGCGAGCGTTATACTTTCCTGAACGGTCAATATATGGATCTTACGGAATCTGAAAAATCACTGACATCCATTATCGAAGAACTTGATGATGGTATGCGAAAGCAGTTTAATCAGAATTTCCAGAAGATTCAAACTGAGTTTGACCGTGTATTCCGTATTTTGTTTGGCGGCGGACAGGGACGCCTTGAACTGGACACAGAGGATCCGGATGTTTTGACCACGAGTATTTCGATCATTGCCGAGCCGCCTGGAAAGAAGCTTCAGAATATGATGCAGCTTTCCGGTGGTGAGAAGGCGCTGACTGCAATTGCACTTCTTTTTGCCATCCAGAGCCTGAAACCATCTCCCTTCTGTCTGCTGGATGAGATTGAAGCGGCACTCGATGATTCAAACGTGCAGCGTTTCGCAGAATATCTGCATCTTTTGAAAAAGACTCAGTTTATAGTGATCACGCACCGTAGGGGCACGATGGAGCATGCGGATCGTCTTTTCGGTATCACCATGCAGGAAAAAGGTGTGTCCGCACTGGTATCTGTCGATCTTGTGGCAGACCAGCTGGACAGCTGATGCTGCAGCTGCTTTCTAGCGGAAATGGATATTTATCAAAAGACATCACAGGGCTCTAAGGGATAAATCATACGGTTTGGCAAATTAGAAAAGGATAATATAATGGCAAACTTTTTTTCAAAGCTGATTGGCAATATCTTTCAGTCCAATGAAATCGCGGATGATGCTTTTTACGAAGCACTCGAAGATGCCATGATCATGTCGGATGTCGGCGTCAATTCGACCCTTAAGATCATCGATGCAGTAAAGACAGAAGCGAAGGCAGAAAATGTCACGACGACACGTGAGGTGAAGAGAATTCTCCGGGATTATCTTTATGAGCTCATGCGTGTTGATGACAGTTACTATGAGTTCACGAAGCAGAAAAGCATCATATCGGTGATCGGCGTCAATGGGGTAGGGAAGACTACCTCCATCGGTAAACTGGCATGGCAGCTGAAGCACGAAGGAAAAACAGTCATCCTTGCCGCTGGCGATACGTTCCGTGCAGGCGCTATCGAGCAGCTTGAAGCCTGGGGACAGCGCATCGCCGTTGATGTCATTGCGCAGAAGGAAGGCTCTGACCCTGCAGCGGTAGTATTCGACGCATTACAATCTTTTAAGAAGAAAAATGCGGACATTCTGATTATTGATACCGCCGGCAGACTTCATAACAAAAAGAATCTCATGAATGAGCTCGGCAAAATCAACCGGATCATCGACCGGGAATTTGTCGAGGGTTATCGTGAAACACTTGTCGTACTCGATGCAACGACCGGTCAGAATGCACTTTCACAGGCGGAAATCTTTAAGGAGGCCTGTCAGGTGACCGGCATCATCCTCACAAAGATGGATGGAACGGCAAAAGGCGGTATTGCCCTTGCAGTCCAGTCCGAGCTTGGTATCCCCGTAAAATACATCGGTGTAGGTGAAAAATCTTCAGATCTAAAACGCTTTGATGCCCGCGAGTATGTCGATTCCATTTTCGAAGACACGTAACAAATATCAATACTGTCAACGAAAATTGTTGACAGGATTGATACGGCGTGCTATAGTACTCAAGGCTTGAGGGAACTATGGAAGATTTTGTCGAACGCGGAAATTTATATGAGCTCTACGGTGGACTCCTAAAGGAGAATCAGCGGGTTGTTTACGAATACCATGTCATGGACGATATGAGCTTCACTGAAATTGGTGAGGAGCTGTCGATCACGAGGCAGGCCGCACAGGAGCTTTTCCGTCGTGCCGATGAAAAACTTAGGAAGACCGAGGAAACACTTGGGCTTCAGCGTAAGTTTGAACGGGTTCGCAGTTTAGCCTTGAAAATTCGTGATTCCAGTGATGAGGAAAACGTGAAGGAGCTTGCAGGAGAGATTATAAATGGCATTTGAGAATCTGACAGACAGATTAACGAATATCTTTTCAAACCTTTCCGGTAAAGGGAAGCTGACGGAAGACGATGTCAACAAGGCACTTCGTGAAGTCCGGATGGCTCTCCTTGAAGCGGATGTCAATTTCAAGCTTGTCAAGGATTTCATAGCAAAAGTAAAGGAAAAGGCTGTCGGTGAAGAGGTTATGAACAGCCTCACGCCGGCGCAGACTGTCGTGAAGATCGTGCGGGATGAGCTCACGGATATGATGGGCTCTGAGACGACCGAGATCACACTTCATCCAGCCTCTGAAATTACGGTCATCATGATGGTCGGTCTACAGGGTGCAGGTAAGACGACGACTGCTGCAAAGCTTGCCGGGAAATTTAAGTCTCAGGGCAGGACACCTGTTCTTGTGGCTTGTGATGTGTACCGGCCTGCCGCGATTGAGCAGCTTCGGGTGAATGCCGAGAAACAGAAGGTTCCCTTTTATAGTCTCGGTGATCAGGTTTCGCCTGTCGAGATAGCAAGAAACGCTGTAGAAGAAGCGAAGGAGAAGCATTACAATGTTGTCATCCTCGATACAGCCGGGCGTTTGCAGATCGATGAAAAGCTGATGCAGGAGCTTTCTGACATTAAAAAGACCATTACCGTCGACTGGTCAATTCTGACTGTGGATGCTATGACTGGTCAGGAGGCCGTGAATGTCGCAAAGACCTTCGTCGATGAAGTCGGTATCGATGGCGTGATCCTCACGAAGTGTGATGGTGATACCAGAGGCGGTGCTGCACTCTCTATTCGGGCGATGACCGGGAAGCCGATTCTCTACTTAGGTATGGGTGAGAAGCTCTCTGATCTTGAGCAGTTCTATCCGGACCGTATGGCCGGCAGAATCCTCGGCATGGGTGATGTGCTTTCTTTGATTGAAAAAGCAGAGAAGGAAATCGACCAGGACAAGACGAAGGAATCTGCCATCAAGATGACCAAGGGTAAGTTCGATTACGATGATTTCCTGGTGCAGATGGAGCAGATGTCGAAGCTTGGCGGAATCGGCGGGATTCTAAAGCTTTTACCTGGTATGAATAAGGCCATGGGTGATATTGATATCGATAACGCTGAGAAACAACTTCTTCGTGTCAAGGCGATTATTCAGTCTATGACCGCGAAGGAAAGAGCAAATCCGGATCTCATGAATCCTTCTAGAAAGCGTAGAATTGCAAAGGGTGCCGGTGTCGATCTTGCTGAGGTGAATAAGCTGGTTAAGCAGTTTGAACAGATGCGGAAGATGATGAAGCAGTACAGTGGCATGTTCCGCGGGAAGCATGGAAGCAATCCCTTCGGTGGTATGCGAGGCATGGGTTACGGCAGAAATTCAGGATTTCCGTTTTAACAAAGACGCACAGTTTGGCACTTTAGTCCTACAGTTATACGATGAAATTTAAGGATTTAGGCGGATGTAGGCATTATACTTTGGTTCCAACAGAAAAAACTGTTAGACATATATTTATTTTTTAAGGAGAAAAGAACTATGGTAAAGATCAGATTAAAGAGAATGGGTCAGATTCATGCACCGTACTACAGAGTTATCGTTGCTGATTCCAGAACCCCGAGAAACGGCAAGTTTATCGCACAGCTTGGCACCTATGACCCAAACAAGGAGCCGTCAGAGCTTAAGGTAAATGTTGACGAGGCAAAGAAGTGGCTTGCAAATGGCGCACAGCCGACAGAGACTGTTCAGAAGCTTTTCAAGAAGGCTGGTATCTGCTGATTCGTGCTTTTATGCATGATTCCTTGCACTCTGTAACCGAGAGGAGAGCGTATGAAGGAATTACTGGAGACGATAGCGAAGGCTCTTGTGCAGCATCCTGAAGACGTTAAGGTCGTCGAAGAGGATAAGGATGGTGAGATCAGACTTACTCTTTCTGTCAATGAATCGGATATGGGTAAGGTGATCGGACGTTCCGGTCGTATCGCAAAGGCCATTCGTTCTGTAGTTTCGGCAGCGGCTTCAAAGGCCGATGTCAAGGTAACCGTCGATATCAGATGACGGTATGATGAGGAAAATATGCAGGAGAAACTGAGAGTCGGCACGATTGTGACGACGCACGGCCTTAAGGGCGAAGTGAAGGTGTATCCTACGACAGAAGATCCGGACAGATTCTTTGACTTAAAAAAGGTCTGGCTGGATCTTTCTGGTTCGGGAGATTTTAGTAAGGCAGTTCAGCTTACGATTGAATCTGTTCGTTTTCAGAAGAATATGGTTCTTGTGAAATTCGAGGGCTATGACGATGTCGATCAGATGATGCCCTTCCGGAAAAAGGATCTGTATGTCGATCGTAAGGATGCCATCCCTCTTAAGGAGGGAGAGTATTTTCAGGGCGATTTCATTGGCTGTAGAGTGATTCTTGAGGATGATTCTGTGCTCGGCGAGGTCACTGGGGTGATGGAAACAGGGGCTAATTCTGTTTTTGTCGTAAAGACGGATAAGAAGGATGTGCTGATTCCGTATATTCCTCCTGTGGTACTGGAGGCAAAGCCTGAGGAGGGCTATCTTCGAGTGCATCTGCTGCCGGGGCTTTTGGATTTATAAGTGATGAAGAAATATTATGTGATGACCCTTTTCCCGGATATGATAAAAAATGTCGTATCCGAAAGTATCACAGGGCGTGCAATTAAAAATGGAATCATCGATGTAGAAGCCTATAATATCCGGGATTATACGAAGGATCCGCATAACCATGTGGATGATTATCCCTTTGGCGGCGGGGCCGGGATGCTGATGCAGGTGCAGCCGATCCTTGACTGCTATCGGGCCATAACAGAGAAAATCGATCATCCGGTGCGTGTTCTCAATATGTCACCTGAGGGGAAGCGCTTTGATCAGAAAATGGCGATGGAGCTTTCGAAGGAGGACGATCTGATTTTCCTTTGCGGGCACTATGAAGGAATCGATGAACGGGCGCTCCAGCTTCTTCAGGTTGAGAATGTTTCCATTGGCGATTATATCCTGACAGGTGGCGAGCTTCCGGCACTCTCGATGATTGATGCCATTTCCCGTCTAGTACATGGTGTCCTCAACAAGGATGCTTCCTATGAAATCGAGAGCTTTTCAGATGGGCTTTTGGAATTTCCGCAGTATACGAGGCCAGCTGAAATCGAGGGACTTCGTGTTCCGGATATTCTTTTATCCGGCGATCATAAGAAAGTGGATGCTTGGCGCCATGAACAGAGTCTTAACCGTACGAAGGAGCTTCGTCCGGATCTGTATGCAGCTTATGTTGCTTCTCATCAAGAGGAGTTTATGCCAAAGAAGAATAGAAGAAAAGCAAAATAAAACTTGCAATTCAACTATTATTATGCTAAATTTTATGAGTTGTGTTTAAAGGAGATATTCCGCTGACGATGCTTGAAAGAGAGCGTGAATGCAGCTTGATGTTTTTCATTTTGACTGCTCCGTGCATGAATGTCAAATAGTTTAAATGGAGGTTTCGCAATGGCAAACAGCGATATCATTAAGGAAATTGAACAGGGCCAGCTGAAGGCTGAGGTACCTGCGTTCAAGACCGGTGACACGGTTCGTGTGTACAACAAGATTAAAGAGGGTACGCATGAGAGAATTCAGGTTTATGAGGGAACTGTACTGAAGATCCAGGGTGGATCAAACAGAGCTACCTTTACTGTAAGAAAGAGCTCAAACGGCATCGGTGTTGAGAAGACATGGCCGCTCCACAGCCCGATGGTAGAGAAGGTTGAGGTTGTAAGACCGGCTAAGGTTAGAAGAGCTAAGCTTACTTACCTTAGAAATCGTGTTGGTAAGGCTGCCAAGGTTAAGGCTGCACAGCAGTAATTTACAGTATAAAGAGGGAGCGTTCCTACATAGGGACGCTCTTTTTTTCTAATCAGCTATGCTTTTGGACTCAAATGAATTTTTATAAAAAACACGGTAAAATTTGAAAGGAGCTTCTAGCATTATGAGAGAGCACAATCCACTACAGCAGTTTGTGCATGCCATGACCGATATCATTGTACTGATCTCACTGGCTTGGTTTATCGTGCATAGCTTTCTTTCAACAGAAATCATTTCTGGTCACAGTATGGAGCCGTCTCTGTCTGCTGGGGATCTCGTCATGGTCGATACATTGCGATATCAGTTTGTGAAGCCCAAACGATTTGATATCGTTGAGTTTCGACGGTCCGGACATGATGATAATGTAAAACGAGTGGTTGCGCTTCCTGGTGAAACAATTGTGATTCAAAACAATCGGATTTATATTGATGGAAGACTTTTAGAAAATGATTTCTTGCCGGATGTGTCCCTTGCGGGCATCGCTGCAAATCCAGTGCAGTTAGGCGCAAACGAATATTTTCTGATTGGAGATAATGCAGATTCTTCGGAGGATAGCCGCTTCAGTAATGTTGGGAATGTCCGGCTTGAGCAAATCATCGGACGTGTATGGTTTCGGTTGAAACCGTTTAACAAATTTGGACCTACCAAATAGTGTTTAAGGAAGGAGTAACATGGAAATTCAATGGTATCCCGGACATATGGCGAAGGCCAAACGAAATATACGAGAGGATCTGAAACTGATCGATCTTGTGATAGAAATCGTGGATGCGAGATGCCCGGATTCATCAAGAAATCCGGATATCGACAGTTTCGCAAAGGATAAATTAAGAATTCTCCTTCTAAATAAGGCGGATCTTGCAGATCCGAAGGGCACGAAAGATTTCTCGTGTTACTTTCAGGGAAGAGATATTTACACCTTAGAAATTGATGCAAGAAATAAAAGTTCATTAAAGGGCCTTTCTCCACTGATCGAACGTGCGGCGAAGCCACTTATTGATAAAAATCTGGCACGTGGTATCAAAACGCCTGTGATCCGTGCGATGGTGCTCGGTGTCCCAAACGTTGGAAAATCTACCTTCATCAACACGTATGTCGGGCGTTCTATGGCGAAAACCGGGAACAAACCCGGCGTAACACGTGGCAATCAGTGGATTAAGGTCGGGAAAAGGCTGGAACTTCTTGATACGCCTGGTATTACATGGCCGAAATTCGAACGGGAGATTGTGGGCTTAAATCTTGCCTTGATCGGATCCATCAATGATGAAATCATAAATACGGATGAACTCGTTTTTTATCTCATTAAATATTTGGTTCGCTATTATCCGGATGCACTACCTATGCGATATGGTGAATCATTAAAGGGTCTTACTGAAGCCATCGAGGTGTACGATGCGATTGGCGTTCGTCGTGGTTGTGTAAAAAAAGGTGGTGGCGTAGATTATAGCAGAACCGGTCGCCTGATTCTGGATGATTTTCGTGCAGGAAGACTGGGACGAATTACACTGGAACATCCAAGGGAGCAAGCATGAGAACATTGACTGGCGAAAGGCTGGAAAAAGAAAGAGCCAGGTTAAGGGCGATGCGCGTATATGAAGATGCATATCCGGCGCTTCAGTACATCGGTGGAATTGACGAGGCTGGCCGTGGACCACTGGCCGGTCCTGTCGTTGCGGCCTGCTGTATCTTGCCAAAGGATGTAGAAATTCTCTATCTCAATGATTCTAAGAAGGTGACACCGAATCGTCGGGAAGTCTTATTCCCCGAAATAAAAGAAAAAGCAATTGCGTTTGGCATCGGTATTGTCGATGCCGAGGAAATTGACCGGGTGAATATTTTACAGGCTGATTATGAGGCAATGCGTATTGCTATTCGTGAAGTGGAAGAGAAGCTCCATAAAGAACCTGAGCTTTTATTGAATGATGCTGTTACGATTCCTGATGTAAGCATTGAACAAATTCCGATTATAAAGGGCGATGCAAAATCTGTTTCTATTGCGGCAGCTTCTATTCTTGCGAAGGTAACCAGGGACCATATGATGCTTCAGTATGATGAGGAATATCCTCAATATGGTTTTGCTAAGCATAAGGGCTATGGAACAAGGGAACATATCGAAGCGCTGAAAAAATATGGTCCGTGTCCGATTCACAGACGGAGCTTCATCGGACATTTTGTGAAGGAATCATGATGACGAATAAGACGGAAAACCACAAAAAAGGTCAATCTTCAGAAGATGCGGCTGTAGATTATCTCTGTGGGCTCGGATATGAAATCCTTGAGAGAAATTATCGGTTTCATAAACAGGAGATCGATATCATCGCGAAGGATCATGACTATTTTGTCTTCGTGGAGGTGAAATCGAGGAAATCTCCAAGGGATGGATATGGGTTTCAGGCGGTCGATTACAGAAAGCAGATGACTATCCGAAAGGTAGCGGAGGCGTTTCTTATAAAGCAGAGACTGTCTTTATATGGGACGCCGTGTCGCTTTGATATTATTTCGATGGATGACGGAGAGCTTCGGCATTTTAAGAATGCTTTTTGAGAACGCGGGCGCAGTTGCCCGCTTTGCTTATGTATGATATAATTTCTAGGATTTTAAAAATTTCGATGTCATAGGAGGAATTGTGATGCAGGCTAAGGACTGTGAAAAGAAAATCATTCTGACTGGAGATCGTCCCACAGGAAAGCTTCATCTCGGGCATTTTGTGGGCTCTTTAAAAAGACGTGTTGAGCTTCAGAATTCCGGGAAATTTGATGATATATATATTCTTGTTGCTGATGACCAGGCTTTGACAGATAACTGGGATAATCCTAAGAAGGTGAGAGATAACATCATTGAAGTAGCTCTGGATTATCTTTCTGTAGGCATTGATCCGAATAAGTCAAGTATTTGTATTCAGTCTGCGATTCCTGCATTGCATGCGCTGACTTTTTATTATATGAATCTTGTGACGACGCAGCGTCTTTCCAGAAATCCTACCGTAAAATCAGAGATGAAGCTCCGTGGCTTCTCGGGTGAGGATAATGATGACAACGAACAGGGTCTGCCTGCTGGTTTCTTCACCTATCCGGTTTCACAGACAGCGGATATTACTGCCTTTAAGGCGACGACAGTACCAGCGGGTGAAGATCAGATGCCGATGATCGAGCAGGCACGTGAGATTGCGCGCCGCTTTAATACAATCTATAAAAAGGATATTCTAGTTGAACCGGATATCATGCTGCCGGAAAATGAGACGCAGAGAAGATTACCAGGTATCGATGGCAAGGCAAAAATGTCGAAGTCTCTTGGCAACTGCATCTATCTGTCGGATGGTCCGAAGACGGTCAAGACAAAGGTCATGAATATGTACACGGATCCGACACACATTAACATTGCAGATCCTGGTCATGTCGAGGGCAATATGGTCTTTACCTATCTTGATGCATTCCTGCAGGATGACAGTCAGTTTGCAGAGTATCTTCCGGAGTTTAAAAATCTCCAGGAAATGAAGGAAGCCTATGAAAAGGGCGGCCTTGGTGATATGAAGTGTAAGAAATTTCTTCTTAAAGTTATGGAGGAATTACTTCAGCCGATCCGGGAAGAACGGGCAAAATGGGAAGACAATATTGGGGATGTGTATGATATTCTGAAGGCCGGCACCGATAAAGCAGTACGTACGACCAACAATACGCTTCGTGAAGTTCGAGAAGCCATGCGCATTGATTATTTCGATGATCGGGAAACGATTCTTAAGGATTGGGACAGCTGGGTGAAAGAGAGCCGAGAGGCCTGATGCATGGGAACCTGGAAATCGAGAGGCCTTCGTGGCTCTCAACTTGAGGATCTCATCAATATTACCAATGAAGTATATCTTGAGAAGCATCTTGCTTGTGTGCAGAAGATTCCGACGCCGATTACGCCAATCAATATGAATGAAGATCATACACAAATCACACTGGCATATTTCAACCAGAAATCGACGGTTGACTACATCGGTGTTGTCCAGGGCATCCCTGTGTGCTTTGATGCAAAGGAATGTGCCTCCCGCTCGTGGCAGCTATCAAATCTTCATCCGCATCAGGTGCGTTTCATGGAGGCATTTGAACAGCAGCAGGGCATCAGCTTCATTCTTCTTGATTTTACCTCTTTACATGAAATTTATTATATCCCCTTTAGAGACATCCGGTATTTTTGGGAAAGATGTCAGAATGGAGGACGTAAATCCTTTTCTTATGATGAAATCGATCATCACTATCTGGTAAAAAGTGAAAAGGAGATGCTGGTGCATTATCTTGTACCTTTGCAGAGGGATTTAGATCAGCGTGATCAGACGGGATCTGAAGCAGAAGACGCAGATTAACAAATAAAAATTTATACCAGCGAAATCATGATGGCTCAGAAGAAGATTCGGTCTGATTTTTTTCGTGTACCATTTGGAGGTTTTTAGATGAATATTATTGTCGTTGGCTGTGGAAAGGTGGGACTCACACTGGCCCGTCAGTTGAACCAGGAGAACCACAATGTCACGATCATTGACAGTGATGAAAAGGTCTTACGACATGCGGTAGATTCTCTGGATGTCATGGGAATTCATGGCAATGGCGCCATGCTGAAGACCCAGCAGGAAGCTGGTGTACATAATGCTGACGTCCTGATCGCAGCCACCAACTCAGATGAGATTAATATGCTTTGCTGTCTGATTGCGAAAAAGGAAGGTAACTGCAACACAATTGCAAGAATCAGAAATCCGGAATATTCTGAGGAAATTACCTATCTTCGTGATGAACTGAATCTTGCCATGGTTATCAATCCGGAAATGATTGCTGCGCGTGAGGTGGAGCGTTTGATCCGTTTTCCGTCTGCGACAAGAATCGATTCCTTCTCCCGTGGAAAAATTGATATGATTCGTACGCGAGTTCCATCTCATAGTGTGCTTTGCGGCCGAAAGCTCTATGAAATTTCAAAGCTTCTTACGGTAAGCGTACTCATTTGCTCGATTGAACGTGGTGATCAGGTGATCATCCCTTCCGGCTCGGATGAAATTCTCGCTGACGATATGATCAGCTTTATTGTGAAGCCGCAAAATGCCAATGATTTCTTTAAGCAGGTTGGGATTCAGTATGCGCCGATCCGAAGCTGTATGATCGTGGGTGGCGGTAAGGTTACCTACTATATTGCCAAGTATTTGCAGGAAAATCATATGAAATGCCGTCTTAAGATCATTGATATGGATAAAGACCGCTGTGATTTCCTGGCAGATGCCTTTCCTGGTGCTACGATCATCAATGGCGACGGTACGGATCAGGATCTTCTGATTCGTGAAGGCATCGAAAATACCGATGCGTTCTGTGCACTCACCGGCTTCGATGAAGAAAATATCATGCTGTCTCTGTATGCCGGAAAGCTTTCTTCTAAGGCTCGTCTGGTAACGAAGATTAACCGTATTGGTTTTGAAAATGTAATTTCAGAAATGAATCTTGGTTCTATGATTTATCCGAAGCTGATCGTAGCGGATTACATCGTGCAGTATGTACGCGCGCTGCAAAATTCGCAGGGTTCTAACGTAGAGACGCTATATAAGATCGCAAATGGCAAAGCGGAAGCGCTTGAATTTAAAGTTAAGGATGATCCGGAACTTGTAAACCATACCTTTATGGAGCTTCATTTTAAGCCGAATGTGCTGATTGCTGCAATCATGCGGAATCATCAGATGATCACGCCAAAGGGCCAGGATTACATGCTGCCTGGTGATAGTGTCATCGTGATTACGACAAATACAGGTTTTAACGATTTAAAGGATATTCTGCAGTAATTTTGATGCTGTTTGTGCCTTTATGATGGCGCAACGGATGTAAGCATTATTATTTTGGGAAGGTAAATCGGTCTTTCATGAATATTGGAATGATCATTTATGTGCTGGGTTATGTGCTGAAGCTTGAAGCAGTAGCTATGGTACCGGCTATCATATGTGGTTTCGTTTATAAAGAAAATGTGATTCCGCTTCTTGTGACTACCTTTATCAGCTTTTTCCTGGGGCAGGGCATGAGTCTTAAGCATCCGAAGCGTACGGATTTTTACGCAAGGGAAGGCTTCGTCATCTGCGCGCTGAGCTGGATTGTGATGTCTGTCATCGGCGCATTGCCATTTTATATCAGTGGAACGATACCACATTATATTGACGCTTTATTTGAAATTGTTTCAGGCTTTACGACGACAGGCGCCTCTGTTTTATCTGATGTAGAGCATCTTGGACACGGGCTTTTGTTCTGGCGTTCCTTCAGTCACTGGGTCGGCGGTATGGGTGTTCTGGTGCTTGTTCTGACGATCCTTCCACTCGGCGGTGGCTATAATATGATGATCATGAAGGCAGAATCTCCGGGACCGGATGTTTCTAAGATGGTGCCGCGTGTCGCAGATACGGCAAAGGCGCTATACCGCATCTATGTAATCATGACTGTCGTGACCTTTTTCCTCTATCTTTTCAGCGGCATGACTGTCTTTGATTCGTTCTGTATCGCCTTCGGATCTGCAGGTACTGGCGGCTTCGCTGTACGGAATAATGGCATGGCCGATTATTCATGGTTTTCCCAGTTCCTGATCACGGTGATGATGATTCTGTTTGGCGTGAATTTTAATGTTTACTACCTTTTGCAGAAGAAAAAATGGCACGATGCCTTTCATTGCGAAGAGGCCCGAGTATATTTTGGCATCATTTTATGCGCAACGCTTTTCATCACCTGGAATATTCTCAATGTTACGCCAGGACATCCTCTGTATGTTTTACATCATGTTTTCTTTACAGTAGGTTCGATCATCACGACGACGGGTTATTCGACGCTTGACTTTTCACGGTGGCCGCAGGCAAGCCAGATGGTGATTCTTTTTCTTATGTATGTGGGCGCCTGTGCCGGCTCAACAGGAGGCGGGCTTAAGGTGTCAAGGCTCATCATCATGTTTAAGGAAATTTTCAAGGAAATGCACATGCTGATTCATCCGGAGGCTGTGAAACGTATCCGGTTGGAAGGAAGGAGCCTCGAACATAATGTGGTACGGTCGGTAAACTGTTACCTCATCATGTATAATTTTATTTATCTGATTTCTGTTTTTATTATTTCCTTTGACGGTTTTGATTTTACGACGAATTTTTCGGCGGTTGCAGCAACGTTCAACAATATTGGACCAGGCCTCGGATCAGTTGGTCCGGTTAGCAATTTCGGACATTATTCAGATTTATCAAAACTTGTTTTAATATTTGATATGCTTGCAGGAAGACTTGAAATTCTGCCGATGCTGGTACTCTTTGCCCGTAAAACGTGGAAAAGAGTCAATTAAACAAGAGTTTTTCACATAGTTGTTGACAAAATCCCACTCCCGTCCTAAGATAAAATCCGGGAGGCAGATTATGGCGTTACGTTACAATGAAGAAGTCGATAAAAACAATACCTTAAAATTACGAAAGATGTTGGCAAATCTTCCGGAGTCCTGCAGTACATTTATGCGTGGCATCGAACAAAGAACTGAATCCAGAACCAGGATTGCCTATGCCTATGATCTATCTGTTTTCTTTACATATTTACGGGATGAGGTTTCAAGATTTCATGGAAAACAGCTAACTGCGTTTACGCTTGAAGATATTGAAAGTATTACTGTACTTGAGATTGAAAAATATGTTGATACATTAAAATATCGTGTTCGGCAAAATCCCGATGGTTCAGAAACAGAATTACTGAACTCTCCCTCTGGCATCAAACGGAAACTTTCCTCATTAAAAAGTTTTTATCGTTATCTTTACAAAGATCAGCTGATTCAGAAAAATCCTGCCGAGCTTGTTGATATGCCGAAGCTCCGTGACCATGACATTATACGCTTTGATGATAATGAAGTCGCCGATTTTCTCGATGAAGTTGATTCCGGAGATCAGTTGACGGAACGTCAGGCGAAATACCACGCAAAAACAGGCCGCAGGGATTCTGCCATGATGAATCTCATGCTGGGAACTGGAATCCGGGTATCCGAATGTGTCGGACTAAATATTAATGATGTTGATTTCAACAATGACGGTATCCGTATCCACCGTAAGGGCGGCAAGGAAGTTACTGTATATTTCGGTGATGAAGTCGAACGTGAGCTTCGCTCCTATATGGAATACAGGAAAACGATTACGGCTCTCCCTGGTCATGAAGAGGCACTCTTCCTGTCGATGCAGAAAAAACGTATCAGCGTGAATGCCGTAGAAAACCTTGTTAAAAAATATGCAAAAGTTGTGACACCGCTAAAGCATATTACACCGCATAAGCTCCGTAGTACGTATGGTACAAACCTCTATAAGGAAACAGGCGATATCTATCTCGTCGCCGATGTACTCGGGCACAATGACGTCAATACAACAAAAAAGCACTACGCTGCGCTCGAGGATGAGCGCCGCCGCAGTGCTCGTAATAAAGTCCATCTAAGAGAAGACTGAGTATATTAAAAGCTATATCTGAGGGCGAAGCACCATGTCTACACTCTTGAAATCGTGCTTCTAATCATCGCAGTGACTGTCCCTAATATGTCAGGCATTTCCATGACGATATCCTCCTTAGCATGACCCCCGCACTTCACAAGCAGACCTTTTTCTGTATGAAAAACCTGACGTATCATAGCAGAAGTTTCGGTGCGGATCAAACAAAGTGCGCCATCCTCAGGCGGTTCATCCATATCAATCAAGAGGCGGTCACCGCGCAGATATCCCAGATCTTTTAGAACATCATTGGTGAGCATGACCATGCAGGTACGTCCACGTCTTTTTATAAGAGAAGCATCGACCGGGAAATATTGGGAGACATTCTCTTTAACAAGCGGATTTCCTGCTTTTGGAATACCGGAAAGAAATGGTATAAACACAATTGATTCCTGTTTTCCTGTTTTAAAGCAAGGCTTCAAAACGATGATGCTTCGTGGCTTATCCGGATCTCGGCGGATGAATCCAAGATGCTCAAGCTGATTCAGATAATGAAATACGCCTGATGTAGACTGAATTCCTGTTTCGACACAAATCTCCCGAACAGATGGTGCATATCCTCTTTCACGAATATAGGATCGAATATAATCATATACAATCTGCTGTTTAAAGTTAAGCTTCTTACTCTTCGATTCCCGGCTCATAGCTCGTCAATATTTACGATTTTCTTCCCATCGGACCATATTCTTTCGAGATCATAGAAGATTCTCTGCTCTTTGTTAAAAATGTGTATGATGACATCATTGTAATCAAGGAGAATCCATCCGGACTCAGGTGTACCTTCCTGCCGACGCATGGGATACGAAAGTTCCGCCATTTTATCCTCTACAGCGTCAGATAATGCGCCAACATGTCGAATATTATCGGCGGTTACGATGATAAAATAATCCGCTACGATGGAGACATTGGAGATATCCAGTACAGTAATATCCTCTCCCTTATGGTCTTCCAGGACATGATAAGCGGCTTTTGTCATTTCCTTTGACATATCAGCTGTCATGAAAACTTCCTCCTTTTCCTATTTCCTTCTTTTCTGTCAGTTTTTTATAATAGTCGTATGTTTCAAGAGTATCCTTACAGATTGGCGCTCCGATTTTCTGAAGATAATCGATGGTATCTTTATTGATTTCATAGACCGTACGATCCAGATCAATGAACGCCATCTGCCGAAGCTCCGTAAGTCTATCTGCTTTATAACGACGTGCCTCAATATAATCAGCCGTAAATACGATTTTCTCAAGCGGCGTCATCGCCGGCCTACCCAGTGTATGATAATAAATGGCCGATAGAATGTCTGGATCTGTAATGCCAAAGGCCTGTTTTGCATAGACAGAACCATAAACTGAATGAATGACCTGCGGTGCCTGCAACATCTCGATGGAAAGCTCAATCCCATCCTTTTCACAGCGCTCGACAAGCTCTTTCCCGCTAAAATGCTTCGCACAATCATGTACCAGTCCAGCGACCTCTGCCTGGTGAAGCGGAACACCATAGCGCATCGCGAGACAAACACAGGTAAAGCTTACACTTAAAGAATGTTCATATCGTTCCGGCTTCAAAAGAGCTTTTAGTTTTTTTCGATAAAATGTAATATCCGAAAGATCAGGCTTCCTGGCATCTTTTTCAGACAATTCCGTGCCTCCTTATTGATAAAGCTTCTTTTCTTTAATATAAGCTAAAACTGTATCAGGGACAAGCCCGGAAACATCCTCTCCGGCTTTAAGCTTCTTCCGAATTTCACTGCTGCTTAGCTTTTCCTCCTCAAATGGAATAATGCTTACATCAGCGCCGAAGTTTTTCTTTAAATAATCAGCCTGCTCTGACAGAGTTCTATCATGCTTGACACCGGGCCGGCCAGCTGCTGCCAGGGATGCATATTGAAAAATTTCCTTAGGTTTATACCAGGTTTCAATTTCGTACAGGATATCAGCGCCACAGATAAAATAAAAATGATATAAAGGCCATTTTTCATGAAAAGCAAGAAGAGTATCGGCGGTATATGTATTACCTTTCTGATGCAGTTCATAATCAACAGCCTTAAGGCCCTGAAAATCTTTGGCAGCAAGTGTAGTCATTTGAAATCGATCGGATGCAGCCGTAACGTGATGATCGTGCTTAAAATAAGGATCTCCTGCCGGAAGCAGCCAAACCTCATGAAGCCCGAGCGCTTCCTTTGCAGCTAAAGCAAGTCTTATATGCAAAATATGCACCGGATCAAAAGTGCCGCCAAGAATCCCAATTTTATATTCAGACGTTATCATACTCTTCATCAGCTTCTTCGACGATCCGAAGCTCTGTTTTACGCTTTTTCTGAGAAGCCTTGGCCTTTTCAGCCTTTATCTTCTGCTCTTCTTCCTTCGTCATCTCATATTTCCGTTTCTTGAAATCCGGATCAGGCTTATACAGAACGATCTTTCGTCCAATCACCTGTACAACCTCCGACTCCGAACGACCTGCCAGTGTATAGGCCAGTTCCTTCGGGTCATCATCGCAATTCTTGAGAACACTAACTTTCACAAGCTCATGCTTACGAATATATTCACTGACGGCCTTTACAAAATCAGGTGTCAGAGAATCCTTACCGATGGAAAAGGTAGGATCCATGTCCATCGCTGCACCCTTCAGCTTTGCACGCATCTTGCTGTCTCTAATATATTTCTTCATCTTCTATCCTCTTTCTCATCCTCGAGTCCGCCAGGAATATCTCCGTCGTCATAATCTTCTGTGTCATAATATTCAAACGTATGACCGTATACCTTGATGGTATCGCCTTCCTTCATCCCCAGCTTCTTCAGTCTCTTGATGACACCCTGCTCTTCCATAAAATTCTGGAAGAACTCAAAGCCCTTTTCCGCCTGCAGATTCGTATAGCCAAGCATCTTTTCTATCTTTGTCCCCTCGACAGAATAAGTTTTATCATCAAGCTTCTTCACATCGATGGCCAGAGCTTCCTTTTTGCCAATGCTATCGAGATCCACCTCGCTCGCATACACCTCAGGCTTTTCGGCCCCGGCTCTTTCGACATATTTCCAGGCCCCTTCCAGAAGCTCTCTAAGCCCCGTATTCGTGGCTGCGGAGATCGCATAGACATCTATACCCTTTGGCTCGTAAAGCTCCTTAATGCGCGTCACAGGGCTTCCTGTGCCCGGTTCATCCAGAATGAGATCTGTTTTATTGCAAGCAATGATCATGGGCTTTTTTAAAATAGACGGATCATATTTTTCAAGCTCCTCATTGATGACTTCAATATCCTTCATCGGATCACGTCCCTCAGAGCCTGAAGCATCCACAATATGGATGAGCACTTTACAGCGCTCTATATGACGTAAAAACTCGTGACCTAATCCGACGCCCTCTGAGGCACCTTCAATCAATCCCGGAATATCCGCCATGACGAAGGACCTGTCGCCCTTTAATGTCACGACCCCAAGATGAGGCGTCAAGGTTGTGAAATGATAATTCGCGATTTCAGGACGGGCATTTGAGCACATAGAAAGCAAAGTGGATTTTCCTACATTAGGAAGTCCTACGAGACCAACATCCGCAATGACACGAAGCTCCAGCGTTACCCATAGTTCACGAGCATCCTGCCCGGGCTGTGCAAATCTCGGAGCCTGCATGGAGGGCGTCGCAAAATGCATATTGCCGAGGCCTCCCTTGCCACCCTTTAAAAGCACAATCCGCCTATTTTCGCCAGACATATCGGCTATGATCTTTTTTGTTTCAAAATCCCGGATGATCGTGCCTTCTGGAACACGAAGGACTTTATCCTCGCCATCACGTCCATGCATTCGCTTGCCGCCGCCCTCTTCTCCGGATGTAGCGACAAATTTACCACAGTTTCTAAAATCCTCAAGTGTATTTAAGCCACTGTCAACCTCGATAATAATATCACCGCCGCGTCCGCCGTCTCCGCCATCCGGGCCACCGGCCGGAACATATTTTTCACGGCGGAATGACACATGACCGTTACCACCCTTACCGCTTTTTATGAAAATCTTTGCTGAATCAACAAACATGAAGCCTGCTCCTTTCCTTGAGAAGTCCCTGCGCCTGGAATCATTTCAGGTGCTGTTCTTAAGAGACACAAAACTAAATAGAATATCGGAATAATAAAAAATGGATAGCACAACTATACCATAGATTAACTTCTAAAAAAAGAAAGTCCTGCACCAAATGGTACAGGACTGGGAAAGCAAAACCAAGATTACTGTGCGTCTCTTTCGATGACAGAAACCTGCTTCTTGTCTCTTCCAAGGCGGGAGAACTTTACGACTCCGTCAACCTTTGCAAAAAGTGTATAATCATTACCAAGGCCTACATTCAGACCCGGGTGAATTCTGGTTCCGTTCTGCTTGTAGAGAACATTGCCGGCCTTTACAAACTGACCATCCGCTCTCTTCTGTCCAAGTCTCTTCGATTCGGAATCTCTACCGTTTTTGGTAGATCCCATACCCTTATGATGAGCCATGATTATCTTCCTTTCTAAATATTCTAAAAAGCTACAATCAGCCGATAGAATCGATCTTTACTTCTGTAAAAAGCTGTCTGTGACCGTTCTTCTTGTGATAGCCGCTCTTACGCTTATATCTGTAAACGACTACCTTCTTCGACTTACCATTTTTCGTAACAGTTCCGGAAACCTTGGCACCGTCAACTACCGGTGTACCGATCTTCATGGTACCATCATTAAGAACAAGCACCTGATCGAAGGTAACCTGTGCACCTTCCTCTACCGGAAGCTTCTCAACTCTAATGACATCGCCTTCGCTTACCTTGTACTGCTTACCACCTGAAACGATAACTGCATACATTACGAGGGTCCTCCTTTTTATCATTACTCGCTGGCTTCGGTGTCCGGCCTATCCGGCTCTTATACCTCGTCAAGCGGCATACCCAAATATATTACTCATGTGATGGCTTAGTGTCAACAGTTTTTTTGAATTTATTATGTAATAGATTATGTAATAAGGCTTCTGTAATACGGATAGTTTGCAGTGACTTCATTGACGGAAACATTGTTTGCTGTACCATTCTCATGAATCGCAATCATATTGCCATTTTCAGACCATTCAAGGAACATGACGACATGAGAATCGGCTCCGGGCCGAATGATAATGTCTCCGGGCTGAAGATCTGCACGATTAATCCTGACGCCTGCTGCGATTAACGTAATGGTTCCCTCCGCGCCGCCAAGATTATTACCGATTGCGGAGCGGTATACCCAGTTGACCCAGCCCGAGCAGTCAAGTCCCCTGAGGACGCGTCCCTTATAATCAGGAGAAACTACGGTTCCGAAGCCATTTTTATCATATCCTGCATAAGCAGCCTTCCCGCCCCAATAATATGGAATTTTCCCGACAGATTCCAGGGCATACTTTACAACTTTTTTCCGATTCTCCGAAAGATCATTTGGAAGTCTCACCATATATCCGGAGATTTCCTCTTCGGTCAGCGGTTTCTTTGTGTTGATCGTCGAAATAGAAAGGCCATATTTCTGAAACCAGTCCTGAGAAATGAGCTTTTTTACGTTACCAATTTCCTTCGGTGTCCATCCGTGCCAGTTTGAAGCATGTGGATCCTCTTCATCGATTGCGTCAAGCTCCCTTGTCGCATCAAGATTAATCGAACGAAGTCCTTTATCATCCTCAAATCCATAGATTGTGACACGCACATATAGATCGACATGACCCGGGCAGTAATTTTTCGCATTGACATCATCGACGTCGCTGGATGTTTTTTTATCCTGCTCCTGCGCTAATGAAGATTCCAGAAGCTTTTTTAAGCTCGCCTGGTCCATCGTCGCGAGCTGGTCACTTGTGAAGGTGCCAAGTGTGATCGAAGCTTCGGTGGAAGCTTCGCTTAAAACGGTATTCCCATCTGAAGACTGTTCAGAAGACGCTGAAGCTGCCTCTTCGAGAGACGAAGCATCCATCGAAGCCTTTTTTGCATCCATCGAAGCATTGATTTCATCTATGCCATGACCTGCTTCATAATTCCAATATTTTTTGGTACTTTCCTCAGTATCAGAGGTATCCGATGTGTTTGTCATAGCATCTAAACCGGAAGCATCCTGTGCGGTGGTAAATGCTTCTGTCGATGCTGCAGCGGTTTCGGGGACAGTATTTCCGCCACTCTGAGAAAGATCCAGCATCTGTTCAGAAAGAAGTGAGGCTTTCATCCCCTTTGCATAAGACGCATTACCATCTGGATAATCAGCAAGAATCTGTGAATTATTTTCTGTTTCGGTCAATTCCTTAGAAGCTTCAGCAGCAGCCGAAGGCGATACATCAGTTGTAGAACCAGTTGATGGCAGCATACCGGTCGTCTCAGGCTTCGCCGATGAAACTTCTGTGTCACTGGTACCAGAAGAACTGTCATTAACCGTCGCGCTTTCACTAGCCTGCGTGGTATGAAAGATGATGCCTTTTCCGGCGGAATTTCCATAGGCATCCGTCTGTGTTTCATAGTTTTTTGTTTCCGCGGTCGTGTCTGCCAGAGAAGTATCCGACGAAATCGATGAGGTAATATCCGGTGAACGATCTATCGCACCGGTTTCTGCAGCCGTTGTTGACAAAAGCCCTTCCGTTTTACTGGTAATCGCCCGGAGACTCTCGGTCAAGGCATTTAACGCAGAATCAATACGCTCTGCATCTTTTGCTTCTTCCTCTGCGGATTGATGAATACATCCGTCATCATAGTAAACATTTCCAATGCTTACAGTATATGACCTTGATTTTTGATAGAGTTCCCGGCATATTGCAGTGAAGGTATCAACATCCTCATAGTTATGTTCATAGCAGTAAACCGATGCCATTGCCATGATATCCTTCACGTTTGAATATTCATTGACCTGCTGGCCATCCGCATTATAGAAAGAAAAGTTTACGTTTTTAAAGTTTGGAATAAACCATGTGGAAGGATCATCCTTGTTTTGCCCCTGCGCAGTCGGATTATATTTGCCAAGTACATTATTCGTATTGAGACCAAGTTTTTTCGCCATGCTGTATGGTGTGATACCGGCCTCGTCATAGATGCCAGCGATGTATTCATTGTCTTCTGTCATCAGCTCCTTATATACCTGACCGGCATAGGAATTGATCGTATCAGACTGATCGGCGCCGTCCGGATAGAAATAAGCGAGGTTAAGAACATCCTCCTTCGGCTTAAAGCTATTGTCATCCGTATCGCCAAGATTTGCAAGGGAAGAACGCACACCGCCAAACTGAATGTGCGTTTCATCATCCGTAGAGTTCTCCGAAGGCGTTTCTGAAGTGTTTTTCGCTACTTCCGATTCAAAGTTCAGATACTCCATCGAAAGTCCTGATATGATCAGACTGCTGGCTATGAGAATTACTGCTGCTGCCCGCTGCTTCTTTGAAAAAGCAACATTGTGAAGTTGCTTTCTAAGCGTTTCCATACTTCTAAAATTGTGACTTCTGAGGGTGCCTTCAGCTCTATTAAAAAATATTTGAAGCAGTTTGATAAGAGAAGTATGTAGTTTTTTTAGTCTCTCGGCGAAATTGGCGGATCGTCTTTCTTTACGATGTCTTTTCCTTGAACATAGTGTTCTGTTAGCTGCCATGAAGTTCCTTTATTGTTTACGATTTCTAAGTATCGTTAAAAGTTTTTCAAAATATGCCGGATATGGTGAATCAAATTCGATATACTGACCGGTTCCAGGATGAATAAAGCCAAGCACCTTTGCATGTAGACATTGTCCTTCCAGGTCAAAAGGACAAGACCTTGGTCCGTACACATCATCACCAAGCACAGGATGCCCGATGGATGCCATATGAACACGAATCTGATGGGTACGACCTGTTTCAAGCCTACATTCGATCAAGGTATAATCACGGAAGCGTTCTAGTACATGATAATGTGTGACAGCCTCCCTCCCATTTACCGGGTCGATGGCTTGCTTCTTTCGATCTGTACGGGATCGTCCGATTGGGGCATCGACAGTACCATCATCTTCACGGACATTACCACATACAATCGCGACATACTTTCTCGTGATAGAATGCACCTTCAGCTGCGCTGCGAGCGACTGATGTGCCTGGTCATTTTTACATACGACGAGAAGTCCCGTCGTATTTTTATCAATTCTGTGAACGATACCAGGTCGCAGGACTCCATTAATAGAGCTAAGTGAATCACCACAATGAAACATGACTGCATTGACCAGTGTGCCCTCATAATGTCCGGCTGCCGGATGAACAACCATTCCCTTCGGCTTGTTTATAACAAGAATATCTTCATCCTCATAAATGATGTCCAAAGGGATATTTTCCGGTTTCACTTCAAGAGGAACCGGCGCCGGAATATCAGCTGTGACAACATCTTCTGTTTTTACATGTATAGAAGCCTTACCTTTTATTCCATTCACCTCTACCAGACCCTCTTTAATGAGCTTGCCTGCATAGCTTCTTGATAAAGAGAGCTCGTCAAGAGATGAAAGGAACTGGTCTAACCGTAGTCCATTTTCACCTTCAAGAACCGTGAATGACCTAATCATTTACGCACCTTCAAAAAATCGAGCTCATGATCGTTGTAAAACAAAAGGAACAGAAGCACCATTATGATTGCCCCGGTTGTGACATAAATATCAGCAACATTAAAAACCGGGAAGTCAATCGGCTTAAAATATATGAAATCTACCACATATTGCTGCCGTACTCTGTCAATGAAATTGCCGATTGCTCCTGAAAAAATCAAAACACAAACGATATAAAGAGGCACATAACGCTTCTCATCCGGAAGCTTCCTTAGAACATACAGAATGAGAAACAATACGAAAATAGTGATGAGATAAAAAAAGATCTGCGCACCCTGTAAAAATCCAAAAGCTGCTCCTCTGTTTTCAATGTATAGAAAATAGAGAACTGATGAAATAACTGGTACCGGATTCTGCCCCTTAAGATACCTGACCGCAATGGCCTTCGTATATTGATCAAGAAATACCAGAAAAAGGCATATAATTATAAATAAAACAATACGCATCCTCTTTTTCATCCGCTTTTATACATCCTCCTTCATGATGCTTTTTAATGAAGACTGCATACGCTCCTTTGTAACATGATCATCGACGTAAGCGTCACCAAGCGCTGAGAGAAGAATGAAATGGATCCGGCCATGGTCCATCTTCTTATCTTTTTTTACAGCGGATAGAATATCATCACAGGACATCGGGCGAAGCACCGTTTCGAGGCCACTTTTCTCCATCAGTGTTTTAATGCTTACATCCTCTTCTTCTGTCGTTACGTTTGATAGCTTTATAGCGCATAGACATCCGAAGGCAACACACTGACCATGGGTATAGGAAAAGCCGGAACATTTTTCAATTGCATGACCGAGAGTATGCCCGAAATTAAGTAATCGGCGCTCCCCCTGCTCCTTCGGATCTTTTTCGACGACGGCTGCTTTAATGAGATTACTCTGATAGACAGTTTCCATCAGAGTCTCCGCGTCTCTTTCACAAAGTTTTGTGATATTTTGTGAAAGATAGGTGTAATACGAGCGACTTTTAATCAATGCGTGCTTGATGACCTCACCCATACCCGAGGCGAATTGTACATCATCCAGCGTCTTCAGAGAAGACATCGCTGAATAGACCAGAGAAGGCATGTGAAAAGCGCCAACCATATTTTTATAGGAACGATAGTCAACACCGGTTTTACCGCCGATGCTGGAATCCACCTGTGAAAGTAGTGTGGTTGGAATCTGAATGAAACGAATTCCCCTCATATAGGTGGCTGCAGCAAATCCAGTCATATCACCAATTACACCACCACCGAGAGCAAGAAAAAAATCCTGCCGGTCGAAGCCATCCACAATAGCCTTTTCATAAATTTTTCCAATGGAATCCGTATTCTTATACTGTTCCCCGGCAGGAAGTATGATGTCATCCACAAAGGAAAACTGATTTTCACAAATAGATCGAATTTCATCAAGATATAAAGGATCTACATTTGTATCGGTCACAATCAGTGCACGACGATTTCCGGGATCAAGTGTGTTCAGGGCTTTGCCTAAATTTGCATAATTTTCCTCAAGAAAAATATGATAGGAAACCTTTCCATCATAATGGACGTCCAGTCCTCTTGCCATATAAACTCCTTTCAAATTCTTATGCATAAAAAAGGCATAACTGCTTCCGTCGGGAAACAGATATGCCTAAATGTCGCCAAAACAGAAAAGCTTATACCCTGAGATTCAAGGTGCTGACATTGTTTACATCTGCATTGCCTTGCAAAATATTCTGAAAATCGCCGGACAGAGCAACATCCTCAGGGGTCGCAATGAAAATATAATTAGATATCTTCTGTAAATTACCATTCATGGAATAAGCTGCACCAGAGGTAAAATCGATGATCCGCTGTGCAATCTCCATATGAAGTCCTTCCATATTGAGAACAACTGCCTTTCCATCCAGAAGATAGTCGCAGATATCACGAGAATCATCCATCGATGTAGGTTTTATCATCGTAAGCTCCATACCTCTTTGCTCCTGATAATCTCTCTGCGGCTGTTTCTTAAAAAGTGTCGGCCTCGGACGATCTTCTTCAGCCGGTGCATCATTATTTCTTCTGAAAAGTCCCGGCTTCTCACGAGGCTCATCCTCGTACTCATCTTCGCCTTCATCCTGGAAATCATAATCCTCATCCAGATTATAATCGTCATTCTGATTGAGACGCATACTTTTCATGATATTACTGACAAAACCCATGATTTTCTCCCCTTCTCCGCATCCGGACTTTTTATCCTGATACGATCAGGTTTTCTTTAACCTAATAAGAACTATTCTAAACAAAATGAAAATATTGTCAACATCCTATTCGAAACAGAATTTATTGATAAACGACCTGTCCCTCCTTTACAGAGGCAGCATTTAAAACAATATGGTCATATACAGAGATACCATATTCTGTATTTTCCTGAACAATCATATAATCCGCATTCTGCTCGATCGGAACGATCTGCCGGAATATGCAATAACCTTTATTGATATTATAAACCCCATCTAGCGATTTGACAGGCCCTACACGATACGCTGTTCCATCACTCTCACGAAGGATAAACTCATTCAGCTTCAAAGCATTCGTCTCTGCTTCTGTAGGAATATTGATGTAACAATACTGATCATCCATACGGTAAATTTCAGTCGGAACAAATTCAGAACCGGTCACACCGGCTTCATTTGTCGTCTGACGATAGAAACCATTCTCACCACCATCTCCGGTGGCAAGAAAATCCTTCGGTATAATGAAGAAATCCTTTTTAGTGATAGCAGAAACCGGGATTTTCAATCCCTGGTTATCCGTATTTCTAATTTCGAAGGAAATAAACCGGTCTTCTGCAAATATTTCCATGAACTCATGCATGGAGAGGATACCATACGTTGTGCCGTCCTTACCTGTCATCGTATTGAAATCAGCATCTGTAGAAAGATCTTCTGAAAGAAAATGAATGCTGAGTTTTTTCTTATCCTGAAGAATCTCTTTCATATCATTTTCAATCGGAAAAACAAGCTGCCAATGGTCAGAGGTAATCAGCCTGTAAACAGGCTTCCCGGCTTCTACCATGTCGCCTGGCTTCACAACCGTTTGCTTGTAGTTGTTAAGATCAAAGAGTGCGCTTGTAACATCATCAGCTACTAACTGTTCATCACCATCGGTGGAATAAGAAATAATGCCGGCAGTATCAGTAGAAATACGGCTGAAACTGATTCCCAGCTTTGAAAGGATGCTGTCAAGATCTGTCGCACTAGATAGTCCGGCATACTCGAGTGCGGAGGCATCCATGGAATATTTCAAATCATATAGTGCAAGAAATTGTAGATTATCAAAAGTTTTAGAAAAACTCGATAGAGAATATTTTACCTGTCTTATTTCATCATCGGTCATTTCCGAAGACAACTCCGGATGATCCGAGAGGTAGGCTTCAAGTGAACCGGTTTCATCCATGGTGTAAACATTGGAACCTACAGCGGCTCTTTTCCCTTGCTGAATATAAAAATGCACATAGCCGCTTTTCTCAGCATTGACCGCCTGTTCCTCACGGATAGCGATGCCAGTGAAGCTGGTTTGCCGAACGAGAGTTCCTTCGGGAACCTCATAGAACTTCACCTCTTGTCTCGTTGCATAAGAATATACACTAAAAACAATGTAGAGAAAGATAACCATAAAGATTATCATCCCTACATTGAAATGGAAATGGGAGCGCGGGCTCCTGTCATATGAAGCTTGTTTAGTATTTATCTCTTTGTCAGACATTGGTAAGATCAGAGAGCAATCGCAATATCCTTCTTAATGCTTTCCGGAATATCCTGTGCATCCATGGAAACACTCAGAACAAAGGTTACCTTATACTTATCAGAAAGAGCTTCAAGCCGCTGTACGCATCCGGAAATATCCTTACCTTCGAGACCGGAAAGCTTCAGGAAGCTATCCATAAACATATATTCAAGATCATGGTCCTGAGAAATGACACCGCTGACAAATCCTACGAAAGCATCCTCGGAATCAACAGGGAACTCATTGACATTAATGAGACGAATCCGATTATTCAGCTCATACATATGCTGTGCCGACTTATCCAGGAAATCAACGTTTCCATTTGCTTCCTTGATGACTGCATTTGCCTTATCGAGAAGCTGCTTGGTCTTGCCCTTCCCTCTCTTACCAACGATCAACTGTACCATATAGAAGTACCTCCTAACTTTGATGGTTAAAGTATACCGCACAAAATGCTTTAATTCAATGAAAGAAAAAAGAAATGGGCACTCAGTGAATTTTTGAAAGGAGTGTCGTCATATTCGTATATAAATCATCATGAGAATCTGCCTTCATGACAACGGCAATATATTCGCTGTCATCAGATGATTTTTGAACGCCAATGGTAAGACAGTAGCCGGCAGCCTTCGTAGTCCCAGTTTTACCGCCCAGAATAACAAGTCCCTGCGGTGTTTCCCGTTCGCCAGTCAGGTATTGGTCTGTATTTTGCCACTCCTGCGTCTTTTTTACACCGTTTGAGTCCTTATAAATCGCCGTATAGCTGGCGCTAGAAACAATTTCACGAAAAGCATCATATTTAAGCGCTTCCCTTAGAATGAGATAAATATCATAAGGTGTAGTATAATGCCGCTCATCAGGCAGACCGTTCGGATTAATGAAATGGGTTCCGGTACATCCGAGACGCATGGCTTCTTCATTCATCATCGTGACAAATTGCTCGACGGAGCCTGCAGTCGCTTCCGCCACAGCTACGGCGGCGTCATTTCCAGACGGCATCAGCATACCATACAAAAGATCCTTAATCGTCAAGGTTTCCCCAACACGAAGATTTGCTGTAGAAGAACCAGAAACATGGATGACCGAGCTTTCCGTGATTGTGAATTCTTCAGAAAGATCTGATTTATTCTGCAGACATACAAGAGCCGTCATAATCTTCGTAATGCTAGCCTGATACGTTTTTACAAATGGATTTTTATATGCGATAGACTCCGGCTCATCCTGCCCGTTTGTGACCAAAAGGCACGCTTCGGCGGTGATATCCTCTGCACTCGCTGTGCCATCCTCCGGTAGCGCCAGTCCCCTAGAAAAGCCATCAGCATGATTTATTTCCGTATAGGCGGTATTCAATGCATTCATACGCCGTATGCCATCGTGGATGCTGTAAGGCTTTTCTTCTTTTCGCTGACATCCGGTAAAAAGCATGAGACATAAAAGAAACGGAAGAAGCCGCATTTGGCCTCTTCCGGAGGAAAACGCTTTATGTTTTGTCATAAGATACCTTCCACTCATAAAACTCTAGAACGCTTATTCCTTCAATGAAATATTACTCGATATTACGCCATTCAAGATCACCGCGTTCCAGTGCCTTGATCAGAAGCTCTGCGGTTGCAAGATTCGTAGCAATAGGAATATTGTATATATCACAAAGTCGAAGAATCGAGCTGACCTCTGGTTCTTTTGCTTTTGCATGTAAAGGATCTCTCAGAAAAATAATAAGATCCAAATTGCCCTGTTCAATCTGTGATGCCAGCTGTCTCGTACCACCTGTTTCGCCTGGTAGAAATTTGTGAATTCTAAGATTAGTAACCTCTTCTACAAGTGTGCCAGTAGTTCCTGTAGCATATAGCTCATGTCTGCTCAGGATTCCCCGATAAGCTATGCAAAGATTCTGCATAAGCTTCTTTTTTGAATCATGTGCGATCAGACCGACCTTCATATCTATTTCCCCCATATATGAAATTTCGTATACATGATAATCTATTCAATAGACTGGTTATCGCTTTCGCTGAAGTGCGACATTAAGAACGACTCCCATCCCCGTGTAGACAGAAATCAGTGAGCTGACGCCTCGGGAAAAGAATGGTAATGTGATTCCCGTATTTGGAAATATACCCGTAGCTACGGCTATATTTGTATAGGTCTGAAATCCAATCCATACCATCATGCCGACTGCAATCAGACGTCCACCAATCGTTTTTGCCTTTGAAGCTATTATAAGACATTCAAGGATAATCAACAAGAAAAGAATGATAATTAACAAAGAACCTCTGAAGCCAAGCTCCTCCCCGATCACAGCAAAAATGAAGTCATTATCCTGTTCTACCAGAAAGTCTCCGTTTTTTACAGAAAAAATCGAATGGTTATTTAACCCTTTTCCTGTTAGTTTCCCGGATCCGATTGCCATAATAGAATACATCTGCTGATAATACGTTTGTGTATTCTCTGACGGATTCAAAAATGTAAGAATACGTTCTGCCTGATAACCCTTTAGAAAAGGAATTCTGTCATATAATCCTGACCGGAATAAATATATAAACACAACCGTAACCGGTACAAAAGCGATCAGAACGCCCAGAATCCATTTCATGCTGATCGGCGATGAAAAAATCATGCAGGCCACGATGACTGAAATAATAATTGCAGTAGAAAGATTCGGCTGCAGAAGAATCAATGCCGTGGGAATCGCATACAATACAAAGGCCAGCAAAACAACCTGCGGCATATTGATATCTCCCTTTGCCTTTTGAAAATAAGCCGAAAAGAACACAATGAGTCCAATTTTTACAAATTCCGCCGGCTGAACTTGTCCGAGGATCGGAACCTGAATCCATCGCACAGCACCATGTCCGGATGCAGTACCATACACAAGAACGCCCGCAAGCATAAAAACACAAATAATATAAATGAAATTTGCCTGTTGCAAAAGCTTCCGGTAATCGATAAAGGATACAATAACACAAATCGCAAGCCCTGCCAAAGAGCCGAGAATCTGACGTGCAACCTGCGGATCTCGAAAATCCGGCGCATCAAGTGCAGAACGTATGATACAAATTCCGATGATATTCTCAAGAATGATATAGATCAAAAGACGGAAATCATAGTTTTTTAGATTGTAATCAAATTTCAAACTGCACTCCTATCTTTAGTCTGATACATTGACTGTGCCAATATTAGAAGCATCACTGGCAAGTATTGCGTCGAGGCTTTCTTTACCATAACAATAGTTATAGACATCGTTTGCCAGCACTGCAGCATTACCGGACGAATATCCGTACGGGATCTGTACCGTAACCGAAATCTCCGGGTTATTATAGGGCGCATAAGAAACGAATACGGCATGGTTACCACGATCCTCCCGTTCCTGTGCAGTACCGGTCTTGCCAGCCACTGGAATATCCTGGTCCTTAAAAACGGCCTTCGCTACGCCGTCTGTGATTACTTCTCTTAGTCCGGTATGGACAGCGTTCCAGGTTACGGGAGATAAGTTCAATGTATCAATAATTTCCGGCTCCACGGTTTGGAGGAGAGAACCATCTGCCCCGGTAATGTGATCAAGAATAGATAAATCAAACAGCGTTCCATTATTGGCAACAGCCGTGATATATCTGGAAAGTTGTACATCATTATACGCATGATTGCCCTGTCCCATCGCAGAACGCTCCGGATCATAATCTGATATTCGTGGATTACTTTCATCGAGTTCTACGCCGCTTAACCGGTCTAAGCCAAACGCCGCAGCCCATTTTTGTATCCGGTCGATACCAAGCTGCTGTGAGTAATTACCTGCTTCATCTGTTGCTAGTTTATGTCCTACCTCTGCGAAGAAGAAGTTACAAGAATTTTTAATACCATCGACAATATTTTCTTCTCCATGCTGATATGGATAAATCCAACATTTAATATTCGGAGTGACTTCTTCGTATTTACCAGTACAATCGATAATCGTCGATGTATTGATTACGTTTTCCTCTAGTGCAGCAATCGAAGTAATCGGTTTGAAGGTTGAACCCGGAGCAAGTTGTGTCTGAGTCGCGCAGTTAAGAAGTGGGAGACTCAGATCGGAATTACATTTTCTCAAATAATCCGGATCTGTGATCCGATTATTATCAAATCCAGGATAAGAAACTAGTGCGCGAATCTTACCGGTTTTAACATCTGTGACGACAACAGAACCGTTACATGGATCCAGTGCAAGCTGTGCGGGGGTTATCTCAATGGAACGAATCTTATCGATTAGAAAGGTATAGGCAAAATGCGTATCTCCTGCTGCAAGTTGTTGATAAGAGGCAGGATCCTCATGCAGTACACCCTGTTCAAACAAAGCCATCAAAAGAAGATTTCCAGAGATTGTACCATCATTGATAGCATACCGATATAAAACCTTACTGAAATCCGTGTCACTCGTAAGATGTGTCATGATTTCTGCAACAAGAAGCTGAAATATTGCATCCTGATCGTAATAATCTTCGCTAAGAGAAAGCTTTCCAGTATTGATAAAAGAATCCTCGATACCTGCTTGTATAAAATCATGCAGACTGATTGTATCAGCCTTCCAGGCACTATAAGCATCTGACTGAAGATATCGCTGATCCGTCGTATCAATAAGGCCATTTTCTTTATCCGTGATGTAATCATAGATATAAACCATATAAGCCTGCATGTCTTGCGGAAGATCCTTCAGCGTTTTTCCAGTTGTACTAAAAAGCTGATCCTGTATTTCACTAAGCTTTTTAGTTTTGTTGGCTTCAAATAAGGCTTGTATCTCCTTTTCTGCAGTGCCAGCAGAGGATGCACTGAAATGTGTGCTATCAAGAACATTATTATTGATTAGCTGAAAATATGCATTTTTGACAGGAATTGTAATTTCTGATTGCTTTACCGTATGATCTAATTCCTGATCCGGTTCCTGCTCGGTAATCTTAGAGGACAAGATGCCTGCAAGCTCCTGTTCCAACAGATGATAGATTGCAATCTGGTCATTGGCAGATATCGTCGTGTAAATATTATTACCAGCCTGGGCTGCCGTTTCTGATACAACCTCCATGACAGAACCGACAGAATTGAGGTACATCTTTTTCAAGCCCTTCTGTCCCTTAAGTTCAGATTCCATGCTCTTCTCGAGTCCCCATACACCGACAGTATCACTAAGCTCATAATCCGGATCTGTCTTCTTGAGCGAGTCAAGCTGATCTTGACGGATCTGACCTGTATAGCCAACAATATGAGACATATATGGTGCATAATTATATTTTCTTACAGAAACATCTTCGATATCTACGCCCTTAAGAATTCCTTTATTTTCCTCAATTTCGGCCATACACTCAGATGAAATATCACGGACAATGGTCGTCGTCTGATAACGTTGATAGGAGGTTAAACGTAATGTATAAAAGATGTTGATCATATCAAGGGCAGTCTGATCATTTAATATGATTGGATTTCCGGATGCACTTCGGATATCATCAAAACGATACCGTGATTTACTTAGTGTAAGAACATCAGCAGCATTGACCGCAAAATCTTTCTCCCTGAGCTGGTCGATATCCTTGCCTCGCGCATTCGCAATAAAACGTCTTCTCTCCGTTTCTGAAGTTGTCGTGAAATATGGTTCTCCAACCTCATTCAGCTTGATCTTATACTGACCGTCTATTGCATATCCATACTTTTCAATAATCTCTGCAAGCGTATAAAGCATATAATTACGAGCATTGATGCCAGCTTCTGAAGTATCATAGGCGCCATTATCGGCAATCGTAATATTATACTGGAGTTCATTATAGGCAAGGAGTCTTCCATCTCTGTCATAGATATTGCCTCTGGTTCCTTCTGTTGTTACTTCAGTAAGCGTTCTTCCTTGATATTCAGTAAGATATTCATCACCTTTAAGAATCTGTAAATGAAAAAGGCGGATCACAAGTACAGAAAAAAGCGTGGTAAATACTATCCCCAGAAAAAAAAGTCTGGAGCTAAGAAAACGTGACAGGATTTCTTTGATGGTTTCAAAAACTTCCTTTATGTTTCTAAGCAAAAGGTTCACCTCTAAAAGCTACAGTCTCTTTTCAACCCTTCTGACAAGACTATAATAAATTCTATATACCAAAAGCGTCACGAGAAGTGAAAAAACTATTGACGGAAATACGATATGTACAAAATAATATCCGACATCAAAGCGTAAACGGATCAAAAAACGAAACAGATAAATATACAAATGATAGATGATTTCACTGAATAAGCAAAGCACCATCGGAATGACAAGATATTCTTCGTAGAAAAATCTACTGAACATGCCATTTAAATATCCTATCAGCAAGTAAATCAAAGCATAAAAGCCAAAGGGTCCCGAATAAAAAAGATCAACTAGAATCCCTGTAAAAAGTCCATAAAACATTCCCTGAAAACTTCCATGAATAAAACTAAGTGAGAAGCACAGTATGAGTAAAAGATTCGGCGTGGCGGATAAAAATGGAATCAGTGGAAAGATACTGGTTTGAATGAGAAAAGCCAGGACAAGAAGCAGAATATTGATGAAAACAGATAACCGGGTTCGGTGAATCGTATGAATATGCAGTCTTTTCATGATATTCATCCCTCTTCCGCTGAACCGGCTAATGAATTTCCTGTAGCTTCGGAAGATGCCGAAACGGTCGTATCCTGTGCAGTACCATTCAGTATTTGATTAAGCGGCGTCAGGCCTTCCATACCGGACCAGCTGGGATCAATAGCCTGCGTCGTTCCATCGGTTTCTACGGGAATATCGGCCTCTGGGAAAGAATCCGTTGTAGTTTCCTGCACAGAACTTTTACCCGTATTTTCCAAAGCAGTTTCAGCAGCTGTAATATCGGAGGTTTCAGCTTCGCCAGTATTTTCATCCTTGAAACTGTCTGATTTCACATCAAGTATAACCAGCACTTCTGACAGATCATTAAAATCAGCAGCAGGAATCAAATACCCGTTTTTTGTAAGACGTTTTTCATCCTCTCCGATATCTACGGCATAACCAATCAAAATTCCTGGCATGAACTTGGAGGAAATATTGGAAGTTACGATCCTGTCTCCATCGTGAATAGAGGAATCCTTTCGAATGTCACGAAGGCGTAGTCTGCCCTCCTGATACAATGTAAGATCTCCTGCTACGATACAGGTATCGCTGGATTGAATCCCCATCGCTGAAACACGTGATTCATCATCAATGATGGATCGTACTGTCGCATAATTCAAACCGACATCTGTAATGATACCGATAAGACCACCATTTGCAATCACATTCTGGTCAACGCGGATACCATCCTTTGAACCCTTATCAATTCGAAAGACCTGAAACCAGTTTTCAGAATCCTTCGCGATGATTCTAGCCCCTGTTTTTTTATATTGACCATAGGTTTCATCCAGATCATACAAAGCACGAAGACGTACCAGCTCCTCCTGATCCTGTGTAAGACGGTTGTTCTCTTCGGTTAGGAGTCCTATCTTTTCATTCAGACTTTTATTTTCATCGCGAATTTCCTGAAGAGAGCGACGATCCTCCAGATTCTCATACAAATGAAAACCAACCCGATTGACGCCTGATTGCACTGGTACGACTACTGATCCAATCGTGTTCCTGATTGGATTCATAAGGCCGTCCTTCACAGAGGAAAGGACGATCATCATGATGCATATAAGAGAAAGAACAATAAAAATATATTTTGTCTTTTTATTCTCCACCAATGATTTCCTGCTCCCGGAAGCTGTAATAAGCATTGTCACCGATGATAACATGGTCACACAGGGAGAGCCCTAAAAGCTCTGCACCTTCATACAGCTTTTCCGTAAAAATAATATCCTCCTCCGATGGTGAAGGATCACCACTCGGATGATTATGCACTACGATAAAACAGACTGCGCTGATACGAAGAGCTTCGATAAAAATATCACGTTGCGAGATGGCTGCCGTATTACAGGTGCCTTCTGCCATAAGCCGCTCCTTCATGAGCTGCTGATGGCTGTCGAGAAAAAGCACCTTTACAACCTCGTGGTCAAGATATCTGAGCTCTTCCTGATAATACGCTGATACGATCGATGCGCTGCTAAAAACAAGATGCCTCGTTCTTTTCTGACGATTCCAGATTCTCGAAGCGATTTCACCGATACAGCCAAGCTGAATCGCTTTCACTTCTCCTACACCACTGACGCGTAAAAACTCTGACCAGTCATAGTGCATGAGACTGACCAGACCATCAAACTGTGGATTAAGGTTGAGAATCTTATCAGATACAGAAAGAACAGAGCTTCCCTTTGTCCCTGTACGTAGTACAATGGCAAGCAGCTCTGTATCACTCAGTGCTTTTGGTCCCAGTCTTTTAAAACGCTCCAGCGGCATATCGGCCGGCATCAGATCATGTAATTCAAAACTCATATTTTCTCCTGTCTACGGGAGAGAACATGAAACCCACGTCGCCTATTGTACCATATAATTTTCAAAAGGGAATAAACGGATATAGGGCAGTTTTCTTACGGAAGTTTAACGAGCCCGTGCTCTACCATCTTTTCCAGTGACATCATGATGCCAAGCTTGGCATGCGGCCAGGTGAGTCCACCCTGGAAATAGATATTATAGGGTTCACGGATTGGTGCGTCAGCAGAAAGCTCCATGGAAGATCCCTGTACGAAAGCACCTGCAGCCATGATTACCTTTGAATCATAGCCTGGCATATCATCAGGATATGGTGTCACGAAGCTATCGACCGGCGCAGCGGCCTGTATACCCTGACAGAAGGCAACCATAGCCTCTTCAGAGCCCAGGGTAATTGCCTGAATAATATCATAGCGAGTGGCAGAAGCCTTCGGGTGACACGAAAAACCGAGATGCTCATACACCGAAGCGGCAAAGATAGCGCCCTTTTCAGCAGCTGCCGTCATCGTCGGTGCCAGGAAAAGCCCTTCAAAGAACAACTTGTTCGTATCGAGAGAAGGACCAACCTCTTTGCCAAGCCCAGGCGTTGAAAGGCGGACAGCACAGCGTTCTACACAATCACGCGTTCCTGCAATATAACCGCCATCCGGAGCCAGTCCGCCGCCCGGGTTTTTGATGAGAGATCCGACGACCATATCTGCACCATACTGTGACGGCTCCTCCCGTCTGGTAAATTCGCCATAGCAGTTATCGACCATACAGATGACATCCGGCTTAATGTTCTTCACAAATCGGATCAATGTGCCGATTTCCTCGGGAGAAAACGTATTTCTGGAATCATAACCCTTTGAGCGCTGGATCTCAACAAGATGTGTTTTCTCGTTAATAGCCTTTCGGATGCCATCATAATCAAAGGAACCATCCGAACAAAGATCGACCTGTCGGTAGGTTACACCATATTCGGCAAGTGATCCAAGTGAAGGACGAATACCGATGACCTCTTCCAATGAATCATATGGCTTACCAGCCGGGCAAAGAATTTCATCTCCCGGTCTCGTATTTCCAAAAAGAGCCGTAGAAAGTGCATGTGTACCGCAGATGATCTGTGAACGGACTAAGGCATCCTCCGTTCCGAAAACATTGGCATAGGTTTTTTCCAGTGTATCCCGTCCGATATCATCATAGCCATAGCCTGTTGTACCATAGAGGTGCGCCTCGGAAAGCTTTGCATCCTGCATCGCCTTAATGACCTTCAGTTGATTAAAGTCTGCAATCTCATCGATTTCCCGAAATCTGTCAGATAAGCCATCAAGCTCCTTCTCGCAGAAGTCGTAGACCTCTCCCTTTATTGATAATGCTTCATACATTGCTCTGTTATCCATGCTGTTATCCTTTGCTTGTCACGGGAAAATTCCCCGATATTGATATAGATCACGTCCCGTTCCCGCCGAAACCATGTCAGCTGTCGTTTCGCATAATGCCGCGAATTAAGCTTTATTTTAGCGACAGCGTCGTCCATTGTAGCACGTTTGTCACATACGTCAAGGAGTTCGCGATATCCGATACCCTTAAGCGCCGTCGAATCCGGAGGCAGTTTTTTCTCATATAGCCATTTGACCTCCTCCATGAGTCCCTGCTCCATCATCCGGTCGACACGCTGATCTATTCTCTGATAGAGAATTTCTCTATCATCTGTCAGTACGAAAAACATACTGTCATATCGTGCTCTCCGTGCATGCTCCTCTTCATTATGAAGAGAGATCGGGCTATGATGAATCCTGTAAAATGAAAGTGCCCGGATGATCCGACGGATATTATGCGGATGAATCTTTTCACAAGAAGCAGGATCTACGGACAGAAGCTCCGCATACAGTCGTACGGCTCCCTCTGGCATCTCCGCTTCTCGTTCAAGTTCTGCACGAACATCCGCATGAATAGCCTCCGGTTCCTCGGTAAAATCGATGCCATATAGAAGAGCCTGTATATAAAAGCCCGTCCCGCCGACAAGAATCGGTATATGCCCGCGTTGATAGATCTCTTCGATTGCTTTCTCTGCCATCGTTTGAAACCTGGTAACATCATAATTTTCAGTCACATCACAGACATCAATCAGATGATGCGGGATACCCTCCATTTCTTCGTTTGTGACCTTTGCACTTCCAATGTCAAGACCTCTGTACACCTGCACAGAGTCTGCAGACACGATCTCACCGTCGATTTCCTTAGCAAGTGCCACAGAGACCGCCGTTTTACCAACTGCCGTCGGCCCTGCTATAATAATGAGCGGCCGCCGCGAAAAATCCATATTCACTTCCCTTCGTCCGCTCCTTTCTTATTTGCCCAATGCCTACATCTTGATGTATCCATAAAGTCTGTTTAATCGGCGGGATAAAACAAGACGCCTTCTTTAGACAATTCGTTTAAACTTTTTCTCCATCTCAGTTTTGGAAATAGATATAATTGTTGGTCTCCCATGTGGACAGGCATATGGGTTATCAAGTGTAAGAAGCTCATCAATCAGTGCCTGCGCTTCCGAAAGAGACAGCCGGTTATTTCCTTTTACCGCAGCCTTGCAGGACATCGAGGCAATCTTATAATAAATTGTATCTGCCGTCGTCATACCGGTTTCCGTGCTGAGACCATCCAGAATTTCTAGGAGAAGCTCCTTTTTCTCAAGCTCCGGCAAATCCGCCGGCACTGCAGAGATGCTGTAATCTCTACCGCCAAGATTAGAGATTTCATACCCAAGCTTTTCAAAATAATCACTATACTGGTCAAGCATCAAGGCTTCATCAGGTGTAAGCGATACAAGGATCGACGGATTCAGATACTGGCTTGCCGGCGTTTTTTCCTTCAGGCGTTTCATCATCCTTTCAAAATTAACCTTTTCATGCGCCGCATGCTGGTCAATGATAAAAAGCTTATCATCATATTCCACAAGCCAGTATGTATCAAATACTTGCCCGATGATACGGTGCTGCTTTCTGGCTTCTTCAGATAGAAAGTTTTCTGTGAAAAGTGTTTCCTGTTCACCCTTCAGGAACGTCTCCTGCTTTTCTTTTTGCATCGAATTCTTAGAAACCGGAGCTTCATGGAGAACACTTCCGGAAATGCTCTCGCCATAAGAAGGTGCAGAAGTATCTTCATATACCTGTTCACCGGCTTTTGTTTTCTCCTGAGATGACTGCACTTCTGACTTGTGCATGCTGGAAGCATTGGCATCTTTCGTAGTTACCGGAAAATCCGGGGTCAATGCCTCTGTAAAACGATGTGCTGTGATTTCGCTTCGTTTCATCTCAAAGGGTTCGACATGTGGAAGCGACGACATTTCCTTAGACTTATCTTTCGAAGTATCACGAAACTCTTCGCCAGACAATTCCGAACGCTTCCCCATTGTTGTTTTCGCTGTACTAGGCTCGCCCTCTGGCGTCTTCCTATCCTTAATCGGGGAAGCTGTGTCAGAAAGCGTTTCACTTTGTATGAGCTCCTGCTGCCGGAGAGACAGATTAATACTGTCGACAATCGCATTATAGATTAGCATGCCATCCGAGAAACGTACCTCTAGCTTCTGCGGATGCACATTGACGTCTACGATGGATGGATTTACGTCGATCATCAGAACACAGAATGGGAACTTATGCTGCATGAGAAAAGCGTGATAGCCATCCTCAATCGCCTTCGTAATCATCGGATTACGGATAAACCGGGAATTGACAAAATAAATTTCAAAATTCCGATTTGCCCGCGTGATGACTGGTTTACCAATGAAGCCATGTACAGAAACAGCCGGAAGTCCGGAAAGCGGATCCTTTTCATACTGATGATTTACACTAAGAAGCTGTGTCGTGATATCTCGTCCATAGATGGAATAGATCACATCAAGAAGTGATCCGTTGCCAAGCGTTGCGAGTCTCTGCCGTCCGTCCTGCAAAAAGCGGAACTGCACCTCGGGATGCGCCAATGCTTCTTTCTCTACAACATCCTGAATCTTCGCGGCCTCTGTTTGTGGACTCTTCAGAAATTTCCGCCGTGCAGGGACATTCTTAAAGACATCCCTGACGATAAAGGTCGTTCCCTCCGGAGCACCGATTTCCGAAAATTCCTTTTCTTCTCCGCCCTCGATCACATAATGAGACGCCATGAGTGCGCCAGGTGTCTTCGTGATCAGTTCAACCGAGGCTACCGCTGCAATTGAAGAAAGTGCTTCACCACGAAACCCGAGCGTATGAATGCCGGAGAGATCCCGCGCATCCCGGATCTTCGAGGTGGCGTGCGGAAGAAAGGCTGTCCTCACATCATCATGATCAATGCCGGAGCCATTGTCCGTAATGCGGATTAGTTTAATGCCTCCATCACGAATCTCAAGCGAGACTGCGCTGGCACCCGCATCAATTGCGTTTTCCAGAAGCTCCTTTACGATGCTTAAGGGCCGCTCAATCACTTCACCTGCTGCAATCTGATTGATTGTTTCCTCGGATAAAACCTGAATTTTCGTCATAAATCTTCCTTCCGTTTACCAGGACTTTATTTTCTTAAAAGGCCTTATTCTAAATAATGAGAAGGTCTGATTAAATCTTAAACATCACGGGCGCCTAAAGCTTCATAATCTCTTTCAGTTCAAAGAGCCGGTTCATCGCATCGAGTGGCGTCATATGATTAAGGTCCAGCGCTCTGAGATAAGCGCTCGCCTTCTCAAACAAAGTCATATCTTCTAATTGATCTCGAACTCGAATACCCGCGCTATCTTCTGTTTTATCTTCCGTAGCCTTCATATTTCTTCCAGATGAAGTTTCCGCCACCATGGAAAGCTCCTGTGAAACAGCCAAACCTACTGTTCCTTCCAGCTTCCTGGCTGTCTTTAGGATATCCGCATCAGAAAGCTCCGTAGCGATTTCCTTTGCTCTCTTGATAACAGCCTCCGGAACGCCGGCAAGACGAGCGACATCGATGCCATAGGACTGATCTGCTCCGCCGCGAATGATCTTACGAAGAAAGACAATCTCATGATCATGATCGGTAACCGCGATACAATAATTCTTTACGCCCGGAAGCTTTCCCTCAAGTTCCGTCAGCTCATGATAATGCGTCGCAAACAGCGTTTTCGCACCAATGGACCTCGATATATATTCCACGACTGCCCACGCAATCGAAAGTCCGTCAAACGTACTGGTGCCGCGTCCGATCTCATCGAGGATGAGAAGCGATCGTTTCGAAGCATTACGCAGAATATTGGCAACCTCATTCATCTCAACCATGAAGGTAGACTGCCCCGATGCAAGATCGTCCGATGCACCGACTCTCGTAAAAATCCGGTCACAAACGGAAATATCCGCTTCCTTCGCCGGTACAAAGGACCCGATTGCAGCCATCAGCGTAATCAGCGCGACCTGCCGCATATAGGTGGATTTACCAGCCATATTCGGTCCCGTAATGATGGAAATCGCATTATTCTCTGTATCAAGAAGTGTATCATTTGATACAAACATACCCTCATCCAAAAGTCTCTCAATCACCGGATGACGTCCGTCCTTGATCCGGATGATGCCCTGATCGTTCATCTTCGGACGCACATAATTGTTCTCTGTCGCAACCTTAGATAAAGAAATGAGCACATCCAGTGCCGCAACGGCGCGACTCGTCTTCTGTATTCTCTGTACGTCTCGGGAAATCCTGTCACGCATCTCCTGGAACAGATCATATTCGATGGATTTAAGCTTTTCCTCGGCTCCCAGAATCTCATTTTCAAGTTCAGTAAGACGCTCCGTCGTATATCGCTCACCACCCGCCAGCGTCTGCTTCCGAATAAAATAGTCCGGCACAAGCTCCTTAAAGGTATTCGTCACCTCGAAACAATATCCGAAGATCCGGTTATATTTGATTTTTAGCGTCTTGATGCCGGTCTTTTCCCTCTCCTCCTGCTCGAGAGTTGCGAGCCACTGCTTCCCGTTCGTTTTCGCATCCATAAAATGGTCGACCTCCTCCGAGAAGCCTCTTCGGATAATGCCTCCATCACGGCTCGAAACCGGCGGGTCTTCGACAAGCGCTTTTTCAATCATCTCATAAAGATCCTGCATAGGATCGATATCCCGTGCAATATTTTTGATCATATCTGCATCAAAAGCAGAAAGACAATTCTTGATATCCGGCAGATATTGAAGCGACTGCTTAAAGGCAAGCAGATCCCTCGGATTTGCAGACTGATAGCAGAAGCGCCCCAGAAGACGTTCAAAATCATAGATGGAGCCGAGATATTCCGATAACTCTTCACGGTCGATAAAATGCTCTGACAGCGCCTCCACACCATCCAAACGATGATTGATTTCCTTGATATCGATCAATGGCTGCTCGATAAAGCGACGGAGTAAACGACCGCCCATCGCTGTTTTCGTCCGATCCAGCACCCAGAGAAGTGTTCCCTTCTTTTTCTTCTCACGAAGCGTTTCTGTAAGCTCCAGATTCCGTTGTGTTGCCGTATCAAGAATCATATACTGATTGACGGAATAATACCGGATATTCGAAATATGCGAAACAGAACCCTTCTGGGTATCATAAACATACTGAAGCGTCGCCGCTGCAGAAAGCTTTGCAAGCGGACGCTCCCGAAGTCCGATTCCATCAAGACTTGCATGAAAATGCTTCTCTAAAAGCTTTTCTGCTTTACCATCCGAGAAGTCCTCCTTCGGAAGCTCCGTAATCAGAAGATTGTAACGATTTTTGATGGCTTCCGTATCGACGCCTGAAATCATGAACTGAGGATTGACAACAAGCTCTGAGGGTTGAAACCGGCTCAGCTCATCCTCTACCACCTTTTCCTCTTCACATTCAGTTGTAAGAAATTCACCAGTCGAGACATCGAGACATGAGATTCCGAAGCCGGACTCATCACAGTAGATGCCCATCAGGAAATTATTTTTCCGTTCATCCAGTGCAGTATCAGATGTAAGCGTGCCGGGTGTTACAATCCGGATAACCTCCCGCTTGACCAGGCCCTTCGCGAGCTTCGGATCCTCTACCTGCTCCGCAATGGCAACCTTATAGCCGTTTGAAACAAGTTTCGTCACATAGCTGTCTGCCGCGTGAAAGGGAATGCCGCACATCGGTGCTCTTTCCTCTACGCCGCAATCCTTTCCGGTGAGAACGAGATCCAGCACCTCAGAGGCAATTTTTGCATCCTCATAAAACATTTCATAGAAATCACCGATCCGGTAAAAAAGGATACAATCCGGATAATCCTTCTTCGTTTCCAGATACTTCACCATCATCGGTGAAAGCTTCTTTTCAGACACACATGCCTCCGTTTCGAAAATGAGTGATCGGCTTATACATATTTTTAATGCATCCTTCTCTATGCACAAAGCACTTCAAATTTATAAAGTCCAGGCTTGAAAACTTTATCCTGCAAGCTCTCCAAAATAATAAAATCCTTTACTTTCTGTAAGACGCACGTTCTGCATCGTACCGATCAGAGAATCCGGTCCTTCAAAATGCACCAGTGTGTTGTTCGAAAGTCTCCCTGTCAGATGGCCGGTCTGATTCTGGTCCTGCTCTTCGACGAGTACCTCCATGATCTTACCGATATCGCTGCCTTCATTTTCCCGGGAGGTTTCCTGGACGACAGAAAGAAGACGGTCGAAGCGCTCCTTCACGATATCCTCCGGAACCTGCTCGAAGTCGGCAGCAGGTGTCCCGTGCCGCTTCGAATAAATGAAGGTATAGGCGGAATCAAACCTTGCAAGACGCACCACATCGAGTGTATCCTGAAAATCATCCTCCGTTTCTCCGGGAAATCCGACGATGATATCCGTCGTAAGGCTAACATCAGGAAGTGTTTTCCGGATCTTCTCAACCAGTTCGAGGTATGACTCCTTCGTATAGTGACGATTCATCCGCTTTAAGACAGCCGTCGAACCAGATTGCATCGGAAGATGAATGTGCCGCGCTATATTCGGATGTGTCCGGATCACCTCAATCAGTTCATCTGAAAGATCCTTCGGATTAGACGTCATAAAGCGAAGCCGCTTAAGTCCCGGAATTTCAGCAACGGCCTTCAGAAGCTCAGGAAAGCTTGTAGACCCCGGAATATCATTGCCATAGGAGTTGACATTCTGTCCAAGCAAAGTAATTTCAAGACAACCGTCTGCTACAAGCTGTTCACATTCTTTCAGGATATCCGTCGCCTCACGACTCTTCTCACGTCCGCGGACATAAGGTACGATACAATACGTACAGAAGTTGTTACAGCCATAGCTGATATTGACAGATCCCTTGAACCGATATTTCCGTTCGCTCGGGAGATTCTCGACGATCAGTTTACTGTCATCAAGGACTTCGATCGTTCGTTTCCCGGTAATCAGTGCCTTATACAAAAGTTCCGCAAGCTTATAAATATTGTGTGTGCCAAACATCAGTTTCACATACGGATAATGCTTACAGATGCCCTCCACCTCGTCATGCTCCTGCATCATACAGCCGGTGATGCCGATGATCATCCCGCGACGTTTTTCATATTGATGCTTCAGCCGTCCCACACGGCCATACAGCTTCTCATTTGCATTTTCCCGGACCGTACAGGTCGTGAACAAAAGCACATCGCAGTCCCAGTCATCTAAAGTTTCTGTATAACCGCACCGCTCAAGGATACCCTTCAGCTTTTCGCCATCTTTAGCAGACATCTGACAGCCCATGACCTCCACCATGAAGTGTGCAGCATATCCCTCTTGCTTCTTGATTGCCACGAGCTCCTTCACCCTGTCCATGAAATAAAACTGCCGCTCCGGCTCTTCCACCGGAGCATTTTCAATGACTTCTTTTAAATCAATTAAATTCAACATATTATACGTAATTCCTATACAAACTAAGCATTCCGGAATGCGCCGCGTAGCCATTTTACAATGAATTATAATGCCTTACAAGTGCTTCGGCCGTCTTCATGCCATCCATGGCAGCACTCATGATGCCACCAGCATAACCAGCACCCTCACCACAGGGATAGATACCCGGAAGATTTGCCCTGAAATTCTCATCTCTTGGTATCCGTACCGGGCTAGAAGTTCTCGCCTCCACACCGGCAAGGATCGTATCATATCTTGAAAAGCCGTGCAGCATATGTTCAAAAGATTCCATCCCTTCGATGAAGCTCTCGTTAAAATCATTAAGAGAGACATATGGACTGTCGGGAGAAAACCGGAAGATTTGAGAGAGGTCGCGGAAGGCATATGCACCACGCATCGCCGGTTCGATACAATCTTGACCAACCTCCGCTCTCCTTGCCTTTGAAGCATCAAAACCACTTCTTTGTGCAGTTGATTCATTTTCTATTGCAGCATCCATGTGATCATTCTCTGATTGCATCACAGTATCTTTCGAACTATTTTGCTTCAAAATATCTTGTTTGAAATCACCGTATCGCTCTATAGGGATCTTTCCATTCGCAAGGTCAAAGGCTCTCTTTTCAAGCTCCTGTTGCAGCCGGATTCCGCCGAGCGGGTCCTTTTCTCCTTGATAATCTGTCTTTCGGATTGTGACAATGATGGCAGCATTAGCATTTCTTCCATCCCGGGCATGATAGCTCATGCCATTGACACAGAGCCTTCCTTCCTCGGAGGAGGAATTTACGACATAGCCGCCGGGGCACATGCAGAAGGAATATACGCCGCGTCCGGAATGTGAAGTATGCGTGACCTTATAAGCTCCAGGGCCAAGGATTCTCAATGTTTCTCTATCGATATCGCCATAAAGATCATGGTTGATGAGGCTTTGCGGATGCTGTACCCGGAAGCCCATGGCGAAGTCCTTTGCCTGCATAGTGAGTCCCTTTTTATAAAACTCCTCATAGGTGTCACGCGCACTATGCCCGATTGCAAGAATCACATTTTTCTCACCTTGATAGTGGTAGGTCGTGTGAAAATGAATTTCTCCGCCGAGTGCCGTGATTTCTTCCCGTATGCCCCGGACGATATCCATGAGACAATCTGTCCCTACATGCGGCTTCGCGTCAATCAGGATAGAGGGATCTGCTCCAAGCGCTACGAATTTGTTCAGAATAAACTGGTTTCTGCCATCCGTATCCTTCGTCACAGTATTAAGCTTTCCATCCGAAAAGGTCCCGGCGCCACCTTCGCCAAATTGTGCATTTGAATCTGTATGAAGGCTTCCCCGCTCCCATAGATCACGCACGTCCGCTGCTCTTTCTTCGACAGAGGCGCCACGCTCATAGACAATCGGCCGCATGCCCAGGTTTGCGAGAACAAGCGCCGCAAACATACCTGCCGGGCCGAAGCCTACGACAATCGGACGATTTTCCTCCTTCTGGAAGTAGGCTTCCTTCGGCTGGCCTGCGATGGAGGCATTGAGCAAAGGATAATGATAGATCACATGTGTTGTTTCCTGGATGTTTCTATTTTTAAGACGTAAAATCAGTTTCCTCTCTTCTTTCTCTGAAAGAGTCGTTTCAATGCGCACACTATAGCTAAAAAAGATGTCAGGCTTCTTCCTGGCATCAATGGAACGGCGAAGCACCGTTAGTGTTGAAATCTGATTTTCTCTTATGCGGAGAAGCTTCGCGGCCTCCGGCTTTAGGAGGCGTACATCTGCTTTAACCGGTAATTTCAATTGATTGATACGGATCATAGTTCCTCCATATGGCGGTTATTTTAGTCTCTATTTGGCAATACTGGCTGCACGTCCGGCGATCATCCCGGTTGCAAAGGCAAACTGCAGATTATAACCGCCGCATTTCCCATCGATATCCAGCAGCTCGCCCGCTAAATAGATCCCTTTGCAGCGCTTCGACTCCATCGTAAAAGGATCTACTTCTCTGGTATCGACTCCCCCGGCAGCACTCTGCGCCATGGAAAAATCGTTAACATCTAAAGGCTTTGCCGTATAGTGCAGGATCACATGGCATAAAGCCTGAATATCCCTTTTCTTGAGCGTTGAAACCATTCGATCAGCGTGTAATTCAGTTTCGCTTAGAAAAAAAGCGCCCAACTTTTCATGAAAAAGTCCGGTAAAAAAATGCCCGATCGTCCTCTCAGAAAGCCGTTCTTTTCGACTGAAGAAATACTGCTCTGCCTCTTCATCTGTTTTGCCGGGAAGAAAATTGATTTCCACATAACAGGGCTTTTTCTCTAAAAGCGCCTTTGCGACAAAGCGTTCTATCTGAAACACCGGAATGCCGGATATCCCATAATCTGTCAGCTGTAGCTCGCCGGTATCAACGGCTGCACATAGATTCTCTACATAGCAGCTTACCGTAGCATCCGTACGGATGCCAGCAAGGGAAGCATATTGACTGCCATGACACCGTATCCCGGTTAGGGCAGGGACCACCGGAACGATATGATGCCCCAAATGCTCCGCCATCCTATAACCACTCCCGTCTGAACCTGTCGATGGTGCAGCCTTTGATCCAGTACACAGGATAACCGTATCGCCAAAAAAAATCCTTCTCTCAAAACGTTCCGGCTTCAACCTTCCTTTTTTTGGAGTTGCCTTCGGATAGATGGCTTCTTCTGCAAAAACAGTAAAGCGATATCCATCTTGGTCTGATCCATTAGCTTTAGGTATATTCTTTTTTGAAGAATGCTTCTTGTGGATGTCCTGGCCTTTCGAAGCTGCCGATTTATTCACACGAATATCCTTTACCATAATATTGCAAACAACTTGAACATCTAGTCTTTTAAGTTCATCACAAAGCGCCTCTGTCACAGACCTTGCTTCATCCGACTGAGGATAAGCGTAGGTATCCCTCCATTTTGTTTCGACGCCAAGTTCGCTAAAAAAATGTACTGTTTCCTCCGATCCGAAGCTGTCCAGAACTTTCCATGCAAAATCAAGATCATCTCCACGATAGACATCCTTAGTCATAGAGCGATTTGTGAAATTACACCGTCCATTGCCAGTGGCCGAAAGTTTTTTACCAGGCATCGGATTTCTTTCGAGAAGCACTACCTCTGCACCGTTTCTTGCAGCACTGATTGCTGATAGCATCCCTGCAGGGCCGCCGCCAATGACAAGAATTTTTCTTCTCATAAAAACCTCTGTTTCATCTCAAGCGCTACCGGACAAATCGCTTCAATCTGCCGCCCATCGGCATAGCATCGAGATCTTCCTTTGTAAACGCATGCATTGCAAGAAGACAAAGGAAATAGACGACAATGCCTACACACACGGCCGGGCAGAGGCGTATCGCGGAGCCTAATCTTCCGTCCCGCATGGATGCTGGAAGAACATGTGCGATCCCCTGATCTAGTACATAGCAGACAGCACCCATAATCAGTGCAGCAATGCACGGATATACATAGGTTTTCAAGATTCCCTGACGGAAGCGGACATGCTTGTGAATATCGATCTGGTTCAGAATACACATTAAGAACGCAAAAAGAATATTCGACCACATGACGGCATACAGATCAAGTCCTGCATACAGCATCGCCATTAACGATACGATATGTACCACCAGAGAAATAACAGCGTTTCGCAGTGGTACATGAAGATACCCAAGTCCCTGCAGAATCGCATTTGAAATCGTCGAAAGTGAATAAAAAAGGATAGCCACTGCACCCACTCTTGTTACACTAATCAGGGTTTCCACATTTTTGCTGGGGAAAAGCATGTAGCAGATTGGGTGAATTAACGCAATCATACCAAAGGTTGCAGGAATCGCAATCAGCATCGTAAACCGAATTGCATATCGCGTACGACGAATCGTATTGCGCCTGTCTCCCGCTTCGACAGCCTGGGTCAGACTAGGAATTAGTGAAGAGGACAAGGAATTTGCCAGTGCAACCGGAATATTAAATAAAATCCGATATTCACCGAAGACACCCCATAAAAGCACAATCTCCGTCTCCCGTCCGATTGCAGTCATAACATTGCCGAAGATATAGTCATCGACAACCGTAGACATATTATAGACGGTACTCGAGATAAGAATCGGCAGCATGGTTCCGCCAAGTACCAGTGCGATGTGCCGATAGCTGTCCGGGCTTGCAGGGTCCTTTCTTACCATACGACGAAAATGCCCGCGTCTGGTACGATAAAGAAGCAAAAGAAATATCAGCGCCAGAAGTGCGCCAGCTCCCGTACCGATACAACCGCCCTTAGCGCCAAAGGCATAGGCATAGGCATATGCATGATCCTGATAAAGGATGTCCGCTATCTGCCCTTTTTTATAGAGGATGTCTGCACAAAGCACAGAAACAATGGCATTGAGAATCTGCTCAAGAATCTGGGATATCGCTGTCGGCACCATATTACCGGTACCCTGAAAGTAACCCCGCGCAATTCCAAGATAAGCCATGATCCATACGGTAGGCGCCAGTGCCTGAAGAGAAAAACTGACGTAAGGCTTATGCAGCATATCTGCCAGACGATCTGCGCCAAAGAACAACACGGAAAACATCAAAAAGCCGATCACGGTTGCATAAACTAGCGCGGCTCTCAGTACACGGACAATATTTTTATATTGATTTTTCGCGAGATTCTGTGAAATTACTCTGGAAAGAGAGGTCGGCAGAGAATAGCTTGATAAAATCAGCAGTAGAGAATAGATGCTAAAGGCACTGGTATAATAACCATTCCCTTCTGTACCAATGATTGCTGTAAGGGGCACCCTATAAATCATCCCGATGATACGGACGATGATGCCAGCGATGGCTAACAGTGATCCCTGAAAAACGAAATTCGTTCTTCGAAGATGAGCGCTATTCTCACTTTCTCTATCAGATGAGCCCTGTATTTTATCGTACTGATGAAAAGTTGAGGGCCTGTTTGTTCTTTGATCTGAGGAAGGTCTTAGGCTTCCTCTTTCATGATATCCTGTCATCTGAAATAGCCTCTTCCTTCCAGGATTTCACGTTGACGGCGTTCCATCTCCAAACGCTCTGCGTCCACCATATGATCATAGCCCATAAGATGCAGCATGGAATGGGCAACAAGGAACGCAAGCTCACGACGTTCAGAATGCCCGTATTCCAGAGCTTGCGACTGTATTCTGTCTTGATTCAGGACGATATCGCCAAGCAGGAGTTCTCCTGTGTCCGGATTAAATAGAGAAGGATCCTCTTCATCAATATCCTGAAAATCTGAAGCTTTCATATATTCAATCATCGGAAAGGATAGAACATCTGTAGGCGTATCGATGCCACGCTCCGAAAGATTAATCTGATGAATACCTTCATTATCTGTAATCAGTACGCTAACCTCACAGTCATAGGGACAATGCTCATACTCAAGTGCGGCTTTTACGATTTCCTGAATGATACCTTCAAAATCAAGATCCAGCTTCTTTTCTGTTTCAAAATCTATATTAATAGTCATCCGTTCTCTTTTTATGTGATGCGGCACGCCGTTCTCCATATTCACGTGGCGAAAGGTTCCCGCGCATCGATTCCTTTCTTTTTTCATCCTTTTCATAGGCATCGACGATACGCTGTACTAAAGGATGCCGTACAACATCAGCGCTTGTGAGCTCGATAAAGCTGATATCCTCTACATGGCGAAGCACACGCATCGCATCCTCGAGACCTGATTTTTTTCCTTCCTCGAGATCCTTCTGGGTCAGGTCGCCAGTCACGATTACCTTGGAACCGAAACCGATTCTGGTGAGAAACATCTTCATCTGTGCCGGCGTCGTATTCTGCGCTTCATCAAGGATGATGTAGGCATTGTCGAGTGTGCGGCCTCGCATATAGGCAAGCGGCGCAACTTCAATCAACCCCTTGTCAGCGTTTAGCTGATACTGTTCTGCGCCCATGATTGAATAGAGTGCATCATATACAGGACGCATATAGGGGTCGACCTTTGACTGTAGATCTCCCGGCAGAAATCCAAGTTTTTCACCTGCTTCGATGGCCGGTCTTGTCAGGATGATGCGCTGTACCTCCTGAGAGCGAAAGGCTGTAATCGCCATCGCCATACCAAGATAGGTCTTACCAGTGCCAGCAGGACCAACACCAAAGGTGATCATATGCTTTCTGATTGCATCAACATACTGCTTTTGTCCGATTGTCTTTGGCTTAATAGGCTTCCCGAGTACGGTTCTTGCGATAATATCTTTATCAATTTCTACCATATCTAAAGAGCTTGTCTTCTCGGAAAATGTCAGGGAAATTGCATAATCCACATTTTGCTCCGTGATCGTATTACCACGTTCTGAAAGTTTAAGAAGATTAGACAAAACATCCTTTGCCTTTTCTGTATCCTTTTCTTCACCGATGATTTTTAGAACACCATTTCGGTCAATGATTGTCACAGAAAACGCACGCTCCAGCTTCTTAATATGGCTGTCGAGCTGCCCAATGACATTCCGCTCATGCTCGACGGGTATATCAAATATTGCTTCGATAGTAGCCAAATAAACATCCTCCATGATGAAAAATTAACTTTAATATTATAGCAGTTATGCTACTCCCATAGCAAGCGCCGTACTCTCGGATAACGAAAAAGACATCCTTCAGCGCAAAACGAGGCATTTCAGAAAAATTGAAAAGGTCCTGGTTCAAACCTGAACCAGGACCAAAGAATCTTTATGATGATTAGTTGAACTTACGCTTTCTAGCTGCTTCAGACTTCTTCTTACGTCTTACAGATGGCTTCTCGTAATGTTCTCTTTTACGAATCTCCTGCTGAATACCAGCCTTCGCACAGTTTCTCTTGAATCTACGAAGTGCACTATCCAGAGACTCGTTTTCTTTTACGATTACACTAGACATCTAAAACCTCAACCCTCCCTTCGGGTGCAAACTAGACTATATATTAGCACAGCTGTGGCGGATGTCAAGAATTATTTTATGTCTTACTTAATCTGAGACTCCGCAACTTCCTTTGCTTTTTCAAGGGCTTCTTTAATCTTCGAGGCATCCTTACCGCCGGCCTGCGCCATATTCGGGCGTCCGCCGCCGCCACCGCCAAGTACAGGTGCGACAGCCTTGATCAGGTTGCCGGCATGTGCGCCAAGCTTCACGGCGCTATCGGTTGCCATAGAAACAAGTGAAACCTTACCATCCTTTTCAGAAGTCAGTACAATGATTGCATTGCCAAGCTTCGTCTTAAGATCATCGCCAAGTGTACGAAGCTCGTTCATATCGACATTCTTCATGTCCGCAGCAAGGAATTTGACGCCCTTGATGTCAATTACCTTATCCATCACACCGGAAAGAGCGTTCTTTGCTTCCTTCTGCTTCATTGCCTCATTCTCTGCCTCAAGATCTTTGATCTGTTTCTGCAGTGCTGCAATATGGTCTTTCAGAGTAGCCGGAGTCGCCTTAACAAGCGCCGAAGCCTCATTCATCTGCTCCTCCAGTCTCTCGTAATAAGCCCTTACATTATCACCGGTAAGCGCTTCTATACGACGAACGCCTGCAGCAACACCGCTCTCGGATAAAATCTTAAACTGGCCGATCTCCAGTGTATTCTTCACATGCGTACCACCACAGAGCTCCTTCGAAAAATCGCCCATCGATACAACACGGACAGAATCACCATATTTCTCTCCAAAAAGAGCCATCGCACCGGTCTTCTTTGCTTCCTCAAGCGTCATAATATCCGTCTTAACCGGAAGTGCCGCTTGAATCTCAGCATTGACAAGATCCTCTACCTTCTTCAGTTCTTCCTTTGTCATAGCCTGGAAGTGAGAAAAATCAAATCTCGTTCTGCCGCTATCCTGATAGGAACCGGCCTGCTCAACATGTGTACCGAGTACCTCACGAAGCGCTTTCTGAAGAAGATGCGTTGCAGAATGATTCCTGCAGGTAGCCATCCTCTCCTTCTGGTCAACCCGGAGGGTCACAGAATCAGAAAGCTTGAACATGCCTTTTCTTACGACACCAATATGTGCAATCTTATTACCAGCAACATGTTCTGTAGCACGTACCTCGAAGACTGCAGCGCCCTTGCCAAGTGCAGCACCTTCCTTGGCATCCTCGGAAGCATCGTCAGAACCAAGTACAATAAGACCAATATCGCCAACCTGACCACCCATCGTACCATAGAAGGGTGTTTCCTCTGTAATGATGGCACCGGTCTGTCCATCCGAAAGAGCATCCACTAGCGCATCCTCGTCATCTGCATCAGCCGGATAAAGCGCAGCCATCGCTACAATCTTACTCTTCGTCTCAAGTGTATCATAGCCGGTAAACTTCGTCGTAATATGCGCATCAATGTTCTCATATACGGTAGCAGCAGCGCCCATGTATTCATCGTTCTTTCCAGATTTCTTACGATCCTCGCGGGCAGTTTCCTTTTGCTTCTTCATCTGCACATTGAAACCGTCTTCATCAACGGTAAATCCCTGCTCCTCGAGGATTTCCTTCGTATTATCAATCGGGAAACCATAGGTATCATAGAGACGGAAAGCATCCTCACCGGAAAGCTCTGTCTTACCGGAGCTTCTAAGCGCATTCTCCATCGAGTTGAGAATTTCCATTCCCTGCTCGTAGGTCTTCTCGAACTTATCCTCCTCGGACTTAATGACACTAAGAATAAATGCACGCTTCTCCTCAAGCTCCGGATAGCCATCCTTTGAACCATCGATAACATTTTCCGCAAGCGTCGGGAGGAAGGATCCCTGGATGCCCAGCTTCCGGCCATGACGCACGGCACGGCGGATAATACGGCGAAGTACATAACCACGCCCATTGTTAGACGGCATGATACCATCCGAAATCATAAACGTCATCGCACGGGCATGGTCTGTCAGAATACGTACCGAAACATCCGTCTTTTCCGTACCCGGTTTCTCATATTCGATATTTCCCGCCAATGCACACACCAGATCACGAAGACTCTTCAGCGTGTCGACATCAAAGATTGACCCCACATCCTGCACAGCAACAGCAAGACGCTCAAGTCCCATACCAGTATCGATGTTTTTCTGTACAAGATCTGTATAATTTCCATGACCGTCATTGTTGAACTGCGAGAAGACGACGTTCCAGACCTCCATGTAACGGTCGCCCTCACCGCCCATGACATCCTCCGGACCATTTCCGTACTTCGGACCACGGTCATAATAAATCTCGGTACAAGGGCCGCACGGACCTGAACCATGCTCCCAGAAGTTATCTTCCTTTCCGAATTTATAGATGTGATCGGCGGGAATATGCATATCATTCAGCCAGATATCATAAGCCTCCTGATCATCGACATAGACAGAGGGATACAATCTCTCCGGATCCAGTCCGACACGCTCCGTAAGGAACTCCCATGCCCAGGGAATCGCCTCCTTCTTGAAATAATCGCCAAAGGAAAAATTGCCAAGCATTTCAAAATATGTACCATGTCGAGCAGTCTTTCCGACATTCTCGAGGTCACCGGTACGAATACACTTCTGACAGGTTGTTACTCTCCGTCTCGGCGGAATCTCCTGCCCCGTAAACCATGGCTTCATCGGTGCCATACCGGAATTGATGATCAGAAGAGAGTTATCATTGTGCGGAACCAAAGAAAAGCTGTTGAGTCTCAGACATCCCTTCTCTTCAAAAAAGCTGAGGAACAGCTCACGCAATTCATTAACGCCTCTGTACTGCATTGTATTTATTATCTCCTAGGTAGAATTTGCTTCGTGCGATACACGTTGCACTAACTTTTGAAATATAGCACACGAAACGAGGTTTTACAAGAATATTCACGCCTTTAATAGTTCATCGCACCGATCAGCCGTCAGCATAGCATAGCGTTTTAGATATGCTATGTTTTCAGTCATCCCATGTTCTGAATCCCCGACAACTTTCATGCATTCATGATCCCGTGAAGCATAAAATTCTGCCATTTCTTCATGAAAACGATTCTTTTCTGCATGCGACAACAAAGAGGCTTTCATCGCAGAAGCAGCCTCAAGTTCCTGATCAAGGAGACTACAGATTTGCTCCCAATCCTCCCGACTCTGCTCCGTTTCCTCCAGAAGCTTAGGGTTCTCCATCAATGTCCGGATTTCTTCTGCATGTTGCCGGAGATCTTCTATCGTTTCCGTATGGTCTTGCAACTGAGATGGGGATGAAATACTCGTGAAGTAAAAGTCCGCATCCGTTTCCACTGTTTTTGTTTGTACGTTGATACTCATGTACCCTTGAACCGAACGGTTGATATAAGCCCGAATCAAAACAGTGATTAAAATAAGCGCGATAGAAAGTCCAAATATTTTTTGTATGATTCTTATCCTGTGCTTTTTTGACATATTAAAAGGCTATCGAGATGGATAGCCGTAAAACTTATATCATCGAATCCACTTACTATACAGATTATCAATCTGTGCAGTAAATTTTGCAAGGTCCTTATTTGCACCGCCATAGTTTGCTTTGATGGCAGAAAGAAGTCTTTCATAGGAGTCCATGAGACGCTCATACTGCTGATCGGAGGACTTTTTCCTTCCGGATATCTTCCCGGATGCTCCAGAAGTAGGAACGGATACAATCGCCGGACGTACCACCTTGACCGGCTCCTTAACCTCCAGCCATTCACCTGTTGCGAGATCAAAGACAGATCCGGAATATGGACAATCTACCTGTAATCCATATTTTTCATGAATCAGCGAAGACAAGGTTTCCATCGAATCATCATCACCATGCACGAGGAAGACACGGGCAGGCTTTTTCTCCGTATAATTTCCAATCCACTCAAGAAGTCCGTTCTGGTCCGCATGACTGGACATCGACTGCATCTTTGCAATTTCCGCCTTACATACAACCTCTTCTCCAAACATCTTTACCGTTTCCGCGCCATCCTCAAGCATCCTTCCGAGTGTCCCCTCTGCCTGATAACCGGCAAAAACAATCGTCGATTCCGGACGCCAGAGATTGTATTTGATATGGTGACGGATTCGTCCCGCATCACACATGCCCGATGCAGAGATTATAACCTTTGGCTCTTCATCATAATTGATTGCCTTTGATTCATCAAGTGTGATGGAAAGATTGAGTCCTTTGAAAAAGATCGGGTTATGTCCTTCCTCTACAACCTTTCTTGTCTCATCATCATAACATTCCAAAAGATTTTTGCTGAAAACATGTGTGGCTTCGACAGCAAGAGGACTATCGACGTAAACAGGAAAATTATCATGATTCTTAATCAGCTTCTGCTGCTTAATCGCACGATACATGTAAAGGAGTTCCTGCGTCCTGCCGACGGCAAAGGCAGGAATGACGACATTACCGCCCCGATCGAGTGTTCTCTGCGTAATAGAAACAAGATCTTTAAGGTGATCTACTTCCGGATCATGAAATCTGTCACCATAGGTAGATTCCATCAGAACATAATCTGCGTCCTTGATATACTGCGGATCCCGGATCAGCGGCTTATTTTTGTTACCAATATCGCCGGAAAATACAATCTTTTTTTCGATATCTCCCTCTTTAATCCACATCTCAATTGAGGCTGATCCAAGAAGATGTCCGGCATCCGTAAAACGAACACGCAGTCCATCCGCAAGCTCTGTCATTTCGCCATATTTTACGCCACGGAAATGTTCCAGCGCCTTCCCGGCATCATCGTAGGTATAAATCGGTTCAACTGGTTCACGTCCTGCTCGCTCCCCCTTCCTATTCTTTATTTTTGCATCCGATTCCTGAATATGTGCACTATCGAGAAGCATGATTTCGCAAAGATTTTTCGTCGCATTCGTGCATAAAATAGTGCCATTAAAGCCATCCTTCACTGCGAGCGGGATGAGTCCAGTATGGTCTATATGGGCATGCGTCACAAGAATATAATCGAGCTCTGAATATTTCACCGGGAGTCCGGCGGAAACATAAGGATTTCTTCCCTGCTCCATACCACAATCCACGATCAGCTTTATTCCACAGGCTTCCAGATAATGCAGAGAGCCGGTCACCTGATGATCCGCTCCAATAAATGTAAGTTTCATATCCATGCCTCCAGTAAAAAAAATCCCCAATTACTGATTTCATTATATCAGTGATTGGGGAAAAAAGAAGCATACAATGTCTCAGATAATGTCTATTAAATCACTTAGGTAAGGTAAGCAGCCTTCACCTTCGGATCGTTTGCGAGGTCAGACGCTTTGCCTTCGATCGTGATTTTGCCAGTCTCGAGAACATAGGCACGATCTGCAATAGCCAGTGCCTTGTTCGCGTTTTGCTCCACAAGTAAAACAGTCACGCCGTCTGCATGAATCTTTTCAATGATTTCAAAGATTTCATTGACATAAATCGGAGAAAGACCCATAGACGGTTCGTCCATGACAATCATATGAGGATGACACATCAGTGCTCGTCCCATTGCAAGCATCTGTTGTTCACCACCAGAGAGTGTCCCGGCCATCTGGTTCTTTCTTTCCAAAAGTCGAGGAAATCTGTCATATACCATGTTTAGCGTGTCCTGAATCTCACCCTTGTCCTTTCTTGTGTAAGCGCCAAGCATCAGATTCTGATATACTGTAAGACTTGCAAACACACGACGTCCCTCCGGTACATGGGCAAGGCCTTCGCTTACCAGAATATGCCCCTGTGTATGTGTGATGTCTTTCCCATTATACATGATCTTACCGGAACGGGATGGAATAAGTCCGGTAATTGTATGAAGTGTAGTCGTCTTTCCAGCGCCATTTGCACCAATCAGCGTCACAATCTCACCCTGATCTACATGAAAGGAAATGCCTTTCAGAGCTTGAATCATCCCGTAATATACATGGAGATTCTCTACTTCTAGTATTCTATTACTCATCATATCCTCCCTTAATCACCGAGATAAGCCTTGATGACGGCAGGATCATGCAGTACCTCCTGCGTTTCACCCTGCTTAAGAACTTGCCCGAAATTAAGAACTGTAAGTCTATCGCAGATTCCTGAAACAAGCTTCATATCATGCTCAATGAGTAAAATAGTCATATCAAACTGGTCACGTACGAGACGAATCGTATCCATGAGCTCCTTTGTTTCCGAAGGATTCATGCCGGCAGCAGGCTCATCAAGAAGAAGGAGCTTCGGCTCCGTAGCCAATGCACGCGCAATTTCCAACTTTCTTTGCTGACCATATGGAAGATTGGAAGCCTTGTATTCACTAAAACCATCTAATCCGAAAACCTTTAAAAGACGCATGGCTTCCTTATTCATGTCTGCTTCCATCTTCCTGAATTTAGGCGTACGGAAAATACCACCCGCTGTGGAATAGACATAGTGGTTATGAAGTCCGGCCTTAACATTATCAAGGACAGAAAGATTCGAAAAAAGCCGAATATTTTGGAACGTACGGGCGATTCCCTTTTTATTAATATCTATACAATGAAGTCCGGTAATATTTTCGCCATCGAGGATAATCTGTCCGTCTGTCGGTTTATACACACCGGTCAACAGATTAAAAATCGTCGTCTTGCCTGCGCCGTTTGGACCAATCAGACCATAAAGTTCATTTTTTTCAATCTGAACATTGAAATTATCAACCGCACGAAGACCACCAAAGGAAATACCAAGACTCTGTACATCAAGAACCACAGCCATTATGCTTCCTCCTTTCCGTCTTCATCCGTCTTCCTCTTACGAAATACCTGGGTAAGCTTCTGCCGGTACTGAATAAATGCAGGTGCAGAGGTAAATAGCATCATAAAGATGAGGACGATGGAATACATCAGCATACGATAGTTGTTGAGACTACGTAGAACCTCCGGAAGCAATGTGAGTATCACGGCTGAGATCACAGAGCCTCTTATATTACCGATGCCACCCATAACGACAAATACCAGAATCATAATTGACTGGTTATAACCGAAGTTTTTTGGAAGTGCCTGCAGAGAGCTTAAATTATGTGCATAAAGCACACCTCCGACACCTGCAATGGCAGCTGAAATGGTAAAGGCAAGCAGCTTATATTTAGTCACATCAAGGCCAATCGATTCCGCTGCAATCCGGTTATCACGGATTGCCATGATCGCCCGTCCTGTTCTTGAATGAATAAGATTTAACACAATAAAAAGTGTAAGTAGAAGCAGGACCACACCAATCGTAAAGTTTGACATTTTCGGAGTTCCAGTAATGCCCTGTGCACCATTAATAATCGGTTTTACACCTTTTTCCAGTCCAAGGCTCAGAGAATCCTTAAGAGAAAAGTGAAGCCCGTTGCTATCAATGCCAAAATACAGGGCATTGATCAGGTTCTTTATGATCTCGCCAAATGCCAGGGTTACAATCGCAAGATAATCACCCTTCAGCCGCAATACCGGGATACCGATCAAAAAGCCAAAAACAGCCGCCACACAAGCACCAATAAAAATCGCAATCAGAAAGCTTACGCCAGCCGGCATTTTGTCTTCCATCAGATTCGACCAAAGTGCAGAAGAAAATGCTCCAAGACACATGAAGCCAGCATGTCCAAGTGATAGCTCACCGGAGATACCAACAACAAGATTCAGACTTACCGCCATAATAGAATAAGTACATAGCGGAACAAGGATGCCCTTCATGAGCGAACTGATATGACCTGATCTTACAAAAATCTCAACAATCAGATAAGCGAGGATAACCATCAGATACGTACAGGCATCACTCTGTAAAAAATTCTTTTTAGAAAGCTTATTTTTTCCCATACCGTATCACACTTTCTCCATAATCTTCTTTCCAAGAATACCTGTCGGCTTCACAAGAAGTACAATGATAAGAACAGAAAATACAATCGCATCGGAAAGCTTCGAGGATATATATGCCTTAGAAAGATTTTCGAGGATACCGAGGATGATGCCACCGATGAACGCACCCGGAATCGATCCAATCCCTCCAAGAACGGCTGCTACGAAGGCTTTGATACCGGGCATAGCGCCTGTTGTCGGCGTCAGTGTAGGATAGGCCGAACAAAGAAGAATTCCGCCGATGGCGGCAAGTGCAGAGCCAATAGCAAAGGTAAGAGAAATTGTACCATTTACATTGACACCCATCAATGTTGCGGCGCCCCTATCCTCGGAAACAGCAAGCATAGCCTGGCCGGCCTTCGTTTTATTGATGAACGTAACCAAAACTCCAACGATAATGAAGCATACGATGATTGTAACGATCGTCGTCGCAGAAATCGTAAGCTGCCCTCCTGCAAGCTTCAAAGGTTCAAATGGCACAAAAGTTGTAAAGCTCTTTGGATTTGCAGAAAAGATAAGCTGTGCAAGATTCTCCAGAAAATAAGAAACGCCGATGGCTGTGATCAGAACTGACAGAGAATTTGCTGTTCGAAGCGGCTTATAAGCTACTCTTTCAATCAAAACACCAAGGAGTGTGCAGACGATAACTGCAATCAATGTCGCAACAGGAATCGGAAGTCCGGCCTGATTAAAGGCAAGAAAGGCTGCATAACCGCCCACCATCAGGATATCACCATGAGCAAAATTCAGCATCTTAGCGATACCGTAAACCATGGTATATCCTAGTGCAATGATTGCATACACGGCGCCAAGACTGATGCCGCTCAGCAGATACGAGATAAAGCTCAACATTCTTTTACACCTCTCATGTTTCTTATTTCATGGAGCTAGTTCCAGAAGCTATCTTTTATTATAGCAAAAGAATTAAAATATTATGAAAATACTCTAACATTTAAAACTTTTAAAGAGAATATAGCTTCTTTAAAAAATCTTCTAGAAAAAGCAAAAGGGCTGCTCCATTGAAGCAACCCATTTTGCTCTCATCAAATTTCAAGTTTACGGAATGTCAATTAGTCAGCAGAAACGTACGCGCCATCCTTGATGACAACAGCCTTCGGCTCCTTATCAACATCACCAGTTTCATTCCAGGTCATGCCTACACCTGTAAGACCATCATACTTAACAGATGACATAGCGCCCTCAAGCGCTGTACCAAGTTCGTCAACAGACATATCCGGTGTAGCATTAGCAGCTTCAACTGCAGCCTTTACAATGTATGCTGCATCATAGGAATCTGCAGCAAACTGTACAGGAACTTCATTGTACTTATCCTTGTAAGCAGAAACGAACTTCACAGTAAGGTCATCGGTTGCATCAGCAGCAAACGGTGTAAGAAGCATCGTACCCTCTGCAAGAGAAGCATCAAAGTTCTCAACATTCAGGATACCATCAAGTCCATCACAACCAAAGAAAATTGGCTTGAAGCCCATGGTGTTAGCCTGTGTCAGAACAAGAGCGGCCTCGGTATAATAGAACGGAAGGAATACAAGCTCAGCGCCAGCATCCTGCATCTTCTGAAGCTGTGTGGAGAAGTCAGTCTTAGAATCAGCTGTAAACTGTTCGTCCGCTACGATTTCAAGTCCATAGTTTGCAGCATCTGCAACGAAAGAATCATGAATACCGGAGGAATAAACATCCGATGAATCATAGATGATACCAATCTTCGTAGCAACCTTGTGCTCACCGATATACTGTGCAGACTTCGTGCCCTGTGCAGGATCGGAGAAGCAAACTCTATAGATGTTCTTCGGAACAGTACAATCAACAGCAGAGCCTGATGGCGTAATCGTGAAAATGTTATCCTTCTCAGATTCAGCACCAACAGCGATAGTCGGCATCGAAGTGGTCGGTCCGATCATAATCTGCATGCCCCAGTCCTTTAAGGAGTTGTAAGCGTTGACTGCCTTTTCCTGGTCATGCTCATCATCTGCTTCCTTGTATTCAACCTGTGCACCATTGATACCACCGGCCGCATTGATCTCATCAAGTGCGATTTCAGCGCCACGCACAACGGCTGTACCATAAACAGCTGCACCACCGGTTAAAGGTCCCTGAAGACCAATCTTCCAGGTCGCACCGGAAGCGGAAGCAGCGCCTGCATCAGAGGCAGCAGCAGTTGTCTCTGCAGCAGCGGCAGCAGTTGTCTCTGCAGCAGCAGCGGCTGTCGTCGAAGCAGAACCGGATGAAGAAGATCCACAAGCTGCAAGTGATGCAAGCATGGAAGCAGCAAGAACTGCACTTAAAACTTTTTTCATAATGTACCTCCTCTTTCAGCCCACAATTGGACTTTTCAGTATTATAAAGAATTAAAGTGAGGCTTGTCAACGCGATTTATAAGTTTGAAGCAAAGAAAGCAGGGACTTCATAACTGAAAGTTATCATCAATATAAAAAGTCCAGCTTCTGATTTTCCAGACGTCTGTCTCGTTCCATTAATGTCTTCACGGCATCTCTTGCAGACATATCCTCGAAGAGAACCTGGTTCATCGTCTCTATGATCGGCATAGACACATCATACTTTTTTGCAAGCTGAAGACCGGATTTCGCAGCATACACGCCTTCAACCACCTGTCCGATCTCCTGCATGACTTCTCTATAGCTTTTGCCTTGTCCGATCAGGATACCGGCTCTTCGATTTCTGGAATGCATAGAAGCGCAGGTTACGACAAGATCGCCAATTCCGCTTAACCCTGCAAAGGTTTCCTGCCGGCAGCCCATTTTGACGCCTAGCCGCGTAATTTCGGCGATGCCTCTCGTAATAAGCGCTGCCTTCGTGTTGTCACCATAACCAATTCCGTCAGCCATACCTGCCGCAAGCGCCATGACGTTTTTTAGAGCCGCGCCTACTTCAATTCCTCTCATATCAGGATTTATATAGACCCGGAAGCAATCACACATAAAGATATCCTGGATAAATTCTGCTGTTTTTCTACTATGAGCTCCTGCCACAATGGTGGTCGGAATAAAACGAGAAACCTCTTCTGCGTGCGATGGCCCTGACAGAACGCCTACATCTGCCTGCGGGAGTACTTCTTCGATGATATCCGTCATTGTCAACAGACTATCCTCTTCTATTCCTTTAGCGCAGGATACGATGACCTGATTCTGGCGGATAAAAGGCTTCATGCGTTCTGCTGTTGCCCGAATATAGATGGATGGCACCGCCAGCACGATGAGATCCTTATCTTTGAGTGCTTCTTCCAGCTTTGCTGTGCCGCATAAGCTGTCTGGAATGACAGCGCCAGGAAGATTTTTATGCCTTTTTTCCTTAAGAATTTCATCTATCTCTGATTGCAATCTGGAATATAATGTTACATCATGTCCATTATGTGAAAGAATAATGCTTAACGCGGTTCCCCATGTTCCGGAACCAATCACGGATGCTTTCATTTACCATGTCTCCCGTTATTTTAATAATAATCAAACAAACAGCATACGTACAGAATTCTTCCCTCTGATGGTCATCTTCTAAAACGTATGCTGAAATATTTGATTCATTTTTTAAAATGGAACTTTGATTCTGTGCCGGCACGAAGTCTCTTAATATTACTTCGATGCTGCCATACTGCAAGGGCACTGATCAGAAATACGATCAGTACGCAATAAGGATAAGCTGCCTTTGTAAACATTAGGAGATCAAAATATCCTAAAACCGCTGTCAGAATAAAAAACATCGTTACAGCAGAAATCGATCCCACACTGACATAGCCTGAACGCCAGGAAACAAGTAAAAAGAAAGCAAAAAGGACGATAGCAAGCCGCCAGTCAAAAGCGATAGCCAAAGCACCCGTACAGGCGATCCCCTTTCCGCCATGAAGTCCCGGAATCACAGGGAAATCATGTCCGACAATAGCCCCCGCGCCTGTGACAAGTGTAAGCATTGTCGTTTGGTCCATCGTGACAGGTTTCCATAGGAGTGACATAAAAAAAATCGGAACAATCGTTTTTGCGATATCGAGAAGCAGTACTGTGGCACCTGCTCTTTTTCCGAGTGTCCGCGATATATTCGTACTGCCGGGATTGCCGGAGCCTACCTTGTAAATATTAACGCCCTGCGATTTAGCATAGAGATAGCCGTTTGGAATCATTCCGAAGCAGTATCCTGCAATAACGCAAACGAGAAATTCTCGTATGGACATCATGATTTCATTTCCCATAATCCGTCAAAGGACTTAATCGTCCTCTTCACCCTTTCCTGGTTTTCTTTCACGAATGATAAATTTTAATGGTGTGCCCTCGAAGCCGAATGAAGCCCGAATCTGGTTTTCAATATATCTTGTGTAGGAAAAATGCATAAGATTCTGATCATTCACAAAAATGACAAAGGTAGGCGGTTCAACACTTGTCTCCGTCATATAGAAAAGCTTCAGTCGTTTTCCCTTATCAGACGGTGGCTGTTTCATCGCGACAGCCTTCATCATGATGTCATTGAGAACACCTGTCCGCACACGTAAGGTTTGATTATCGTGAATCCTGTCTACCAGCTCAAAGATTTTCTGCAGTCTCTGCCCTGTTTCTGCGGAAATAAATAAAAACGTGGCATATGGCATATAGGAGAAGGAAGTTTTAAGCTTTTCCTGAAATTCCTTCATCGTCTGATCCGTCTTATCTGGTACCGCGTCCCATTTATTAACTGCGATGATCACACCTTTACCGGATTCATGTGCAATGCCGGCAATCCTCGCATCTCCTTCTGTCACACCCTGCGTTGCATCGATCAGAACCAGGCAAATATCTGCACGATCAACCGCAGCCACGGTTCGAATGACGGAATATCTCTCGATGTCATCTTCTACCTTTCCCTTGCGCCGGAGGCCTGCTGTATCGATAAATGTATAGGACTTTCCATCATGAATGATTTCAGTATCGATCGCATCCCGCGTCGTACCAGCAATATCAGAAACGATAACACGATTCTGCCCTAGCAGCTTGTTGACAACAGAGCTTTTTCCGACATTCGGTTTGCCGATCAATGCAATGCGGATAGTATCCTTTTCTTCTTCCTCTACAGCTTCGAGTGGGAAATGTTTGACAACCTCATCCAGAAGATCACCGATTCCGAGTTGGTTCGCAGACGAAACGCCGAAAGGATCTCCCAAACCAAGATTATAAAATTCGTAGACATCATTACCGAATTTCTTAAAGCTGTCCACCTTATTGACGCAAAGAACGACTGGCTTATGGCTTCGGCGAAGCATGTCCGCTACCTCATAATCCGCATCAACAAGTCCTGTCCTTACATCCGTCACAAAAATGATCACATCAGCAGTGTCAATCGCAAGCTGTGCCTGATTCCGCATCTGTTTCAGGATGATATCCTGTGAATCCGGTTCGATACCGCCAGTATCAACAAGTGTGAATTTGTAGTTTAACCATTCGGCATCCGCATAGATTCTGTCTCTTGTAACGCCAGGCGTATCTTCAACAATCGAAATCTGCTTTCCTGCAATACAATTAAATAAGGTCGACTTTCCGACGTTTGGTCTACCGACGACCGCAACAATGACTTTACGCATATATACTCCATTTCAACGCTAACATAAATCACTTTATTCTAGCATGAAGACAGAATGAAATCAAATCCGCCGGGACTCTATTTCCTATGAATTATCGTAGGTTCAATATTTCTTTTGAATCAGCTATAAATAGTAACTTTCTTGGAAGTAAATGCATTATCTTTTTAACAAAAAGGCGGATCCACTTTCGTGGATCCGCCTTAGATTGTTCATACCAAGACGAATTATGCGTTGTAGAGATCAATCAGCTTCTTCAGATGATCGTATCTAGCCTTCGACTCAGCCTGGTTCTTCTCGTCAAGAGCCTTTGCTCTCTCCGGATTCTTAAGTCCAAGTGAAAGGTAACGAACCTCACCCTTCAGGAAGTCCTGATAGCCTGTGAAATCCGGCTCCTTGGAATCAAGGGTGAACTTCTTGTCGCCGCCAGCCGGGTTGAACCGGAAGTTGTTCCAGTAGCCAGTTGTCAGAGCAAGCTTCTCCTCAGTCATAGCCTTAGCCATGCCCTTCTTGATACCATGGTTGATACAAGGAGCATAAGCGATGATGAGTGAAGGTCCCGGATAAGCCTCAGCCTCTGCAATAGCCTTAACAGTCTGCTGCATATCACCGCCCATATCTACATGTGCTACATATACATAGCCATAAGACATTGCGATGCCCGGAAGATCCTTCTTACCAGTGTCCTTGCCGCCTGCTGCAAACTGTGCTACAGCACCGGTCGGCGTAGACTTCGAGGACTGTCCACCTGTGTTGGAGTAAACCTCTGTATCGAAGACCATAACGTTGATATCCTTGCCGGAAGCAAGAACATGATCGAGGCCACCGAAGCCGATATCATAAGCCCAACCATCACCACCGAAGATCCACTGGCTCTTCTTAGCAAGGAAGTCCTTGTTCTTAAGAAGATCTACAGCGAGCTCGTCAGTCTTTCCTTCGAGAGCCTTAACCAGCTTTTCGGTAGCAGCACCATTGGTAGCGCCAACACCGAAGGTATCGAGCCATTCCTGTGCAGCATCCTTAACGGAAGCATCTTTCTCCATGAGCTCGGTAACTTCTCTCTTCAGTCTGTCACGGATTGCATTCTGTGCAAGAAGCATACCATAACCAAACTCAGCATTATCCTCAAACAGAGAGTTATCCCATGCAGGTCCCTGACCCTTAGCATTTACTGTGTAAGGAGTTGACGGTGAAGAGTTGCCCCAAATGGATGAGCAGCCTGTAGCATTGGCAATGTACATTCTGTCACCGAAGAGCTGTGTGATGAGCTTAGCATATGGTGTCTCACCACAGCCAGGACATGCGCCTGAGAACTCAAGAAGCGGCTTCTTGAACTGAGAGCCCTTAACGGTTGTCTCCTTGAACTTAGCAACAACTTCTTCCTTCTCCGGAAGCTTTACTGCATAGTCAAAGAACTTCTGTCTGTCAAGCTCCTCTGCGATCGGCTTCATCGTAAGTGCCTTCTCACCCTTCATGCCAGGGCAGACATTTGCGCAGGAGCCGCAACCGGTACAGTCAAGTACAGATACCTTGATGCCGAACTTGTAGCCTGTAAGACCATTGAGCGGCTTAAATGCATCGCCCTCCGGAGCCTTAGCAGCTTCATCATCCGTGTATGCGAAGGTTCTGATCGCAGCGTGCGGACATACATAAGAACAGAAACCGCATTCGATACACTTATCAGCATCCCACTGCGGAACATTAACAGCGATACCACGCTTCTCATATGCAGCTGTGCCGGACGGTGTTGTACCATCAACATACGGCTTGAATGCAGATACCGGAAGAGAATTACCTTCCTGAGCGGATACGAAATTCTGGATGTTGTTGACGAAATCAAGAACGTCCTTCGTGCCTTCTGTCTTATCCTTGAACTCAAGGCCTTCATCAGCACAGTTCGTCCACTCAGCCGGGATATCGATCTTCTCGAAAGCATTAGCGCCGGCATCAATAGCTGCCCAGTTCTTCTTTACGACATCCTCGCCCTTACGGCCATAGGTCTTCTGTGCAGCATCCTTCATGAGCTTGTTAGCTTCTTCCTTCGGGATGATGCCTGTCAGTGTGAAGAAGGCGGACTGAAGGATCGTGTTGATTCTTGTCGGGCCCATGCCTGTCTCAATACCAATCTTTACACCATTGATGATGTAGAAGTTAATCTTGTGATCAGCCATGTATTTCTTAACCTGGCCAGGAAGATGATCTGCAACCTCGTCCTTTGTCCATACGCAGTTAAGAAGGAACGTACCACCGTCAACGAGCTCCTGTACCATGTTGAACTTCGTAAGATATGCCGGATTATGGCAGGCAACGAAGTTTGCTCTGTGGATGAGGTAGGTTGACTTGATCGGCTTCTTACCGAAACGAAGGTGAGACATCGTAACACCGCCGGACTTCTTCGAATCATAATCGAAATAAGCCTGTGCATACATGTCTGTGTTATCGCCGATGATCTTAATGGAGTTCTTATTAGCACCTACGGTACCATCAGCGCCAAGACCCCAGAACTTACAGTTGATCGTGCCTTCCGGAGTTGTAACAAGCGGAGCGCCCACCTTAAGAGACAGGTGCGTTACATCATCATCGATACCGATTGTGAATCTCTTCTTATCTTCGTTCTCAAATACAGCAACGATCTGTGCCGGTGTCGTATCCTTCGAACCAAGGCCATAACGGCCGGAAAGAATCTTTACATCCTTGAACTCAGAACCTGCAAGTGCAGCTACGACATCAAGGTAAAGCGGCTCGCCAACAGAGCCCGGCTCCTTCGTTCTATCAAGTACAGAAATGGTCTTAACAGTCTTCGGGAGAGCCTTAAGAAGAGCTTCCTTGGAGAACGGTCTGTAAAGTCTAACCTTTACAACACCGACCTTAGCGCCCTTTGTCTTTACGAGATAATCGATGGTCTCTTCGATGGTATCGTTAACAGAACCCATAGCAATGATCACATGCTCGGCATCTTCAGCACCATAGTAGTTGAAAAGCTTATAGTCCGTACCAATCTTAGCATTGATCTTATCCATGTAATCCTGAACGATGGCAGGAAGTGCATCATAATAAGGGTTGGAAGCCTCACGTGCCTGGAAGAAGATATCCGGGTTCTGTGCGGAGCCTCTCTCAACCGGGTGATTCGGATTCAGTGCATGCTTTCTGAACGCATCAACTGCATCCCAGTCAACGAGGTCACGAAGATCCTCATAATCCCACTGCTCGATCTTCTGAATCTCATGAGAGGTTCTGAAACCATCGAAGAAGTTAATGAATGGAACATGGCCCTTCAGTGCAGAAAGATGTGCAACCGGTGTAAGGTCCATAACCTCCTGTACAGAGGACTCACAAAGCATAGCAGCACCTGTCTGGCGGCATGCCATAACATCGGAATGATCACCGAAGATGGAAAGTGCGTGGCTTGCTACAGCACGGGCAGATACATCAAATACGCCCGGAAGCTGCTCACCAGCTACCTTGTATAGATCCGGGATCATGAGAAGAAGACCCTGTGATGCAGTGAATGTCGTCGTCAGAGCACCAGCAGCAAGAGAACCGTGTACTGCACCGGCAGCACCAGCCTCGGACTGCATCTCGGTTACCTGTACGGTCTGTCCGAGAAGGTTCTTCCGTCCTTCTGTTGCCCATTCATCAACATGCTCAGGCATGACGGATGAAGGAGTGATAGGATAGATTGCGGCTACTTCAGTAAATGCATATGAAGCATGTGCAGCAGCCTGGTTTCCATCCATGGTTTTCATTTTTCTTGCCATAAAGATTCCTCCTTAAAAAATGAATCACCACATGAATGCGGTTGTTATATGAATCCCAACTCGTGGGAATATCATACCGTATAGAAGTATAACATTTCTGATTTAAATTGCAAAGAAATTTGGCCGCGTTCATGTAAAAATACAATCAAATTCTACAAAGGAATTAATTCCCACTGAATTACTATAGTATAGATTGCACAAAAAAGAAAAATCCTGCAGGATATCCTGCAGGATGTATGAATTTATATACCTGGTTCTGGAGAAAGCTGTGCCCCCGGCTCGTTTGCGTTTGAGGTTTCCGGCGCCTTTGTCTCGCCGCCAGCCGGCCCTTCAATAGTAGTCTTAGTTTCTTCCTTCGTCTCCGCTTTTGTTGAATCTGCCGCTTCCGTCGACTTTTCAGCTCCCTTTGTTTCCACTGTCGTTTCAACGAGACCTGGTTCCTCTGGTTTACCCTCGGCTGTGGATGACTCAGTTTCACTGCCGCTCTCGCCAGATTCCGAGGTTTCTTCCGTAGATGCTGACTCTGTCATGCTTTCTGCATATTTCTTCGGTGTGTGACCCTTGTATTTCGTATAATGATCCTTTTCCTTCGTCACAACGCCATTCGTCGTGATAACCTTATAAGCCTGCCATTCGCTGCCGGCAGAACCATTGGACTCTGTGCCTTCCTCAGGTGTAATAATAACCGGATCCGGAACAGGAAGATCCTTCACCTTTTCAGAAGTAAGCTCCCAGGTCACACCCTCCGGCAATACACGCACACCGTAAATGGATACACTGCAGATATTGTCTTTATAATAAGCACGGATACCGATCGCATGTGATGAATCATTGACAAACTTATAATCCGGTCCCGGCCATGAAACCGTCGCATCCTGACCCGGCGTAACATAGTTCGGTGCAAAGGTATGTGAACGGCGATACGTCGTCGTTAGTCCGGAACGGAACACAGCGTTAAAAAGCGTGGTGGATACCTGGCATACGCCTCCACCTACCTCCTGAACTACCTCGCCGGCATTATAGGCAGGAGCAGCCCCATAACCTTTTGCCTCCGTACGTTGTCCTACGGTTCCATTAAACGAAAATTCCTCGCCGGGCTGCAGGATTGTTCCATTAATAGCAGCAGCAGCCAGCTTTACATTACCATTACGAATAGCATTGTTCGTCGTTTTTGTCTGATAGGAACCAATCGTTGTATAATTTTCCTTCTGTGATGAAGCTTCTACACTCGAGCCTTCGCAATCGATGCTCTCTGTGAATTTTCCAGCCTTGATGGCCGAAAGCACCTTCTCTGCAGTTGCTTCCGCATTCACGCTATACCCATTCACTGAGCCGCCAAATGTAAATTCACCAGTCTGTGCATCATAAGCATTTATGTCACCATTCTTCGGTGCCATAGCCCAGACGGTGGCAAGCTGGTTCATATAATCATTAATGATGTCTGTAAAATCAGGAAGCGTCAAAGCATAATCCGCATGTGCCTGTGTGCCCTCCGGTATCGAAGATCTGCTCTCTGTGCCGCTCGTGTCAGCATTGGACACATTTGAAGAAGCAACATCTGTAACAGCTTCTATCGTCCCCTTTTCAGCATAGTCCAGGAAAATCTGTTCGATAAAGCTATCAAGATTTTTCGCAATCAGATCCGGAATCAAAAAGCTAGCCTTGTCTGGTCTGATTGAAATATCTGCATACTTGCTTGCAACCTTTTGTACCTGCTCAGTGCCTTCATTATCCACCGAATCAGATGCATCCGCCATGGTGGTCTCCGCTTCTGTCAGCTCCGGCATCTTGAAGCTGTCAAGTGAAGGATTTGTATTATTCACCACAAGCTTCCACTGGTAGGTTGCTTCAAGAGCCTGCTTCGCCTGCTCGCGATTCATACCATTCAGATTGACGAGACCGCTATCCGGCGAAAAGCTCGAAACATCGACATAAACATTGCCCTTTATAGTATCAGGATCAAATGCCTCCGTCGCGACTTCAGTGGCCTTTTCGGTCATCTCTGTCTCCGTAGGCTTTTTGAACTTTCCGGAAACTGCTAAACCTATCGCTGCAATAAGGCAGATGGCTAAAACGCCACCCAATGGTAAAATCCAGTTCGTTTGATCGTTATGATGGTTACTGTTTCTTCCGGAACGACTGCGACTGTTTCTCGTATAATTTTCTTCATACCCGGATTTTCTTCCGGTGCTATATTGCCCATTTCGTCCATTTTCACGAGACGAAGCTCCCTGGGAACGGGATCTCGACTGTCCTCTCGAGCGGGATCTTGATTGTCCTCTGCTATATTCAAATGAATCGTCGTATCTTTGTGCCATTTTTCTTCCTTTATTTCTATCTAAAGACCGCGACTCTTATCTTAACAGTTTCATATCAGTTTGTATATCGACAAATTTATAAATTTACGGTCAAAAAATGTTAAAGGAAATGTATAATATATTCCTATGATATGGAAAATTGGATGGAGGAGATATCACGCATGTCCGAATTTATCATTGAAGAAGAACTGAAAAAACTGCCGGATATGCCGGGCGTCTATCTGATGCATGGCCCACAGGATGAAGTGATCTATGTCGGGAAGGCAAAAATTCTAAAAAACCGTGTGAAACAATATTTTCAGAAATCCTATAAGAAATCTGTCAAAATACAGCAGATGGTCTCCCTCGTAAAGCGTTTTGAATATATTGTTGTTGACTCCGAGCTGGAAGCTCTGATGTTGGAAAACAATCTCATCAAAGAATACCAGCCCCGCTATAATACACTTCTAAAGGACGATAAAACCTACCCGTATATCAAGGTTACCAGTGAAGCCTTTCCTCGTATTCTGAAAGTCCGGAAGCGTCTCACTGACAGAGCAAAATATTTTGGTCCATATGCTTCAAATGAACAGGTCAATGAAGTCATCGAACTCATCCGAAAAACCTTTCACATCCGCAATTGCAGCCGATCCTTTACGGAGGATCATCTTTTGCCGAACAAATGTGTGTATTATGACATGCATCAGTGTGATGGTCCCTGCATCGGCAAGCAGACGCGGGCTGAATACCAGCTTCGTATCGACCAGGCAGTCGATTTCCTAAATGGAAAATATGAGGATATCATAAAAGAGTTGACGCGTAAAATGAACCGCGCTTCCGATAATCTTGATTACGAAACCGCCATCGAAATGCGCGATCTGATTCGTTCGATTGAAGCGGTACAGAACCGCCAGAAAATCATTGCCTATGATTCTGAGGACCGCGACATTATCGGCATGCGTCGTGATTGGTCTGACTGTATCGTACAGCTTTTCTATGTACGGGATGGCAAGATCATCGGACGCGATCATCAGTTTATCAGTATCGATCGGGAAGAAAGCGACGCCGATATCCTGAGTGAATTTATCCGTCAGTACTACAATGGTTCACCTTTTGTGCCTAAAGAGCTTTTCATTCAGACAGAACTTCCGGATAAAGATATCCTCGAGCAGTGGCTTTCACAGGAAAAAGGAAAAAAAGTACATATTCTGACGCCACAGATTGGAAAGAAAGAAAAGCTGGTGGAGCTTGCTGTCACAAATGCCGGCATCCTGATGAACCGGTATAAACAACAATATCGTGAAATGGATCAGAAAGCCGCAAAGGGACTTTCCGAGCTTCAGGATATCATCGGGTTACCCTCTCTTCCGCATCGTATCGAGTCCTATGACATTTCAAACACCTCGGGTGTCCTGAATGTCGGCTCCATGATCGTCTATGAAAACGGAAAACCGAAAAATTCAGACTATCGGAAATTCCGAATACAATCCGTCCAGGGCTCTGATGATTACGCGTCCATGCACGAAATGCTTACACGACGCTTTGAGCATGGACTTCGTGAGATGGAGGAAAATGCTTTAAATGGCAAGGATAACTCGCTAGGTTCCTTCTCTAATCTTCCGGACTTAGTCCTAATGGATGGCGGTAAAGGACAGGTCCATATCTGCGAAGATGTGCTTATAGACCTTGGAATCAATTCGGTCATTGTCGCCGGTATGGTGAAGGATGACCATCATCGTACCCGTGCTCTCCTCTATCATGATGAAGAACTCCCGATTGAAGAAGATTCCGAAGCCTTCAAGCTTCTCACACGCATCCAGGACGAGGTGCACCGTTTCGCCATCGAATATCATCGTTCGCTGCGCTCGCAAAACCAGATTCATTCCCTTCTCGACGATATCAAAGGCATCGGTACCGTCCGAAAGAAAAATCTCATGAAACAATTCGGCGATATCGACCACATCCGCCAAGCCACCCTTTCGGAGCTTCAGCAATGCCCGTCGATGGACGATTATTCCGCCCGTTCGGTCTATGACTTCTTCCACAACAATCCTGATACTGCCGTCGGGACATTCAAGATTGGTTCAAAAACTTCATAAGCTGTTCCTCGGAGGATGGTTGTACAAGCCAGACGCCGGAGGGGCAGTCCGTATGCTCATAAAGCCGAAAGTCTCAGCTAGCCAGCCACCATGAACAGGGTAAAAAATTCGGGTTACAACCCCGAATTTTTTAGGCCCATTGAAGGAAAAATCCCTTCAAGGATTTTTCCTGAATTGGGCCGGCCCAGTTCATGGTGGTTGGATAGCGCTTAGACTTTCGAGCAGAGCACTAGGGCTGCCCCTCCGGTGTCTGGCTTGTACAGCCATCCTCCGGGGAACAGCCCCAGTGTCTGATGTAAGCATTAAATTACCTTACGACGAAGTTCAAAATCTTCCCCGGAACGTAAATTACCTTCACGATATTCTTACCATCGAGTGCCTTTGCGACGGAAGCGTTTTCCTTTGCGGTTGCGACAGCTTCCTCCTGCTGAGCGTCGCGGGCAATGTCAACATTGCCCTTGACCTTGCCATTGACCTGAACACCGATGTTGAGAACGGCATCCTTTGTTTTCTCTTCAGAATAGTCCGGCCAGCTGGAAAGTGTCAGAAGGCCTTCACCACCGATTTCGCTCCAGATTTCCTCGGTAAGATGCGGTGCAAAAGGATGCAGGAGCTTAATGAATACGACGAGATCATCTCGTGTAATCGTGCCGGCATCCTTGAAATCATTGATGAGCGTCATCAGTGCAGCAATTGCTGTGTTAAACTTCATCTTTTCGATATCCTCGGATACCTTCTTGATGGTCTTATGCACCTTTGATTCCAGCTTCGGATCTTCCTTTTCACGAGTCGCAACGTCTGTCAAAGCGGCTACACGGTCAAGGAAACGCTTCACGCCACGAACCGATTCATCACTCCATGGCGCTGATGCAGTATAGTCACTCATAAAGAGGACATAGGTACGAAGGGTATCCGCGCCATACTCATCGACGATATTCAGCGGATCAATGACATTACCCTTCGACTTTGACATCTTCTCACCATCCGGTCCGAGAATAAGTCCCTGATAGGATCTCTTCTTGTACGGTTCATCGCAAGGTACCTCTCCGATATCATAGAGGAACCGATGCCAGAAGCGGGAATACAGAAGGTGTCTCGTGACATGCTCCATGCCGCCATTGTAATGATCTACCGGCATCCAGTACTTCAACTTCTCTTTATCTGCGAAGGCCTTGTCATTGTGCGGATCGCAGAAGCGAAGGAAATACCAGGAGGAACCAGCCCACTGCGGCATAGTATCTGTCTCTCTCTTTGCCGGACCGCCGCACTTCGGACAGGTACAATTTACAAAAGAATCAATCCTTGCAAGAGGGCTCTTACCATCCTGTCCCGGCACGAAGTTCTCTACATCCGGAAGTGTCAGCGGAAGCTCATCCTCTGGAACAGCTACCGTACCACAGTTCGGGCAATGAATCAGTGGAATTGGCTCACCCCAATAGCGCTGACGGTTAAAGGCCCAGTCCTTCATCTTATACTGCACGCCCTTATGCCCGATGCCCTTCTCTTCAAGATACGACAGCATCTTCTTGATCGAGTCTTTCTTGTTTGTAAAGCCGTCAAGGAAGCCGGAGTTCACCATTTCACCGTCTCCGGTGTATGCTTCCTTTGAAATATCTCCGCCCTTGATGACCTCGATGATCGGAACGCCGAATTTCTTTGCAAAATCATAGTCGCGCTGATCATGCGCTGGCACTGCCATAATTGCACCAGTACCATAACCCATCATGACATAATCCGCGATAAAGATCGGAATATTTTTACCTGTAATCGGATTGATTGCGCTCAGTCCTTCAATCTTCACACCGGTCTTATCTTTTACAAGCTGTGTTCTCTCAAACTCCGTCTTCTTTGCGCATTCTGCGCGATAATCTTCTACCGCGTTCCAGTTAGTAATCTGTGCTTTATATTTATCAAGAACCGGATGCTCCGGTGCTACAACCATAAATGTAACACCGTACAGCGTATCACAACGAGTCGTATAAATCTCAAGCTTTTCATCCATCGGTTTTTCGTTTTGATCAGAAAGCTGGAAGTTCACGAAGGCACCGGTAGATCTTCCAATCCAGGCCCTCTGCTGCTGCTTGATTGATTCCGGATAATCCACTTCATCAAGTCCTTCGAGCAGCTTATCGGCATACTGTGTAATCCGCAGATACCAAACATCCTTCGGGAGCTGGATGACATCATTATGACAGATATCGCATTTACCGCCCTGCGAATCCTCATTAGAAAGGACGACCTTACAATGAGGGCAATAATTTACAAGTGTTTTTGCGCGAAATACTAGTCCATGCTCAAAAAGCTTCAAAAAGATCCATTGCGTCCATTTATAATAATCCGCATGGCTGGTTGCGATCTCACGGCTCCAGTCAAAGGAAAATCCGACTCTCCTCATCTGATCCTTGAAATGCTCGATATTTTTTTCTGTGATCACATGCGGATGTGTATTTGTCTTGATGGCGTAGTTTTCTGCCGGAAGCCCGAAGGAATCAAATCCCATCGGGAAAAGAACATTGTAGCCCTGCATCCTTCTCTTTCTGGCAAGAACCTCGACACTAGAATAAGCCTTGATATGTCCGACATGCATGCCAGCACCTGATGGATATGGAAATTCTACCAGACCATACCACTTCGGCTTTTTCGCAAAGTCAACCGCTTCAAACGCATGGGCTTCCTCCCACTTTGCCTGCCACTTCGGCTCAATCTTCTTAAAATCATATTTCATTTCAGTCACCTGTCATTCTCAGCATCTGCTGAATGTCTAATAAAAAACAGCAAACACGATTATACATAGAATGCTTTCAATCGTCAACGAAATGCATCCCACTGGTAATTGTTTGAAGCGTTCCAGATCAGCCATTCATCATAGCCTGCATCATAGACCGCCTGTATTTCCTGACGAATTTGCTCAGGGCCATAAGAAATGTAAGAAGAAAGATAGGATGCAGTAAAGCCCTGGAGCCATGGACGAACAATTGCCTTATCAAAGCCGCTTTTATCGAGGGAATAAGCCTTTAGCGAAGATTGGCATGCAGCAAGGATTGCTTCATACGGATGCGTATCAGGTACATCCAGGCCGAAATTGCCATTAGAATAATGTGATGGATAAATCATGGGCGACATATAATCAACGGCCTGCGCCATCGTGACATATTCCTGCCCGACAGATTCCTGATCGACATAGGAACCGATGATGGTTCCGAAAACATCGCAGGACATAAAAATATTTTCTTCTGAAAGACGGTCGGAAGCCGTTTGAACAAACGCAGTAATAATATCCGTCTTTCCAAGTCCGCCGGTTTCCTCTTCTGGATAAACAACAGCCTTCGTTCCAGCCTCTGTACAGAAACGCACATAATCAAACTGTACTTCATCGAAACCATCAGCAGCACATTGCTCTGCAACCGATATCTTATAGTTCCAGGCTTCTCTGTTATAGGGATCTACCCATGCGTTACCTGAATTATCATGAAAAACAGCACCATCTGTCGTTTTAACCATCCATTCCGGATGTACTGTTTCGAGGTAGGGATCTCTGAAGGTAACGATTCTCGCAATGACATAAAGCTGATGTGCCTTCAGATTATCCAAAAAAGCGTGGATATCAGGTATTGTATCCGTCGTAGCACCGGTTGCAGCAATATCCGGATTATCCATACGGTATGAAATTTTACCATCATCAGAAAGAACATCCACGACGACCGCGTTAAGGCTCGTGCCCTCCATATGAGAAAGGATATCTGCCATCCTCAAATCACTTCCGGCCGTAACTGCCGTAAGATAAATGCCTCGGGCCTTCACAGCTTCTCTCTGCAAGGGCTTCTTTTGCCATACTGCCTCTGTTTCCTGCTCAGCACTTTCCTGAGCCGCCAGGCTTTTGGCTTCCGCCAATGATTCCTGAAAGCGTGATTCCTCCTCGGACTCTGATTCATATTCTCTTAACTCAGGCGACTTATTTATATTATAAACAAGTGGCTGTTTTTGCTGACAACCGGCCAGTAGTATACTGATCAGTATGAGAGCAGCAAGCTTCTGCTTCATAACTTAACCTCATCATAATGGCTTATTACGGGAACATTATACCACTTTCGCTAAAATAAACAACTTTTAATGGGATGAGGTCACACAAATGCAAATTTCGCAGCGATTCGCGGATCAAGAGAGTGGCAAAATAGAGCGAAATAAGAAATCCTCGCAAGCGCGATACCCCGGGATAACTAAAAAACGATCCGCTGTGTGTCATTTAAATGACACCCACCGGATCGCTTCAACTTCACTTTATTTGTTTCAGATAGAAAATCAGTCCTCTACCTTAATGATCTCACGCTTGTTGTAAGATCCACAAACCTTGCAGACTCTGTGAGGCATAACAAGAGAACCGCACTTCGGGCACTTTACAAGATTCACAGCACCCATCTTCCAGTTCGCTCTTCTAGCATCTCTATGAGCCTTAGAATTTTTATTCTTAGGACAGATTGACATTTCAACACCTCCTTCGTCATACCGGGTAAATCTTACGGCTGATTTATGTCAAGCAAATACGAATATTCGCGATTGCACACTCGAGATACTATACACTACCATGAACGAGAATGCAACCACTTTTTTCTTAAGCTTCTACCAGACGAAGGGTATCACGCGCAATCGCAAGCTCTTCATTCGTCGGAATCAGGAAGAGCTTAACCTTGGAATCATCCGAAGAAATCAGTGCTTCCTTTCCGCGAACATCATTTCTCTTATCATCGATCTTCGCGCCGAGATAACCAAGATACTGCTCTACGATAAGCTTTCTGGTCTTCTTGTCGTTTTCACCGACACCAGCTGTGAAGGCAATCGCATCGACACCATTCATAGCTGCTGCATAAGCGCCGATATACTTGGCAACTCTATAACGGAATGCATCAAGAGCAACCTCTGCCATATGATTACCCTCTTCCGCAGCCTTTTCAACATCACGGAAATCAGAGGAAACACCGGACATACCGAGAACACCGGACTTCTTATTGAGAATATTCAAAACTTCATCAACGGTCTTGTGCTCATGATTGCAGATGAACTGAACCACTGCTGCATCTACATCACCGGATCGTGTTCCCATGATGAGCCCTTCAAGAGGAGTAAGGCCCATCGATGTATCAACGCCCTTTCCACCGATTGAAGCTGAAATCGACGCACCATTACCCAGATGACATACAATTACCTTTGCCTTCTCCGGATCCAGATGGCCGAACTTGATGGTCTCGTGGGATACGAAGGTATGGCTGGTACCATGGAAGCCGTAACGGCGGATGCCATACTTCTCATAATACTCTGTCGGGATTGCATAATAATATGCCTTTTCCGGAAGTGACATGCCGAAGGTTGTATCAAATACGGCAACATTCTTCTTACCAGGCACAACTTTCTCACAAGCTTCGATACCAGTGAGGTTTGCAGGATTATGCAGTGGTCCGAGATCGAAGCAATCACGAATGACCTTCTTTACATGCTCATCCACGATGCAGGACTCGGTAAGCTTCGGGCCGCCATGGAGAACACGGTGACCAATCGCACCGATTTCATCAACAGAAGCGATAACACCGTGTTCCTTGTCTGTCAGCGCATCAAATACAAGCTGTACAGCCTTTGCATGATCCGGCATCGCCGTCTCAAGTTCAAAATCATCTTTACCAGGAACCTTATGCGTTAACTTCGAGCCCTCAATACCGATTCTCTCGCAGAGGCCCTTTGCCAAAACGGACTCATCCTCCATATCAATCAACTGATACTTAAGCGATGAGGAACCACAGTTTAATACAAGAATTTTCATGGAAATGACTCCTTTATGATTTATGGATCAGGCATTCTGCTGAGCCTGTACAGCAGTAATCGCTACAACACCGACGATATCTTCTGCAAAGCAGCCTCTGGAAAGATCATTGACCGGCATGCTGAGTCCCTGCAGAACCGGGCCATAGGCATTGGCCTTAGCAAGTCTCTGTACGAGCTTATAGCCGATATTACCTGCCTCAAGAGACGGGAATACGAGTGTGTTCGCATGACCTGCAACCTTGGAGCCCGGTGCTTTCTGCTGACCAACAGATTCAACCAGTGCGGCGTCAAGCTGCAGCTCACCATCAAGTTCAATTTCCGGATGCTGCTCATGTGCAAGCGCTACCGCATCAGCAACCTTCGTCACATCATCATGCTTTGCAGATCCCTTCGTGGAATACGACAGCATAGCAACCTTCGGCTCATCACCGGTCAACATCTTAAAGGACTCTGCAGAAAGATATGCAATCTCAGCAAGCTTTGCAGAATCAAAATCAGTATTGACTGCACAATCTGCAAATACAAACTTACCGTTGTCACCAAATTCACAGTCCGGAACCTCCATGAAGAAGAAGCCGGAAACAGAGTGGATACCTGGCTTGCACTTCAGAAGCTGAAGGGCCGGGCGAATAGTGTTACCAGTAGAATGGCAAGCACCGGAAACAGCGCCATCTGCATCACCGCACTTACACATAAGACATGCATAGTACATGTAATCCTTCGTCATCTGCTCCTCGGCCTGCTCAGGTGTGAGGCCTTTCTTGGCACGAAGCTCTACAAACTTATCGATGTACTTCTGTCTGTTCGGATCTGTAAACGGGTCTACAAACTTGCAGCCGGTAAGGTCAAAGCCTTCGCTGTTCTTCTTGATCTCATCCGGTGTGCCGATGATCACAAGATTCGCGATACCCTCCTTCAGAATCTGCTCTGCAGCCGCATAGGTACGCTTGTCCATCGACTCCGGAAGAACGATTGTTTTCTTGTCTTTTCTTGCTCTGTCCTTGATAGTGTCAATAAATGCCATACTGAACTCCTCTCATGTATAGAAAATTTTTTAATTCCAAAGTATTATCCCTCGGAATTATGTATACAATATAATGACCAAAGACCATTATACACAATTGAAAAAAGGCCGCAATATTTAAGGATGCATTAATTAAAAGACAAATGCATCCTTCAGAATCCATGCTTTAGTATTTTTCAAACCGTTCGAGATTCACGACCATAATGGTGGCACCGCCCACCTCAACCTGCATCGGCATCGTCGTATAGCTAACCATCGACGTGCCGGAAACATAAGGCATATTCACAGTAATCTTCTGCCGCTTGCCACATTCCTTTTTAATCGCTTCAATCGCAGCATCAACCCGTTCATCATCGGTAGCAATCATGAGGGTAGAATTTCCTTTTTTTAAAAAGCCTCCTGTAGTCGCAAGCTTCGTCACCTGGAAGTTAGCATGCATCAGTGCATCCATCACATCATCTTCATTATCATTACGCACGATAGCATAGATCAGCTTCATTACGAAACCTCCTGTCAACAAATATAGTTCTATTATAGAATGAATTTAGATTTCTTGCAAAGCAATTTGTCCGGGCGTTTACAATACATGAAGTCTTGAAGACAAATGAGGAAATTTCTGTTCTGTACCTGCTACAGCGTTATATAAGGCGGCTGCAAAAATATCATTCTCTAAAAGAGTCATCGCATAGATATCCTCTTTTCTCCCCTGCGATGCCTTGCATTCAATTTTTCTTCGATAATTTTCTACAGTCGTAACCGGTTCTGAAAGAAAACCACCGAGGCAGGGTTTCATATCCTTGCGAAGCGCTAGTACCTGAAGATATGGAAGCGGCATCGTCGTATTGCACGAATCAGATTTCTCCATGCCGAAGCAGCTATGACGGAAATATTCTGTCGTATCCTCCTTAATATCCAGAAGAATATGAAGCAACGCTCTTGAAATTCTGGAATAAGTGAAATTTCTCGTTTTCAAAGACATGATCCGGTCACTGAAGCATGCTGCTGTAAAGAGTTCCTTTCGAATCGTCTGGGCAAGTTCAAGTGATACCCCTGAAAAAGCGCTAAGATTCTCTTTTTCGCAAACCAGACTTAGGATACGGTAGGTAAGCATTGTAGAAAAATCGTCAAGAAAAACCGGACCTTCCGTATCGTGAGTGCTATTCTTCCGAATTTCATCCCGAATCGCATGTGCACTCTGATAGCTCTGATCCCGATGAATCATAACCGGCTTAATATCAGTCTCCTGCATATGAAGCGCCTTTAAGTATTCAACACCGAGGATATCATTTGGCCAGAGTATCTCATCCGTTTCAAGGAACTGTGTGAGGGCAAGACTTCTTGCACGTGGATAAGATAGACCCTTTTCCAGTCCGGAACGGATCAGAGCTTCATATACTTCCTCTTTTTCACTGCTTTCCAGTGCGGCGATTTTCTCGAGAAGCTCCTTATTCTCAGATTCAACGCCGAAGGCAATATAATCCACACATCCTATGCTTCGGAGCGCAGCGATGCCGCCTGCTGCAAAATCAGCGGCTGCTGCTGTAGAAAAAACGGTTGGAAGCTGTACGCACAAATCAGCCCCATCAGAGACAGCTTCTTCTGCTCTTTGAAATTTATGGAATATGGCAGGTTCTCCGCGCTGCACAAAATCCCCTGACATCACCACAACGATGATACTATCCGGGAAGCTTTCTTTAATATTCTGAAAAAGATATCTGTGCCCGTCATGAAACGGATTAAATTCAGCGATTACGCCAATTACAGGTCTATTGTCGAACATATCTCATCTTAAAGCAATTAATTCTTAAAGCTGTGAATCGGTGCAGGGATTCGACCGCTCCGTTTTATGAACTCCTCACAGCCATATTGATTTACCCTCATAATCGGAGCATGACCGAGCAGTCCGCCGAAATTCACTTCATCACCAGTTGTCTTTCCAATAACCGGAATCACTCGGACAGCCGTGGTCTTCTGATTCACCATGCCAAGTGCAGCTTCATCTGCAATGATACCGGAAATCGTCGACGCCGGTGTATCTCCGGGAATCGCGATCATATCAAGACCTACTGAGCATACACAGGTCATCGCCTCTAGCTTTTCAATATTGAGGGCTCCTGCTTCAACGGCATTGATCATGCCCTGGTCTTCAGAAACCGGAATGAAAGCACCGCTTAGCCCGCCGACTGAGCTTGACGCCATGATACCACCCTTTTTCACCTGATCGTTCAGCATAGCAAGAGCTGCTGTTGTGCCTGGCGCACCCGTTTTTTCAATGCCCATCATTTCTAGGATATCTGCGACAGAGTCACCGACAGCCGGAGTCGGTGCCAGACTAAGGTCAATGATTCCGAACGGCACGTGAAGCTTTCTGGATGCTTCATTTGCAACAAGCTGGCCAACTCTCGTAATCTTAAAGGCAGTCTTTTTTATCGTTTCAGCTAATGTAGCAAAATCCTTCCCCTTTGCCTGTTCCAAAGCATTTCTTACAACGCCGGGGCCGGATACGCCGACATTAATGACACAATCGGGTTCTGAAACGCCATGAAAAGCACCTGCCATAAAGGGATTATCATCTGGTGCGTTACAAAATACAACAAGCTTTGCACAGGCAATGGAATCAAGCTCTTTTGTACGCTCTGCAGCCTCTACGATCATCTCTCCCATGAGACGGACGGCATCCATATTGATGCCTGTTTTTGTCGAACCGACATTGACACTTGAGCAGACAACTTCAGTCTTCGAAAGTGCCTCCGGGATTGCCCGCATAAGAAGCTCATCTGCCGTTGTCGCTCCCTTCTGACAAATAGCGGAAAATCCGCCCAGAAAATTCACGCCACAGGTTTTAGCGGCCCGGTCCAGCGTTTCTGCTACCTTGACAAAATCCTGTGACGAATGACAGGCGCTTGCACCTGCAATAGCAATCGGTGTAACAGAAATCCGCTTGTGAACGATGGGAATGCCATATTCGCGTGAAATCTCTTCACCCGTTTCTACCAGCTTCTCTGCTTTTTTTGTGATTTTATTATAGATATGATCACAGAAGGCATCAACATGTTCTGCGCCACAATCCAAAAGTGAAATTCCCATCGTAATGGTCCGGACATCCAGATTGTTATGCTCGATCATCGCATTGGTTTCAGAAACTTCCTGAAGATTTACAATCTCGTTATAATTTGCCATGGCCTACCCTTTCCGGTTCAATCAGATACGATGCATCGATGTAAAGATTTCTTCCAGCTGCATCTTGATGAGAACGCCGATCTCATTACCAAGCGCTGCAAGTCCATTGTCAATTTCATCAAGGGAAGACGAAGTAAGCTGGAGATCCACAACCATCATCATGTTGAAATATCCACCCGTAATCGTCTGTGAAATATCAAGAATATTGATATTTTTCTCTGACAAATAGGTACATACCTTTGCAATGATACCAACAGAATCCTTGCCGACTACTGTAATGATCGCTTTTTTCATGCCATAACCTCCCATCCCTGGTCAATGCATACTATTGTATTTTCTGTATCGGTTGCATCAGGATACCGGTACATTATTCATAAAAATACAGGAAAATGCCCCAAAATACAATACATATGTTTTTTATGGGCGGACAAAATCTTAATGATTCAGCTTCTAACCCTCTTAAAAATAAAAGGTCATCTGTATTACATACAGTCAAATCAAAAAATATCAGAACTCGATGATTTCCGAGTGCCCATCTCTTTTTGCGACAGAAATATCAAAATCCTTACCATGTAATCCGCGTTCCGAACCGTCAATTTCCTTGATAACCGTTTCAAATGCAAGCTCTGGCAGATTATTTTCTTTACTGAGATGGCCAAGGAAAACGTGTCTTGTGTGCGCATTGAGCACCTTCGTAAGAAGCTCCCCGCAGGAAGCATTGGAAAGATGACCCTTGGCACCGAGAATCCTTCGCTTGAGAGATAAAGGATATGGGCCACGGCTAAGCATCTGTATATCATGATTGGCCTCAATGATCATGGCATCGAGGTCTGTAAGATGCGATAGAATATAGTCGTCATAATGCCCCATATCTGTCGCTACAGCGACTGCTTTTTTTCGTTCCGTTTTACCAGGAGTGTCTGTATCTTCTTCTATTCTGTATCCTACAGGATCCGCCGCATCATGATAGATGCTAAAGGGAAGAATGGAAAGCTCTCCAAAGCGTAACGTTTGATCCGGCAGAATCGGATGCAAAAGTTCCTTCGGAATCTCACCCACGGAGGATACCAGCAGAAGCTCCTGCAATGTCGTGAGCGTCCCATATACAGGGATATGATATTTTCTTGCAATTGTACCGACGGCCCGGATATGGTCGCTATGTTCATGAGTCAGAAACAATCCCTGAATATCTCTAAGGTCAAGCGAGAGGCTGGCAAGCTCCTCATTAATGGACCGCATCGTGATACCGGCATCAACCAGGATGTGGGTATTGTTTGTTCCGATGTAGGCAGCATTGCCACTTGAACCACTGGTAAGACTTGTAAATCGCATTTATTTGATCCTTTCCAACAGAGTGCTTAACTTTTCCTCAGTTTCCTTGATTGTACCAGAATTATCAATTTCCAGTGTAGCAGCCTGTCGGAACCACGCGTCAGTATGCTGACTGCGAAGTATTTCCTGAGCACGCTCTCTCGTATAGCCGCGCGTTTCCATGAGGCGTTCTATCCGGATCTCCGGTTCTGTAAAAACATACAAGATCTCATCACAAAGACTTAAAAATCTCCCCTCCGGAAGCGCTGTTTCTATAGCGATCTGTATATCGTTCTGTCTATCGCTCGTTTCTTCGGACTGAAGCGTCTTTATAGTGTGCTCCACCTTATCCCAGACAGCAGGATGTACGATTGCATCTACCTTCTCCCGGAGGGACCTATTTTGATACAATTTCCGCGCCATCTCATGAAAATCAGGTTCACCACTGCCATCCTCTTTTAAAATATCTTTGCCAAACAGAGGCAGAAGCTTCTTCCAAATCTTATTTTCAGGAACATAAAAGGACTTCGCGATATCATCAGTCCGAAGCAATGTGAAATGGTATTCTCTTTCTAAAAGATCAAGTATTGTCGATTTTCCGGCACCGACACCGCCGATTACACCGAGGATCAAAGCTTCGCCCACTCCCTCCAGGATATTTTTTCCTTTGTCCAATCCTTCTCACTTGCCTTTTGATTCAGCCATTCGACAGCCTCTCTGATGCCGTCCTCAGAAAATTCAAGCTCCGTTTTTTCTTTCCTGTCCTCCGGTGTTTTATCATAAGAGAAAGGCTCTGGCCAAATCGTCAGAAGAAGTGAATACCTCTCCTCTGGCTTTTCCTCCGTTCCCTCCTGATACACCTTCTTCTCCATACGAAACCGCATCCCGTTCATGGACCCGGTAAACTTTTCTTTTTTGAGAAAGCTAATATGCATCACATCACGTATTGAAAGAGTTGTCATCAGTGCGCTTCCTCCCAGTTCGAGCCGATCTTTGCATCCGCAACAAGCGAGACTGCAAGCTCTGCCGCATGCTCCATCTTATCCTTTAGAAGTTCCTGTACCATCTCCGCTTCTTCAACCGGTGCCTCTACCAGAAGCTCATCATGAACCTGCACGACGATTCGCGCCTTTAACCCCCTGTCCTTCAGAGCAATGTCTACATCATTCATCGCCTTCTTCATGATATCGGCTGCTGTACCCTGAATCGGTGAATTCATCGCAACCCGCTCAGAGAAGGAACGGCGCATAAAATTCTGTGCATTGATATCCGGAACAGGACGACGACGCCCAAACAATGTCGTGACATAGCCGTTTTTATGTGCAAATGAAACCTGTTCGTCGAGATAACGTTTCACGTCAGGATAAGTTTGAAAATAACGCTCAATATATTCCTTTGCTTCTGCACGACTGATGCTTAAGCCCTCAGAAAGGCCAAACGCCGAAATACCATAAACGATGCCAAAATTGACAGCCTTTGCATTCCGACGAAGATCAGGCGTCACCAGAGAAAGCGGTACATGAAAAACCTGGGATGCCGTCACAGCATGAATATCCTCTGCATGCCGGTAGGCCTCGATCAGCTTCTGGTCGCCGGAAAGACTCGCAAGAATACGAAGCTCGACCTGCGAATAATCCGCATCGACAAAGACACAGCCTTCCTTCGGCACAAAAACCGTACGGAAGCGTCGTCCAAGCTCAGTACGAATCGGGATGTTCTGAAGATTAGGATTTGCTGAAGAAATTCGCCCTGTCGCGGTCACCATCTGATTAAATTCTCCGTGAATCCGTCCGTCCTCAGAAATAAATGGCAGAAGTCCCTCTGCATATGTAGAATTTAATTTACTGAGCGTTCGATACTGCAGAATATCCCGGACAACCGGCTGATCCTCCGCCAGCTTCTCCAGCACATCTGCAGCAGTAGAATAACCGCTTTTTGTCTTCTTGCCACCCTTAAGACCCATGTGCACGAAAAGCACCTCTCCAAGTTGCTTCGGAGAGTTAATGTTAAAGATCTCACCAGCCTCTTTATAGATTTTTTGTTCAAGCTCCTGAATACCGGTTCTCAGTTCCTCCCCATAAGCCGTAAGCTGCTTCTTGTCGACGAGTATCCCGACTTCCTCCATATTGTGCAATGTGTAAACCAGTGGCATTTCGATCTGTTCATAGAGCCAAGCCCCGGAAAGCGAAGAAAGCTTTTCAAAAACAGTTTTTTTGGAAAGCATCGATACGACCGCTGTAAACGCCGCACAGGCGTCCCCACCAGCCAGTGCATTCATCTCCTCCGTGATATCCTTACCGGATGGCAAAGTAACAGATAGATAGTCCTGACTGATGTCTGCATAATCATAGCTGTCCTTTAAAGGATTTACGATATATGCTGCGAGACTAATGTCCTTAATATGACTATCCCGCGAAAACATAACGCTCTTTAGCTGTTGCTTCAGTCCCATCGTATAGAGAAAAAAATTCTTCTCTTTCGAAAGCGAAATAAGCGCCTCACGGAAGTCGAAACCATGGAAGCAGTAATATCTGTCATGCTTAAGTGCCATATAAAGTGCGCCGGTTTTCGCCGAGATAAAGAAGCCGGCCTCACCCTCCGCCGCTGCATCACGAAAGACAATCTTTGCCATAAAAGGATCATCAACAGACTTAAAGCTATCAAGCTTAATGGCAGAACCATCGTTACCGGATGGAAGTGGCACAGCAGAAAAACGCTTTTCTAGAGATTTAAGGCCATAAGTCTTGATCATCTCATACGCCTCCGGATTCAACATATCCGAAATATCCGCGTCATCAAGTGAGAAATCAATCGGCGCCGTCGTACAAATCGTTGCCAGTGTCTTCGACATTACCGCCGAATCCCAGCTATCGATCAGCATATCCTTCGCCTTCGGTTTTCTCGGGACCTTAAAATCCGGATCATCCGAAAGCGCAGCTTCATGCGCAGCCTCAATCGTATGGTATTTTTCAATAATCCACTCTGCTGATTTCGGTCCTAGTCCAGGCACACCCGGAATATTATCGCTCGTATCACCCATCAGAGCCTTTAGATCGATGAACTCCTCCGGCGTGGCATGCCACTCCCGTACGACATCCTCCGGATAATATTGATACACTGTCGTAACGCCCTTTGCCGTTTTCGGAAGGATGATCTTGATGCCCTTGTCCGAGAGCTGTAAAAGATCCCGGTCTCCTGACATAATGCTTACATCGACGCCTGATGCCTCCATACGCTTGCCAATCGTACCAAGGATATCATCGGCCTCATAGCCTTCCTTCGTAAGAATCGGCACATGCATCGCCCGGAGCATATCCTGCATCATCGGAACCTGGAGATGCAGCTCCTCCGGCATCGGTTTGCGCGTTCCCTTATACGCCGCATACATTTTATGACGGAAGGTCGGCGCCTTAAGATCAAACGCAACTGCAAGATGCGTTGCCTTCTCTTCGTCTAAAACCTTAAAAAGGATATTGAGGAAACCATAAATTGCGTTCGTCGGCCGTCCCTGTCCATCCGTCAAAGCCGGAATCCCATAAAATGCACGTGAAAGGATGCTATGCCCATCGACCAGCAAAAGCTTCACGGTCTTTGCTTCGCCATCCCGTATCTGTACGCTGTTTCTATTCTCAATCTCCGACATCCGTGCTTCTCCTATATCAGTAAAATTAAAAATCAGATATCATCATCCAGCCTCTACCCGCGAAACCATATCCTAAGCTGTAAAAGCAAAATCAAAAAGACTGACCAGAAGGCCATAGTGTCCACCGCATACCGCATCACATGCAGCATTGACAGCTTTAAAAGATAATGCTTCGACCGGATTAGAAGCCGTTTAAAGGATGTTTCAAAATCCAGGGTGCCGCTTTCTGCATCATCCAGTGATTTTGCACCCGTATAGACCATATGGGTAATCTTAAGCTCCTCCATGCACTCCGGACAATTCTCGACATGCTCCATAAATTCACGAAGCTCCGTATCCGATAGATCGTCATTGAGATACGCATAAATTCTCTTTCGAGCCAGAAGACAATTGATCATAGTCCCGTCCTTCACTGCATAATGACACACGAAACATCACTTGAAAATACAAATAAAATATGTTACCTTAAATAAGCATTTGTAAGCCGCCATGGCGGAATGGCAGACGCGAGCGACTCAAAATCGCTTTGGTTTTACCAGTGCCGGTTCAAGTCCGGCTGGCGGCAGCGTAGCAAAACGCATCAAGCGTTTTGCTTTTTTTGTAATAATATACTTTAGTGCAATTCCCTAAGAAACGTAAATGGAACACCGGAGCCGGCAGGGGCGATTTCAGCGTACTGCCGCGTCCCGGCGCTTAGCGACCCACGACACGTTTTACCGTCGTGGGAGCTTAGCGTCCGTTGGTCAACGCGGCCTGTAGGCGAGAGCCGGGCGATGGAATCGCCCCTGCCGGCTCCGGTGTTCCTCCATGACCTCCACTGGGAATTGCACCATGAGAATTATTTTGTACCAAAAATTCGATCCCCGGCATCGCCAAGTCCCGGACAAATATACGCATTCTCATTGAGACACCGATCGAGATTTCCGACATAAATCTGCACATCCGGATGCTCCGTCGCCACCTTCTTGATACCCTCTGGTGCGGCAATAATACAAATAAACTTGATCTTCCGGCCACCATGCTGCTTAATCAGCGTGATGGCATCCGCAGCAGATCCGCCAGTTGCACACATCGGATCACAGATGACGATGGTACGTTCATTGATCGGATTCGGCAACTTGCAAAAATACTCTACCGGCTCATGCGTCTCAGGATCGCGATACATGCCGATATGGCCAATCTTAGCCGACGGAACCAGTGCCGTAAGACCGCTGACCATGCCGAGACCCGCCCGAAGGATCGGAACGATGGCAAGCTTCCGGCCTGCAAGCATCTTAACCGTCGTTTTCTCAATCGGTGTTTCAATCTCGACATCCTTCGTCGGAAGATCTGCGAGCGCCTCGAAACCCATCAGCATACCGATCTCCTCAACCAGCTTTCTGAACTCATTCGTGCCGGTATTCTTATCCCGAAGAAGAGAAATCTTGTGTGTAAGAAGCGGATGATTGAGAATCGTTACATTAGGGCCAAACTTGTTTTCCATACTTACTCCTTTTCTCCGTGCACAACACGGTTAACACATACTATGCTATAAGCGGCCTCGTGCAAAAAGGCTAGAGCACTAAAAACTTACGATACATAAAAGCGTCAGCGTTTCTTCACGATCTCACCCTGCGCCTTATAAATTGAATCCGGATCAACACAGCCCCGCACAGCACTCAGCGGATAAATGTTCGTATTTCTGCCAATGCACACACCAGGATTCAAAACCGAGCCACAGCCGACCTCCACATGATCAGACAGCATCGCGCCAAACTTCTTTAAGCCTGTTTCGATATCGCCATCCTCAGCATGAACCATCACAAGTTTTTTATCCGAGCGGACATTTGAGGTAAGACTCGCCGCACCCATATGTGACTTGTAGCCAAGGATAGAATCTCCGACATAATTATAGTGCGGTGTCTGCACAGAATCAAAAATAATCACATTCTTTAACTCACATGAATTCCCGACGACACAGCCGGCGCCGACGATGATATTCCCTCTTAAAAAGGCACAGTGCCGGACCTCGGTTTCCGGCCCTATGATGATATACTCTGCAAAATACGCCGATTCAAAGACCTTCGCTGTCTTATGGATCCACACATGCGGCTTCACCTCAGTATACTCCTCCTTAGGAAGCTTTGGTCCGATGGCGGCGATAAAGTCGTGAATTTTCGGCAAAGCTTCCCAAGGATACGTTAACCCTGTAAAAATATCTCCGGCTATTGTATGAGACAAATCATACATAGCCTGCACCGTAAGTTCTTCCTTCTTCATGCAAACTCCTATTATTTTTAACATCTGCCTTTCTGATCAAACAGATATATTATTTACCCTTCATTTTCAATTGTCGATTTCTATATTTCTATACTGGTTATAAATTTCTGATTTTCTCTGTCTTTTCCCGCACAAATTGCTCAAGCTTTTCCATATATTCCGCTTCCGTCAGCGTACCCTCTGCGACCTCGGAAAGTCCCATTTCCCAGGAAGCTGTCAGCTTCGGATTGAGAAGATGCGGTACACTGCACTTCACATAATAAGCAATATATTCGCCAAGCTTAGTCGGTGATAATATCTGGGTTTTCTTATCTAGAGAAATATATTTATCTACAACCAGCTTTGTGAGGATGCCGGCTCTTGTCGCGCTAGTACCAATCCCGGCGCCTTTAATCTGTGCACGTAGATCCTCATCCTCGATGAGATTTCCTGCATTCTCCATGGCTAAAATCATAGAACCAGAAGTATAACGCTTCGGCGGTGCCGTCTCACCAGGCTTCACGGAGAGCGTGATCAAGGATACATGCTGTCCCTTTCGAAGCCGTAAAAGCGCCTCTGACAGCCGTTTCGCATCGTCCACACTGTGATCTCCGGGAGTGTCGCGGGAAGCCTTAATTTTGTTATTCTTCTCCACTACTGCATCTTGTTCATTGCCTGCCATGACTACGTCATTACGCTCTCCATAGGTGGGATCAGCTACGACGAGATATCCAGGCGTTTTCAAGGCACGTGTATTTACAATAAACTGCTCCTCCTTCACAAGAAATACAGCCTGCAGCTTCTCATATACTGCACTGTCCATAAAGATAGACAGAAACCGGCGGACGATGAGCTCATATACCTTTTTAGATAAAGGACTGAGCGACGCAAATTCTCTTTCGCCCTGTCCGGTCGGTATGATCGCATAATGATCAGAAATTTTCTTATCATCCGTATATTTTGTTTTTACGATATTCTTAAATCGTCCCTCCATAAGAATCTGTTCCGCTATATCCTTTGCCGGGGCAAATCCTGACACACCGCGAATGTTTTTGTCGATTTCCTTTGCAACAGCACTGGATAAAACTCTTGCATCCGTTCTCGGATAGGTCGTCAGCTTCTTTTCATAGAGCTCTTGTGCGATCGCAAGCGTCTTGTCCGGATCAATCTTAAACAGCTTTGAGCAGTCATTTTGCAGCTCCGCAAGATTATAAAGCAAAGGCGGATTCTTGGTTTCACGTCGTTTTTCTAGCTTAAGAACGACAGCGTCATCCGGGAAAGGCATAAAGCGCTTCATGAACTGGACTGCCTTCCCTTCAAGAAGAAAGCCCTTCCCATCATAAATATCCGTCCACGGGTAAAACTTTGAATTCTCAGACGGTTTCCAGTCGGCTGTGATATAAACGGCACCCGGACCACCCTGCTCTATAATATCGAATTTACCCTGAATTCGGTAAAACGTCGTTTTCTGGAAGGCACGGATTTCCTGCTCCCTTTTGACAATCATCCCAAGTACACAGGTCATCACACGTCCTACCGCAATCACAACCTTTTCCTTTGGCCCGATATTCAGTTGTTTTTTTAGATTATTCCGATATTTCAGTGTCAAAGCACGTGAAAAATTGATGCCCATCAGATAATCTTCCTTGGCTCTCGAAAATGCAGCCTCCGAAAGATGATCATAGGCACTGTCCGGCTTTGCTTCCCGGATACCGCGTCTGATTTCTTCTCTCGTTTGTGAATCGATCCAGACCCGACGCCTTTCTTTTGAAGGATCGACCTTTGCCATCATATCCACAAGACGATAAATATACTCGCCCTCTCGTGCAGAGTCCGTGCAGACATAAATCGTATCGACATCTGACCGATTGAGAAGACCAGCTACAATTTGAAATT